>Ga0335076_10002307_pt1 | contig 18938 bp, 15 predicted proteins | sample Lox_Sample_25_FD_206717 | JGI IMG/M metagenome (GOLD analysis project Ga0335076, IMG submission 206717) | Soil microbial communities from Loxahatchee National Wildlife Refuge, Florida, United States - Lox_Sample_2.5 | ecosystem: Environmental > Terrestrial > Soil > Wetlands | place: USA...
ACCGTCGCGAGCGAGGTCTGCGGCACCGACGTGCACCTTTTCCACGGGCGGCTTCCCGGCGTGCCGTACCCGATCGTCCCGGGACACGTCAGCGTCGGCCGCGTCGTCGAAAAATCGGGACGGCTCGCGGACGTCGAGGGCCGCGAGATCGAGGTCGGAACCCTCGTCACGTTCTACGACGTGTACGGGACCTGCGGTTCCTGCTGGCACTGCCTTGTCGCGAAGGCCGCGACACGCTGCCCGCACCGCCGCGTCTACGGAATCACCGCACCGGCCTCGGACGGGATCCTGGGCGGCTGGGCGGAGCGGATCGAGATCCTTCCGGGCGTGCGCCTCGTGCGGCTCCCCGATGAGCTCGGTCCGGAGGATTTTCTCGGCGGCGGCTGCGGGCTGCCCACGGGCTTCCACGCGGTCGAACGCGCCGGCATCCGCATGGGGGACACGGTCGTCGTGCAGGGCAGCGGTCCGGTGGGGTTGAACGCGGCGATCTTCGCGCAGCTCTCCGGCGCGCTGCGCGTCCTCCTGGTCGGCTCGCCTCGTCCGAGGCTCGAGGCTGGCCTTCGCCTCGGCGTCGAGGACGTGCTCGACGTCGCCGAGACGACGGACCCCGCGGCGCGCGTGCGGTGGGTGCGAGACAGGACCGGAGGTCGCGGAGCCGACGTCGTGATCGAGGCCTCCGGGAATCCGCGCGCGGTGGCCGAGGGCCTCGAGATGCTCCGCGACGACGGCCGCTACGTCGTGGTCGGGCAGTACACCGACGGCGGCGACGTCTCGATCAACCCCCACCGTCACGTCAACCGCCGCCACGCGACAGTCCTCGGCTGCTGGGGCTACGAGTTCACGCACCTCCACCGCGCGCTCGCGATGATGCGGCGGCACGACGCGCGATTCCGCTGGAGAGAGCTCGTGACGCGCGAGTACGCCCTCGCCGACGCGGGCCGCGCCCTCCGGGACATGGAGAATCTCTCGGTCATCAAGGCCCTCATCCGGCCGTGAGACGGACGCGCCGGATCAGGAGTCCCGCGATTCGGAGCGCGCCGTCCGGATCTCGCGGATCGCCTTCACGTCCCGCTTGATCCACAGCGGGTCCGGCACGCGCACGCCGAACGCGTGCGAGACGACGCGCAGTCCCACGATCGTCAGCGCCGCGAGGATGCCCGCGACGCCCGACGGGATCCCGAACCGCAGGCCGCCGATGTAGACCCACGCTCCCGCGAACGACGAGATCGCGTACAGCTCGCCCGGCCGGAAGAGCAGCGGAATCTCGATCGATGCGACGTCGCGCAGGACGCCGCCGAAGGTCCCCGTGATGACGCCGATGAGCGAGGAGACGAAGAGCGGCAGCCCCTTCTCGAGGGCGAAGCCGACGCCGGTCAGCGTGAAGAGAGCGAGCCCCATCGCGTCGACCAGAAGGCCCTGCCGGTGCCAGCTGCTCGCGCGCGCGTGGAAGGGCTTGCTGTACACGAACGCGACGCAGAGGGCGACGATGATCAGAAGGTACTGGTCGTGGCTGATCCAGAAGAACGGGCGGCGGTCGATCAGCAGGTCGCGCAGCGTCCCGCCGCCGAACGCGGTGACGATCGCGAGGCAGTACGTGCCCACGATGTCCATGTTCTTGCGCGCCGCGGTGATCATCCCGGAGATCGCGCAGACGATCACCGCCGCGGCCTCGAGCGCGGTGCCGACGATCGTGGTTCTCACGTCACTGCGGGCGCCGCGGCGCGGGCACCGCCGGCGCCGGCTGCGGAGCCAGGACCGGGAATCCGTTGGGCCCGATCGGGGGCGGTGTCGATCCGGGCGAGCCCGGCGGCGCGAGGATCGGGTAGCCGTTCGGGCCGATGCGGCCCGGGGGCGTTCGCCCGGGAGGGCGGGAGGGAGGGACGGAACCGCCGCCCCAGCCCCAGCCGGAGTAGCCGTATCCGTAGTCGTCCGCATAGACCTCGTCCGAAGGCGGCGGCCCGGCCGGAGCGGCGAGCGCCGGGGCGGGAGCGCTCGGACCGGAGAGCGGCGGGCCGATGTACAGCGTCTCTCCCGGAGCGTGACGGTCGGGCTGCGGCGCCTCCGCCAGGGTCACCACCTGGCCGACCTCGCCGGCCGACAGACTCATGTAGACCCCGTCCGGGTACCGATGGAAGAGGTAGACCCGCCCCTTCTGGACGGGCCGGTCGACGGCATAGAGCCGCGAACCGCCCTTCAGCTCGATCGCGTAATACGTCGACGAAAGCCCCGTCGCGGCCCCCAGAAGACCGCCGAAAAGGAGCAAAGCGAGACGTTTCATGGCCGTTCCCCCCGGTTCCAAGTCCCGCAAGCCCCTATGGTATAGACTTATGGGTCTGGGCGGAACGGGGCCGACTTCGGCACTGGTGGTGGGGTACCCGCCCGATTCAAGAACCAGGACACGAGGGTAGAGAATGCCGGTCCGTAAAGACACGGGCTCCCGGTCTGACAGCGCGCAGCGCACCCCCGTCCGGACCTCGGTCGGGAACGCCGTCGACGCCGCGAAGCGGTACCTCCTGGCGACCCAGGCCGCCGACGGCCACTGGGTGGGCGAGCTCGAGGGCGACACGATCCTCGAGTCCGAATACGTCCTAACCATGCACTTCCTCGGCCGCAGCGGAGAGGAGCGCATCCGGAAGGCGGCCGAGCACCTGCGGCGGAAACAATTACCAACCGGCGGCTGGGCGATCTACGCGGGCGGACCCGCCGAGGTCAGCGCTTCCGTCAAGGCCTACTTCGTCCTCAAGCTGATGGGCGACGATCCGCAGGCGCCGCACATGGAACGCGCCCGCGCGACGATCCTGTCGCTCGGCGGCATCGAGGCTTGTAATTCCTTCACGCGGATTTACCTCGCGATCTTCGGCCAATGCTCGTGGGACGACACGCCCGCGGTGCCGCCCGAGATCGTTCTCCTCCCCGACTCCTTCATCTTCAACATCTACAAGATGTCCTCCTGGTCGCGCGGCATCGTCGTGCCGCTGTCGATCATCTGGGCAAAGAAACCGTACTGCCCGGTTCCGGACCACGCGGCGATTCCGGAGCTCCACGTGCCGAGGACGGCGGCGCACGTGTCCCGCAGCCGGCGCGAGCGCTCCTGGCGCGGCTTCTTCACGCGAATCGACCGCTGGTTCAAGCGCGCGGAGGCGGCGGGCTTCACGCCGTTCCGCAAGCGTGCCCTCGAGGCCTGCGAATCGTGGATCCACGAGCGGCTGGTCAAGTCCGACGGGCTCGGCGCGATCTTCCCGCCGATCATCAACACGATCATCGCGTTCCGCTGCCTCGGCTATGCCTTCGACGACCCGCGCCTCCTCGCGCAGGTCCGCGAGCTCGAGAAGCTCGAGATGGAGGACGAGGAGACCCTGCACCTCCAACCCTGCTTCTCCCCCATCTGGGACACCGCGCTCGTGATCGAGGCGCTCTCCGATGCGGGGCTCGAGCCGTCGGACCCGGTGCTCCTCAAGGCGGGACGCTGGCTCCTCGACCGCGAGGTCAAGGAGGTCGGCGACTGGAAGAAGGCCTGCCCCGCCGCGGAGCCGGGCGGCTGGTACTTCGAGTACGCCAACGAGTGGTACCCCGACACCGACGACACCGCCGAGGTGCTCACCGCCCTCTCGCGCGTGCGCTTTCCCGCCGAGTCCGAGGACCTCGCCCGCCAGGGCGCGGTCGCCCGCGGCCAGGCCTGGATGATGGCGATGCAGAATCGCGACGGCGGCTGGGGCGCCTTCGACAAGGACTGCGACAACGAGGTCCTGACCTACATCCCGTTCGCCGACCACAACGCGATGATCGACCCGAGCTGCGAGGACATCACGGGACGCGCGCTCGAGGCCTTTCACTCGATCGGGGTCCCGGCGGGGCACCCCGCGGTCCGCCGGGCCGCGGCGTTTCTCGACGCGAAGCAGCTCCCGGACGGCACCTGGTACGGCCGCTGGGGCTGCAACTACATCTACGGGTCTTTCCTCGCGCTGCGGGGGCTCCTGCACGCCGGCGAGGACCTCCGGCAGCCGCGCTTCCGGCAGACGGCCGACTGGATCCGCGCGCAGCAGAATCCCGACGGCGGCTGGGGCGAGCTCCCGCACTCCTACGACGATCCGTTGACCAAGGGCATCGGCCCGTCGACGCCGTCGCAGACCGCGTGGGCCCTCGTCGGGCTCTTCTCCACGGGCGATCGCGACTCCGACGCCGTGCGGCGCGGCGTCGAGTACCTGCTCGCGAACCAGCAGTACGACGGCTCCTGGAAAGACGATCACTGGACCGCGACCGGATTTCCCAAGGTCTTCTACCTGCGCTACCACCTGTACGCGACCGTGTTCTCCCTGCGCGCGCTCGCCCTGTACACGCGCGAGTCGGGACCCATGAACCCCTTCCCCCACGACGCCGGCGAGACCGCCGAGCGGGCGACCGATCACGGAGTGAACTGATGCGATTCCCCGTCCACATGCTGACCGACAACGTCCAGCACCAGGTCAAGAACGCGATCCGCGGCAACAAGCGGTATCCGTTCGTCCTGATGCTCGAGCCCCTCTATACCTGCAACCTCGCCTGCATCGGCTGCGCGATCGAGCGGCACACGGGGAAGCTGAAGGACCGGCTGCCGCTCGAGAAGTGCCTCGAGGCCGTCGATATCTCGCAGGCTCCGACGGTCTCGATTTGCGGCGGCGAGCCGACGATCTATCCGGAGCTGCCGGAGCTCGTGTCGGAGATCATCCGACGCAAGCGCCAGATCATCCTGTGCACGAACGGACTTCTCCTCGACGAGAACCTATACGGCACGATCCCTCCCCACAAGCGCCTGACGATCAACGTGCACCTGGACGGCATGAAGGAAACCCACGACTACGTCTGCGACCGCGAAGGCGTCTTCGACAAGGCGATCGCGATGATCAAGGAGGGCGTGAAGCTCGGCCATCACATGATGGCGAACACCACGATCTTCAAGGAGACCTCGATGGACGAGGTCGAGGAGCTCTGCAAGCTCCTGACGAACCTGGGCGTCGAGGGCATGCTCGTGTCGCCCGGCTACCAGTACGAGTCGGTCGACAGCGACATCTTCCTGAACCGCTCCGAGATGCAGCAGAAGTTCCGCCGCGTGCTCGACATCTCCAAGAAGTACCGGCTGACCTCGACACCGATGTTCCTCGAGTTCGCCGCGGGCCTGCGCGACTACAAGTGCTCGCCGTGGTCGACCGTCACGTACACGCCGAACGGCTGGAAGGGTCCCTGCTACCTGATCGGCAAGACCTGGTCGCCGACCTTCGAGGAGTTCTGGGACGGCACCGACTGGCAGTACTGGGAGTCGCGCCAGGATCCGCTGTGCCGGAACTGCGCGATGCACTCCGGATTCGAGGCTTCGGTCGTCCGCGAGCTGCCCAAGCACCCGGGCGACATGGTCAGAATGATCGCCTGGAACCTGGCGGCGTAGCGGCGCGAGCACCGGAGCGCCCCTCACCCCAACCCTCTCCCGCCGGGAGAGGGGGTAGATTTCGGCCCCTCGTGGCGGACACACGATAAAGCCATGGATCTCGTCACCGGCGGCACCGGCTTCGTCGGCTCCCACGTGGTCCGGGCGTTGCTCGAGAAGCAACGTCGCGTCCGCTGCCTGGTGCGCGCCGGGAGCCGCCGCGAAAACCTCGAGGGCCTCCCGGTCGAGATCGTCGTCGGCGACCTGACCGACGCGGCCTCCCTGGTGCCGGCGCTCTCCGGCGTCCGCACCGTCTACCACGTCGCGGCCGACTACCGTCTCTGGACGCGGAATCCCCACGAGCTGTACCGGGCCAATGCCGGCGGCACGGACAACGTCCTCGCCGCGGCCAGCGCGGCCGGCGTCGACCGCGTCGTGTACACGAGCTCGGTCGCCGCCCTCGGGCTCACCCGCGACGGGTCGCCGGCCGACGAGGAGACGCCGGTCGAGCGTTCGCGCATCATCGGGCACTACAAGAAGTCCAAGTACGACGCCGAGCGGGTCGCGCTGTCGTGGGCCAGCCGCGGGCTCCCCGTCGTGATCGTCAACCCGTCGACGCCGATCGGCGAGGGCGACATCAAGCCGACGCCGACCGGGCAATTGATCGTCGACTTCCTGAACCGCCGGATGCCGGCGTACGTCGACACGGGACTGAACCTCGTCGACGTCCGCGACGTGGCGGCCGGCCATCTCGCCGCGGCGGAAAGAGGCCGCGTGGGCGAGCGATATATCCTCGGCAACCGCGACATGACGCTCCGGGAGATCCTCGAGACGCTCGCGCGTCTGACCGGCCTGCCCGCCCCACGCGTGCGGCTGCCCCACTGGATCCCGCTCGCCGCCGCCGCCGTCGCCACCGGCGCCGCGCGGGTCACCGGCCGCCCGCCGCGCGTCTCGCTCGAGAGCGTGCGGATGTCGACGCACCGGATGTTCTTCGATGCCGGCAAGGCGGTCCGCGAGCTCGGCCTCCCGCAGACCCCGGTCGAGGAGGCGCTGTCCCGCGCCGTCGCCTGGTTCCGGGAGAAGGGCTATGTCGGCCGGTAACCTGCGCGTCCTGATCGTGACCGCGATGCCGGAGGAGCTCGGCGCCCTCTCGGCGCGGCGGCTCCCCGACGGCGTGCGCGCCGCGGCCACCGGCGAGGGACCCCGGCGCGCCGCCCGGCGGGCCGCGGAGCTCTGCGACATGCACCGGCCCTCGGTCCTCCTCGGCGCCGGCGTCGCGGGCGCGCTCTCGTCCGATCTCGCGTTCGGCGAGATCCTCGTCGCGCGGCGCGTGTGCGACGCGTCGGGAGACGCCCCGCACCCGGACGCCGCCCTGTCGGAGCGTGCGGCCGCGATCCCGGGAATCCGCGGGGGCGTGCTCTTCTCCGCCGACCGCATGATGGTCGGGGCACGCGAGCGCTCCGAGCTCGCCGCGAGGATCGGCGGCGACCCCGCCGCCGTCGACATGGAGTCGGCCGGCTGGGCGCGCGCCGCGAGCGCCCGCGGCATTCCCTACGTCGTCGTCCGCGCCGTCAGCGACACCGCCGACGAGGACCTCCCGGCGTATCTCTCGCGCTGCTACGACCCGGAGGGTGGAATCCGGCGCGCGCGGGTGATCGTCCACGCGCTCGCGAAACCGGCCAGCATCCCGAGGCTCCTCGCCATGCGCCGGCGCGTGCGCGAATGCGGCGAGCGGCTGTCGGCGTTCGTCGAGCACTTCCTCGCGGGCGTCCTGTGACGTTGGAGGAACGGAACTCGACGCGCCGGCTCGAGGATCTGCTCGAGAAGACGAGCCGCACGTTCGCGCTGTCCATTCCGGTGTTGCCGGAGCCGACGCGGCGGGAGGTCACGATCGCGTACCTCCTGTTCCGCATCGCCGACACCTTCGAGGACGCGGCGCACTGGAGCCCCGAAGCCCGGATCGCCGCCCTCGACGACTTCGAGGCGCTGCTCTCCCGATACGACCGGACGAGGGCCGAGGCGCTCGCGAAGGACTGGGTGGGCCGCGACGTCGCCCGCCACGCGGGCTACCGGGAGCTGATGGCGGAGACGCCGTTCGTGCTCGAGGCCTTCCTCGCCCTTTCGCCCGGCGCCGTGCCGCCGATCCGCGAGCACGTGATCCGGTCGGCCCGCGGCATGGCGTCGATCGTGGCGCGGACGCGCTCGGGCGAGCTGACGCTCCACTCGATCCGCGAGCTCCAGGAGTACTGCTACCTCGTCGCCGGAATCGTCGGCGAGATGCTGACCGAGCTCTTCGTCCTCGACCGCGCCCCGCTCGTCGGCATCGCGGCCTTCCTCCGCGAGCGGGCGGCCACGTTCGGGGAGGCGCTCCAGCTCGTCAACATCCTGAAGGACTCCGCCGGAGACGCCGAGGAGGGACGGCGGTACCTGCCCGAGGAGGTGCCGGTCCGGGAGGTGTTCGCGCTCGCGCGGCGGGACCTCGGCGTCGCGGGCGACTACATCCGCGCGCTCCAGACGGCGGGCGCGCCGCGGGGCATCGTCGAGTTCACGGCTCTGCCGGTCCGGCTCGCGTGGGCCGCGCTCGAGCGCGTCGAGAGCCGCGGGCCCGGCGCGAAGGTCAGCCGGCCCGAGGTGTTTCTCATCGCCCAGAAACTCAAGCGCGCTTTGGACAGGAACGAGCCCGTGGCGTAATTGCAATCCACGGCAGCTCGTGGATAATTCCTCGTCCTTTTCCCCGACGATGCGATCACTCCACGCCCGACGCTCGAAGACCTCCTGCGGACTATCCGCGGTGGGAGCCGCCGTGCTCGCCGTGGTAGGCCTCGCCAAGGCCCTGCCGGCTTTCGCGGTCGAGCTGCCTCTGTTTCCGGAACCGGGTCCTCGCCCGCGCTACACGGTGCCGGCCGCGGCCGACGAGGACGCGCTCCGTCTCATCGACCTGGAGCACTCGTATCCATGGTCGGGCGGAGGAAGCCTCGAGCTCGGCCTGGTCGCCCCTCAGGAGGCGCCGAAGCCCCCGGAGGGCGCTCCCGAGGCGGTCGCTCCGCCGCCGAAGAAGTTCTGGAACACGACGACGACGCTGTGGACGATCGGCGCGCTGCTCGGCGGCGTGGGCCAGTCCATCGGGGCACCGATCAAGTACGGGACCAACTCCTGGCACTTCACGGATGAGAAGTACTTCCAGTACGACACCTATGCCGGCGGCGCCGACAAGGCATCCCACTTCATCGTCTCGAGCGGCGTGTCCCGGCTCCTCTACGACATCTACATCGAGAACGGCCAGCCGGTGGACAAGTCGTTCTGGATCGCTTTCGCGACGACGCTGACGGCGGGCATCTTCGTGGAGACCGGCGATGCCGTCACCGTCTATGGCTTTTCCTGGCAGGACCTGAGCGCGGACTTCCTCGGCGCTCTCTCCGGGCTCCTCATCCACCGCTACGGTCTCGAGGACACGATCGGCCTGCGGCTCGGTCCGGCGGGCGGCGACGTGCCCGCCTCGGCGGTGGGCTCGAGCGTCGAATCGCTCGGCTCGAGCTACAACGACGAGATCTACACGGTCGACGTGAAGCTCGGAGGGACGATCCGTCGACTGCAGGGAAACCCGGGCTTCGCGCGATTCTTCCTCGTGTCCATGGCCTATTACACGAGGGGGTTCGGCTATCAGCCGCCGTTGCCCTCGCGCTACCAGTCGCTCGGGGTCGAGCTCGGCATCAACTTCCCCGCGATCCTCGACGAGCTGAAGGTCCCGAAGGACAAGTGGTGGGGCCTGGGTCTCTACGAGTTCTTCAACTTCTTCCGGATTCCGTACACGCAGATCGGCGCGTACTACAACTTCAAGAGCAAGAAGTGGTACGGGCCGAGCGCGCCGTACCACTTCTACTGAATGGGGTCAGGTCTCTCAAAGAGCGTTTTTCGGCGGAAAGTTCACCTTTGAGAGACCTGACCCCGGTTTACGGGTATGCGCCGCGAGGGGCCACGACGCCGGGCCGCCGCTCGCCGAGCAGGGCCGCGAACACGACCGAGAGGAAGAAGATCGGCGTGCCGATCGCCGCGAATGCGAGGAACCAGTAGGCCTTCCCGAACGCCCCCAGGATGGCCACGAAATAGATGAAGTCGCGGCGCGAGACCTCGTCGAGGATCTCGGTCAGCCGCGAGCGATGGTTCGGCGACACCGTCGTCAGAAGCGGGCCCGCGGTCGCCCTCGGCCGCATCGCATAGAAGTAGACGAAGGTCGCCGCGAGGATCGTGCCCACGACGGCCACGGCGCCGAGCCGAAGCGGCCATTCGTCGTCGACCGCGTTGCTCCAGGCGAACGCGAACGCCGCGAAGACCGCGACGTGGACGACGTTGTCGCCCCAGAAGTCGAGCGTGCCGCCGAGGCGTGACTCCTTGAATTTCAGCCGCGCGAGCTCCCCGTCGCATCCGTCCAGGATCGAATGCAGGAGAAAGAGCACGCCGCCCATGAGCTGGCCCGGCGCCGTCGACGACCCGAAGCACCACGCCGCCGCGAGCCCGAGCAGCGTGCAGAAGAGGGTCATCGCGTTCGGAGTGACGGGTGTGTGCGCGAGTCGGCGGGTGACCGCGAGCGAGATCCTCCGGCTGATGAGCCGGGTCAGCAGCCCGTCCTGCGGCTTCACCAGCTCCTTGAGGAGACGCCTCTCGGCGGCGGGCACGTCCCGCTTCGACGCGAGCACGAGCGGCGCCTCGACGCCGGCCGGCGGGGCACCCGGAGGCAGCGCCTCGGCCCACGCGGCCGTCACGAGCGGGAGACGCGAATTCGACGCGAGGGCGCGGGTGAGCGCCTCCGGTCGGTCCGTCTCGACGATCGCGCCGGACCCCAGACGACAGAGGCGATCCTCCGGCACCGGCGCCTCGCGCAGCGCGCGAAGCCAACGGGGAGTCGCGACGACGTCGTCGGGCAGCAGCACGGTGCGCCCCGGCGGCAACGGCCGCGGCGCGGTCAGCGCCAGGGCCCCCGTCCCCTCGAGCAGCGGACCCGCGGCCGCGGCATTCTCCCCGGCGAACCAGACCCGATCGAAGCCCGCCCGACTCGCCGCGAGCGCCGTCCGGCGCGGCAGCGGCAGACCGAGAAGGTTCGACCGGATCGCGGCGGACCCGCCGCCCGACGGCAGGAGCAGGAGCGTCGACGCGGCACGCTCCGCGGCGTCGGTGAGCGGGCGGAGCCGGGCGGCCAGCCGCGCCGCGATGTGCCCGGCGGCCTCGTCGCGAAAGAGCGCGAAGCTCGGCCAGGCGTTGACGTCGATGACCAGGATCTCACCGCCGGGGGTCACGATGGCGTCCCCGCCCCAGACGTCGAGCTCGAGGGCCTCGGCGGCGCGGCACGCGATCGAGCACAGCGCGGCGGGATCGAACCGATGGCCCTCCGCGGGGTGCTCCTTCGGATAGAACCACCGGAACCAGGCGGCCCCCGCCGAAGAGCCGCGCGGCTTGCCGTCGCGCTGCGGCGCGGCGATGCCGTAGAACTTGACCACGTCCCCCGCCACGTGGCGCTGCACCACGGCCCGTGTCAGGCCGCGGGCGCGAAGGTGGCCGAGCGCGTCCTCGACGGATTCGACGCCCGTCGCGAAGCGGACGTCCCCCTCGCGCGTCTTGTGCTCGGCGGCCTGCTTGACCCAGCACGCGGCGAAGAGGCGCGCCTCGGCCGCGCTGCGCGGCACGGGATCGGTGCCATCGAGCAGCCGGCTCTCGGGCACCGGGACTCCGGCCGCTTCGAAGAGGCGGAGGGACCGCTCTCGATGCGTGTTGCCCACCGATCGCGCGGAGTTGACGACGCAGACGCCGCGACGCTCCCATCGCGTGAGCGCATCGAGCGCCACGGTTCCCTCGCACATCGCGAAGACGAGCGGCGGCAGGTCCGCGGCGTCGGGATCGAGGTCCCCCGGCCGTCGATACTCCACCGAGAAGCCGAACTCTTCGAGACGGGCCCCCGTGGCTTCGAGGATCGCGGCGTCGTCCGCCTCGCGGAACGGAGAGTGCTCCGGCTCGCGGTACACGGCCCAGCAGGCCGCCACTCCGGGCGCGCCGCGCGTCACAGCGCCACTCCCTCGAGGTCCGCGAGACGCGCGATCACGACGTCATCCGGGCAGCAGGCGCCGCCCTCCGGACGGCCCCCCGGGCGCAGCCAGACGTGGCGCATGCCGAGCGCCCGCGCTCCCGCCATGTCGCGCGTCGGCGAGTCGCCGACGAAGACGGCCTCCTCCGGCGCCGCGCCGAGGGCGTCCAGCGCGGCGCGGAAGATCCGCGGGTCGGGCTTCTTGCAGCCGACGACCGTCGAGTCGATCGCGACGCCGATCGAAGGCTCGAGGCCGACCTCGCGGCAGACCGAACCCAGATTGCCGTAGAAGTTCGAGACGATGCCGAGGCGGTACCGTTCCGAGAGGCGCGACAGGAGCGCCGCGCTCTCCGAGAGCCGAGCGAGCGCGTCCTCCGCGAAGCGGTCCCCGACGCGCCGCAGCCGTTCCGGGTCCTCCCCCAGCCGCTCGGCGAGACCGGACGCCACCCGGCCGACGAGCTCGCGGAAGCCGGCGTCCTCGCCGATCGCCCCCTCGAGACAGTCGCATGCGGCGTAGAAGGCTGGTTCGAACCGCTCGCGCGAGACCGATATGCCTTCCTCTCCGAACAGACAGAAGAACCGCTCCTTCCACGGCACGCCGTCGGCGTCGAGCGTGCCCCCGAAGTCGAAGAGGATCGCGCGAGCGGCAGCGCTCATCTCATCCCCCTCTCCCCCCGGGAGAGGGCCGGGGTGAGGGGCTGACGGGAGGAATCCTCGTCCTCGTCGGCGCGCTCGTGCGACCGAGCCCTCCCGCCCAGAACGAGCCCGGGCAGGACCCACAGGAGCTCGCGCGTGCGCCGCACGAGCCCGTACGCCACGCCCGTCGAGGCGGGCAGGCCGAGGAGGACGAACACGGCGGTGCGCACGCCCTCGGCCGCTCCGGCGCGGCCCGGGACGAACAGGAACATGTTGTTCAGGAGCATCGCGAGCGATTCGACCGCGAACGCCGTCGCCCCGCCGCGCCCGGGCGCGAGCATCCGCAGGATGAGGTACGTCTCGAGCAGCCCGCCGCACCATCCCAGGAACGTCCACGCCGCGGCGACGAGAAAGTCGCGATGGTGGTCCGCGTAGAAGCGGCGGATCACTTCATCGAGGGCATGCGCGCTTTCCCGGTAGCGCGCCAGCCGGGCGCGGAGCGGCCGGAACCGCGAGAGGCCCGCGACGATGGGGCCGAAGCTGCCCTTCCGAAGGGCCCAGGTCATCAGGACGAGGAGGCCGAAGAGGATCACGAGACTGACGATCGCCGCCCAGCGCGCCGGCGCGGGCAGGTCGAAGTAGACCAGAGCGACCGAGAGGCCCGTCGCGACGAAGAGGGCCTGCGAGAGCAGGTGCGCGTGTTTGAAGATCGTGACCGACGCGATCGCCCGCGAGGTTTCGAGGCGCGAGCGAAGCATCGAGGCGCGTACGGGCTCGCCGGCGACGCTGCCTGGCGAGAGGTAGTTCAGGCTGTTGCCGACGAGATAGATGCGCAGAAGCTCCGGCACGCTCGAGAGCGGCGGCCGCGGCTCCATCACGGCGCGCCAACCCAGGACGAACGCGATCTCGGCGAGGAGATAGAGCGCCGTGAGCCCGAAGAACCGCCACCCGATGATGGCGAGGTTCGCCTGGATCGACGCCCATCCCGTCCGCCAGACGAGCAGCGCCGCCAGCGCGACGCCTGCCACGACGAGAACGATTCGGATGTATCGGGCGCGCAGGGCGCGGCGGTCACGGGAGGACATTTCGTTCATCGGGGTCCGGTCGGCCGGCCACGGCTGGCCGTCCCCGAAGCTGACTACAGGATAAACGAGAGGCGGGAGATCCGGGTTACGCGGCCTTTTCCTCCGGGCCCCCCGGCCGCGACGCGCTCTTGCGCGGCAGCACGCGGACGACCTGCCGGACGACGGATGGCACCAGCGTCGGCCGGAGGAGCCGGGGGTCGTAGGGCTTCAGCCGGTGCTCATTCTCCGCGAGGCACGTCTCGAGGAACGAGCGCAGGGAAAAGTCGCCGAATACCGAGTGGGACTTCAGCGTGAACCCGGCCTGGGTGTGGTCCCGGTCGGGACCCGGGCCGGCCTCTTTCGGAGCGTCCTTTCCCTTCTTGTCGCCCCCGCCGGCCATCTGAAGCGCCCCCTTGAGGCGGTCCGAGGCCTGGGCCGCGATGTTCCAGGCCCTCCAGAGGTCGAAGGCAGGCCGCAGCGCGACCGGCCGGCGGGCGCGCAGATAGGCCGCCCAGTTGACGATGAAGAGGATATGCCGAGCCTCCTCCTGCATGATCTGCTCGAAGACGTCGGTCAGGGCCTTCGGGAAGAGCTCCGCCTGGACGCCCAGCCGGAAGAGGCCGAACGCGAAGAAGGAGTCGATACACTCCCCGTATCCGGTCCGCAGGAACGCGCGAGTCGGGTCCGAAGGGACCTCGGGCTCGGGAAACGGCATCACCGGGATCCCGTAGTGCCGCGTCAGGAGACGGAGGACGTCGGCGTGGCGGCCCTCCTCGTATCCCTGGAGGCTGATGGCCTCGGCGAGGAGAGGGTCCTTCTCGGTGTCCCCGAGAGACTGCACCCGCACCGCCGTCGCCGCCTCCGTCCGGGTGGCCTCGTTCCAGACCGGCATCGACTTCAGACGCTCGAGCCCCTCGGCGTCGAGATCCGGCCAGCGGATGTCCTCCGGCTTGAAGGGATCGTGGGTGTCGATGAAGGTCCGGCAGAACAGCTTCTTGTGCTCCTCGGAGCCCAGAACGAGCGATTTCGACATGGAAAAGGTAGAGTATCATGCGCGTTTTTCGCGAACGGGGGATTCCAAGAGCATGCCCATCTTGAGCCGCATCGAGGGTCCACAGGACCTCAAGAGGCTGTCGCACGAACAATTAGCCGAGGTGGCGCAGGACTGCCGTGACCTGATCATCCAGACGATCACGAAGACCGGCGGCCACCTCGCCTCGAACCTCGGCGTCGTCGAGTTGACCCTGGCTCTCCACCGGGCCTTCGACAGCCCGAAAGACCGGCTGGTCTGGGACACCTCCAACCAGTGCTACACCCACAAGCTCGTTACCGGCCGCCGGGACCAGTTTCCGACGATCCGGACGCCGGGGGGCCTGTCGGGCTTCGCCGAGCCGACCGAGAGCGCGCACGACACACTGGCCGCCGGCCACGCCGGGACCGGCCTCTCGTACGGGCTCGGGATGTCGATCGCGACCCAGAACGAGATCGGCGACCCCTACGTCGTGGTCATCGTCGGGGACGGCTCGATGACCTCCGGGCCGAGCTACGAGGCGCTGAACAACATCGTCCACGTCAAGCCGAAGCGCCTGATCGTCATCTTCAACGACAACGGCTGGTCGATCTCCGAGAACGTCGGCTGGCTCGCACACTGGCGCAACCGTTTCGAGCTCCATCCGACCTACCAGAAGTTCATCGCGACCGGTCACAGCTTCTTCAAGCGGCTCCCGAAGGGCGACAAGGCCTGGGAGCTGGCCCGCAAGGTCAAGAGCTCGGTCGAGGGCCTTTTCTTCCCGAACCTGATCTGGGACGAGCTCGGGTTCCATTACGTCGGGCCGGTCGACGGCCACGACTACCGCGAGCTCGAGGAGGCGCTGGCCCGGGCCAAGGAGGTCTCGAAGGACGGGACCCCGGTCGTCATTCACGCCCTGACCCACAAGGGCCGCGGCTTTCAGCAGGCCGAGCAGAACCCGTCGAAGTTCCACCAGCCCGGGACGCCGACCGGCGCCGCGGGCGCGGGAGTCCGGCTGACCTACTCGCAGGCCTTCGCGAAGACCCTGATCACGATGATGGAGAAGGACCCGAAGATCGTCGCGATCTCCGCGGCGATGCTCGAGGGCACCGGCTTAATCGAGGTGAAGAAGAAGTTCCCCGAGCGCGTGTACGACGTCGGCATCGCCGAGGAGCATGCGGTGATCATGGCCGGCGGCATGGCCAAGGCCGGCTGGAAGCCGGTCGTCTCGATCTACTCGACGTTCCTTCAGCGGGCTTTCGACCAGCTAATCCACGACGTCGCCCTGCAGAACCTCGGGGTGACGGTCTGCATCGACCGGGCCGGCCTCGTCGGCGACGACGGCAAGACCCACCAGGGCGTCTTCGACATCTCGTACACGCGCGTGATCCCCAACATGACGGTCGCCGCGCCCAAGGACGAGAACGAGCTCCAGCACATGCTCGCGACGGCGATCAACTCCGGTCGTCCCTGGGCCATCCGTTATTCGCGCGGGCTCGCGCTCGGCGTCGACCTCGACCCGGCCCTGAAGACGTTGACGGTCGGCCGCGGCGAGATGCTCCGGGAGGGCCGGGACCTCACCCTGTTCGCCTACGGCTCGATGGTCGCGATCGCGATGGCCGCGGCCGAGGAGCTCGAGAAGCGCGGCATCTCGTGCGGCGTCGCCAACGCGCGGTTCGCGAAGCCGCTCGACCTGGAGCTGCTCAAGCGGATCGCGGCCGAGACGCCGCGGATCCTGACGCTCGAGGAGCACCTCGAGATCGGTGGCTTCGGCGCGGGCGTCCTCGAGGCCTTCCACGAAGCGGGCCTGCCGGCCGACGGGCTCAAGGTCCACGCGATCGCCGATCAGTTCATCGAGCACAGCCCGCAGGCGCAGCAGCGCCACAACCTGAAGCTGGACGTCGAGGGCGTCGTCGAGAAGGCGCTCGCCGCGTTCCCGGATCTCGTCCGCTCATCCGCCGCCCCGACGGGCGGCTCGCGGACCGAGAAGAAATTCGCGGAGACCGTGACCTGGTGAACCCCGAACACGACTTTTCCGGTATCCGCGTCGAGAAGCTTCTGATCGCCGGCCTCCGCGGCTTCTGCGCCGGCGTCGTGCGGGCGATCGACGTCGTCGAGAAGGCCCTTCAGGTCATCGACGGCCCCGTCTACGTCCGCAAGGAGATCATCCACAACCGCTACGTCGTCGACGAGCTCCGCGAGAAGGGAGCGCGTTTCGTCGAGGAGGTGGACGAGGTGCCGGACGACGCGGCGCTCATCTTCTCGGCGCACGGCATTGCACCCGAGATCCGCGACAAGGCGAGCGAGAAGAACCTCCGCACGATCGACGCCACGTGCCCCCTCGTGACGAAGGTGCATCTCGAGGCGATCCACTACGCCCGCCAGGGCTACACGATCATCCTCGTCGGCCATCACGACCACGACGAGACGGTCGGCACCCTGGGCGAGGCGCCCGAGGCGATCCGCCTCGTCGAGACGAAGGAGGACGCGGAGCGGGTGACGGTCCCCGATCCCGACCGCATCGCGTACCTGACGCAGACGACGCTCTCGATCGACGACACGCGCGAGATCCTCGCGGTCCTGAAGCGACGCTTTCCGAACCTGAGAGCGCCCTCGAAGCAGGACATCTGCTACGCCACGCAGAACCGCCAGGACGCCGTGAAGGCGATGGCCCCGCAGGTCGACATGCTCCTCGTGCTGGGGGCGCCCAACTCGTCGAACTCGCTCCGCATGTGCGAGGTGGCGAGGGCGAACGGCGTCGCGTCGCACCTGATCGAGCGGGCGGCCGACATCCGGCCGGAATGGCTGCAGGGAGTGCGGGTGCTCGGGCTGACGGCGAGCGCCTCGGCGCCGGAGATCCTGGTCCAGGAGGTCGTGACCTTCGCGCGCGAGCGCCTCGGCGTCACTTCGGTGGAAGAGTTCGAAACGGTGAAGGAGGACGTCTCCTTCCCGTTGCCCCAGGAGCTCAAGTCGCTCCTGCCGGTCCGGGTCTCGTAAGGTACCCGCCGCCGGCGTTGACGTTTCGGAGTCCCGCATGAACCGGCCGGGCGCGCCCGACGCGGCCCTCGAACGATCGTCCGCCACCGACCGCGGCCCGGTCCGCCGCGGGCGCGGGGTCGTGCGCGTCGGGCTCTTCCTCGGCGGTCTCGTCCTGCTCGCGGCGATTCTCGTCCGCGTGGGGTGGCGCCCGGTCCTCGAGAACCTCGCGCGGGTCGGACCGTGGTTCCCCGCGCTCGTCGCGCTCTATGCGCTCGCCCAGCTCTCCTTCGCCGCGGGCTGGTGGGTGCTGACCGGGCCGCGGCCCCGACCCGTGTCTTTCGGCGCGCTCTTTGCCGCGTACCTCGGCGGCGACTCCCTCAACTACTTCACGAGCGTGGGCGGAGAGCCCGTCAAGGCGGAGCTCCTGAAGGAGCGCCTCGGCTTCTCGCACGGCCTCGCGACGGTGGCCGTGCACCGCCACGCGGACGTCCTGGCGCAGTGGATCTTCCTGACGCTCGGCGTCGGCATCGCGCTCGTGCGCTTCGATCTGCCGGCCGTCGCCCGGATCGCGGCGCTCGCGAGCCTCCTCGTCCTCGGCGCGATGGTGCTCGCGATGACCGTGGGGCTGCGCCGCGGGGCGTTCGCGCCGATCCTCGGCCGGCTCGCGCGCGTCCGCTTCCTCCGCCGCCTCGCGCGCCTCGAGCCCGCAGCCCGGCGCCTCGACGCGCGGATCGGGGCGTTCTACCGGGAGAAGACGGACCACTTCGGTCTCGCCGTGGCCTGGTGCTTCGCCGGGTGGTGCGGCGGACTTCTCGAGACGTACCTCGTCCTGCGGCTGCTCGTCCCGTCGCGGGGCTGGCCGACGGCGATCGCGATCGAGTCGCTCGCGATGGTCTTGAACAACATTCTCCTGTTCATTCCCGGCCGCGTCGGCAGCGCCGAGGGCGTCCGGATCGGCGTGTACGCGCTCGTCGGACTCCCGCCGGCGCCGGGAACCGCCTACGCGCTCGTGCGCCGCGGCCGCGAGCTCCTGTGGCTCGTTCCGGGATTCGTCGTGCTGCTCAAGCGCCACGTCCTCGACCGCGGCGAGGGAACGCCGCGTCGGCAACCGGGCCGAGGGAAGCGAGGGCCGGTTGCCGAGGAAGACGACCGCGGCGAGGGAACGCCGCGTCGGCAACCGGGCCGAGGGAAGCGAGGGCCGGTTGCCCAAGAAGAAACCCGCCCGCTCTCGGCGGAGTCGCGCGCGTGAGCGGTCTTTCGAGCGGCGCCGTGATCGCCGCGGGCGAGGGCTCGAGGCTGAAGTCGCTCGGCGTGCCGAAACCGATGGTCGAGGTCGGCGGCGTGCCGCTCATCGCCCACGTGCTCGACAACTTCGAGGCCGCGGGCATCACCTCGGCCGCCGTGATCTTCAACGAGGCGGAGAAGGATGCCGCGGCCCTCGTCCGCGCCCGCTTCGGCCGGCTCGTCTCGAAGGTCGTCGTGAAGTCCACGCGCTCCTCGCTCGAGAGCTTCCGCGCGATGCTCGCGGAGGCGCCCCCGGGCCGGCTTCTCGTCTCGACCGTGGACGCGTACTGTCCGCGCGAGGACTTCGTGCGGTTCGTCGAGCGCGCGCGCGAGCTCCCCGCCGCCTCGACCGTTCTGGGCGTGACCCGCTTCGTCGACGACGAGAAGCCGCTGTGGGTCACGACCAGCGCGGCGGGAGAACGCCCCGCCGGACGTACGCACGGACGCCGTCCGGCCGTACGCCCGGTAGACCTCGCTCGCGGGGGACGCGTGACG
>Ga0335076_10002308_pt1 | contig 18935 bp, 17 predicted proteins | sample Lox_Sample_25_FD_206717 | JGI IMG/M metagenome (GOLD analysis project Ga0335076, IMG submission 206717) | Soil microbial communities from Loxahatchee National Wildlife Refuge, Florida, United States - Lox_Sample_2.5 | ecosystem: Environmental > Terrestrial > Soil > Wetlands | place: USA...
AAGACCTCTCAACAACGACCAAAAAGGGTGGAAACTGGAGGCTCGCATGTTCATTGCCGTCGTCCGTTCACGCGTCGCCTATGTGCTTTTGGCGGCTTTCAGCTGCATCGTACTGCCCAGCCTGACAGTGGCTGCCGACTTTGCCGCGCAAGTGACGAGGATTATCGTGCCTTTCGAGCCGAGCGGCGGCACCGATGTCATTTCGCGCACGCTGGCGCAGGAGATGGCGAAAGAGCTCGGCGGCAGTGTCATCGTTGAGAACAAGCCCGGTGCCGGAACCATTGTCGGCACGGAATACGCGGCCAAAGCCGATCCGGACGGACACACGCTGCTGATGGCCACTTTCGCCAACGCGGTGAATCCGAGCCTGCGCGCCACGCTGCCTTACGATCCCGACAAGGATTTCGCGCCGGTAGCGCTGGTCGCGCGCTCGTTCAACGTCGTTGTCGTCAATCCGAGCTCAGGCATCGGCTCGATCGCCGATTTGATCGCCGCCGCCAAGGCCAAGCCGGGCGGTCTCAACTATGGCACGTTCGGCCCAGGCACATCCGCGCATCTCGCCGGCGCGCTGTTTACCAGCCTCGCGCATGTGCCGCTTACGCCGGTCCACTATAAAGGCGCGGCGCCGGCGATCACCGATCTGCTCGGCGGCAATATCCAGGTGATGTTCACGACCGTCGCCAGCGCCACGCCGCTGATCGTGGCGGGCAAGCTGAAGGCGCTCGCCGTGACCTCGGCGGCGCGGACCCCGGCTTTCCCCAACCTGCCGACCGTTGCGGAGGCCGGCGTGCCGGGCTACGCCGCCGAGAGCTGGTACGGCGTGTTCGCGCCGGCGAAGACCGACCCCGCCGTGATCGCCTTGCTCAATGCGGCGATCGACAAGTCGCTGCATTCGGCGGCCTTCGACAAACTGAAAACCAGCGAGGGCCTGATCATGGTCGGCGGTGCGCCGGAACAGCTCGATCGCTACTTCCAGGGCGAAGAGACGCGTTGGCGCAAGGTGATCAAGGACGCCGACATCAAGATCGAATGAACACAGAGGATATCTCGCCATGACTACGCTCGTCGAACTGGCGATCGAGGACGGGATCGCAATCGTCACCCTCAACCGACCGGAGGTGCGCAACGCCGTCAACGACGCGCTGCGCAATGAACTGGTCGCGGTGCTTGAGCGCATTGCCGGCGATGAAGCCGTGCGCGCGATGGTCCTGACCGGCAAAGGCAAGTCGTTCTGCTCCGGAGGAGATATTTCCGGCATGAAGGAGCGGCTGAAGGCGCCTGCAGGGCGCGTGGCCTTCAACGGCTGGCGGCGGCAGGGGCAAACCCACAAATCCGTCGCCTTGCTGCACGGCATAGCCAAGCCGGTCATCGCCGCCGTCAATGGCGCTGCGGCCGGCCTCGGCTGCGACATGGCGCTCGCCTGCGACTTCATCATGGTTTCGGAGCACGCGGCCTTCACCATGAGCTTCGTCAAGCGCGGATTGGTCTCCGACGGCGGCGGCATGTATTTCCTGCCGCGCCGCATCGGCCTGCCGCGTGCCAAGGAACTGATCTTCACCGGCCGCACTGTCGACGCCAAGGAGGCGCTCGCCATCGGGCTCGCCGATCGTTCCGCCGCAGCCGCAGCGCTGGTCAGCGAGGCCGCCGCCTGGGCGCGCGAGCTCAGCCAAGGCTCCAGCGCGTCGATCGCGCTGTCGAAGGCGATCCTCGATCGCACGTTCGAAACACCGGAAGAGCAGGTCTTCGCGTTGGGACGGCAAGCCCAGGCGGTCTGCTACACGACGGCAGAACATCAGGACGCGGTCACCGCTTTCCTCGACAAGACCGCGCGCTGATGGAGGCTCTCGCCAAGCTGCTCAGGCCGCGCAGCGTCGCCATTATCGGCGCTTCGTCCGATACCGCCAAGCTGACCGGACGGCCGCTCGCTTATCTGACAAAGTACGGTTTTGACGGTGCCGTTTATCCGGTCAATCCGCGCGTGGAAACGATCGGCGCCCATCGCTGCTATCCCGACATCGGCGCGTTGCCGCAGGCGCCGGATGTCGCCATCGTGCTGCTCGGCGCGACGAAAGTGACCGATGCGGTGCGGCAGCTCGCGGCCGCCGGGACCGGTGCCGCCATTATTCTTGCGAGCGGTTTCGGCGAAACTGGTCCGGAAGGCCAGCGTCGCCAGGAGGAGCTCAAACAAGCAGCCGGCACGATGCGGCTGCTCGGGCCGAACACGATCGGCCTTGTCAATGTCAGCGATCGGATCGTGCTGTCGGCCAGCAACGCGCTGGTGACGGACGATATCGTGCCGGGCACGGTCGCGCTGATCTCGCAGAGCGGCGGCATTCTCGGCTCGCTGTTGTCGCGGGCGCAGGCGCTCGGCGTCGGTTTCTCCAAGCTGATCGCGACCGGGAACGAATGCGATCTTGAAGTTGCCGACTTCATCGATCATCTCGCCGCCGATACGGCGACCAAAGTGATTGCGCTTTATCTCGAAGGCCTGCGCAAGCCGAAAGAATTCCAGGCCGCCGTCACGCGGGCGCGCGCCGCGGGAAAACCGGTGGTCGCGTTCAAGGTCGGGCGTTCGGAGGAGGGCGCGCGCTCGGCCGCCGCGCATACCGGCGCGCTTGCCGGATCCGATGCCGCCTATGACGCGATGTTCCGGCAGTTCGGCGTCATCCGCGCCGAACGCTATTCCGATTTGCTCGATGTGCCGCTGGCCCTGAATTCCGGCCGCGTGTTGAAAGGCAAGCGCGTTGCCATCATCACCTCGACCGGCGGTTCAGGGAGCCTATTGGCGGATGCCGCGGGCATGGCCGGTTTTGCAACGCCGCCGCCGGATGGCGCGACGGCAGCGAAGCTCACCGCGCTCGCGATCGAAGGCGCAACGCTTGACCGTAATCCGATCGACGTCACGCTCGCCGGCGTGAGATCGGAAACTTTCCGGACTGTTCTAGACGCGGTCGGCGGCAGTGCGGCCTATGACGCGGTCGTGGTGGTGCTCGGCTCGTCGGCATTGCGCGAACCGGACACGGCCGGAGTGCCGCTGCGCGAATACAGCGCCGCAAGCGACAAGCCCATCGTCGGCTTCGTCAGCCCGTATGCGCCGGATTTGATCCGCCAGCTCAACCTTTCCGGAGTGCCGACGTTTGCCGCACCGGAAAGCTGCGCAGCGGCGCTCGCCGCGATGCGCGCAATGCACCTGATGTCCGGCGAGACGGCGCCGGCCGCCGCATTGGCGAGGCAATCCGCGGCCGCAGCGATCAAACAAAACATGTCCGCGCCGCTGAGACCCGGTCCGCTCAATGAGGCCGAGAGCAAGCAATTGTTCGCGCGCTTCGGCATTCCCGTGGTGCGGGAAGCGGCGGCGGCAACAGCCGACGCGGCGGAGAAAGCCGCGAAGGAGTTCTCCGGCAACGTGGTCGTCAAGATTCTGTCGCGGCAGGTGCTGCACAAATCCGAGATCGGCGGTGTCGCCGTCGGTGTTGCGCCCGCGGACGTGGCGGTCACCTGCGCGAAGATGGCTGATCGTCTTCTTGCAGCGACGCTGCACCGGCCCGAAGGCTTCCTGGTGCAGGAGCAGATTTCAGACGGGATCGAAATGATCCTCGGCTTCCACCGCGATCCGCAGCTCGGCGACATGGTGCTGCTCGGAGCCGGCGGCGTCATGGCGGAGCTCTACCGCGATACGGCGCTGCGGCTTGCGCCGGTATCGCGCCGTGATGCGCAGGAGATGATCGAAGAGCTGAAATCCAAGCCGCTGTTGTACGGCTTCCGCGGCCGCGCGCCGGCGGACATCGACGCGTTGATTGACGCGATCAGCGCTTTCTCGGCCATGATCTGCGCGGCCGGCGAGGAGTTCGCGGAGGCCGAGATCAATCCGCTGTTCGTCCTGCCGCGCGGCCGGGGCGTCGTTGCGGCCGACGGCCTCGTTGTCGTCAGGGAGACGGCACGCTTGCCGTAGCGTGTGATGACACGCTCACGCGAAGCGCCGCGGGCATGGCGACGACACCGGCGGTCCGCTCACGGATCGAGTTCGGTGTCCCAATACAGATAGTCGAGCCAGCTGTCGTGCAGGTAGTTCGGCGGGAACAGCCGGCCGTTGCGGTGCAGATGCTGCACCGACGGCTGGAACGGCCGCTGCGACGGCCACATCTTGCACTCTTCGGGCGTCAGATTGCCCTTGCGCAAATTGCATGGCGAGCAGGCGGCGACGACATTGTCCCACGTGGTGTGGCCGCCGCGCGAGCGCGGCAACAGATGATCGAAAGTGAGGTCGTCGCGGGCGCCGCAATATTGGCAGACGAAACGGTCGCGCAGGAAGACGTTGAATCGGGTGAAGGCCGGATGGGTCGAGGGCTTCACATAGGTCTTCAGCGACACTACGCTCGGCAGCTTCATCTCGAAACTCGGCGAGTGCACGGCGCGATCGTAATTGGCGACGATGTTTACCCGTTCCAGAAAGACGGCCTTGATGGCGTCCTGCCAGGACCACAGCGACAGTGGGTAATAACTCAGCGGCCGAAAGTCCGCGTTCAGAACCAGCGCGGGCCAGCCAGAGGGCGATACATGAGCGTTCAAGCTGACGCTCCCACCTCGATCCAATGCCGCAGTGCGGCGATGGCCACTAGTTTATAGGGGGGCGTGACAGGATTGTGAAGCCTGTTCCAGGGGTTATGGGACAGCCCGGATTATCGGGCTTTTGTTGGTGCACTTTGCGGCTCCAATGCGCCGCGTCGCGGGCGTCAGCCGGTCACTGCCGCGACAATTCCGCGGCTCCCGTGATTCGGACGGGTTCGAGCGGCGGCCGGTCGCGGATCAGATCGGCGGCCTTTTCCGCGATCATGATGATCGGGGCATTGATATTGGCGCCGACCAGATCCGGCATCACCGAACCGTCGACCACCCGCAGCCCATCGACGCCGAGCACTTTCAGCTCGGGATCGACCACGGCAAGCGGATCGGAGGCGAGTCCCATTTTGCAGGTGCCGAGCGGATGGTGAACAGTGATGGAGTTGGCTCGGATATGGGCGTCAAGGCCGGCATCATCCGTGGCGGCCTCGCCCGGGGCGATCTCGCGATCCATGAACGGCTGCATCGGCGCCTGCCGGCAGACCTCGCGGGCGATGCGCAAGCCCGCGCGCAGCGTCGTCCAGTCGTTGTCGATGGCGAGAAAATTCTGCCGGATGCGCACCGGCTTGCGCGGATCGGCCGAGACGAGTTCGACGCGGCCGCGGCTTTCCGGACGCAGCACCACGGCGCGGCAGGCATAACCGTCGGCATAAGGCCGCCGGAACGGCCACAGATAAGGATGCGCGGTCATCGGCGCGGCATTGAAGATCAGCTGCACGTCGGGCAGCAGTGCCTCCGGCCGGCTCTTGAGAAAGGCCATGATGCCGCCGGGCAGGTCGGCCGCGATGCCCTCGCCATGGTAATAAGCGCGCGCCAGCGCCGGCACGATGCGATCGATACGCATGGCGCGATGGAATGGTCCTGGCGTTTTGCGCTTGTAGGCGATGGCCGCCGAAATGTGGTCTTGCAGATTTTTGCCGACGCCGGGCAAAGCCACTTTCACCGCGATATCATGTTGCGCGAGCTCGGCGGGGTCGCCGATGCCCGACAGCATCAAAAGCTGCGGCGAGTTGATGACGCCGCCGCACAAGATGACTTCGCGCGCGGCATGCGGTCTGACGGTCGTGCCGTTCTTGATGTATTCGATGCCGACGGCGCGGCGGCCGTCGAACACGATTTTGGTAGTCAGCGCGTGAGTCTCGACGGTGAGATTCTGGCGCGAAAGCGCCGGGCGCAAATAGGCGTCGGCGGCGCTGCAACGGCGGCCGTCCTTCGACGTCATCTGCCAGACGCCAAAACCTTCCTGCTGCGCGCCGTTGTAGTCGGGCGTCGCCTTGTAGCCGGCCGCCTGGCCGGACGCGGCATAGGCCTCGACTAGCGGATCGGAATAAGCCGACATCCGCGTCGCCAGCGGTCCGTCGCCGCCGCGATAGAAGCTCGGCCCGCCCTTCCAGGATTCCTGACGGCGGAAATAGGGAAGGACATGAGCACAGGACCAGGTCTTCAGCCCCGATGCCGCCCAGCGCTGATAGTCGCCCTGATGGCCGCGCACATAGGCCATGGCATTGATCGATGACGAGCCGCCGATGACGCGGCCGCGCGCGCATTCAAGCCCGCGCCCGCCGGTCGTCGCCTCGGGTTCGGCGAAATACATCCAGTCGTGCTTGCGGTTGAGCAGGATATGCGGCCAACCGAGAGGTATCTTGATCCAGGGATCGGTATCCCAGCCGCCGGCTTCGACGAGCAGCACGCGGCGGCTTTTGTCCTCGGACAGGCGGCCGGCCAAAGTGCAGCCGGCGGAACCCGCCCCGACAATAATAAAATCGTAATTCTGGGTTTTCGGTTGGCTGTCCGGCATCGTCTGCTATCCGCAGCCCAAACCTTAGCGAGTGCGACGCGGCGCTGTCTATCGTGAAAAAGCGACGAGGTCGGGTGTGATGTCTTTTAGCGTTGCTGTGCCGCAAAGTTGCATGGCGCGCACGAGTTCCACATGCAGATGCTCGAGCACTTGGGCGACGCCGTCGGCGCCGCGCAAAGTGAGAGCCCAGATCACCGGCCGGCCGATCATGACGGCGCGGGCGCCGAGCGCCAGCGCCTTGAAAATATCGGTGCCGCGCCGGATGCCGCCGTCGACATAGACTTCGGCCTTTCCGGCGAGCGCCGCCGCGATCTCGCCGAGCGCGGCGGCGGTTGTCACAGTGGTGTCGAGATGCCTACCGCCATGATTGGACACCATGATCGCGCGGGCGCCGCAATCGACGCAGCGCGCGGCATCGTCGGCGCGCAGCACGCCCTTGACGATAACGGGCATGGGCGAGCGCTTCACCAGCCATTCCAGCTCGCGCCAGGTCGCCGGATAGACGACTTTGCCGGCGAAATCGGGATGATAGGCGGTGCGCGCCATCGGCGCGCCGGGCATGTTGATGTTGAGAACGTCCGGCGAGGGCTGGTGCTGATCGCGCGCGGCGCGCGGGCTCCAGCCGCCGACCGGTGCATCGACTGTCAGCACCAGCGCGGTGAAACCCGCTGCCGCGATACGGTCGATCAAGGCTTCGACCTCGGCGCGGTTCGGCCAGTAGTAGAGCTGAAACCATTGCGGGGCGGCGCGCCGCTCCGCGGCGGCGTCCTCGAGCATGACGTTGGAAAAACACGCCATGACATAGGCTGCATTGGCGGCGGCGGCGCCGCGCGCCGTGGCGCGCTCGCCTTCGGCGTGGAACAGCTTGTGCCGCCCGGTTGGCGCCACCAGGATCGGTGAGGGCACGGTGTGGCCCAACAGTGCAACCCGCGTATCCATGGTTTCGACGTCGTTGAGCACGCGCGGCCGCAGGCGGATATTGCGCCACGCCGTTATGTTTTCGACGGCGCTGATCTCGTCGTCGGCGCCGGCGGCGCAGAACGCAAACGAGGCCGACGGCATTTTCGCCCGCGCCTGTTCTTCCATGACATCGAAATCGACGCTGTCCACTTTACGACCCCTTCTATTCTTCCATCTCAAAGTCGGTGAATGAAATGAGTGTTTCGCCGCCCGCGACCGGCACGATGTAGGCGAATCGCATCGACGAATTCTCACGCGAATGCGGATGATCCATCCTTTGGAAGAAACCGAAAGCGTCCGGGTCGCTTCGCAACGCGTCAAGATTGTCGAATAGCCGGACGGTATCGATCACATTCTGAGTGTGGTCCGTCGCGAACAACAGAATGCCGACCGAGTGAAAGACAAGCGTAAAGAATGCCGTTTCATGCGGATCGAAGATTTTGAGATAGGCGGATCCGTTCAGGAATGTAATTGCCTGAATCTCGCAGTCGCCGAAATTCCGGTCGGCCATTCGCGCATTCATTTATATATTCCCCTAAAAGCGGCGACGGTCATGCTGGACCCTCCATCGCGCGCCTATTACGGTGCGGTGCTCAATCCTGCCGGAGAAGCTTCTTGCACACCAACGTCAATCTCACCACCGAACGCAAAACCTTCGTCACCCATCTCGAATGCTCGGCGACCGGCGAACATTATCCCGCTGACCAGATTCACAATCTGTCCCGGGCCGGCAAGCCGCTTCTGGTCCGCTACGATCTCGACGGCGTGAAAAAGGCGCTGAGCAAGGATGATCTGGCTAAGCGGCCGCCGGACCTGTGGCGCTATCGCGAACTGCTGCCGGTGCGGCGCAAGGAAGATATTGTTAGCCTCGGTGAAGCAATGACGCCGCTCGTGCCGCTGCCGAAACTTGCCGCCAAGCTCGGCGGGGGCGAGCTTCTGGTCAAGGACGAGGGCCGGCTGCCTACCGGCTCGTTCAAGGCGCGCGGTCTGGTCATGGCGGTGTCCATGGCAAAGGCGCTCGGCATCACGCACATGGCGATGCCGACCAACGGCAATGCCGGTGCGGCGCTGGCGGCCTATGCCAGCCATGCCGGCATCATGACCACGATTTTCTGCCCCGAAGATACGCCGGAGGTGAATGTCAGCGAGATCGGGCTGCAAGGCGCGACGGTCTATCGCGTCAACGGCCTGATCGACGATTGCGGCAAGATCGTCGGCGAAGGCAAAGCCAAGGTCGGCTGGTTCGACGTCTCGACGCTGAAAGAGCCGTATCGCATCGAGGGCAAGAAGACGATGGGGCTCGAACTTGCCGAACAGCTCGGCTGGCAGGTGCCCGACGTGATCTTCTATCCGACCGGCGGCGGCACCGGCCTGATCGGCATGTGGAAGGCCTTCGCCGAGCTCGAAGCGATCGGCTTCATCGGCAAGAAGCGCCCGCGCATGGTGGCGGTGCAGGCCTCCGGCTGCGCGCCGATGGTGCGCGCCTATGACGAGGGTGTCGAGCACGCGCCGCGCTGGGAGAATGCGCATACCATCGCGTCTGGGATCCGCGTGCCGCAAGCGGTCGGTGATTTTCTGATTCTGCGCGCGGTGCGCGAGAGCAAAGGCTTTGCCATCGCCGTGCCGGACGACGCCATATCGGCGGCGCTCGAGGAAGCCGCCCGCGAGGAAGGCTTCCTGATGTGCCCGGAGGGTGCAGCGACCTATGCGGCCTATAAGCAAAGCCTTGCCGACGGGCGGGTCAGCAAGGCCGAACAGGCGGTGTTGTTTAACTGCGCAATCGGCCTGAAATATCCGCTGCCGCCGATTCATCGCGCGCTTGATCGTCACAAGCCGATCGATTTTGCCGCCCTGTGACCACCGAACTTGATTTCATTCGGTTGAATTTAATCAGGTCCGGTGCCGGCGCGGTAACGTTAAGGAAGTCTTGCGTCTTTCCGCAGGGCTCGATTTATTCTTTCGATGCAACGAATAATCAAGGCGTCCCCGATAATTGTGGAGGCCACAGATATGCAGTGGCGGCCGAGATCTGTGGCCAAAATTTTGATTGGGCGCGCGAGGCATGTTGCGAAATCTGGCGAGGCTTTTCCGACGTAACGCGTCGGCGTTCAAAGGCGCTCAGCAAGGCGCGACCGCGGTCGAATTCGCGTTGATTGCACCCGCCTTCATCGCGCTGCTCATCGCCATTTTTGAAACGACGCAGTTCCTGTACGTGCAGGCGAATCTGCAAGTGGCCGCGACGCAGGCGGCGCGCCTGTTCATGACCGGACAGGCTCAGTCCAGCGGCATGAGCCAGGCTCAGATCGAGGCCACGATCTGCCCCACGGTGAAAGCCCTGGTCAATTGCGCCAATCTGGTCATCAACGTGCAAAGCTCGTCGTCGGCCACCGGCCTCAGCACGTCGACCCCGCAGATGTATAACGCCCAGGGCCAGCTCAACTCCGGCAATTATAGTTTAGGGACGCCCGGCGATCTCATGGTCGTACAAATCGGCTATCCATTGCCGGTCGTGGCGGGTCCGCTCGGCTTTTTGCTCTCCGGCAACGGCAACGGAACAGCGTCGGTGTGGGGCGTCGCCGCCTTCCGCGTGGAGCCCTACGCCTCATGATGCGCTTGCGACGACAGATCTGGCGGCGTTTTGCAAAATCGACCCGCGGCATTGCGGCCGTCGAATTCGCCATGGTTTTGCCGGTCCTCACCGTGCTGTTTCTCGCCTCATTCGACGGCGGTCGCGCGATCGCGGTCTATATGAAGGTCCGCACGGCAAGCTACACGTTGGCCGCCATCGCCAATCAATATGCGAGCATCAATGATGCGGCCATGAGCGGAATTTTCACCGCGACCAGCGACGTGCTGGCGCCATATTCGACCGTGCCGCTCGCGCTGACGGTCTCGCAGATCGCGATCGACGCCAACGGCAATGCCACGGTGAACTGGAGCAGCACGCAGGGCGGCACCGCGCGCACCGTCGGCTCCAGCATCACGGTGCCGGTCAATCTTGCCACTCCAAACAGCTATTTGATCTTGAGCGAAGTGAAATACAGCTACGTGCCGATGTTCGGATATTTTAACAAAGGCGCGGCAATCGGCCTCTCCGACAGCCTCTATGTTACGCCGCGAAGCACCACGTTGGTCGCGCGGACGTCGCCGTAAACTCCCCGTGTGGTGTGACGCGTGGTGGCGCAATGTCGCGCGCCGCTGACAGGGTTCCGCATCCGGTACCGCAAGATCACGCCGTGTGACGGTCATCCCTCCCGTCGTGGACACCGAATAAACGACCAATTGCGTGCCTCGCACAGCGCCGTCCCTTGCGAAGACGGAGCGGCAGAGGCTTGTCGCCGAGGCAAAGTCCGACTCATCCCAGCTTCGTCGGCGAGAAAGGACTTGATCAGATCGTGTTGCCCGCGCTCGTCGTGTGAATCTGCCTCTTGAGGCTTGCAAGCACGATCTTTTCTGAAAGCCGGTTTGCCATCCTCGGCGCGGGCCCGAGGACGAGGCCTTTCGCGATCATGCGCTTATCCGCGCGGGCCTCTCGGGTTTTGCATCGGCTGCTGCCGGCGATGCGAGGGGTCGCCCCGCTTCATATCGCCTTATATGGCGGGCGAGTTCCGTCATAAGGCTGATTTACAGAAAGCCGCCGGCCTTTAGTTTGTAATGTGAGCCGTGTTGACGGCCTGCTCGAACATCGTCACCAGGGCATTGGTGATGTCGGCTGGCGAGTTCGCCGTATAGAAGAAGTTCGGCGAGGCACAGGACTTCAGCGCTCCGGGAATATTCGGAATGTTGTTGTTGGCGTAGCCGTCTTCGTTGTTGGCGAAGCTGGCATTGGCGTTCTGAATGGTTTGATAGGGAATATAGAGCACGGCGATAGTGATGCCGCGGTTCTTCAGCGTCGTGCAAAGCGTCGTATCAATGGTCGTTGCAGAATTCTGATACGGGCTGCATCCCCCACCGCCGTTGCCCCAGTTGCCATTCCAGTAGGTCTGGCAATCCTCCGAGCCGTCGGTGACGAGAAACACGTAGGGGAGGGTGTTGCTCGAGCTGGTTCCGGTACCGACCGAGGTGATCAGATTGTTCACGCTCGGCAGCGCATTCTCGAAATGCGTGCCGCCCGAGCCCAAGTTGGAATTGGTGCCGGTGTCCAACAGGCTCGCCAGATTTGCCGCCGAGGTGTTGATCGAGCCGCTCAAATTGCTGGTCAGTGCCACGTAGGAGTAGAGATTCTGGATGAACGGATAGAGACCGACCCGGAACTGGTTCGAGATGCCCGTCGTCTGTTCCGTACTCTGGGCCTGCTGCAGTAGCGCGTTCACGGCATAACCGACCGCATCGGCGCGCAGCTGAATGCACGACGTTGTCCCGGGTGACGAGCAGGAGGTGACCTGCGTATTTTTCCAATTTACGTCCATGCCATTTTGCGAATTATTGCCGGACGTGAAAGAGGTCGGCGTCGTACCCAAGCGTGAAATTATGAATCCCTGGCAGTAGCCGCCCGGATACGGATTTGTCGGCGACGATGACGGCTTGTTTTTCGTGCCGGCGGGGGGATAGGGCCCCTGCCCCGATTGCGAGCAGGCGCCTTGAGACGTGAAGTGGCACGCGAAGGTGCAGCCACTCGGATAATTCGAAAGGTTGTCCGGGTTGACCGCCTGCAGCCGCGCTTGCTCTGCGGCCGTTGACGGGAAGCTCATGGATCCCGACACATCCAGCAGCAGATAGAAGTCGATATAGCTCGGCAGGTCGTAATTCGCCGTCGACGAGCCGGAGACCGCGATGGTCTTGAAGCCGGCGATACCCATGAAGGTCGTCGGCACCGTGGCGGTAAAGTTTACGGTCGAGGTCAGCTTGTTGCCGCTCTTCGTGACGTTTCCTGCCGCCGAGAGGCTGGTATAGCCGACATCCTGAGGCGCGCTGGCCAGGTTGGCGTTGAAAAAGTTTTGCACGAAGGTCGAAGCGCCGGAAACGGCGCCGGCCCCGGTCATGTTTTTCGCCGTCGCGATGAGCGGGGAATTGTTGGAAATCGACGCAAGGGCGGCCGCGTCGGCGGCCGCCTGCAGCTTGGTCTTGATCATGGACGCATCGGTGTAGTCGATGACGCAGCCGACCGCAGCGATCATGGGCAAAGTGGCAAGCGCGGTCATGATCGCGACATTGCCGCGCGTATTGCCGCGCAGGTCGGCGGCATGCCGAATCAATTTGGTGAAGATTTTATTGAAATAAGGTGCAAACATCGCGCGCCGCTCCAGCCTCAGCGCGCTTCTAGGCTCTATTTGCTAGGAAAGCGTTACATGAAACAAGGGGTTACGGTTAATTCACCTAACCTTATTGGCGCATGATCTGATCCGAGGACCGTGGCACCCCCGGACCAAAATTTGCGGGCAGGCTTTTCGGGATCATGCTCTATTTGAGCTTAAAGCGCCGTGCCAGGAACTCACCGCCATGGCGCAGGCCCTCGGCGTCGATGCCGTGGCCGACCCCGGGCGACAGGTGCCATTCCACCGGCACTTCGAGCGCGGCCAGCACCTGGGTGGCCTGGAACAAAGCCTGCGGCGGGATCAGGTCATCGCGGTCGCCGTGGATCAACAGGACCGGCGGCCGCGCTTTGATCTCGGCGGCGAAGGCTTCGAGATTGCCGTCGGGCGGTTCCACCAGCAGACCGGAATAGCCGACAATGGCTGCGGGCGGCGTCGCGCGGCGCAAGCCCACATGCAATGACATCATGGTGCCTTGGCTGAAGCCGACCAATGCCAGTGCGGACGCCGGCAGCTTGTGGCGCGCGAGCTCGGCATCGAGAAACTGATTGAGCAGCGGTGCGGCTTTGTGAACGCCGGTCCAGCGCTCGTTCGGATCGCGGAAGGTCAGCGCAAACCATTGCCGGCCGACCGGCGCTTGTCCGCACGGTTCCGGCGCGTGCGGCGAAACGAACGCGGCGTTCGGTAGATATTGCTGCCAAGTGCGGCCGATATCGATCAGGTCGTTGCCGTCGGCACCGTAGCCGTGCAGGAACACGACGAGTTGTTGGGCGGGGCCGGAGCGCGGCATCAGCCGTGGGCCGTCGAGTTCAACGGGCATGTTTGGTCTCGCGTCGTTGTAGTGAAATTTTTGCTTTGGCGATCTTCTTGATTGCCGTCTTGGCAGATCGTGCGGCTGTCTTACCAGCAAGCCTCTTTGCCGTGAGAGACGTTTTCGTTGCGGGTCTTTTCGTTACGGGGCTGGCCTGTGATGTGGTCGGCGCGGCAGGTGCTCCTTCGCGGCCTTTGACCGCGCGATAATAAGTCCACAACACGCGCGCGGCCACGGCGCGGTGCGGCCGCCAGATCTCGGCCAGCGGCCCCATCTCTTTGGTGCTTGGCCGCTCGGCGAGCCCGAATGCGAGCCGTGCCGCCTCTTGCAAAGCGAGGTCACCGGCCGGCCAGGCATCGGCATGGCCGAGACAGGACAATAAATAAATATCCGCCGTCCATGGGCCGATGCCATGCACCGCGGTCAGCGCGGCATGCGCCTCGTCAGCGGCGAGATCGGCCAAAGTGGTCAGATCGGGCGTGCCACGCGTCACGGCGCGTGCGATTTCCTTGAGCGCTTTGATCTTCGGCTTCGACAGGCCGAGCCGCGCCAGCTTTTGCGGCCGCGCCTTGATGATCGCTTGCGGCTCGAACGGCTCGAAAGCGGCGGTGAGCCGCGCCCAGATCGCGCCGGCGCTTGCAGTCGAGAGTTGCTGCGACACCACGGTTGCAGCGAGTCCGGCATAGCCGTCGGCGCGGCGCCGCAGCGGCGGACGGCCGCCCTTGGCAATCACCGCATCAAAGCGCGGATCGGCGGTCACAAGCGCCGCGAGCGCCGCATCGAGATCGGATTCGGTGCGGATATGGGTGATCCTCGTCATATTTGTGCGCAAGTCATGCGATGAATTTCATACGTTCGCATTGCCTAGCGTAGCGTGCCGCTGTCGGGAAGTTCGAGTCGATGTTCAGCCGTATTTTGCGTTTTGCGCCAAGCCCGAACGGCTACCTTCATCTGGGCCATGCCTATTCCGCATTGCTGAACCACGATATGGCGCGCGAACTTGGCGGGCGGCTCTTGTTGCGCATCGAGGACATCGATTCGGCGCGCTGCCGCCCTGACTACGAGGACGCCGTCTACGAGGATCTGCGCTGGCTCGGGATTTCCTGGCAGGAACCGGTGCGGCGGCAGAGCGAGTATTTTGCCGATTACGAGGCCGCGCTGGCAAAGCTCGAGGCGCAGGGCCTCATCTATCCGAGCTTCGAAAGCCGCGCCGAAATTGCGGCCATGGTCGAGGATCTGGACCGGCACGGCGGCTGGCCGCGCGATCCCGACGGCGCGCCGATCTATCCGGGGCGCGCGCGCAAGTTTTCCGCCGTCGAGCGCAAGCGCCGGCGCGAGGCGGGCGAGCCGTTCGCTCTGCGGCTTGCCATGGATGCGGCGGTGGCGCGGGCCGGCGTCTTGACCTGGACCGAGACCGGCGCCGGGCCGCACGGCCAGACCGGGACGCTCACAGCCGCGCCGCAGCGCTGGGGTGACGTCATTCTGGCGCGCAAGGACGTGCCGACCAGCTACCATATTGCGGCTGTCGTCGATGATGCCCTGCAGGCCGTGACCGACGTTGTGCGCGGGCAGGACCTGTTCTGGTCGACCAGCATTCATCGCCTGCTCCAGGTGCTGCTCGGCCTGCCCGAGCCGACCTATCACCATCACAAGCTCATCGTCGACGAGGAGGGGCAAAAGCTCGCGAAATCAACCCAGTCCACGGGTTTGCGCGAATTGCGCGCCGCCGGCGCCACGGCGCGCGATATCCGGCGCATGGTCGGGCTCGGCCGATAGGAAGTTCGGCCGAATTCGGGCCGCAACGACATTTTTTCGATCTTGTTTTGTTCGGCTGAATGGCGTGCCATGGTGGGGAGGCCGGGGGCAGCCGCGGCGCTGTCAAAAGTAGCACCAGCAAGTGGCGCGAGCGAAGACCAAACAAGGAACTGCCGCGAGAGCCGCGGGACGGAAAGCGCGGCTCAAAACGCGGCCGCGCAAGCGGCCGGCCGGGCGTGAGCCGAAGAATCGCGCGCGCCCCAATGACGCAGCGCTCGCGGTGTTCGCCCACGATATCCGCACGACGCTGACCGGCATCCTGGCGCTCGGCGAATTGCTGTCGAGCTCCAATCTCGATGAGCGCGAGCGGCGGTGGGCCACCGGCATCAAGGTCGGCGCCGAGCATCTCGCGGCGCTGACGACATTGGTCATCGATGCCGCCAGGGCAGGTTCCGGTTCGCTGACCTTGCAGCGGCAGGTTTTTGGTCCGCGCCGCCTCGCCGAGGCGCTCGCGGAATCGCTCATGGCGCGCGCGCAGTCCAAGGGACTGCAGGTGGAGACGGCGATCGCCGACGACTTGCCGGCCGCGGTCGTCGGCGATCCGGTGCGGCTGCGCGCGGCGCTGGAAAACCTCATCGACAATGCGGTGAAGTTCACCGACAAAGGCGCGGTGCGGCTCGATATTGCGGCGAAGCGCGCGCCGCGCGGGCATGCGGAAATCGTCGTTCGCGTCACTGACAGCGGCATCGGGCTCAAGCCGGACGAGATCCGCCGGCTGTTCCGCCCGTTTGCGCAGGCGAGCGCGGAGATCGCGCGCCGCTACGGCGGCGCCGGGCTCGGCCTCGCCATCGTCAAGGTGCTGGCCAGGCTGATGGGCGGCGATCTCACCGTGACCAGCGCGCCCGGCCAGGGCTCGCGTTTTATCTTCTCGGCGCTATTGCCGATCGCGCCGACGGATACCGCCGAGGCCGCGCCGGCGAGTACCGCGCCGTCGCCGGCGCGCCGCCTGAAAATTCTCTGCGCCGAAGACAATCCTTATGGCCGCGTCATTCTCAACACCATCCTCACCGAGCTTGGCCATCGCGCCGATTTTGCCGGCTCCGGTGAAGAGGCGATTGCCGGGGTGGCGCGCGGCTATGATGCCGTGCTGATGGACGTCACGCTGCCGGGCATCGACGGGCTCGAAACCACCCGCCGCATCCGCGCACTGTCGGGCAAAATCGGCGCGACGCCGATCATCGGCGTCTCCGGCCGCACCGAAGCCGGCGACGAAGAGGCGGCGGGCAAGGCCGGCATGAATTTTTATCTTCGCAAGCCGCTGAGCCCGAGCGCGCTGAGCAAGGCGCTGGCGGCCGTGCTGGCGAAATGAAGGCTTGAGGAAAAGCTATTCCGCCGCATCGGCCGGCTCTTTGGCCTCGGCCGAATGTTCGACGATCCGCACCAGATCGCTCATGATGCGGTTCAGTTCAAAGTCCTTCGGCGTGTAGACCTCGGCGACACCGGCGTCTTTGAGAGCACTGGCGTCCTGCGGCGGGATGATGCCGCCGACGACGACCGGCACGTCGTCGAGGCCGGCTTCCTTCATCCGCGTCAGCACATCGTGCACCAGCGGCATGTGCGAGCCCGACAGAATCGACAGACCCACGACATGCACGTCGCCTTTGCTCGCGGCGTCGACGATGGCTTCAGGCGTCAGCCGGATGCCTTCGTAGACGACGTCCATGCCGGCATCGCGGGCGCGCACCGCGATCTGCTCGGCGCCGTTGGAATGGCCGTCGAGGCCCGGTTTGCCGACCAGAAATTTCATGCGGCGGCCGAGCTTCTTGGAGATGCGGTCGACTTCCGCCCGGACGCCGTCGAGCCCGGTCGTATCATTGCGCGCGGCCCGGCCGACGCCGGTCGGCGCGCGGTATTCGCCGAACGCCGAACGCAGCGCAAAGCCCCATTCGCCGGTGGTGACGCCGGCTTTGGCGCAGGCGATCGAGGGCGGCATGATGTTGCGGCCGCCGCGCGCGGCAGCCCGCAGATCTTCGAGCGCGGCAGCGACCGCGCCGGCATCACGTGCGGCGCGCCACGCGTTCAGCCGCGCGATCTGTTCGGCCTCGACCTCGTGCGGCACGGTCATGATCGTATCGTCGCCGGTGGTCAGCGGCGACGGCTCGGTCTCGATATAGCGGTTGACGCCGACGGCGACCTGGTCGTTGCGCTCGATGGCTTCGAGCCGCGCCGTGTTGCTGGCGACGAGCTGGCCCTTCATATAGCCCATCTCGACGGCCGGGATGGCGCCGCCGAGCTTTTCGATATGGTCGAGCTCTTCGAGCACTGCGTGCTTGATCTCCTCGACCTTGCTTTCGATCTCGGCCGAGCCGTCGAAGATGTCGCCGTAGTCGAGCAGGTCGGATTCGTAGGCGAGAATCTGCTGCATGCGCAGCGACCATTGCTGGTCCCATGGCCGCGGCAGGCCGAGCGCCTCGTTCCAGGCCGGCAGCTGCACGGCCCGGGCGCGCGCCTTCTTCGACAGCGTGACGGCGAGCATCGACAGCAGGATGCGATAGACATTGTTCTCGGGCTGCTGCTCGGTCAGCCCAAGCGAATTGACCTGCACGCCGTAGCGGAACAGCCGCTGCTTGGGATCGGTCACGCTGTAGCGTTCGCGCGTGATCTTGTCCCACAATTCGGCAAAGGCGCGCATCTTGCACAGTTCGGTGACAAAACGCGTCGAGGCATTGACGAAGAACGAAATGCGTCCGACCACTTCGCCGAAATTGTCCACTGCCCCCGCGGCCTTGACCGTATCGAGCACCGCGATCGCGGTGGCCAGCGCAAAAGCCAGCTCCTGCTGCGGCGTCGCGCCTGCTTCCTGCAGATGATAGGAGCAGACATTCATCGGATTCCATTTCGGCATTTCGCGCGTGGTGAACAGGATCGTGTCCTTGATCAGCCGCATCGATGGCGCCGGGGGGAACACATAGGTGCCGCGCGACAGGTATTCTTTGATGATGTCGTTTTGCGTCGTGCCCTGGAGCTTGCCCCGCGGCACGTTCCGCTCGTCGGCCACCGCGACGTAGAGCGCCAGCAGCCAAGCCGCCGTCGCATTGATCGTCATCGAGGTGTTCATCTCGTCGAGCGGGATCGCCTCGAACAGGGCGCGCATGTCGCCGAGATGGCAGATCGGCACGCCGACTTTGCCGACCTCGCCCTTCGCCTGCGGATGGTCGCTGTCGTAGCCGGTCTGGGTCGGCAGATCGAAGGCGACCGAGAGACCGGTCTGGCCCTTGCTCAAATTCTTACGATAGAGCGCGTTGGACGCGGTGGCGGTCGAATGCCCCGCATAGGTTCTGAAAATCCACGGTTTATCGCGGCGCGGCTGGTCGCCCATCTGAGCTCTCCGGAGTTTCCCGCATTCCGGCCTGGCCAATGTGACGCGGATTTTGTTGCGACGCAACATCAACTTCATCGAGTTTTAAGGCTGCGGTCCTAATTTGCCACTGACCCGAGCGCGAGCCTGCTCCCTGATGTCCATGCCGGCGATTAATTCTGCAGCCTCCCGAGATCAACAGCGCGACACCCGCAATTTCCTGCTGATGATGTGGGCGGTCGCGGCGTTCTCGTTGTGTGTGGCATCGGGCATCAACAGCCTGTCTCCTGACGACGCCATGCGATTGGTCGAGGTTCGCGATCTGCTCGCGGGCCAAAGCTGGTTCGATATGACGCAATATCGTCTGGATCCGCCGGGCGG
>Ga0335076_10002310_pt1 | contig 18928 bp, 14 predicted proteins | sample Lox_Sample_25_FD_206717 | JGI IMG/M metagenome (GOLD analysis project Ga0335076, IMG submission 206717) | Soil microbial communities from Loxahatchee National Wildlife Refuge, Florida, United States - Lox_Sample_2.5 | ecosystem: Environmental > Terrestrial > Soil > Wetlands | place: USA...
TGGTACCAGCAGACTTGCGGCTGGCGCGAGCTTTACAGAGTCGAGCAATAGTTTTCGACGTGACAATCGCACGGGTTCACCTCGTCTTTGAACACGCAAGTATCCAGCAAAACGCGCAAATTTCGCAGAGTTTCTCTGGAGCGAGGAAACGCGACTCGTGTCCCAATGATCGAAGAGATCTCTCACTTCGCGGACTTCGTTCGAGATGACGTGGCTTATTTTTAACCAATCGGAGACATTTACCGTTCCGTGTTTTTGGTTGGGCGACGGAGGGGTTATTGAGGCGCCAGCATTTTCGTTGAAACGTGGTAGTGCCGGTAGTTCGTGTAGTGGTGCTCGTTGTGAAACTGCTCTTCGAATGGCCGATCCATGATTTTGCCCAGCTTCACATAGACATTCACGTCTGTGGGCAGCCATAGAGAAGAGGCAAGATCGCTGAGGTGTACTTCCCTAAAGTCCACGCGAGTGGTCTGCTCATCCAAGCCAATCTCCGGGTGCGGGGCCAGCAGATCGGTCCGCATGCGCAAGATGTGGTAATTCTCTTGGTCCACCCAGGCGATGCCCTGGGTCAGAATATGCGCGGCGGTGCCTCGCGGGCCGCTCATGGTGATGGTTTGCGTTGCTTCACCGGGCACTTGCGAAAAGGCGACGACATAGGTGTCACGTCCGGCGATTTTCTGTTCCCCAAGATAGCGAAACCGCGAATCCCATTGAGCCGCCGGGGAAAGATGAGAACAAATCAGAGCGAACCCGGAGGTAACCAGGAAACCGCGGTTGAGACCGATGCGGTCCAGGCGGTTACCGTTTTCATCCATGCGAAATTCATCGAAATCGGAGTCGGGGCCAGTGCCACGACGGACGATCAAGTAGTTGTCTTTTACGGTTACGCTGGCCCGCCCGAATCCGTCTCGTTCCTGTTTGATCTGCTCATTGGCCACCAAATCGATGGCATTGCTGAAAAACTCGTCGACCCGCTCTCCCGCCTTTCGCAGTATGGCGGCAAGAACCGCGTCCTCTCCAGATGAAGCATGGATGCCCCTGAGCTCAGGAATGTGCTTCTCCATCTGCTTCAGGGATTCATCCAGGTAACCCGGGGGCGCAGAGTGCTGGTCGAGGCGCGCATCAACCTGGGCGGATTGGGCAGGCAACTGGTTGGGATGCCCGCAAGTGCTTGCGGACCCTGGCATCGCCAGCGACAAAACCAACAACGCCGGCGTAGTGCGCCGAAACAACAACTTCATGGAATGGAAACTGGACATTGCGGAACTTACAACAAGGAACATTGGTGCCGCCGAACGCGATTGGCCTGGAGGCTCGCAGCTGGTTTGCCGCTAATCGTGAACATAACACTATTCTCTTTGTGTTCACAGTGGGTTTTGACCTTACTTCCTATCGCCGGCTTGCATGCTGGACGTGATATAACTTAAATTCCGCAGATCGCTTGGGGATACTCCATCACACTCCATAAGACAATGCGTCCGATCTTCAAGGTGCCCGCAATCCTGTGTGCGTTATGGGCTTTTTTGCTTTTCGTTCCGTCTGTCTGGGCGCAAACTCCCTCGCAAGCGCCGGTTGTTAACGCACCATCCACGATAAAGTCGTATGTCAACGAAGTGCTTGTACCGGTCGTCGTGCGGGATGCACACGGGCAGAGTATCGGTTCGTTATCCAAACAGGATTTTCAGGTTTTCGACGAGGGCAAGCCGCAAGCGATCACGAGTTTCAGTCTCGAGGATCGCGGTGTCAAAACGCCGAGCGAGGGCGCGCCGGTGGCTTCGCACGATTCTCCGCAAACAGAGGCGCAACCTGCGTCCCCCGGACCACGATTTGTCGTTTTCTTATTCGACGATTTCAACCTCGACACCGGCGATCTGATGCAAGCGCAACAAGCCGCTACCAAGTTCCTGGACGCTTCCTTGCCGGCGTCCGATCTGGCCGCGGTTTTGTCGACCTCGGGAATGAACAGCGGCGCGACTCGTGACAGAGCGGTGCTGAAAAAAGCGATTCTGGGACTGCGTGTTAACAGTTTGTATCGCCACGAAAACAGCGATTGCCCGAATGTCGATTATTACCAGGGCGACTTAATCATCAACAAGAACAATGACATTGCCCTGCAGGCCGCGACGGAGGATGCAATGACCTGCGCGCATCTGGACCCGACGCAAATCGACTTGGCGCGGCGAATGGCACGTCAGGCGGCACAACGAGCGGTTGCGTTAGGAGAACAGAACTACCGTTCGAATCTTGGTTTCATGAAATCGATTGTGAGCAAAATGGGTTTATTTCCCGGCCAACGCCTGTTGATTCTGGTGTCCGGGGGTTTTCTAACCCCCACGGCGGAAGCGTTGACGTTGCAGTCGCAGCTGCTGGATGACGCTGCTCAGGCCAACGTCATGATTAATGCCATCGATGCGCGCGGGCTCTACACCACTTCGCGAGATGCGTCAGAGACTGGAGGTGGTTCTCCACTTGCAGCACGGATGCAGGGCCAATACAAACATCAGTCCATGACAGCTAATGAGGATGTGATGGCGGAACTTGCCGACGGAACCGGTGGCACGTTTTTTCATAACAACAACGACCTGGAAGCCGGGCTAAGCTCGTTGTTCTATGAGCCCCGTTACGTTTACCTGCTTTCGTTTTCAACTGTAAACGTAAAACCCAACGGCGCCTATCATGGGCTGAAGGTAAAGGTGGACCAGCCTGGGATAAACGTTAAGTCTCGGCGAGGTTATTTTGCGCCAGCGCCGGAAAAGGAAAAGAAAAAGAAATAGTCGATGGCTGATTCCTGTCATGGTTTTCATACATGTGCCTGACTTTCCTTCAGCCCGGTCCAACGGGTAATCGCGCGCGGCTGCAATTCCTGCCGTCTTCTACCAGGACCTGTGGCCCTGCTCGTGCCTCTGCTATTTTCAGTTACAATAATGGTTTGCCCTGAAAATGGACACGCTCATCCAAAACGCGATTCTGATTCATAACCCAAATGCCGGAAACGGCGGGAATGGCCGGCGGCGTCTGATCGACGAAGCACGTAGAATTTTGGCGTCGAATGGCATAGAAGCCGAGTTGGCCGAAACAACGGCTCCAGGCCACGCTACCGAGCTTGCCCAGCAAGCGGTGCGCGATCGCCGGGAATTGGTGATCGCCTGTGGCGGAGACGGCACGCTCAACGAAGTGGTGAACGGACTGGCGAATTATTCCAATGGCAATCGCGTGCCGCTGGCACTTTTGCCCGGGGGCACCGCGAACATTCTGGCCAAAGAGCTCGACCTTCCATGGGATATACCGCGTGCCGCGCGCCGGCTGATCAAGGGGGAGATTCGCGAAATCGCTCTGGGTTTGGCCACGCCTCTCGAGCAACCCGAACGCAAGCGCTATTTCCTGTGCGTATCCGGCGCGGGTCCTGACGGCATGATCGTTTATTCCGTGGACCTGAGCCTGAAAGCGCGTGTCGGGATCCTGGCGTATTGGTGGCAGGGCGCACGCGAAGTTCTTCGCTACACATTTCCGCGATTCCGAGTGCGCGCCGGCGATCGCCAGTTGGAAGCGACGCTGGTCGTGGTGGGCCGCACGAAGAATTACGGAGGGCCATTTAAAATCACCGACCAGGCCGACTTGTTCGAAGATCAGTTTGAAGTGATGGCGCTGACCACGCAAAGTGGATTCCGTTATCTGAGTTATCTGCCAACACTGTGGATGGGCAATCTTCGCAAGGAAGAAGATGTGCACTTCTGGAAAGCGGAATCGCTGGTTTGCGAGCCGCTGGACGCCAGCCCGGTCTATGCGCAAGTAGATGGTGAGCCGTTATCGCGCCTTCCGATCGAGTTTTCTATCGCTCCTCGCGCGTTGAAATTGCTGGTGCCGCGAAACGGCACTTCCTCTCGTTCTTGACCCGTGGACATCGCTACGCACGCGCTAGTGTCTTACGCTCTAGCTCGTGGACTCTTCCCGCGCCGGGGCTGGCAGGTGATTGCCGGGATGATTTTCGCGGGAACCGTCGCCGACGTCGACTTGATCAGCGCTCTTTTCGGACCGGCCGCGTACTTCGCAGGACGTAGAACCTACACGCACTCGCTGGTGGGCACGGTCGGGATCATGATCATCGCCTTGATTTTCGCCCGTTACGTTGACGCAAAGAAATTAGAAGCATTTGCCACCCTCATCCTGCCGGTCACGCTTGCGGCCATTCTTCACCTGCTGCTGGATCTGTTGCAATCGCAAGGTGTGGCGCTGCTGTGGCCGTTTCGATCCACGCGGTTCGCGATGGATTGGCTGCCGTCCAGCGATCCGTGGATTCTGGGTTTGTTGCTCGGCGGCATCCTGATTCCGGAATTATTGCTGTTGATCAGCTCGGAAATTGGGGCGAAGAGCAAGCTGCCACGTGGCCGCAATGGCGCCGTCGTCGCATTGCTGCTGATTGTTGTTTATATTTGCGGACGCGCGGCGTTGCACGCGGAGAGCTTGGCATCGCTCGAAACACCCTTATATCACCGCGAGTCCGCTCGTACTGTGGCCTCGTATCCGGATGGTTATTCGATCCTGGTGTGGCACGGAGTTGTGGAGACCGCATCGCTTCTTTGTGTAGCGGACGTGCCGCTAGGACCTGGGAATGTTTACGATCCAGAAACGGCGCAGTGTGTGAACAAGCCGGAAGGGTCGCGCGAGTTGACGCTCGCGCAGCATACCCCGACGGCGGTGAAATATTTGAGAGTCACGCGGATTCCACGCGCATTGGTTGGCAAAACCGCAGACGGCTACGAAGTGATCTTCCGGTCGATGCGCGACATCGCGGAAGACAAAACCAGCTATCGAGTCGCTGTGCGGGTCCTGCTGGATGCAAAGTTTAACGTGGTAAGCCAGGGGCTGATTTGGGCCAGCGATATTCGTCTACGGTGATGTTTTAGACTGCGAGGCCATGTTTTCTGAAGCGTCTCGCATCACCAGCCGCGACAATCCGTAACTCAACGCCACAATGACCACAACTCCGAGTGCCACCTGGATTTTGTGCGCCGCGATGAAGGGAAGCGCCATGTCTCCATACCGGATGGCCAAGTAGCCCATGCCGAAATAGCGCAACGCCCGCGCCAGCGCGACCGCGGACACAAAACTGCCCAGCGGAACTTCAAAGACACCCGCGGCAAACACAAAAATTTTAAAGGGCATGGGCGGAGGCAGCGCTGCCGCGGCCAGGACGCCGCCAAATCCGTTCTGCACCACCCAATGACGGACTCGCCGCGCGCGCTTCCCTGCCCGTTTGTGAAAAAATGCCTCACCGCCCTTTCTGGCGATGTAATACAGCAGCACGCAGCCTAAGACTGACCCGGTCATGGCCATGGTCGCATACAGAGGCATGCGCCGTGGCTTTTGGATGCTGAGTTCGATGAGCAAAAGATCGTTAATGACGGGAAAAGTGAGAACCGAGGAATCGAGAAAAGAAATCAGGAACAGGCCGGGTGCGCCCAATGCGCCTGCAAACGCCACAATTTTCTGCTTCCATCCGCTCAACGGCGCCGGCAAGCGCTTCCTCCGGGAATTCGGGTTTCAGTCTACCAAACATTACGCGAGCGCCTCACGTTGCAATTGGATTACCTATGCTCCAGCAACACTACGCAAAGCAGCTTGTGCGAGCGGGCGATATTGATGGGCAGTTCGCGGGCGCGTCTTGTTGCCTACAGCCGGATTTGTGGAGGCCTGAGTTAAAGCAGAGTCTCAATGGCCTCGGTAATTACGTCGTAGACGTGGTGCAGTTCCTCAGGCTCGATCACATAGGGCGGCAACACGTACACCACGTTACCCAGGGGCCGCAGCAAGACGCCATGCTGAAGAAAAAATCCATATAGTTTGGAACGCAACGCGGACAAGTACCCCGCATCATTGGCGACGAGTTCTACCGCGCCCATCGTGCCGATCTGCCGCACCTCTCCCACCTGGTGCATCTCGGCCAAGTGCGAGAGCCGTTCGCCATGAATACGCGCGATGGTGGCGATGCGATCAAAGACCGCTTCATCTTCGAAGATCTGCAGATTCGCGTTCGCGGCGGCACATGCCAGCGCATTCCCGGTGTACGAGTGCCCGTGATAGAAGGTGTGCATGCGGTTTTCGCTGCGAAATGCCGATTCGACGCGATCCGTGGACAGCGTCACTCCCATGGTCATGAATCCGCCGGTGATTCCCTTGGACACGCACATTAAGTCTGGTACGACATTGGCCAAATCGCAGGCAAACATTTTTCCAGTGCGCCCGAATCCTGTCAGCACTTCATCGGCGATCAGTAGCACGTCGTATTTCGTACACAGGGCGCGCACTCGCTGCAGAAACTCCACCGGATGCACAATCATGCCGCCAGCGCCCTGAAGCAACGGTTCCACAATGACGCAAGCGATGTGCTCCCCTCGCTGCTTGAGCAACTCTTCCAGCTGATTGGTGCATTCGATGTGGCAACTTTCACGCTTCAGGCCAACCGGGCAGCGGTAACAGTAAGCCGAGTGCACGCGATGAACGTTGTATCGCATGGACTGAAATGGCGCGGTGAAGGGAGACTCATCGCTCACCGACATGGCCCCGGCGGTATCCCCGTGATAGCCGTGAGCCAGGGCAACAATTTCCGTTTTTCCGGGACGCGATAGATTCTGGAAATACTGCACGGCCATTTTCAGCGCGACTTCCACGGCGGTTGATCCGTCGTCCGAGAAGAACATGTACGTCAATTCACGCGGCGCCCATTTTCGCAGGCGCACGGCCAATTCTTCGGCCGCTTCGTGAGAAAATCCGGCCACAATCACGTGCTCGAGCTTTTTTGCCTGCTGGGCGATGGCTTCGCCAATGCGCGGATTGGCGTGTCCATGAAGGTTCACCCACCAGGAGGAAATGGCATCCACGATCTTTCGGCCATCCGCAGTGTAGAGGTACACGCCTTCTGCTTTGCGCACCAGCAGCGGGGCAGGGTCGAGCGCACCATTGGTGAACGGGTGCCAGATTCTCAGCGCAGAACTCATTGTGCAAAGGCAGAGCGGTCGAAGTGGTTCAGGAAGACTTGCATGAGCGCGGTGCGGTGCAAATTCGGGAGTTTCGGAATTTCGCCGATTACACGAACGTGGCCAAATTTTTCGATGGTTTCGCGGTTTTCGCGGTTCTGGTCGCCAATCAGCACCACGCCGTGAACCGGCAATTCCGCCGCATGTAAAGCCGCTAAGGTCAGCAGCGTGTGATTGATGGTTCCTACGCCGCTGCGCGCGGCCAGAATCACCGGCAACTTGAACTTCACCATCAAATCGAGCATGAACTGTTTCCCGTTAATGGGCACCAGCACGCCTCCGGCCCCTTCGACGATCAGCCAGTCATTCATCAGGCTAGTCGGTGGATTGATGCGGTTCAAATCGATTTCCACCCCCGCCCATCGCGCGGCAAGGTCCGGCGAAACCGGCGGCACAAATTTGTAGACCTCTTCCAGGGTGCGGTCTGTGCCGATTCCTGCTAAGCGCATGACCGTAACCCGGTCAGAACCTTCGAGCGTGCCCGTCTGGATCGGCTTCCAATACACGGCGTCCAAGGCAGCGCACAGCAATGCCGCCAATGTCGTTTTGCCAACTCCCGTGTCTGTACCGGTAATGAAAAAATGGCTCCTCATCCGTGTCTCACGCTCAGGGGGGTAAGTTTCGCGTCACGCCAACTCACTAACGTCGCCACCAACCGCGCCAAATCTTTTTGGGCAATCCTCGTTGTAACCGATAAACGCAACCGGGCCCGTCCTGCCGGAACGGTAGGCGGCCGGATGGCGCGTACCGCAAATCCTTCACGCTGCAGTTCCTGTGCGGCTTGCAAGGTATCTTCGTTGCTGCCCGAAACCACGGGCACGATCTGGCTCGCAGTGCCGTCTGTATCGAAACCCGCGTTTCGCAATGCGTGATTGAGTTGTTGGGAGCGTGTTAGCAGCATCTTGCGTTCATTCTCCATGGCAACCACCAGCTTGACGGCTGCGCTGATTTGCTCAGCGAAATATGGGGGCAGCGCGGTGCTAAAAATAAACGTGCGCGCATGATTGATCAGGTAGTCCTTGAGCACCGCGGCGCCACATACAAAGGCGCCTGCCGAGGCGAGGGCCTTCCCGCAGGTGTGAATGGTGGCTAAAACGTGCGGGAGGATATCGAGTTCCGCAGCCAAGCCTCGCCCACCTTTGCCCTGTACGCCGGTCGCATGCGCTTCGTCCACAATCATCGCGGCGCCAAACTTCTCCGCCAGAGCGGCCATCTCCCGCAAGGGAGCGATGTCGCCGTTCATGCTGAAGACACTTTCAGTGACGATGATTCTCCGCCATGGTGCGCCGTCGTCCTGCCGAAGTGAATCTTCCAGCGCACTGAGGTTGAGGTGAGGATAGATGACTTTGCGGGCTCCGGACAAGCGCATTCCGTCGATCAGGCTGGCATGATTGGACGCATCGGAGTACACCACGTCGTCCGGCCCAACCAGACAAGAAAGCAATCCTAGATTTGCGGCGTAGCCGCTACTAAAAAATAGAGCCGCTTCCGTTCCCGCGAAGTGCGCGAATTCCTCTTCTACTCGCCGCCAGCCCTCGGTTTGTCCGGACAGCAAGCGCGACGCCGTTCCCCCCATCCGTGCGGAACCTTGCACGGCACGGAGCACCGCTTCCTTGAATCGGGCATCGTCGGCGAGACCCAAATAATCATTCGAACAGAAGTCGATGCCGCGAAGTTGCGCGAGACTGCGCCTCTGATGAGCCTGCTCCAGAGCGAGCAATTCACGGGCCAGGGCTGTTTTCCACTTCCCAACAACGTTATCGGGCATGGGCTTCCAGCGGTTTCATCCCCAGGCTTTCCAGCAGCACTTCATCCTCATTGGGGCCTGGGTTTGGAGTTGTCAGCAGTTTCTCACCAACGAAAATTGAATTCGCTCCAGCCAGGAAGCACAAGGTCACCGCTTCCGGCGACAGTTGCTTGCGCCCGGCCGCAAGGCGCACCCGCGCAGCCGGCATAATGATGCGAGCTGTGGCAATCGCGCGCACCATCTCTAACGGGTCTAAAGCAGGCATCGCTGCCAAGGGCGTACCTTCCACGCGCACGAGCATATTGATGGGCACGCTTTCCGGATGCGGTTTCAAGGTGGCGAGCTGATGCAACAGCCCCACGCGGTCACTCGGCTTTTCTCCCATTCCCAGAATCCCGCCGCAACAGACGGTAATTCCAGCTTTACGCACCGCCGCCAGCGTCTTCAGCCGCTCTTCATAAACTCGCGTGGTGATGATGGAGCCGTAGAACTCCGGAGAGGTATCCAGATTATGGTTGTACGCGGTAAGACCCGCTTGTTTCAGCTGAATCGCCTGTGATTCCGTGAGCATCCCGAGCGTGCAGCAGACTTCCAATCCCAAGGCCGACATGCCACGCACCATTTCCAACACTTTTTCAAACTCGCGCCCTTGTGGAGCTTCGCGCCACGCGGCCCCCATGCACATCCGCGTTACGCCGCGAGCGGCTGCGTCCCTGGCCACGCCGACCACATGCTGCGGATCCAAAAGTCCGTGGCGCTCTACATCGGCGTCATAGTGCGCGCTTTGCGGACAATAGGCGCAATCCTCCGGGCAACCGCCGGTCTTAATGGAAATGAGCTGGCAGGTTTGTACGCGATTGGGTGCGTGAAACTGGCGATGGGTGGTTTGCGCGCGATAGACCAGTTCGGGAATCGGCGTATCGTAGATGGTTTGGATTTCGGTCTTTTGCCAGTCATGCCGCAGCCGGCTACCTCCGGTGGTCTCCACGGAATCCTCGATTTTGGTGTTCATCCTGTCTGTCTCAACTGCCCGGGCCTTATCGGGATGCAATTGTAGCCCCTCATACTACCATCAGCCCTTCCGGTCGCACTATTTCTCTCGTCACAGGACAGTCGATTATGAATCGGCTCAGGCGTCGTTTCCGGCTCAATGGCCCACAATCAAGGGGGAGAATCGTTGACCCGAATCTTAGCGAAATGATATAAATCGATGTTATCCATTCGCTCTCCTGCGACACAGGGTTGTTGTCGGGGTAGTCCTGGCCTTCCTAGAGGTCAGAAGGAATCGCGGGCGAACTGAAGGATTCCTGTCCCGTCAGAAGTGGGCCCTTGCCGCGACCGGTGAGGCGCTCCCGATGTAAGTGGATGACGACTGTAAAGGTCCAATGGATTTAGCGGTCCGTTGAGCCGTTTTTGTGTGTGTTGAGCAGTATTGGGGCCTTAGCGAGCGGTCCGCTCGGGCGCTCTGCCCCACAAACGACTAGTGAAGATCCTGGAGGAATTCCATGCTCATCTCGATCAACCCTTGCTGGCACAAGGTCAGAAGTCTGGCAATGCGCCTTTCTGCCAGTATCGCGTTCGCACTCCTCTCTGCTTTCGCCGTTTTGGGCGAGGAAACCGGAGGTGAAGCCAACCTCCGACTTCCTGATCTCTCGTCTGTGTCCTTCCTGGGGATCGACGGCCACAGGCTACTTCTTTTCGGTATCGGCATCTGCATCCTGGGCCTTCTGTTTGGCATGACCATTTTCATCCGCCTGAAGAACATGCCGGTGCACCGCTCGATGCGAGAAATTTCGGAGCTTATTTACGAGACCTGTAAAACGTACCTGGTTACCCAGGGCAAATTTTTGCTGCTCCTGTGGATTTTCATCGCCATTGTGATCGTGCTGTATTTTGGAGTACTTGCTCCGGTTCCGGGAAAATCCGTTTATGTGACGCTCCCGATCATTCTGCTGTTTAGCCTGGTCGGCATGGGCGGCAGCTATGCGGTGGCCTGGTTCGGCATTCGTGTCAACACCTTTGCCAATTCCCGGACCGCGTTTGCGGGACTTCGCGGCATTCCTTATCCCATCAACAAAATCCCACTCGAGGCGGGCATGAGCGTCGGGATGATGCTCATCAGTGTGGAATTGCTCATGATGTTGATCATTCTGCTGTTCATTCCGGGCGATTACGCGGGACCCTGCTTTATCGGGTTTGCCATCGGCGAATCGCTGGGCGCCGCCGCGCTACGCATCGCGGGCGGGATTTTCACGAAGATCGCCGACATCGGTTCTGACCTGATGAAAATCGTGTTCAAGATTAAGGAAGATGATGCGCGCAACCCGGGCGTGATCGCCGATTGCACGGGAGACAATGCGGGCGATTCGGTTGGCCCCACCGCGGACGGATTCGAGACGTACGGAGTTACCGGCGTAGCGCTCATCACCTTTATTCTTCTCGCCGTCAAGAGCCCATCGGTTCAAGTGCAACTGCTGGTGTGGATCTTCGTGATGCGCATTATTATGCTCATCGCCAGCGCCGCCGCGTACTTCCTGAACACCGCGATCCAAGGCGCACGCTACGGGAATGCCAAGGAGATGAATTTCGAAACGCCACTCACCTGGCTGGTGTGGATCACTTCGTTCGTATCCATCGCGCTCACGTATGTGGTTTCTGCGCTGGTGATCCCGGTGCTCGGCAACGATTCCACACAATGGTGGAAACTGGCGACGATCATTTCGTGCGGCACCCTGGCGGGTGCGCTGATACCCGAACTGGTGAAGGTGTTTACCTCCGTGGAATCGCAACACGTCAAGGAGGTGGTCACTTCCGCACAGGAAGGAGGAGCTTCCCTGGGCATTCTGTCCGGCTTCGTTGCCGGTAACTTCTCTGCGTATTACCTGGGCATCACCATGGTGGCGCTGATGTCCATCGGCTATCTCATCAGCAATTTGGGATTGGGCAACCTAATGGTGGCCGCGCCGGTGTTCGCGTTTGGTCTGGTGGCGTTCGGGTTTCTGGGCATGGGGCCAGTCACGATTGCCGTCGACTCCTATGGTCCGGTCACAGACAATGCGCAGTCGGTGTACGAACTGTCTTTAATCGAGCAGCTACCGAATATCGCGCAGGAACTGAAGAAGGACTACAACATTGACGTGGATTTCGAACGCGCCAAACACCTGTTGGAAGCCAACGACGGGGCCGGCAACACCTTCAAAGCCACAGCCAAACCGGTGCTGATCGGCACTGCTGTCGTGGGCGCTACCACGATGATTTTCTCCATCATCATGGCGCTCACTAATGGACTAACCGCGAATGTCAATAACCTTTCTCTGTTGCACGCACCCTTCGTCCTCGGTTTAATCACCGGCGGTGCGATGATCTACTGGTTCACCGGGGCTTCCACGCAAGCAGTCACGACGGGAGCCTATCGCGCAGTGGAATTCATCAAGCGCCACATCAAGCTGGAAAGCGCAGAGAAGGCCAGCGTCGCCGATTCGAAGAAGGTCGTAGAAATCTGCACCCAGTACGCGCAGAAAGGCATGCTCAACATTTTCATCGCCGTATTCTTCGCTACCCTGGCGTTCGCGTTCGTTGAACCCTTCTTTTTCATCGGCTACCTCATCTCGATCGCGACCTTTGGCTTGTATCAAGCCATTTTCATGGCGGATGCCGGCGGGGCGTGGGATAACGCGAAGAAAATTGTAGAGGTGGAACTCAAACAGAAAGGCACGCCGCTTCATGACGCCACGGTGGTGGGCGACACGGTGGGCGATCCCTTCAAAGACACTTCCTCGGTCGCGCTCAACCCAGTGATCAAGTTCACCACACTGTTCGGTTTGCTCGCGGTGGAACTCGCGGTCAGTCTGAAAAACAAGGGCGGTTCGCTATCCCACGTTCTTGCAGCGGTTTTCTTTGTGATTTCGTTTATTTTCGTCTACCGTTCGTTTTTCAACATGCGCATCAAAGGGTCGCAGGCCGAATAAGAATCGGGGGCGCCCGATTATGCCGGGCGCCTTGGCATTGGCAACCGGCATTGGTGCAATCGGGCGGTTCTGCGCCGAGGCATAGCTGTTACAATCTTCGCGGTTCATCCGGAGTGTGCTCCATGAAAAATAGTCTGGCGATTGTGGTTACGGGATTGTTCCTGTTTGGCGCGGGCGCCGCGCACGGTCAGGCAGATCCCCAGTGGAAGATTCACGATATGAACCGGCCGGTGCCAACGGTGATTACTCCCGGGACATCCAGCACGCAGGAATCACCCGGCAAAGCTCCCTCTGACGCCATTGTTCTATTTGACGGAAAAGATCTTTCTGAATGGCTCGCGGAAGACAACGGTCCTGCAAAATGGAAGCTAGAGAATGGCTACATGGAAGTTGTCGCGAAGACAGGCTACATTCACAGCAAAAAGCCATTCGGCGATTGCCAACTCCATGTTGAATTTCGCGAACCGGTGCCGCCCAGAGGCACCAGCCAGGAACGAGGAAATAGCGGCGTGTTTCTCATGGGCTTGTATGAAATCCAGGTGCTCGATTCTTACGAGAACAAGACCTACGCGGACGGCCAAGCCGCTGCCGTTTACGGGCAATATCCTCCGCTGGTGAACGCTTCCCGTCCGCCGGGCGAATGGCAATGGTATGACATCGTGTTCCACGCCCCGCACTTCGATTCCGCAGGCAAATTGCAGCGGCCGGCGCGCGTCACGGTCTTCCACAATGGGGTGCTGGTCCAGGACAATGTCGAGATCCGCGGCCGTACCGCGATCGGCTACATACCAACTTATGCGCCTGGCCCAGACCGAGCGCCGCTCGCGTTGCAGGACCACGGAAATCCCGTGCGCTACCGCAATATCTGGATTCGTGAATTAAAGGATTAAGTCCGCACGACGCCAACGAATTTTCGCGGGTCGTTGTCAAAGCCGGGAAAGACCGGCGCCAAATTCTTGACGCCAAGGTGCTCCGTTAAGATCTCGCCTACCACCGAACGAAAGTCGGTCGTGAGCGCCAAGTCGCGCCCGTCATTCAATTGATGATCGTTGAGGCCAGGCCATTTCCCGTAGACATGGCCGCCCTTCACATCTCCGCCCATGACAAACATGCAATTTGCGTGGCCATGATCCGTGCCGCGATTGCCGTTCTCTTTCGCGGTGCGCCCGAACTCGCTCAGGGTCACCACCACAACGTCAGCCATGCGGTCGCCCATATCTTGATGGAAAGCCGCTAGCGACTGCCCCAAATCCCTAAGCAGGTTGGCAAGTTGCCCCTGCGCTCCGCCTTCATTCACGTGGTTGTCCCAGCCACCGCAATCGAGAAATAGCACTTCCGCGCCGATATTGGCTTTGATCATCACGGCAATCTGTTGCAGCCTCTGTCCGACGACACTCTTCGGATAATCCGCTCCGTGTTCCGGAGGATACTTGTTTGTATCGATTTTTCGCAGCATATCGATGGCTTCGAAGGTTTCCGCGCCGGTACCGTGGAGTGCGTGATCCACGCTCTGCGCATACATCGCTTCGAAGCCACCTTCGGCGACGCTGGCCATCGCGGCGGATTGCGGCTGCACCTTGAATTGGCGCAAATCGGGGATGGCAATCGCGCCAGTGCTACCCTGCAACATGCGTGGCAGATTTGGTCCCATGGCGACGGCGCGAAAGGGCGAAGCATCTTCCTGACGCATGGTACCCACCGCCCGGTCCAGCCACCCGTCTTCAGTGGCTTTCACGCCCGGAGTTCCCGATTCCATGTAGTCCTGCGCATCAAAATGTGAGCGCGTGGGATCCGGAGAGCCCGCCGCGTGGACGATGGCCAGCTGGTTTGCCTGAAATAACGGCAGCAGTGGCGCCAACCCAGGATGCAATGCGAAAAATCCGTCCAGGTCTAGCGCAGCGTCATTTGTACCGCGCCTTGGCTGCGGAATCGCGATCGTGGGCCGCATGCGGTAGTAACTTGGTTCCGCGAAGGGCACAACGATATTCAGTCCGTCGGCAGCGCCACGCTGAAACAACACCACCAATTGTTTTTTGCCGGTTCCAGAAGTGGACGCAACGGCACGTTGCAGAAACGCCGGCATAGTGCTGAGTCCGACGAGTCCGATGCCACCCTGCTTCAGAAAAAACCGGCGCGAAAATCGCGCGCTCCTGGTGCCTTCGCAACACGTGTCGCTCATTGCCGACTCCTTTACAACTGTGCAGCCGCTCTCTGTTGTCGATGCTCTACCGTCGCTGAAATTCCGGCGCTCCCAGCACCAAGCCGGTCACTACGCCCAAATCCACTTGTTTCACCGGATCGTCCAACTTCGCCTGGACGACTTGCGGGTTCTCCAGTTGCTTTTGCAGCGTTTCGACTGTACCTGGCGCCGCTTCGCCGAGGAACACTGAAACCGCGCGGTCCAGTGTGGCCTTCGGATCGCCCGAATTGGCGCCCAACAACGCCGCTACATCGCTACGAGAACCGCGTACTTTGTTACCGGCCAAGGCCAGGGAAAAATTCAGCCGATTCAGCAAGGCGCCGGAATTCACCCAGGTCTGCGCTTTGTCCGAGTACCCTGTTGGCGGCTGGCATTGATACAACGGCTCTCCGATGCGGGCAACCCATTGCACCAGCGGCATCGGCGTGTCCACATCGGTTCCCAGTGCTCTTACCGACGACACGACTAATTCGTACGGCGTCTTGATCTTCGCCTGGTACGCGTCGCGCGACCAGAATTCCGGCGAATAAATCATCGTGCGCATCGCTTCCCGGATATCTCCACCCGATTTCTGGAAGGTTTTGGCCATGCGCTCCACCAGCGGCGAAGGCGGATTATCGGACACAAACCGTCTGGCCAGTTTCGTGGAGATGAATTTCGCGGTGCTCGGATGCTTGGAGAGCAGGTCGATCACCTGCTCGCCATCTTTCATCCCGCCGGCATGAATCTTTTTTCCAAGAACGATTTTTGGGTCGGGGTCGTGAACCTTGTCATCGAATTTGAATTGCGCGAGCTCACGCGGCTTCTCGATGGTCCATCCAGTGAAGCACCGCGCGACCTCGGTTACGTCTTTCTGCGTGTAGCCGCCATCCACGCCGAGGGTATGAAGCTCCATCAATTCCCGGCCGTAATTTTCGTTGAGTCCGCGCTGCTGTTTTTTCTGCCCCTGCTGCGGTTGCGGACGCGGAGGATACGCGTAGGGACCGCGCCGCATTTGCTGGCGCATGGCACGTTCCATGGCCTGCCGCTGGGCAGCCCGCGGATCGGCGCTCAGGAAATTATCCAGATAAAACAACATTGCCGGACTTTTCGCAGTGGCGGTCAGCAGGTCTTTGAATTTTCCCAGGGCGTTGGGCTGAATCACATCGCGTTCGTAGGATGTCAAATACCACTTGACCTCTCCCTTACCTGCAAACACGTTGAAGTGATTCAGCCAAAAATCATCCATGACCTGCTGCAGCTGGCGGTCGCTGTAGATCGCACGGGTCATTTTGGCCATGGCGAGTTCTTCGACAACTCGTTGCGGCCGTTTGCTGTCGTCCGCGATCGCCCTCGGTACGGCGTTGGGATCCACGCCCAAAGGATCGCGCTTGCCGGCACCTTGCGTGGCGGGATTCAATTTCATCGGAGACGGGGTATCCGGGGCAGCGGCCATCGTCATCGTTTGACCATTCTCAGCAGATTCATTGTTTGCACTATTGGCGTCCATTTCGCGAGCCATCGCCGTGATCGCTTCGTCCGCCTGGCTCTGCGCAGATTGCATGCTGGTCGTCTTAGCCGGTTCAGCTTGTCTCGCCGCTTCCGCTTTTTTTCCCGTTTGCTTGGGTCTTGGGTACTCCGCCAAAAGCTGCGCCGTGCTCATGTACAAAGTTGGATACTCGCTTAGTCGGGACTCCATGGCACTGTCGTCAATGCTTTTTGGATTGAGTTGCTGGTCGATCCATTTCGCCAAGCCCGTTTGACGGACACGTTCCACATCCCCGGGGCGCGGTCCATATGCCAGACGATTCAGTGTGTGCAGAATCGCTTCGTCGGTGCTGAGCTCGGTGATGGGCAGACCCTTCAGCACGGAGTCCTGATTCTTCTTTTTCTCTTTGGTGGCGGCGGTCAGGGATGGAACATCGATCAGCAACGTGAACACGCAAGCAAATGCCAATAGCGTGGATAAGAACGCCTGCGGGGTGTAATAAATTGGCGGCGCGGGCGAATTTTCGGCAGGGTTGCGCCCTTCGCGCAGGCAATACATAAGCGTTCGAGGCATATGCGCAGATTAACCCCGGGGGCTGGGGAAAGTTGCTGTTCTAAAGGGCAGGTGTTCCTTTCGGATAGCCCAGAGTACAGGCGTGAAGTGCAACACGCCCTTGGAGGTTCTGAGCTCAGCGCAGAACCTAGTTGCTTATCGTAAATTCCACGGGCCGCTGCGGCGCCTGATTGTTCTTGCCGTCCACCGCCAGCAACACTAATTTGTAGTTACCCGGCGGTAATTTCGAGGTATCCACGCGAAGCGCGAACGGTACTACTGGATTCCCTTTCTGAACGAACTGGTCCATCGGGACGCCGCCGGTAAAGAACACTTCCTTGTTGGCGCTATCGAAAATGCGATAACCCGCCGCCACCTTCATCGCCGTGTCGGTTTTCAGCATAGGCTCGTACAATTCGGAGTACAAAGTGACATTATCGGTCTTCTTGAACTGGTAGCTGGCCGCTGGGGTGATTTGCATGCCCTTGATGATCAAAGGCTTGCGATCCTCCAACAGCATCGCATCGACGTCGGTGGGAATTTCGTCCACTCGCTGCATGCTCGCCGACAACACCACGCCACCCAGGGTGAACTTATTTCCATCGTATGCATCGATGTGCAAGGGGCTTTCCATCTTTGCAAAGCCCTGACCGCCCGAACTCAGCACCACGGCCAGCTTGTACGTTCCCGGCGCAGCATCAAACTGGTTTTGATACTGGTAGGGTTTCTTAGTGAACTCTTTCCATTCGTCCTTTTCCATTTCCAGATTCAAAGTATCGCTGAATTTTGCTCCTACGGTTCCGTCCGGTTTGTAGGCAACGCCCAGGACGTTGACGTTCGCGTGGTATTTCCCTTTATCCTTATTGAAAACCACTGCGTCTCCAGGAATTTCCATGGCGAGGTTGACACGGGCTACATTCGGCGCCGAATAGAAGTAAGGAACCTGCATGGTCGCTTGGATGGTGCCGGTAGCCGAGCCGCTGGCCTGCGCTTCCATTTGTTTCTCAAGCGGTTTGCCTTCCAACGGGTTCGTCGGCCTCACATTGCAATAGCCGCTTCTGGAGCGCACTTCCATGCCGCCCTTATTCAGTTTGACTTTGAGCGTGTGGCAACTCCCTTCATCGCTCTCACGCGGCACATATCCCAGCACATAAAACTGGTTCAGCTCCGCGTTGATTCGCTGCAGGCCGCCGAGCAGGTCATTGGTGTTGTAAATCGCGAATCCCCCAGTTCCTTCCGCCAGCATCTGCATCACTTGCTGGTTGATTGCCGTGGAAGTTGGAATTTTCGGCAATAACACCTGTGGCTGGTTGAGTGGGTTGTTGTAGTAATTCGAATAGGCATATGGACTTCCTGAAGATGGACGCCCACCTCCGCCACCGGATGTACCGGTGCCACCGGAACCGCCTTTGCCGCCGCCCGATCCACCGGTGCCTCCGCCGGATCCGCCCTTACCACCGCCGCCCCCACCGGTTCCGGGTGCACCACCGCCAGTTCCACCGCCACCGTGGCCGCCGCCTGCACCACCGCCGGGCGCACCGCCGCCCCCGCCTCCAGGATGCTGTGGCTCCAAGAAGGTGTAGTTCGCCAACACCAGTCTCGGCTTGCTTGCTATTGCAGTGTTACGCGCACTGTTTTGAGCCGTGTTAGTTTTTCCCAAAGGAGCGAGCAGCGTTGCGCTTCCCGAGGGGGAAAGCCCGGAGCTTAATCCGCGCACATCCAGCGGATAAACGGCCACGTTCGCCTTATTGCAGGCGTCGATGGTCGCAGTCAATTCGGTCATGTTCTCCGTGCTCAAGGGAAAACCGGCGGTAAACAGAATCAACATTTTGCGACCCGGCACGCCACGCAGATTTTTCGCCAGACTGCGGATAGACAGGAGCATAGAACGGGCGCCAAAATCGGCTTCCGCGTTGCTCAAGGAAGGCGCACCCGCCATGGCCATTACGACAGGCTGCG
>Ga0335076_10002313_pt1 | contig 18904 bp, 12 predicted proteins | sample Lox_Sample_25_FD_206717 | JGI IMG/M metagenome (GOLD analysis project Ga0335076, IMG submission 206717) | Soil microbial communities from Loxahatchee National Wildlife Refuge, Florida, United States - Lox_Sample_2.5 | ecosystem: Environmental > Terrestrial > Soil > Wetlands | place: USA...
CGATATCGACGCGGGCCATGCCGGGCGGCAACGGGCCGTGCACGGGGAGATCGTCGAAGGTGAGCGCGACGGCGGGAGTGCCTACGGCTGCCGAGGTGACAGGAGGTCCTTTTAAATAGTGGCTGGCGAAGGTCAAGAAGGTCGGCCAATTGGGACCGGTGGTGTGGCCGCCGGTGTGTTGACGGAACGCGATGTCGCCATCAATGAGCGACGATTCGATGGGAGGAAAGGTGGAGGCGCCGAGATCTTTCTTTCCGAGGAGCGTGTAGACCGGGCCGGCACCGACGGCGCCGAGGAACATGCCCTGGGCATCGACCCAACCGCCTTCGACCTGCTGCGAACCACTGCTAATGAAAACAGGGCGAGGGGCGCACAGGGCGATGAGTTCGTGCGCGTCGACGGGGAGATCGTTGACCGTAAGCGGGCCGGCGTATTTGAGAAAGTTGCCCGCCATCCAATGGTATTCGGAAGAGGAGGCGAGATTCTCGAGTTGCTCGCCGAAATTGCGGCGGAGAATTTTGGCGCCGCCGGCACCCGACGAGCCGATGAAGGCTATGGCGAAGCGCGGGTCGTAGGCCATGGCGACGAGGGCGGCTTTTCCGTAGCGGGAGAGACCTTCGATGCCGACCTGTTTTGCATCAACGGCTTTGTCGGTATCGAAATAGTCGAGCGCGCGGCTGGCGCCCCAAGCCCAGGCTCGCAGCGCGCCCCAGTCGTCGAGTTTGCGAGGCTGGCCCTTGTTGACGAGGCCGATGATGCCTTCGGTCAGGCCTGCACCGTTGTCTGCCTGGACGCTGGTGGGAATGCAAGTGGCATAGCCCCAGCCCATCTGGAGAACTTGCTGCTGCCATGAGGGACCCGTGCCAGCACCAAAGAAGGCGGCGCGTTGAGCTTCGGGGAGACGCTTGTTGATGGCTTCGAGGGCTTCGGGACTGGGACTCAGTTCCATCATGACGGGCACGGGGCCGGAAGCTTTGGCGGGCGTGGTGAGCGTGAGTTGCATGTCGACGGTAATGAGCGGGTAGGAAGAGTTGTCGACATGGCCGACAAGCTTTTTCGTGATTGCGGGGATGCCGCCAATTTCTTCCGAGCTGGTGCTCACGACTTCCCAGGTTACATCGGGTGTTTCTTTGGGCACCCGTCCGAAGACATCGCGATCGAAGAGCTCGACGATTTGCGGTCGGCGCTCGCTCCACCATTGTTGCGGAGTGGTGACGCGCTGGCCGTTGTTGAGAACGAGCGGGTCGGGCAGATGGATGTGGGGCGCGACTTTCGTTTCGTCGAAGTTGGCAGCGCGGGGAGACTTGGGATCGCCGTCGGGGCCATTGCGCAGCGACGCGATGTGAAGGAGATCCATGATGCGCTGGTGATCCTGTTCGGCGGTGAGACGGGCGACGGGAGGGTGGGAATCAATGGCGTGGGCGTGGAAACTCTCCGGCGGGCCGAGATAGCTGGGTTCCACGCCACCGAGATCGACGACGAGCTTTTGAAGGACGATGCCCGGATCAACCATCCAGAATTTAAGGGTGTGATAGCCAGGGTGTTCGATTTGGTGCGTGGATTTGGATTTGCGGACGCTGTCTTTGACAGCGGTGGACCAGGCTTCGGTGGTTTTGTCAGCGAGTGCGTCGACAATCTGAGGCGGCTGTTCGTCGAATGAAATGGCGTAGCGAAGACCGCGGCCAGGAACGAAGTTGAGAGTGGGGTCGAGGATGGCTTCGACGGTCACAATCCCACTGGTGCCGGTGTCGAAGAGGTACATCGTGTATTCCAGACAGGGAGCGCTCTTGCCGGGCCGCACGCTTTCGGCGGTTACGGGAAAGACGGTCATCGCGGAGCCGGTCCTGCCGAGGTCGTCAATCTTTTCCCAGCGAGCGGAAGGCTGATCGATTTTCTTGGTGTAGTGATTGGCGTCGATAGAGACGTAGCCGTTGCTTTCGATGAATCCCTGCAGAGCATCGCGAGTGGGAAAGGCGTGGCGAAAACAGGACAGCTGAACCGCGACGTTCTGCCCGGAATCACTGGAGAGGTTGATCGAGCCGCGTTGCAGGCCTTCGGGAACGTGAGTCCAGTCGATGGAGACCCAAAGGCGTTTCTCCTGGTCTACGTGGCCCTGCCATTCGCTTAGAGTGATCCACGATTCGCTCGCGCTGGCCTGAAAAGTGAACGGCGCGCGGCCGCGATTGAAGACATCGATGTAATAGCGCTGTTGATTAAATCTATCGAATTGCGGAAGCGCAGGCTGATGCGCAGCGCCGGGCCAGGCTTGCGTGGAACCTTCGACCGCTACGGCCATCGATGCTGGCTGCGGAAGATCGATGCGCGTTACTTCAGGCATATTGTTGACGGGCGGCTCCTGCCAGTAGGTGTAGCCAATATGGGTTTGATCCATCATGTGATCCCATTTGCCATGGGCGAGGGTGTGGTTGTAAAAGTCGGATAGTTCGGCATCCTTCTTGAACAGGGACTGCACTTCATCGGCGAGCGTATTGGCGCGAGCACGGCCCTGGCTGGCGTAGAGTTGGTTCTTGGCGCTCGTGATGTAGATCTGGTTTACAACTTGGGAAGCCTTGGTGGGATGGAGGATCAATTCGTAGAACGAGTCTTTTTGCTCGGCGGGCAGGCTTGCGTAGAGTTCTTCGGCTTGCTGGGTGATGGCCGCAAAATCTTCGATGACGCTGTCAGCTTCGCGATAGTTCACCAGGCTGTAGGTGCCGGGCTCGAGAAGTTCGGGTTTGCGGCGGCCGTTGTATTTCGCGTATTTGGAGAGAATGCCGGCGATTTCGGCAGCGTGCTCGGGACCAAATTCCCGAGCGGCCCACATTTCGGTGAACTCGCCAATCTTTTCCTTTGGCCAGCGGGACGGATTCCATGCCAGGGATAGGAAGAATTCGATGGGGAATTCCATAGGCTTGAGGTCGCCAACATTAACGATCCAGATGCGGTCCGCGCCATATTGCAGAACGAGGTTCATCTGCTCCCAGACCTTCGGAATGGGATTCGTGTTGATCCATTTGTAGTTGCGCGGATCGCCGACGTAATCGAAATGGTAGTAAACGCCGGCGCCGCCGGGGCGTTTGCGTTCGTCGGCGGTAGGGAGGCGGCGGATGTTGCCCCAATTGTCGTCGCACCAAAGAAGGGTGATGTCGTCGGGGACGCGCATGCCTTTGTCGTAATACTCGAGAACTTCCTTGTAGAGGGCCCAGTCCTGAACGACGGTGGAAGGATCGCGATGGTAGACGCCGGAGATGATGTTGCGCTGGTCCGCGACGACCTGCTCGAGGAGCGCGATGTTGGCGCTGTCGGACATGGGCAAGTCGCCATCGCCACGCATACCGATGGTGACGACGTTTTCGAAATCCTTGTTGCGGGCGAGACCCAGTTCCCAAAATTGGCGAAGGAACGCGCCGTTTTTGGAATAGTCCCAGGGGCCCTGGCCATGGCGCTTCCATTCCTGCTGCGCGCGCATCATGGGCTCGTGATGGGAAGTGCCCATGACGATGCCGTATTCGTCGGCGATTTTCGGATTGAGAGGATCGTCTTCGTTGAAGGCGTTGTTCCACATGGCGGGCCAAAGATAATTGCCTTTGAGCCGGAGGATGAGTTCGAAGACTTTTTCGTAGAACTGGTGATTGTAGTTTCCGTACTTTTCCTTGACCCAACCGGTGAGCGCGGGTGCCTCGTCGTTCAGAAAGATTCCGCGATACTTCACGGCGGGAGGACCCTGCGAGTAGACGCCGGGTTTGACGGTGAGCGTGTCGTGATGATGAACGGGAACATCAGCCCACCAGTACCAGGGAGAGACGCCAATTTGTTGGGAGAGGTCGTAAATGCCGTAAATGGCGCCGCGCTTGTCACTGCCGGCGATGATGAGCGCGCTGGTGATGCCGGGCACGGGGTCGGAGATGGTCTCGATCAAGAAGGATTCCCATTTCCCGGCGATGGAAGAAACGTCGATGTTTTTTTCGCGAATGATGCGATCGAGGAGCGCGCTCTTGCCGAGCGTGCCGACGACGATGATCTGTGGCCGCGATTTCGCATCCTCGTGGCCAAGAGCCGGAAGGCAGCCGGTAACTTTTTGAATGTCGGTTTGCAGGTCGCCGACAGCGCGAACGACGCCGGGATAATCGTCCGCATCGACATAAATGGGAGCGGGCTGTTGCGCGTAGACGATGATGAAATTGTGCGGGTTGAACTCCGTATCGATATAGAGAGATTCGCCGAGCGCGAAGGCGTTCGAAGGAATTGTGAGCAGGCCAAGCACGATAGCGAGTGAGAAGACGATGAGGTGAACTGCGGGTGACGGAAAAGCGAGACGGACGCTTTGGTTCCCAATCAGGTGCTTCATGGCCCTTCCTCAGTGGTGGCCTGGCCCGCGGTTACTGATGACTACGCGGTGTCACCTTCGGTGATGCGACGCAGCGCTGGATAAATGCGGCGGTATTGCTGGTAATTGCGTTGCATCAACGGGCTGGTGTGGGGATCTGGTTGCACGCGAGCCGCGACACGGACCACAGCATCGCAGGCTTGATCGACACTCGACCAGTAGCCCGCGCCGACACCGGCCAAAATCGCCGCGCCATAGGCGGCACCTTCTTCCGCGGCGAGGATTTCGACTTCACTGGCGTAGACATCCGCCTGAATCCGACGCCAGAGGGGAGAACGCGCTCCACCACCGCCGAGGCGGATTTGGCGCGCGGGCACGCCGATTTCGTCGAGGATGGTAAATGTGTCTTTGAGGCTGAAGGCGACGCCTTCGAGAACGGCGCGAATCAGATGGGCGCGGGTGTGGGAGGCAGTCAGGCCAACGAAAGCCGCGCGCGCATTGGGATCGAGGTGGGGCGTGCGCTCTCCCATCAGATAGGGTGCCCAAAAGGCACCATCCGATCCGGGGCTGACGCGAGCGGCGGTGGCGCACATCTGATCGTAGGGATCTCGGCCGTTCGGTGCCTCGCCAGTGCCGAGTTGATCGCGGAACCAGCGCAGCGAGAGACCAGCCGACTGCGTGACTCCCATGACGTGCCAGCGATCAGGAATGGCGTGGCAGAAGGTGTGCAAGCGACCTCGGGGATCGAGGGCGGGTCGATCCGTGGCGGCGAAGACTACTCCGGAGGTGCCGATGGTAGCGCTGACGGTGCCGGGGCGATTGATGCCGATGCCGACAGCACCGGCAGCCTGGTCACCCGCGCCCGCAACGACGGGGGTGCCGGGCGCGAGGGCGGATTCGCGAGCGCCGGATTCGGAAATGCGGCCGCAGACTTCCGGCGATTCACAAAGTTTCGGGAGAATGCGCGAGTCGATGCCTGTTTTCTGGAGAACTTCGCCGGCCCATTTGCGCTTAGCGACATCGAGCATCAGAGTTCCGGAAGCGTCGGCAACATCGATAGCGGATTCACCAGTGAGGCGGAGGCGGACGTAGTCCTTGGGGAGCATAACCCTGCGAACGCGAGCCCAGTTCTGCGGTTCGTGTTCGCGGACCCAAAGCATTTTCGTGAGCGTGAAGTTGGTGAGGGGAGGGTTGCAGGTCAGTTCGATGAGGCGGCGCTCGGCGAAAATATTTCGGAGTTCATCGCACTGAGCTTGCGTGCGCTGGTCGCACCAGATGAGCGCGGGGCGAATGACTTCATTGCGTTCGTCGAGGAGAACCGCGCCGTGCATCTGGCCGGAGAAGCCGACGCAGGAAATGGAAGGGGGCGGGAGATTGGCGGACTGGAGCGCTTTGCGGATGGCAATGGCCGCGGCGCGCCACCAGTCGCGGGGATCCTGTTCAGCCCATCCGACGTGAGGACTGGCGAAAGGAACATGTTCTTCGGTGGCTGAGGCGAGGATACGACCGGACTGATCTACGACAAGAGCGCGAGTCCCGCCGGTACCGACGTCGATTCCCAGGATTGGCATAGGCCCAACTTTCCACGATAGCGGGATCAGCCGCCCATCGCACGCCTGTGAAAATGGTTACAACAGTCCGCTACGCCGAGGCGAACGATTAAGGTTGCTTCGGCGAATACGGCGAAAACTTAAAGCAATAAACCGCGCCGATAAGGGCGAGGATAGCGCCCCACCAGATGCTGGCGTGGAGGTGGAAGAGCACGGTGGGGACCAGGGGCGGACGAACCAGTTGGTAGAGGCCGGAGCCCAGGATCAGCAGGCCGTTCACCAGCAGCGAGATGCCGATGAAAAACCAGATGGAAATGCCGCCACCTTTTCGCATAGCGCCTCACCAGAAAATAATATTCACGATCACGAACGCCGCTCCCACCACCACAGCCCAGAACCACGGCCGGTGCAGCAGGGTCACGTAACTTTCCGACGGAATTTCCGTGGCCCCGTAGACCAGGCCCTTCAATTCCTCGTCGGACTTCGGCTTGGTGAGCAGGCTGATGACCACGGTCACCAGCGCGCACGTCAGGCACGACCACAGCGCGCGGTACATGTTTTCCGCCATGTCGCGAGCGTACGGCGACAGCGCCACATAGCGCAGCGCCGTGGGATCCACTTTCACCCACGCCCACATGCCCACCGACGAACCCGTCCCCGCCAGCAAGCCCCAGAAGCCGCCCGCCGGCGTGGCGCGCTTCCACAACATGCCGAGCAGCACCGTGGCAAACAGCGGCGCGATAAAGAAACTGAACAGCGCCTGCACGTAATCCATGATGCTCTTGAAATCCATCACCAGATACGCCGTGCCGATGGAAATGGCCACGCCAACCACCGTGGCCCAGCGGCCCATGGCCACGTAGTGCGCATCCGTGCCGTTTTTCTTGATCAGTGCGCGATAAATGTCGTAGGTCCACACGGTGGTGAACGCGCTGACGTTACCCGCCATGCCGGACATGAATCCCGCAATCAGCGCGGTGATGCCGAGACCGAGCAAGCCGGGGCCGCAGTAGCGCGCCAGCATCAGCGGAAGCACTTCGTTGTAGCTGTGCCCGCCCGTAGCGATGGCCTGGCCTTCGCCCATCAACTTCATGGGCAGAACCGCAAGGCCCAGCAGGCCGGGGAGAATCACGATGAAGGGCACGAGCATCTTGAAGCCCGCGCCGATGATGGGAGCCATTTTCGCGGCGCGCAGGTCTTTGGCGGAAAGCACGCGCTGCACCACCAGGAAATCCGTGGTCCAGTAACCCATGGAAATCACCGCGCCGAGACCGAAGACGATGCCGGTCCAGTGGATGCCCATGGGGTTGTCGCGGAACTTGCCAAGGGTGCTCCAGAGATGCGTGTACTCGGCGGAAGCGTTCGTGGCGATGCGCGCTTTCAGACCGCTCCAGCCGCGCGCTTCGATAAGGCCGAGAATCGGAATCAGCAACGCGCCCGCCCAGATCAGAATGAACTGCAGCACTTCGTTGAAAATGGCCGAACGCAATCCGCCAAGCGTGACGTAGATGGCCACGGTGATCGACGAAACCAGGATGCTGACGTTGATGTTCCAGCCGAGAATGATCTTCAGCACCAGGGCCATCGAGTACATGTTGATGCCGCTCATCAAAACGGTCATGAACGCGAAGCTGACCGAGGAAAGTGCGCGGCTGGGTTCGCCGAAACGCAGCTTCAAGTAGCCGGGAACGGAGTGCGTCTGGCAGATGTAATAGAACGGCATCATCACCAGCGCCAGGAACAGCATCGCGGGAATCGCGCCAATCCAATACCAGTGCGCGGCCAGGATGCCGTACTGATAGGAAGCGCCGGCCCAGCCCATCAACTCGAGCGAACCGAGGTTGGCCGACAGGAAGCTCAGCCCGGCAATCCAGGCGGTCATCTCCCGCCCGGCCATGAAGAAATCTTCGCCGGTGTTGGCCTGCCCCTTCAGATAAAAACCAATGGCCAGCACCAGGGCAAAGTAGAAAACAATGATTACCAGATCGACGGTCGATAAATGCACCAGGCGCTGGGTGTCGAGGAGATAGAAGGCGGCAGTCATAGGTTGGTTAGTGATTCTCCTGTCCGGGAGCAAGCACGTACCTTCCCCGAAGGTTGTTCTGCACAGAAAAAGAGCACACAAGAATAACAAATTCGCCGGGCGGCAAGTTGAAACTGAAAATGAACGGCACTAACCCGCTGACGCACCGGAGGCGACGACCTATTGTCCAAGGATGAACCGACTCAACGCCACATTGCAACCTGCGATTTGTTCAACGAACTCCGAATTTCAGAATGGTGGTCGAGCGAAAAGTCTGTCCGGGACGCAACAACGTTGACGGAAATTGCGCGTGATTCGGCGAGTCGGGAAAATGCTGAGTTTCCAGGCAAAGGCCCGCGTACTTTTCGTAGCGGGCGCCGGATTTCCCCACGATAGAACCATCGAGGAAATTGCCGCTGTAAAACTGGATCGCCGGTTCGGTAGTTGAGATTTCGAGAAAGCGGCCCGAAGAAGGCGCATACAGCTCGGCAGCGGGCTTTAAAGCATCCGTCCCGCCATCGATCACAAAGTTGTGATCGTAGCCATGGCCGAAGCGCAACTGCTGATCGTCGATACCGATCCGCGCACCAATCGCCGTGGGCTGGCGAAAATCCAGGGGGGTACCCGCAACGGCGCGCAATTCGCCGGTGGGAATCGCGGAGGCGTCGGTCGGCGTGAAGCGCGAAGCGAACAGTTTGAGCTGGTGGGCTAAGATCGAGCCGTTCCCCGCTCCCGCCAGGTTGAAATACGCGTGATTCGTCAGGTTAATTACCGTCGGCGCATCGGTGGTGGCAAGATAATCGATCTTCAATTGCATGCCGGACAGCGAGTAACGAACACCTGTTTTTAAGTTACCGGGAAAGCCCTCTTCGCCATCTTTGCTGACATAGTGCAAACTCACGCAGCTGGCGGCCGGCTCGGACTGCCAGACCACATTGTAAAAACCGCCGGGTCCGCCATGAAGTGAGTGCTCACCGTTATTTTTCGCCAGCCGGTATTCCTTGCCACCCAAGGTGAATCGCGCGTTGGCAATCCGATTGGCAAAACGCCCGATGGTGCTCCCGAAGAAATTTGGCGCCTTTGAGCCATGATTTTGAACATAGCTGCCGAGATCCGGGAAATCGAGCACAACGTTCTCGAGATGCCCGTTGCGATCCGGCGCTCTCAGCGAAAGAATTCCCGCGCCGAAGGAAATCAGTTGTAGCTCGAGCGCGTCGGATTTTAATGTATGCAGCTCTACGGGAGTGCCATCAGGTAATTTTCCAAACAAACTAGTGGTCACGAAGGTTGGCTCGTTCAATCTGGCGAAAATTTCGGAATGTGGAGAAGTCCAACAGCACACCGATGGAATAAAACAATCGCCAATAGGAAGAGTCTAGAGCTTCAGCAGGGCAGTAGCAACTCAGTGCCAGGCAACGTACACTTCGCGAACCACTCCGCCGTCACCGCGCTCGCGCGCTTGGAACTGGTCATGGATCCAGCGATACGTTTTCTCCATTCCTACGCGTAGCGGCGTGCTGGGCTCCCAATGCAGAAGCTCCTGGATCAAGGTGTTATCGCTGTTGCGGCCGTTGACGCCTTTCGGCGCGCTCAAGTCATACCGGCGTTTCAGCTTGATGCCGGCGATCTCTTCGGTGATATCGACAAGCTGATTTATGGTAACCGCTTCACTCGATCCCAGATTGATGGGCTCGAGGATGTCCGACTCCATGATCAGATCGATACCCTTCAGGCAGTCATCGATATACATGAAGCTGCGGGTCTGTTCGCCGCTGCCCCAGATCTCGATCTCGTGCTTGCCGGACTTCTTCGCCTCGATCACCTTGCGGCAGATCGCCGCCGGAGCCTTCTCGCGGCCGCCGAACCACGTCCCCCACGTCCCATAGACATTGTGGAAACGAGCCATGCGCGTGCGCAGCCCAAAATCTTCGCGGAAGTGGCGGCACATACGCTCGGAAAAGAGTTTCTCCCAACCGTAGCCATCTTCGGGCATCGCGGGATAGGCATCCTCTTCCTTCAGTGAAGGAGCTTCAAACGTTTTCTGCTTGTCGGCATTGTAGACGCACGCGGAAGAGGAATAGAAAAACCGTGGAACCTCAAACTTGTGAGCCGCCTGCAGCATGTGCGTGTTGATCAAAACCGAAAGCATACAGAGGGCTTTGTTTTTTTCGATGAAGCCCATGCCGCCCATATTGGCGGCTAAATTGTAGATACTATGCGCGCCCCGGGCGGCAGTCTCGCAGTTTTCGCGGGAATTCAGATCGAGTGAAAGACTTTCGACGTCACTAAAATGCTGATACCAATTCTCAATCGGCTTGATGTCCACCGCGCGAATTGCTTTGTGGCCGCGCGCGCGAAATGCCGATACCAGGTGTCCGCCGATGAATCCACCCGCTCCGGTTACCACCATGAGTTTTTCCTGATCCGTTGACACGCACTCCTCCTCGGAAATATTGCCTGGGATGGCTTTTCCTCGCAGCGCCGGGCTGAAAGGCTGGATTAGATTCTGGGGCGTCCGCGCGCCTTTAGCATAGCCCACGAATGTTAACGGAGAAAGAGCCTTGGGGACCAGCGCTCTGGGCCGGCCCTTCGCGTTACAATTCGGCTGACTCCGGGCCATGCTGGTGGCAGAATAACGGGTCGGGCTCGCTCACAGGATTTCAGCTCAGAACGGGAGAACGGGATGCGCCTTGCAAGTTTTGCGGGAACCGGCGGAGTGGTGCGCCTGGGAGCGGTCACGGACAACGGGTTCATCGATCTGCGGACTGCCGCACGAAATCTGGGAGTCCCTGCGGATGCCTTCGCAGATATGATCTCTTTTCTCAGTGCCGGCGAGAGCGCCGCCAGAGAAGCTCGGCGTCTGGTCAAGGAAGCGCCGCAAGGAAGCGTGGTAGCCATGAACGGGATTCGCCTGCTTGCCCCGGTCCCCCGGCCCGGCAAGATCATCGCGATCGGCCTGAATTATCGCGACCACCAGATCGAATCCGGCGCCAAAGAGGCTCCCAAATCGCCGATGATTTTCGCCAAGTTCACCAGCAGCATCGTTGCGGCCGAGGATCCCATCGTGATTCCGGCCGGGGATCCGCAGGTGGACTACGAAGCGGAGTTGGCCGTAGTCATTGGAAAACGGGGCAAGGCCATTCCCGAAGAACAGGCGCTCAGCTATGTCGCAGGCTATATGCCGTTGAACGACGTGTCGGCACGCGCCTGGCAATTCGCGGACAAGCAGTGGGTGCGAGGTAAATCCTGCGATACTTTCTGCCCGACGGGACCATATCTAACAACCAGCGATGAGATCGCGGACCCGCAGGCACTCGCTATCCGCGCACGCGTCAATGGCGTTACTTTGCAGGATTCGAATACTTCGAAAATGATTTTCAAGGTGCCGCAACTGATCGCCCACATCTCCGCCAGCATTACGCTGGAGCCCGGCGATATCATTGCCACGGGTACGCCGGACGGCGTGGGGGTGTTTCGCAATCCGCCGATTTTTCTGAAGGCCGGAGACGTGGTGGAGATCGAAATAGAACACCTGGGCATCCTGCGGAATCCAGTGGTGGCGGCGTAGCTCCAACATGCCAATCAGTAAATCTCGGAGGTGCACAGTGCGCCGGATTATTTCGTGGTGTTGTGCTGCGTTGTTCCTGCTTTGGATCCCCGCAGCTGCGCAGGAGCAGACCAAATCGACGCGCGAGTCGCTGCGGTTGACCCGCGCTCTGCGGCCGTGGGAGTTTCTGTCCGCAACCGGGCAACAGGCCGCCTTCCTGGGCCACGAAGACGGCAAAATGGAGGCTTGGGTCTACCCGCTCAAGCTGGTGCGCGATTTGCACTTGATATTTCATGAAACCGGCCGCGACGTCCCGGGAGAAGCGCTCGCGCGCTCCATCGAAGTGAAGCCCGAGTCGACTTCCATCCTTTACGCTGACGATACGTTCCAGGTTCGCGAAACCTTTTTCGCCCCGGTCAAAGAAAACGGCGCCGTCATTCTGATTGAAGTGGACACCGAGCAACCGCTGGACATCGAAGTGACGTTTATTCGCGATTTTCAACTGGAGTGGCCCGGCGCCATCGGCGGCACCTATATCGAGAATCTCCCCGGTGGGCACGGATTTCTCTTCGGTGAAGAGAGCCGGAGATTCGCGGGAATGATTGGCTCTCCTACCGGCGGCAGTCTACGCGAAGAGTACCAGACAAATTATTCGGATGCGGTGGAATCGTCTCTCCGGCTGGGAAGCATCGCAAAAGGCAAAGACCGGAGAGTGGTAGTGCTGGCCGCTTCGACCCAGGGCCGAGAGGATGCGGCCAAGACGTATCAGAAGCTCGCCGCCTCGTATCCACAACTGTTGGAAGAGTCGGCGGAATATTATCGCGGTTATTTAAATCAAACCGTGAACTTGGAGATCCCGGATCGCGAACTACAGCGGGCCTACGACTGGTCGCGGGTCAGCGAGTTGCAGGGATTAGTGAGCAATCCTGATCTGGGCACCGGGCTGATTGCCGGCTATCGAACGTCGGGGCTCAGCCAACGGCCGGGATTCGCCTGGTTCTTTGGCCGCGATTCGCTATGGACTTCTCTGGCGCTCGATGCCGCGGGAGATTTTGCGGCCACGAAAACAGCGCTCAGTTTCTTGAGCAAGTTCCAGCGGGAAGACGGGAAAATCCCACATGAAATCTCGCAAGCCGCGGGATACGTGAATTGGTTCAAGGATTTTCCGTACGGATTCGCCTCCGCGGACGCGACTCCTCTGTACCTCATTACCATGGATGATTACCTGCAACAGAGCGGAGACACAGAGTTCATCAAGGAGAAATGGAACAGCATCTGGAAAGCGTACGAATTTCTAAGTTCGACCCGGGACACGCAAGGGTTCCCGCAGAACCTGGGGGTTGGCCATGGTTGGGTGGAAGGCGGGCCGCTGCTGCCAGTGAAAACCGAGTTTTATCAAAGCGGACTTGGCACGCAGGCACTGCTTGCGATGACGTACCTGGCTTCGGCGGGCGGCCACGACGATAAGGTCGAGGAACTGGAAAAACTGTATTCGGAGCAGCGTACAAAATTGAATGACGCCTTTTGGATCGCGGAGAAGAATCGCTACGCGTTCGCTCTCGGCTCGAACGATAAGGCGATCGATGAATTGAGCGTGCTGGGAGCGGTCCCCATGTGGTTCGGGTTGTTGGATGAGAGCAAGGCGAACAGAACCATCGCGCAACTTGCCGAAGCGGAGCATCAGACGGACTGGGGTATGCGCATTATTTCATCCGCCTCGCCGAAATACAGTTCGCAGGGTTACCACTTCGGATCGGTCTGGCCGCTGTTCACGGGATGGGCTTCGGTCGGCGAGTATCGCTATCATCAGGTCCAGGCGGCCTACACGAACTTGCGCTCGAACGCTCTACTGGCTTTCGATGGCTCGCTCGGCCATGTGACGGAAGTCTTGTTGGGCACGAATTACGAGCCATTGTCCACCAGTTCGCCGCACCAAATCTGGTCGGCGGCTATGGTGGTCTCTCCCCTGTTGCGGGGCATGTTCGGACTGCAGCGCGACGCGCGAATTCGCACATTAATTTTCGCGCCGCATGTCCCCGCCGATTGGGGATGGTACACGGTGCGCAATGTGCAGGTAGCCGGCACTTCTGTCGATCTCGAGAGCAAGCGAAGCGCGGGCGAATTGCTGCTGCAAGTCGCTGCCTTCGATGGCAAGCCATTCACTCTGGATTACCAACCGGCCATCAGCGCCCGCGCCAAGGTGTTGGGGGTCGAAGGCAACGGAAAACCGTTGGAATATCACGTCACCGCAACCGAGGCGGACCAACACGTGATGATTCACGCCACCCTCGCGGGCAAGACCAACACCATCCGCATTCGGATGAAGAATGATTTCGGGATTGCGTACCATCTGACGCTGCCCCCGTTGGGCGAGCGAAGCCAGGGCTTGCGAATCCTCACGGAAACATGGTCACCGTCGCGCGACGCGTTGACTTTGGAGTGCTCCGGGGCACCGGGGGCAAGCTACGACCTTCCATTATGGAATCCGAAGCAAGTGACGTCAGTCGAAGGCGCAAAGCTGGTCGAGGCGCGGGGCCTCGGCACAGTCGCGCACATCGAACTGCCGGTCTCCGATGCACAAAGCTTCGCCCATGCGAGGGTGACTTTTCACTTCTAGCAGAGGCCGGACCCCCAGGTCAGCGCTGCGAAAATCCCGTTGTCGTCTGGCTGGCAGAGCTTTCGTTAGCGGGGCGATTGTTCTGGCTGTAAAAACGATGATTGCAGGCCGCACATCGATAGGGCACCCAGTTCAGAAGCGCAAGAAAACCTTTCTCGACGGCGCGGCGGCGAGAGCGACCGACTTGCTGGCACCCGCAGCGGGGACAAATCTTCATTGTTCTAGACATGCTTCGATTGCACCACATGGATGGATCCGTGCAAATCCCGTACATCATGTATTTTCAGAACTGCAGCTTTTCACCTTGGGGATGAGTGGTTCGGCGGAACACTGCGGACTCGCGCCTAGTCGCTATGACGGTTTAGGGGTGGTTCCTGGAGCGGGAGCGGCGACGCAGCGGAAGCCAAGGTGATTTGTGCCGGTGGTGACTTCACCCTTGCCGCGTGTTCCGACAATGTAGCGGGAACAATATTGATCGGTGCAGAGATATGATCCACCACGATGAACTTTTTTCGGTTCCGTCGGTTCGGAAGGATCGTAAGGGTTGTCTGGCCCACGTGGGTTACGCGCCACCGCGTCCTGGGAGGCAAGCTGCTGGTAGTAATCCGGGCGATACCAGTCGCTGGTCCATTGCCAGACATTGCCGGCCATGTCGTAGAGGCCGTAAGGATTCGCGGGGTAGTGCGCTACCGGAGAAGTCTCGCTGAAACCATCCGCGGCGGTATTCTTCTCTGGGAAATGGCCCTGAAAAGTGTTGGCCATAAATTTGTCGTGCGGGCGAAACTCGTCGCCCCAGACGAAGGGCTTGCCGGCCAAGCCGCCGCGGGCGGCAAACTCCCATTCGGCTTCGGTAGGCAAACGCTTGCCAGCCCATTTGGCGTACGCCTGGGCGTCTTCGTACGAAACCTGAACCACCGGATAATTCCCTTTCCCTTCGATGCTGCTCTTCGGGCCACTCGGGTGGCGCCAATTTGCGCCCTTCACGTAAGACCACCACTGCAGATGATTGTTGAGCGGCACCGCATGATGCGGAGGAGAAAAGACGACCCCGCCGGCGACCAGATTTTCGGGCGGCGCTCCGGGGTAATCCTCGGCACGAGGGACGCGCTCGGCCACAGTGACGTAACCCGTTGCATTCACGAATTGGGCGAACTGTGCGTTGGTGACGTCGGTCTTGTCCATGAAGAAACCGTCAACATAGACACGGTGAATCGGGCGGGCATCGAGGGTCGCCTTCATGCCCACGTCATCCATGTCCGGCGGATCGTTTGCGCCCATGGAAAATTCGCCGCCGGGGATCCAGACCATCCCTTTCGGCGGCGGACCCGGAGCCGGATTCCGATTCTCAACGGTGGGCTGAAATGTGTTCGTCGCAGGATTGCCGGGAGCACCCGAAGTTTTGCCAGGCGGCGCCGCAGTCGCGCTCGCGTGTGAAGAATGGCCACGGTAGAGCAGATACCCACCATAAGCGACCAACGCGAGAAGCAAAATTGTCGCGGGAATGGCCAGCCGCCGTCGTTTTTCGCCTGGCGGAGGGGGCAATGTTGTCTGATTTGGTTTGCTGTTCCGGCGACGACTCAAAATTTCACCCCAATCGATCTGAGGGCGCGCAGATGTCAGCCATTAACGATACCCCAGAGGCCGCATGCTGGTCAGGGAAATCTGACACTCTTGCTGGTCCGTATGGTTACTTCAGCTGTCCCGCTTTGTTCCAATCGATAATGTTGACGAGCTTCCAGGGATTCTTGTTGAGCTGGAACTCCAACTGGCCGTCTTTGTTGATAATCAATTGGGCCGCGGGATAGAGAACGCCGCCGCTTTTGGATTTATCGGAGTCATTGATTTCGATTTCGCCGGCAGTCAGGTTATACGCGGTAGTCTGGCTGTTGGCGTATACTTCGCCAAATCGGAGCTGGCGATTCGTGACGAAACGAATCTTGCGCCCCGTCGGAGTGGGAATCATCCGGATAAAGCTCAGGTCGTAGCCGATCGTGCCTGTAATGGCAATGCGGCCAACGGCCTTCATCTTGGTGAGCGCATTGACCAGACCTTGGTTCTGACCTTTCTTGAACGCATCAATGAGGATTTGGCGGTCTTCGTCGGTCGAGAACTCGTAGATCATGACCTTGACGTTGACGTCTTTTCCCAACTGTGTGCTGGTGCCCATGGCTGTGGCGTCAATCGTCTCTGTTTTCCGATCGTCCGCAGAAATAGCGATAGTGACCGCCGAGATAAACAGAATGGCGAGCAGCAAACTGGTGTGACCGAACTTACGAATGCTGAAATTATCTTTGTTATTCCGAATCATTTTATTCCCCCTGTCGGTTGGGACGGCGAAGATCGTGGCTGCGGCCTCGCTACCGCTGCTTTCGCGCGCGGCGAACGGCTGGTAGCGAGAGTACTGTAAACACCGAAGAAGTAACAAGAGCTAGTTCGCAGAACATGGTGCGGCGTCATCACCACAGATACCGTAGACCGTTCCGGCTGGGCAAGCACCCACCGAATATGTGTAGCACCCTGGCTACCTGGGCATGGCAGACACGGGCGGTCTGCGCCGCTTCCGGCCCAATCATTACACCTGCCTATTTGTGGGGCAAACCAACGATTCAAGAGCGCGCCTTCTCGAGCATTACACCAACCCCTCGATTGCAGGCGTGACCCACTTCTTTGCTGTGGCCAGTGCTAACGAATCGCAACGGAAATTGCGCGAGATAGAACTGATTTCTGAGTTCAACCCGCCAGGAAACAAAACTAGCCGGGCTTGCTAACATTTTCTGCTCGGAAGTCCAGCAGAAAAACCCATCTACCAGGCCGATTGAATCATCGTCGAGTCAAGTCTGACTGAGTAGGGCCGCCTCTTTTGCAAAAGCTACAGCAAGTTGAAAGAAACGTGAAGATTCGAAAGAAGGTCATGGAGCAAGTGGGAACCGGCTTTGAGCTTCCAGCCGAAAAGCTCGAAGTTGCACCCACTTGCTCCCAAAGTGAGTTGCTTCTACTTCAGTGTAAGAAACTGAAATTAAAGAAGAAGCTTGGCTCCCCGGGCTAGATTCAAACTAGCAACCTTTCGGTTAACAGCCTTGAAGATAACTTAATCATAATTTGCTGGAGCCGAGACAGGTCGAAGGGATTCAGCGAGTTTGATGAAATCGGGCGAATCGGATTTGCCTTCTCTTTTCAGTTTTCCTTCGCTTTTTGGCATGTTTTAGCACAACTCGCATGACACCTGTATGACACTACTTCGTTATCCCGCACTCTCTGAGATACACAGCCAAAATTGCAAAAGCATCGTCACTTGTTCCCAGCAAGCCACATTCCTTGGCCAGTGCATGGTAAGGTTCCTTCCAATCTGACGGAGGCGGTGGAAGCATCTTCGGCATGGCATGAGTTTCTCGTCGGTCAAACGTGACACGGATCGCTTCGGCAACCTTGGTTGTGGTTAACGTCCCAGACTGAATCAAGAGCACCATATCCACGAGGTCTCGCACCCTGGTATTCGCCGCACGTTGTCGCGGCAGAGTATACGCGTGAAGTTTTTCCGCAAACTGTTGTTCGCGTGGGGTGATGTACAAGAACGGGCTCGCAATACCGGCAAAACCCAACCAGTCGCGCCCTTCTATAATTTCGAGCGGCTCCATCACAACATCGCCTATTCCCACGTCCAGGTGGAATCCAACAAATACGCGGTCATCGAGACGAGTTTCAACCGGGAATCTTGCGCCACCGTACGGGGCAGCAGCTAGGTCAGAAATTGGCTCGCCTATCGTAAAAACGAAGAAGTCGTCACTCCCGAATGCGACGGCTTCCTGTAGCTTCTCCAGTACAACCAGATTCTTCTTGTCGTCTATCTTCTCACCAGGACTCAGGACGCCTCGCATAGTCAGGTCAATATCCTTCGTCGTGCGCGCGGCCTTGATCCTCAGTTCCATCGCGTAACCACCCTTTAGCGCCCAAGGCAGCGCGCTAGGCTGTGCCGCCTTAAACAATCGCGCCAGGAGTCGGTCGAACGCGACCTGCCGCCTCAAACGTTGCAAGTCAACGCTTTCCTTCCCGGCAATGTCTTGAAGCCTGTCCTCCAGTGCCCTTCGAAAGGCTGCGGCTGTCGCGTATTTCTTGGACTTCATTAGACGGCTACCTTCTGGAAAAAGGTTCGGAGTTGTTTGCTGCCAACGAGATGCTTCCTAGCCTCTGCAATTTCGCTTCTGCGAATGAGCCCTCGACGTAGCCCTTTACGGAGTGCTTGCCGAAGAATCGCGGGCGGCACCTGCCCATCCTCCAGCAGATCAAGAATTGTTCGCATAGGCTTCGTTACCCGCACTCCGTGCCCGGCTCCGATATCGCTCTGAGGGAGATCAGCGAAATGCAGGACGAGCACGCGGGGGATTTCGCTGTTTCGCCGGAAGCTTTTCGGTACAGTCATGTGCAGCTTCGCTGGCATTACATCCGATAGATCGTAAAGGCTCAGAGCAGTTTGATGGCTGTAGACTCCCTGCGCGGCCTCTCCGCGATTCCTGGACCAGAGCGACCAGAGCATCAGGTCAGGGCGTTCATCTCGCGGATAGCTGGCCAGTCGATAGATTCCCCGATACTCACGAATCCAATTCCCCGCCTGAACGTGGTACGGGTGAGTATTCTCCGCGAACCCCGCAGCCTTGGCTTGCTTGGTTGTGAAGAAACCCTGCTGCCCTTCCGCGATCTCGTAGAGCCGCCTGGCGGCTTCTTTGCGCTCTTTCCGCATAGCACAATACTACAACTTATTTGAGGTATTGTGTAGTTATGCTCTCTCAGGTCATGTCAGTCGCGCGCGACCACCAAGGCATCACATCCCTTTTACTATCTGTAT
>Ga0335076_10002314_pt1 | contig 18899 bp, 14 predicted proteins | sample Lox_Sample_25_FD_206717 | JGI IMG/M metagenome (GOLD analysis project Ga0335076, IMG submission 206717) | Soil microbial communities from Loxahatchee National Wildlife Refuge, Florida, United States - Lox_Sample_2.5 | ecosystem: Environmental > Terrestrial > Soil > Wetlands | place: USA...
AGGGAGCGGGGCTACCCGGTCCCGCAGGACCTTCTCGCCCGGGGGCTCGCCTACGTCCGCGGCGTCGCGGCCGGCCGGCCCGGCGTGCTGGGCGATCCCCGGCTCCGGGCCTACGCGCTCTACGTGCTCACCCGGAACGGCGTCGTCACCACCCGCGAGCTCGGCGCGCTGCGCGAGGCGCTCGAGGCCCGGAAGGACGGCGCCTGGCGGACCGATCTCACCTCCGTCTACCTCGCGGCCAGCCACGCCCTCCTGAAGCAGGACGCCCTGGCGGAGCGCCTGCTCGGCGCGGCTCGGCTGGGCGAGCCGCAGCACGCGGACTACGCCCGCTTCTACGACGGTCTGGTGTACGACGCGCAGCTCCTCTACGTCCTCGCCCGGCACTTCCCGGGGCGCCTCTCCAGCCTGCCGCCCGAGGGGCTGGAGGGGATGGCCCGGCGCATCGGGGCCGGCGAGTTCAACACCCTCTCCTCCGCCTACGCCATCCTGGCGTTCGACGCCTACGCGCAGGCGATCGGGGGGGCGGCCGAGCGGGTCCAGGCCACGGTGGCCGAGGTCCTCGCCGACGGGAAGGCGCGGCCGCTGGCGCTGCCCGCGGGGCTGTTCCCCAGGGTCCCGTTCGGCCCCGAGACCGCGAAGCTCCGCGTCGCCTCCACCGGCGGGTTGCCCGTGTTCTGGCAGGTCACCGAGGCGGGGTTCGACGCCGAGCTCCCGGCCGCCAAGCTCGAGCAGAAGCTCGAGGTCTTCCGCGAGCTGCGGGGGCGCGACGGGAAGGCGACCACCGAGGTGGCGCTCGGCGAGGAGGTCGAGGTCCACGTCCGCCTGCGGTCGCTCGGCGGCTGGCACGCCCACGTCGCGGTGGTGGACCTGCTCCCGGGCGGGTTCGAGCCGGTGCTCGAGAGCCATCCCCTGGCCGCGCAGGCGCAGGCCGAGGCGGAGCTCGAGGAGGGGGGCGAAGCCGAGGGCGAGGGCGGCGCCGGTCCTCCGCCGAGCGCAGGCGCGACGGCGAGCGCGCTCCCCATCGGGACCGAGGCCTCCACCTGGCGCCCGGAGCTCGCCGACGTCCGCGAGGACCGAGTGGTGCTCTACGGGCCGGTCGGCCCGGAGGCGCGCGAGTTCGTGTACCGCGTCAAGGCCACCAACCGCGGCACCTTCGCCGGGCCGCCCGCCTTCGCCGAGTCGATGTACGACCGGAGCGTGAAGGCGCGCGGGGTGTCGAGCCGGATCACCGTCTCGGGCAAGGGAGATTGACCCGGGGAGCGAAGCTCGCGGCCGGGGCCGCCTCCGCCGTCCTGCTCGGGTGGCTGGCCCTGCCGCGCCCGCCCCTCCGCGAGGGGCTGGGAACCTCGCGGGCGGTCTTCGACCGGCGCGGGCAGCTCCTCCGGCTGACGCTCTCGCCGGAGGAGCGGTACCGGCTCTGGCTCCCGCTGGCGCGGATCTCGCCGCTGCTCGTGGAGGCCACCCTCCTCCACGAGGACCGCCACTTCTTCGCCCACCCCGGCGTGAACCCGGTCTCGCTCGTCCGGGCGGCGCTCCGCACCTACGTCCGGGGCGGGCGGCGCGTCGGGGGCTCCACCCTCACCATGCAGCTCGCCCGGATCCGGTACGGGATCGACTCCCGCACCGTTGGGGGCAAGCTGGCGCAGATCCTCCGCGCCTTCCAGCTCGAGCGGCACTACTCCAAGCAGGAGCTGCTGGAGGCCTACCTGAACCTCGCTCCCTACGGGCGCAACGTGGAGGGGGCGGGGGCGGCGAGCCTGATCTACTTCGAGAAGGAGGCCGAGCGGCTGCAGCTCGACGAGGCCCTGGTCCTGGCGGTGATCCCGCAGAGCCCCACCCGGCGGGCGCCGGGCGAGCCGGGCCCGGAGCTCGAGCGGGCGCGCGCCGCGCTCGCCCGGCGCTGGCTCGCCGTCCATCCCGGCGAGCGGGGCGAGCGCGCGCTCGGGCCGATCGTGGCGCGCACCCCGGAGGCGCTCCCCTTCCTCGCCCCGCACTTCGTCCAGGGCGTGCTCGCCGGCGGGGAGGAGGGGACGGTGGTGACCACGCTCGACCTCCGCCTCCAGCGGCTGGTCGAGCGGGCGATCCACGCCCACGTCGAGCGCGGCCGGGCGGTGGGCATCGAGAACGCGTCGGCGTTGCTGCTCGACTGGCGCTCGATGGAGGTGCTGGCGGCGGTCGGCTCCTCCGACTTCCACGACGCGCGGATCGGCGGCCAGGTCGACGGGACCCGCGCCCGGCGCTCCCCCGGCTCGGCGCTCAAGCCCTTCGTGTACGCCCTGGCGCTCGAGCAGGGGCTCATCCACCCCCGCTCGGTGCTCAAGGACGCGCCCGCCCGGTTCCGCGGCTACGATCCGGAGAACTTCGACGGCCAGTTCGTCGGCCCCATCGACGCCACCGGAGCGCTGGTCCGGAGCCGCAACGTGCCCGCGGTGGAGCTCTCCACCCGGCTCTCCCCCGGCCTCCACGACCTCCTCCGCCGCGCCGGCGTCGGCGGCCTCCTGCCCGAGAGCCACTACGGCCTCTCGCTCGTCCTCGGCGGCGCCGAGGTCACGATGGAGGAGCTCGCCGGCCTCTACGGCATGCTCGCCGAGGGCGGGGTACACCGCGCGCTCCGGACCCGGCTCGCCGCAGCCCCGCCGCAGGGCACGCGGCTCCTCTCGGAGGAGGCCGCCTGGGTGGTCCTCGACATGCTCGAGCAGAACCCGCGCCCCGGCGCGGTGGGCCAGGGGGGGCCCCGGGAGCTCCCCGTCGCCTGGAAGACCGGCACCTCGCACGGGTTCCGGGACGCCTGGGCGGTGGGCGTGGCGGGCCAGTACGTGCTCGCGGTCTGGGTGGGGCGCTTCGACGGCCAGGGCAACCCGGCCTTCGTCGGGCTCGAGGCGGCCGCGCCGCTCCTGTTCCAGGTCGTCGACGGGCTCCGCACCACCGGGAGCATCGAGGCGGTCGAGCGGCCGCGGCCGCGCGGGGTCACGCGGGTCGCGGTCTGCGCGGTCTCCGGCAAGCTGCCCGGTCCCAGCTGTCGCCACACCGTCGAGACCCAGTTCATCCCCGGGGTGTCGCCCATCGACACCTGCGACGTGCACCGGGAGGTGGCGATCGATCCCCGGACCGGCCTCCGGCTCTGCCGCGCCGGCGCGCCCGCGCGGCGCGAGGTCTTCGAGTACTGGCCGTCGGACCTCCTCCGCCTCTTCGCCTCGGCCGGGATCCCCCGGCGCCTGCCGCCGCCCCCCGCCCCCGGCTGCCCGCTCGAGGAGCAGGCGGCGCGCGGCGTGCCGCCCCGGGTCACCTCCCCGCAGGACGGCGGGACGTACTCGCTGCGCGCCTCCCGGGTGGGCGAGGATCCGGTGCCGCTCACCGCCGTCACCGACGCCGACGCCCGGGAGGTGTTCTGGTTCATGGACGGCGAGCTCGTGGGCCGCTCCCCCCCGGCGGAGCCGTTCCTCTGGCGGCCGCGCCCCGGGACCTTCGTGGTCCGCGCCGTCGACGACCACGGCCGCGCCGGCGCCGCCCGGGTGAGCTTCGAGGTGGTGCAGTGACCGTGGGCCCTCCCCGGGGCCCGCCTCCGCCGCCACACCTCGGTCAGCCGGCGAGGAGCTCCCGGAACGTCACCTCGAGGTCCGCGGCCACGTAGGGCTTCGCCAGGACGGCGCGGAACCCGTGCTCCGCGTAGCGGGCCATGACCGGATCGTTCGAGTACCCCGAGGACACCACGCCCACCACGCCGGGGTCGAGCTCCCGCAGGCGCGCCATGGTCTCCTTGCCGCCCAGGCCGCCCGGGACCGTGAGGTCCATCAGCACGGCGGCGAAGGCCCGGCCCTCGGACCTCGCCTCGGCGTAGAGCGAGAGCGCCTCCTCCCCGTCCCGCGCCGCCACCGCGTCGTAGCCCAGCCGGGCGAGGGTGCGGGTCGCCATCGTCCGGACCATCTCCTCGTCGTCCATCACCAGGATCCGCTGGCCGCCGGCGCAGGGAGCCGGCAGCGTCGCCCGCGCCTCGGGGGCGCCGGCTCCGTCGCTCGAGGCAGGCACGTAGACGCGGAAGGTCGAGCCCTCCCCGACCTTCGACTCGACCTCGACGTGTCCCCCGTGCCGGCGGACCACCGAGTGGCAGATCGACAGGCCGAGCCCCTTCCCCTCCCGCTTGGTGGTGAAGAAGGGATCGAAGACACGCGGCAGGACCTCCGGCGGGATCCCGTGTCCCCGGTCCTGCACCGAGATCCGGACGTACGGGCCCGGCTCGAGCCCGAACCCGTTCCCGGCCGGGACCTCCACCCGGGCGGCGCGCACCACCAGCTGCCCGCCCGACGACATGGCCTGGATGCCGTTCAGCACCAGGTTCTGGATCACCTGCCCGATCTGGCCCCGATCCACCACGGCGCACAGCCCCCGGGCGAGCTCGAACCGGCAGGCCGTCGCCGCGCCGTGCGCCGCGAAGCGCGCCGTCTCCTCGATCAGGGCGGTCAGGTCGACCGGTCGCTTCACCGGGGCGCCGCCCTTCGAGAACGTCAGGAGCTGCTGGGTGAGCCCGCGGGCTCTCAGGGAGGCCGCCTCGGCGTCGGCCAGGGCGAGGCCGGCCTCGCCGTCGCCGGCCACCTCGCTCCGGGCGAACGAGATGTTCCCCACGATGCCGGTCAGCAGGTTGTTGAAGTCGTGGGCGATGCCGCCCGCCAGGACCGCCAGCGACTCGAGCTTCTGCGCCCGGGCCAGCTCGTCCTCGGTGAGCTCCAGGGTGGTGAGGTCCTTGAAGACCAGGACCAGGCCGAGGGTCCGGTCCTCGCGATCGCGGATGGGCATCGCGCTCCAGGCGACCACCAGCTCCCGGCCGTCCCGCGCGCGCAGCACCTCCCGCCGCACCGCCCCGGAGCGCTCCCCGGCCAGGCTGGCGACCCGGCTCCGCTCGTCCACCAGCCGGAAGACCTCGTCGACCGGCCTCCCCTGGGCGTCCTCCGCCGGCCACCCGGTGAACCGCTCCGCCGCGGCGTTCACCAGGACGATCCGGCGATCGAGGTCGGTGGCGATCACGCCGTCGCCGATGCTGCGGAGCGTGACGGCGAGCCGCTCCTTCTCCGCGCTCAGCTGGTCCTCCGCCTGGACCTGGTGCCGCCAGGCGCGGTGCCCGGCCACCGCGCCCAGGATCGTGAAGGCCGCGAAGGCGAGGGCGAGCACGCCCTCGCGCGCCGCGCGCGTCCGCCACTCGGCGAGGTAGTCCTCCGACGCCATCCCGACGATGGCGTAGAGCGGGTAGCGGGCGAGCCGGCGATAGGCGAACGAGCGCGTGAAGCCGTCGGTGAGGGTGGTGGCCTCGTAGGCGGCGGAGTCCTTGCCGGAGGCCACCAGGTCGCGAAGCTCGCGGGAGACCCGGGTGTTGCCGATCTCCGTGTTCGGCCCCTTGGGCCCGGTCCGCGCGACCAGGCCCATGTCGTCGGCGAAGCGCAAGGAGACCGAGCCGTGCGGCCCGACGTCGATCGCCCAGAGGGAGTCGGTGAGCCGCGTGATCGACACCACGCCGAGCACCACCCCGGCGAAGGAACCGTCGGCGCCGGAGAGCCGCCGGGCGATGGCCATCACGGGCGTCCCGGTGACCCGGCTCACGAAGGGCCGGGAGACGTACCGCTGCCGCTCGGGCGTCGCGCGCAGGGCGTCGAAGTACTCGCGATCCGAGACGTCCACCCGGGTCGGCGCCGACGGGACGCTGAGCAGGAAGACGCCCTGGCGATCCACGACCCGGAGCCCGAGGAGGTCCGGGGTCCGGTCCTTCTGGCGCGCGAGCACGGCGCCGAGGGAGCGGATGTCGACCCGGCCGGTCGCCGCCTGGCGCTCGTACTCGTCCACGACCGCCAGGAGCGCCATGTCGACCCGGTCGAAGGAGGCGCTGAGGCTCTCCTCCAGCAGGCGGGCGAGGTTCTGCGCCGAGAGCGAGGCCGCGGCCCGGTGCTGGGCCAGGCTCTCCCGCAGCGCCTGGACGGTGTGGACGGTCACGAACAGGTTCGCGGCCAGGAGGCCGGCGGCGAGGAACCAGCCGGCGAGGGCCGACGAGGCCCGTGGGCCCCGGCGCGCCCGGGGACGATCGCTCACGACGCGACCACCGAGCGCTCGAGGAGGACGGCGCCCTCCGCGCTGGTCGGCCGGTCGCCTCGCAGGCGGGAGCGCGACATCCGGGTCCTTCGTAGCATGCCAGGCGGCACCCGGACAGCGCCGGGAGGCCTGGGTCAGCGGTGCTCCGGCACTCCCGGATCACGGGACGCACCACGCGCACAGTGGATCACACCGAGCGACGGGGCTCGGCGCTCGCCGGGGACGTCCGCCCCGCCTCCTCGCCGCTCACAGCAGCGCCGTCAGCCTCCGCCGCACCCCGGCCGGCGCGGTCCGCCGAACCTGCACCTCCGGTGTCCGGTGCCAGCGTGCGCAGGCGCCGACGGCCCGCGCCAGGTCGAGGAGCAGGCCCTCTCCCACCCGGATCCCTTCCTCGAGATGGAGCGCCCGGATCTCGAAGCGCCCCTCGGCCCGGTGCGCCTTGGCGTCCAGCCGCCCCACCAGCGCGCCGCGGCGGAGGATGGGGAGGGCGAAGTAGCCGTACCGGCGCCGGGGCGCGGGCGTGTAGCACTCCAGGCGGTAGTCGAAGCCGAACAGCTCCCGGGCCCGCTCGCGGTCCCACACCACCGGGTCGAAGGGCGAGAGGAGGGCCGTGCGGGTGGGGCGGAGGCCGCCGGCGGCGACCCGCTCGGCGAGCGCCAGGCGGTCGCGGTGGACGTAGGCGGGGCCCGGCCAGCCCGCCACCGTCGCCTCCACGAGCGTCCCGTCCTCGACCAGGGGGCGGAGGTCGGCGTCGCCGAGCCGGGGACGGGTCCGGAAGTAGTCGTGGACCCAGCGCGCCCGGGTCACGCCCAGCGACCGGACCGCCCGCTCCACCAGGGCGCGCTCGGCCTCGGCCCGGGACGGCAGGGGGGCGACCGCGGCCGGGTAGACCCGGGTGGCGAGGTCGTACACGCGCTGGAAGCCCTCGCGCCTCGCCACCATCAGCTCGCCGAGCGCCAGCCAGGCCTCGAGCCAGGCCTTCTCCCGCTTCCAGCCCCACCAGCCCGAGCGGCTCCGTCGCCGGCCTTCGAAGTCGGCCGCCTTCACGGGACCGTTCGCCCGCACCTGCTCGAGGAGGGCGCGCATCCCCTCGCCCTGCCGGCGGAGCAGGCGCCGGGCCCGGTTCACGAACCAGTGCTCCCGGGTCTCCAGGGACCGGCGGTGGAGGCCGTAGTCCTCGATGGGGGCGATGCAGGCCTCGTGGGCCCAGACCTCGAAGAGCGCGGTCGAGGCCACCAGCTCGTCGAGCCAGGCGGGCTCGTAGTCCCCGATCCGCGAGAAGAGGACCAGGTAGGGGCTCCGCGCCACCACGTGGATGGTGTCGATCTGGAGGAGCGACATCCGCGCCACCGCGGCCCGCACGTCGTCGCGCGTCGCGGGGCGCGCCGGGCGCTCCAGGAGCCCCTGGGCGGCGAGGTGGAGCGTCCGGGCCTGGGCGGAGGTCAGGGAGAGGGGGGAGGCCATCGGCGTCCGGCATCATAGCCGGGAGCCGGCGCTAGACCGCGGCCAGGCCGAGCCGCACCGCCAGCAGGGTGCCGGCGGCGGCGGCGATCCAGAGCACCAGCCCGAGGACGAGGGGTCTCGTCCCCACGGCGCGCAGGCTCTCCCGCGAGAGGCCGAGGCCGATGAGGTAGAGGGTGAGGACCATCGCCTGTCGCGCGGCCGCGGCCGCCAGGTGCCCGGCGGGACGGAGCGCGGGGAGGAAGGTGGCCGCCGCGGCGGCGGCGAGGAAGCCTAGGATGAACCAGGGCGGGTTGCCGCCGCGCCGCCCGGCCGTCCCGCCCCGCCGGCGCTCCAGGATCCCGAGGCCGAGGGTGACCGGGACGATCCAGAGCGCCCGGGCGAGCTTGACGGTGGTCGCCACGGTGGTGGCCACCGGCCCGTACTGGATCGCCGCCCCCACCACCGAGCTGGTGTCGTGGATGGCGAGGGCCGCCCAGAGGCCGAAGGCGGGCTGGGTGAGGCCCGCCGCGTGGCCGATGGGCGGGAAGACCAGGAGCGCCACCGAGTTGAGGAGGAACACGGTGCCGAGCGCCACCGACATCTCGCGCTCGTCCGCCCCGATCACCGGCGCGGCCGCGGCGATGGCGCTCCCCCCGCAGATGGCGGTGCCCACCCCGACCAGCGTGCCGGTCCGGCGGTCGACCCGGAGGAGCCGGCCGAGGAGCCAGGTCAGGGCGAGCGCGGCGCCGATGCTGGCGACGGTGTAGCCGACCCCCCGGACCCCGGCCCGGGCCACCTGGGCGAGGTCCATCGCTCCCCCGAGGCCGATCACCGCCGCGGGGAGGAGCTTCCTGGCGAGCGGCCGGGTGCGCCGCGAGAGCGGGTTCCCGACGGTGAGGGCGAGGGCCGCGCCGCCGGTGAGGGCGGCGGCCGCCGGGACGCCGGGGATGCAGGCGAGGAGCCCGCCGGCCAGCACCAGGAGGGCGGGCCAGCGGCCCGGCGCCTTCTCCGGCAGGTCGGCTCCCGTGGGGGGGGTCTCCGAGGTCACCAGCGTCTCCGTGCTTGGGTGAGAGCCGCCTGCAGGATCGGGGGTTCGGTGAGGGCGAAGGGCGAGGGCCTACCGCCCGTCGGGCGGGGTGGAGGGGCTCTCCGTGCGCTGCAGGTCGCAGCTCCAGACCAGGTAGCCGGAGACCGCGCCGAGCAGGCAGGCGAGGAGGAGCGCGGCGAGCGAGCGGCGGGCAACCTGCTTGCTGGCCCGAAGGTCGCGCTTCTCGACGGGCCGGCCGGGCCGCTCCGGCTCCCGGTGCGACGTCGAGGAGCTGCGCCGGCGCCAGTGCCAGCCGCGCGCCCCGCAGCGCTCGCAGGTGTGGAACCGCGCCCCGAGGACCCGCGCGGCGATGCGTTCCCAGTGGCTCCGGGAGTGCGAGCGGCGCACGTGGGGGGAGGAGCAGCGCCGGCAGACGACGCGCGGCTCCGTCCCGCGCGCCGCCGGGTCGGACGTCCCTGGGTCCCTCGATCCGCCGGAAGGGCTAAGCACCCGACACCCGCCGATCGCCGGACGCCTGCGTGTCCTCCCTGGCCTCCGGCCGGTAGGGCCGGTACTCGGGGATCATCTCGCCGAGCTTCCTGCGGATCGCCTCCGGCTCCCCGCCCGCCAGCCCGGCGAGGTCGGCGAGGTCCTGCTGGAGGGCCTCCCAGGGCTGAGGCCGGAAGTGCCCCACGAAGATCCGCGGGTGCCCGGTCTTCGAGGCCCGCTCCGCGTCCACGGCGATCTCCTCGAACAGCTTCTCGCCCGGCCGGATCCCGGTGAACCGGATCTCGACGTCCGCCCCCGGCTCGAGCCCCGAGAGCGTGATGAGATCGCGCGCCAGCTCGGCGATCGAGACCGGCTTGCCCATGTCGAGGATGAAGATCTCGCCCCCGTTCCCCATCACCCCGGCCTGGAGCACGAGCTGGCTCGCCTCCGGGATGGTCATGAAGTACCGCTTCATCTCGGGGTGGGTCACGGTCACCGGCCCGCCGTTCGCGATCTGCTCCTGGAAGATCGGGATCACGCTCCCCGCCGACCCGAGCACGTTGCCGAAGCGGACGGTGACGAACTTGGTCGGGCTGCGCTGCGAGAGGGCCTGGACGTACATCTCGGCCACCCGCTTCGAGGCCCCCATGATCGAGGTCGGGTTCACCGCCTTGTCGGTGGAGATCATCACGAACCGCTCCACGCCGAACCGATCGGCCAGATCGGCCAGGGCCCGGGTGCCGAGGACGTTGTTCTTCACCGCCTCGCCCGGGTTCCACTCCATCATCGGCACGTGCTTGTGGGCGGCGGCGTGGAAGAGGACCGACGGCCGGTGGGCGGCGAAGAGCTCCTCCATGCGGGCCGGGTCGCCGATGTCCGCCACCAGGGGGTGGAGGGGGAGTCCGGGGAACCGGTCGAGCAGCTCCCGGTGGACGTGGAAGAGGTTGTTCTCCGCCCGCTCCACGAGGAGGAGGGCCGCCGGCCGGAACCGGCAGACCTGCCGGCAGATCTCCGAGCCGATCGAGCCGCCCGCGCCGGACACCATCACCACGTGCCCCTCCATCTCCTCGGAGAGGGCCTCCATGTCGAGGTGGACGGGGTCGCGCCCGAGCAGGTCCTCGATGGCCACGTTCCGCAGCTGGTTGACGGTGACGCGGCCGTCGACCAGGCGGTCGAGCCCGGGGATGGTCTTGAACCGCGCCCCCGCCGCCTTGCAGTAGGCGACGATGCGGCGCATCTCGGCCCCGGTCGCGGTGGGGATGGCGATCAGGACCTCCTCCACCGCCCGGCGCGCCACCACGGCGGGGAGGTCGTCGACGCCGCCCAGCACCTTCACCCCGTGGATGTGCTCGTGGAGCTTGTGGCGGTCGTCGTCCAGGAAGCCGATCACCCGGCGCTCGCCCGGCTTGCGCTGGAGCTCGCGGAGGAGCATCTCCCCCGCGTCGCCCGCGCCCACGATCACCACCCGCACCGGCTCGACGTCCTCGTCGCTCACCGGCTGGTGCTGGGGCCGAAGCGAGCGGGCCGCGAACCGGACCCCGCCGACGATGATGATGCAGGTGAGCCACTCGATCACCACGATCGAGCGCGGGAACCCCCGCTGGCCGAGGAGCAGCATCGCCGCCGCGAGGAGGAGGCTCGACAGGGTCACCGCCTTCATCAGGGCGATCAGGTCCCGGGCGCCGGTGTACCGCCAGAGCCCCCGGTAGAGCCGGAAGGCGAAGAAGGTGCCGGTCCGGATGGCGAGGAGCACCGGGAGCCAGAGCCCGAGCTCCAGGCGCACCTTGGCCGAGAAGGGGTACTCGAATCGGAGGAAGAACGCGAGGTAGACCGACGCCACCCACAGCGCGAGGTGGACGGCGATGATCAGGAATCGCCGGGTGCTGAGCAGGAACACCATTCCGGGTACCGGGCGCGATCTAACAGGGGTCTTCGGCTCGGATCCAGTCCCCCGTAGGCGTCAGAGCGGGCCTCGGGCGAGCGCCGAGCGGACCCCCTCGATGACGCGGTCCACGTCCCCGTCCGTCATCCGCGAGTAGATCGGCAGGGAGAGGCTCCGCTGGTAGAGGTCCAGGGCGACCGGGAGCTGCTCCGGACGATAGCCGTAGGTCTCGCGGTAGTAGGGGTGGAGGTGGAGCGGGATGAAGTGGACCGAGGTCCCGATGCCGCGCTCCTTGAGCCGCTGGATCACGCGATCCCGGCCGGCGGCGGCCCGGCCGGCGAGCTTCAGGACGTAGAGGTGGTGGGCGTGGCCGCGGTCGGCGGGCCGGGCAAGCAGGTCGAGCGCCTCCTCCCCGCGGAAGGCGGCGTCGTACGCCTCGGCGATCGCCCGCCGGCGCGCCCACATGCGCTCCGCCCGGGCGAGCTGGCCGAGCCCCAGGGCCGCGGCCACGTCCGTCATGTTGTACTTGAAGCCGGGCGCGACGATCTCGTAGTACCAGGACCCCTCGGCCGAGTAGCGCTTCCAGGCGTCCCGCGAGATGCCGTGGAGCGACATGATCCGCATCCGGTCGGCCAGGGCCGGGTCGGCGGTCACCGCCGCGCCGCCCTCCGCGGTGGTGAGGGTCTTGGTGGCGTAGAAGGAGAAGCAGGTCACCGCGGCGAGCGTCCCCACGTTCCGGCCGCGGTACTGCCCGGGGAAGCAGTGGGCGGAGTCCGCCACCAGCGGGATGCCCCGCGGGGCGACCAGGGCGGCGAGCTCGTCCATGTCGGCGGGGACGCCGGCGAAGTGAACCGGGATCACCGCCCGGGTACGGGGCCCGAGGGCGCGCTCGACCGCCGCCGGATCGACGTTGTGGTCGGACCGCCGGACGTCCACCAGCACCGGGGTGGCGCCCAGGTAGCGGACCACCTCGGCGCTGGCGGCGAAGGTGAGGGTGGGGACGATCACCTCGTCGCCCGCCTTCACCCCGAGGGCCTCGAGCGCCAGGTGGAGCGCGGCGGTGCAGGAGTTGACCATCACCGCGTGCGCTGCGCCGGTCGCCTCGGCGAACCGGCGCTCGAGCTCCTTCGTCTTCGGGCCGGTGGTGATCCAGCCGGAGCGGAGGGTCTCGACCACGGCGGCGATCTCCTCCTCGGAGATCTCGGGGAGAGCGAAGGGGAGGAAGGGAGCGTCAGCCATCCTGGAACTCGCGGGCGAGGAGCCCGAGCACGTGCTTGTCGTGGAAGCGGCCGCGCTTGAAGACCGCCTCGCGGAGCACGCCCTCGGGCTTCATCCCGCAGGCCTCGAAGAAGCGGCGCGCCCGCTCGTTGAAGGAGAACACCTGGACGAAGATGCGGTTGAGCCCGAGCGTGCCGAAGCCGTAGGCGCAGGCCTGGCGGAACGCCTCGCGGGCCGCGCCCTGCCCTCGCGCCTGGCCCTCGCCCAGGTAGATCCAGAGCTCGGCGCAGCGGTAGACGAGGTCGATGCCGGAGAGGCCGACCACCCCGACGTGGACGCCGTCGGCCTCGATCGCCAGGGCGAGCCGGGTCCGGTCGGCCGTCAGGGCGCGGTACCACTCCAGGTGCTGGGCCCGCGCCGGCGGGTAGACGGTCCCCAGGTGATCGCGGAGGTCGGCGTCCTGGAGCCACTTCAGCATGTTCTCGAGGTGGTGCTCCTCGAGCGGGACGGTTCGCACGTTCATGGCTCGCCTCCTCGGCTCCTCGGCGCGCCCGGCAGCTCCGGGGGCGGCTCCTCGCCGGCGTAGATGCCGCGCCGGCCGAGGAGCGCGCCGACGGTGGCCCGCAGGATGCGCAGGTCGAGCGCCACCGATACCTCGCGGGCATAGCGCGCGTCGAGCGCCCACTTCTCGTGGGCGGAGAGCGCGTTCCGGCCGCTCGCCTGCGCCAGGCCGGTGATCCCGGGCCGGACCTCCAGCTTGCGCCGCTCCTCGGCGGTGTAGAGGGCGAGGGCCTCGGGGAGGTCGGGCCGCGGCCCGATCAGGCTCATCTGGCCGAGGAGGACGTTCACGAGCTGGGGGAGCTCGTCGAGCGAGAGCCTGCGCAGCCAGCGGCCGAGGCGGGTGTGGCGCGGGTCGCGGGCCGCGTTGGCGACGTTTCCCCGGTCGTCGAGCACCACCTGGGCGCCCTGGACCATGGTCCGGAGCTTCCAGATCCGGAACGTCACGCCGCCGGCCCCGAGCCGCTCCTGGCGGAAGAAGGCCGGGCCGGGCGAGTCGGCCCGGATCGCGAGCGCGATCAGGCAGAGCACCGGCGAGAGCACGAGCAGGCCGACCGCCGAGACGGCGAGGTCGATCCCGCGCTTGAGCGCCCGGCCGGCAGCGGTCATGCGGGCCTCCCGCCGGGGGAGACGCGGAACGTGACGGCGCTCGCGGCAGCCGCCGCCCGCCGCTCCGCCTCCGCCGCCGACGGCGCCTCCGCGATCACGAAGCCGGGCCGGTCGAGGCTCGAGCGCACCCCCTCGAGCACGGTCCCCGGCGAAGCCGAGAGCTCCAGCCGGACGACGCCCGGCATGCGGCGGGCGGCGTCGAGCCCCTCCACCGCCTCGAGCCTCCCGGCAGGCGGGAGCAGGTAGCGGATGGCGGCCCCCCGGTCCTGGGTGGGGAGGTGGCGGGGCGGCTCTCCCAGCGCGAGGCGGATCACCGCCTCCACCATGTCGACGCCGGTCGAGCGGGGCACGAGCTCGGTGGTGATGAAGTCTCCCCCGAGCCGCGCCCCCACCTCGATGAGGCGCGGCCCGCCCGGCCCCACCTTGATCTCGACGTGGCCGGCCGCCTCGGAGACGCCGAGCGCGGCCAGGCTCGCCCGGGCGCAGTCCCGGACCGCCGTGAGCGTCGGCGGTGGGAGCCGCGACGGCTGGGAGTGGCCGGTCTCCACCCAGTACGGATCTCCCGTGGTCCGCTTGTCGGTCACGGCGATCACGTGGTGCGCGCCGCCGAAGGAGAGGGTCTCGACGCTGACCTCGTCGCCCTCGACGAACTCCTCGACCAGGATCTCCGCGCCTTCCCCCGCGACCGAGCGGGCGTGCCGCCAGCCGGCCTCGAGCCGGTCGGCGGCCGAGGCCTTGAAGATGCCGCGGCTCCCGGAGCTCGCCGGCGGCTTGAGGATCACGGGGAACCCGAGCTCCTCGGCGGCCGCCCTCGCCTCCTCCAGGGTCCGCGCCCGCCGGTAGCGCGGGATGGGCACGCCACCGGCCGCGAGCGCGTCGCGCATGCGGGCCTTGTTCGTGGCCACCGCCGCCGCCTCGGGCGTGAGGGCGGGGGTCCCGAGCGCCCGCGCCACCGCCGCGACCACCACCACCGGCGCGTCGGTGCAGAGGGTGACCACCCCGCTGGCGCGCTCCCGGCGGGCGACGGCGAGCACGCCCTCGACGTCCCGGGTGTCCACCGCCTCGGCCACGTCGGCGAGGGCCATGCCCGGCGCGGCCGGGTTCCGGTCGATCGCCACGCTCCGCAGCCCCATCCGCCGGGCCGCCTCGTAGGCGGGCACCTGCAGCGGGCCGGCGCCGATCACCACCACGGTGCGGGCGCTCACGCTCGCCCCTCCGCCACCCGCTCGAGGAGGCTGGCGAACCGATCCAGGACCGCGGGCGCGGCGAAGTCGCGCTCGAAGGTGGCGCGTCCCGTGCCGCCGAGCGCCGCCCGCCGCTGCGGATCCCGCTTCAGGGCGAGCAGCGCCTCCGCCAGGCCGGCGGCGTCCGCCGGCGGCACCACCACGCCGCAGGGTCCGGCCCGGACGCAGGCCGCCGTGTCCGAGTCCTCGTCGACGCTGGCCAGCACGGGCCGGCCCGCGGCCAGGTAGCCCACCACCTTCGAGGGCACGCTGGTCCGGGCCCGGCCGGGCGCGAGCGTGACCACGGAGAGGTCGGCCGTCGCCTGGACCTCGCCCAGCCGGGCGCGGTCCTGGAGCGGGAGGAAGCGGACGTTGGGCAGGCCGCGGGCGCGGGTCGCCTCCTCGATGGCGGCCTTCACCTGGCCCTCGCCCACGAAGAGGAAGAGGAGGTCCGGCTCCCCCCGCAGGCGATCGGCGACCTCGACCATCACCTCGGCCCCCGAGACGATCCCGATCGTCCCGGCGTAGAGGACCACGAAGGTGCCGGGAGGGATCGCCTGCTCCGTGCGCCAGGCGTTCTCGCGGGCGGCGGGCCGGACCTCCGCCGGGTCGAGCCACACCGGGACGATCTCGACCTTGCCCGGCTCCACCCCCCGGGCGGCGAGGGTGCGCCGGAAGCCCTCCGAGAGCACCACGATCCGATCCGAGGCGGCGTAGACGCGCCGCTCCGCCCAGCGCGCGGCCGCGATCACGGCCGGGTTCTTCACCCGCCCGGTCTCGACGGCGATGTCCGGGTAGAGGTCGTAGATCACCGTCACCAGGGGCGCCCGCCGGGCCCTGGCGACCGCGGCGGCGAGCAGCGGACCGACGAGCGGCGGGCCGTAGCTCACCACCACGTCGGGCTTCCCGCCCGCGAGCAGGGCGGCCATCGTCGTCCCCACCGCCTGGGAGACCATCACCGCGGCCCGGAAGGCGACGCGCGGGCTCGCGGTGGTGACGTGCCAGCCGCGGACCACCCGCACGCCCCCGCGCCGCTCCTCGAGGAGGAGCCGCTTGCGGTAGCCGTCGAGCAGCCGCCCCCCCGGGTGGTGGGGGAAGCCGCCGGCGACGGTCACCTCGTGACCCCGGGCGACGAGGTGGGAAGCGAGCTCGTCCACCATGACCGCCGTCGGGTGCCGCTCCGGCGGGAACACCTGCGTGGTGAAGAGGACCCGCATCCCTGGGGCGCACGTTACGGCCGAATCCGCGCCCCTGTCCACCCTGGGAGCGGCCTCCCGGCCCGCCTTGCGGCGCGGCCCGTCCCCGCCGTAAGCTGCCGGACGATGTCGGAAAACACCGAGGTCTTCGTGCACGAGCGCGGGCTCTGCGAGAGCTCCGAGGTCGGCCCGGGGACCCGGGTCTGGGCCTTCGCCCACGTCATGAAGGGCGCCCGGATCGGCGCCCGCTGCAACATCGGGGACCACGCCTTCGTCGAGGGCGGAGCGGTCCTGGGCGACCGGGTCACGGTGAAGAACGCGGTGCTGATCTGGGACGGCGTCACCGTCGAGGACGAGGTGTTCCTCGGCCCGAACATGGTCTTCACCAACGTCCTCAACCCGCGCGTCGCCTTCAAGAAGAGCCGCGACCAGTTCCAGAAGACCCTGGTGTGCCGAGGGGCGGCCATCGGGGCGAACGCGACCGTCGTCTGCGGGATCACCATCGGGGCCCAGGCTTTCGTGGGGGCCGGGGCGGTGGTGACGAAGGACGTCGCCCCCTACGCCCTGGTGGTGGGAGCGCCGGCGCGCCGGATCGCCTGGGTCTGCGCCTGCGGCGAGACCCTTCCCCAGACCCTGGCCTGCGGCTGCGGGCGCCGGTACGCGCTCGTGGACGAGGCGAGGGGCCTCCGCCCGGCCTGAGGGCGGCGCGTCGACCGGCGGCGAGGAGCGGAGATGTCCAAGGAGAGGCTTCGGATCGGGCTGGTGGGCTGTGGCCGCATCTCCCCCCGCCACCTCCAGGTGATCCAGGCGATCCCGGAGCTCGAGCTCGCGGCGGCCTGCGACCTGGTGGAGGCCAAGGCGCGCAAGGCGGTGGCCGGCACGACCGCCCGCGCCTACGTGGACTTCCAGGAGATGCTGGGGCGCGAGGAGCTGGACGTGGTCTCGGTGCTCACCGAGTCCGGGGCTCACGCACGGGTCGGCGTCGAGATCGCGCCCCGGGTGAAGGCGCTCATCCTCGAGAAGCCCATGGCGCTCACCCTCGAGGACGCCGACCGGCTGATCGAGGCCTGCGACGCGAGCCGGACCCGGCTCTTCGTGGTGAAGCAGAACCGGTACAACCGGCCGGTGGTCCGGCTCCGCCAGGCGCTCGAGGCGGGGCGCTTCGGCAAGCTGGTGATGGGGACGGTGCGGGTCCGCTGGTGCCGCGGCCAGGACTACTACGACCAGGACGCGTGGCGGGGGACCTGGAAGGACGACGGCGGCGTCCTCACAAACCAGGCGAGCCACCACGTCGACCTCCTCCAGTGGATGATGGGGCCGGTCGAGAGCGTCAAGGCCTACACCGCCACCCGCCTGGCCCGGATCGAGACCGAGGACACCGGCGTGGCCATCCTCCGGTTCACGAGCGGCGCCCTGGGGGTGATCGAGGCGACCACGGCGACGCGCCCCAGGGACCTCGAGGGCAGCCTCTCCCTCCTCGGGGAGAGGGGCTCGGTGGTCATCGGCGGCTTCGCCGTGAACAAGCTCGAGACCTGGAGCTTCGCCCAGCCCGTGCCCGAGGACGAGAAGGCCTTCGAGGCCTCGGTGCAGGTGCCGAACGTCTACGGGCTCGGGCACTACGAGTACTACCTGGACGTGCTCGAGGCGATCCGCGGCGGGCGGCGCTCGATGCTGGACGGGCTCGAGGGACGGAAGTCGCTGGAGCTCATCAACGCGATCTACGAGTCGGCCGCCACCGGGGCGGAGGTGCGCCTCCACTACAAGGCGCGCGGCGTGCGGCTCGGGCACTAGGGAAGGCGATGGCCAAGCTCAGGATCCCGCTGGTCGACCTGCAGGCGCAGTACCGGACCATCCAGGGGGAGGTGGACGCGGCCATCGCCCGGGTGGTGGCGCGCGCGTCGTTCATCCTGGGGGAGGAGGTGGAGGCCTTCGAGAAGGAGTTCGCCTCCTACTGCGAGGCGAAGCACTGCGTCGGCTGCGCCAACGGGACCGACGCGATCGCGCTGGCGCTCGAGGCCCTGGGCGTGAGGGCGGGCGACGAGGTGATCACCGTCGCCAACACCTTCATCGCCACCTCCGAGTCGATCAGCGCGGTGGGGGCGCGGCCGGTGTTCGTGGACGTGCGCGACGACACCCTCCTCATGGACGTCGCCCGGGTGGAGGCGGCGATCACCGCCCGGACCCGCGCGATCGTCCCGGTCCACCTCTACGGCCAGACGGTGGACATGGACCCGCTCCTCGAGCTGGCCCGGCGGCGCGGGCTCAAGGTGGTGGAGGACGCCGCGCAGGCGCACGGGGCGCGCTACCGGGGGCGCCGGGCCGGGTCGATGGGCGACGCGGCCACCTTCAGCTTCTACCCGGGCAAGAACCTGGGGGCGTACGGCGACGCCGGCGCGGTGGTCACGAGCGACCCGGCCGTGGCGGCGCGGGTCGCCAAGGCGCGCAACCACGGTCGCGCCTCGAAATACGAGCACGACTTCGAGGGCCGGAACTCCCGGATGGACGGGATCCAGGGCGCGGTCCTGCGGGTCAAGCTCCGCCACCTCGACGCCTGGAACGCCCGCCGGCGCGAGCTCGCGGCCCTGTACCGTGAACGCCTCGCGGCCAAGCCCGAGTTCCGCTTCGTCGCCACCGGCGAGGGGTGCGAGCCCGTCCATCACTTGCTGGTCGTGCGCCACACCCGGCGCGACGAGCTCCACGCCCGGCTCCGTGAGGCCGGGATCGAGGCGGGCATCCACTACCCGGTCCCCCTCCCCGTCCAGCCCGCCTACGGGCACCTGGGGCTGTCACCGGGCGACTTCCCGGTGGCGATGCGATCGGCCAGGGAGATCCTCTCGCTGCCGATCTTCCCGGAGATGACGGCTGAGTCGGTGGCCGAGGTCACGACCTCGCTCTCGGCGTAGGAAGAGCGCGCCCGTCATGGACATCCTCTTCCTGCTCGCGTGTCTGGTCGCTTCGGTGTGGATCATGGCGACCCGCTTTGAGCTCTTTCGACGAGCGTCGATCACCGGCTCCGTCTTCCTCACCTTCTTCGTGATGCACGGGTTGTCGGCACTCCCCTACGCAGCCGGCCTCCTCGACCGCGGCGCGATCTTCAACGGGCCCGTTCATGAGGACTTTTCCTACGTGCTCGGAGCCTCGTTCCTGTTCTACGCCGTGGGGGCGCTGGCGGTGGCCCGGCT
>Ga0335076_10002315_pt1 | contig 18897 bp, 27 predicted proteins | sample Lox_Sample_25_FD_206717 | JGI IMG/M metagenome (GOLD analysis project Ga0335076, IMG submission 206717) | Soil microbial communities from Loxahatchee National Wildlife Refuge, Florida, United States - Lox_Sample_2.5 | ecosystem: Environmental > Terrestrial > Soil > Wetlands | place: USA...
TTGTGCGGGGCCGTAAGTCGAGCTGCGGCGTCGGAAGATGGGGATCGTGTTGTCGCTCTGCAAAGAGCTTGGCTTGACCAACACCGCGGCTGACATACCGAAAACACCGACGTCATACGGGGTGCCAGGCACTTGAGCCCATTTCGGTACGCTGTTGACGTTGGGGTTGCCGTCTTGAATCGCACGACCGTAGGTCTCGTGCGTGGCGAACGCCGAGCCGTCCACTTGCGGATTGGGGCTCCAGACGGCCCGCTTGCCCGTGATGTCGTCGTAGTCGCCGCCGTTGTCGTCTTGGCGAAAGCCGTTCACCCACGGCGCGCTCGCGAAGAGCACCCCTCGCCACAGCCCCCGGCCGCGCGTGGGGAAGGGGCGGGGCATTTTCATTCGCCAGCGCCGGTCATTGGAGATGAAGTCAACGAGGGCCCCGTAATCCTCCTCTTGCTGGCGCCAAGGGGCGAACGGATCTTTCGTGAGCATGTTGATCTCGCCCAACGAGAGCGTTCGGTTCCACACGTAGCCGACGGTCACGAGGCCAGCGTAGTTCGGCTGTCCAGCGCCCGCGGTGCCGAGCCCCAGGAACTTGATGGGCGTGCCAGCCACGTTGCCCATGTTGGTAGCCGTGAAAGAGGGGTTGCCCTCGAGAGTGCCGTTCATGTAGATGGCGATCGAGTCCATGGTGGGCGGAATCGTCACTAACAACAGATCGCCTCTGATGAGGTTGGGATCTTGCCCGTTCACCGTTCCAGCGCTGCGCTCGTTCACGCCGTCGCTGTAGGCGAAGCGCCATTGGTTGCTGGCCTTCGGCGAGAAGTGCCAGCCAGCGTCGGTTGCTCCGTAGGGCTGGTTGCGGCACTTGAAGATCGGAATCGTCGCATCCGTCGACAGAAGGTCCGGGCGGACCAGCACCGCTGCCGAGAATCCGCCCGTGCCGGTCGGCTTGTAGCGTAGCGTGCCGCTCGGGCTCAATGCCTCGGGCGCGGCCACGAACGATCCGTCGCCGTTGTCGAGCCCCTGTCCGCCGCATTCGTTGCCACCTTGCCACGGCGAGGCGTTCAACACGGCGGCGTTGTAGACCATGCGCGCGCCGCTGACGTTCTCCACGTCGTTGAAGAACGTGGAGGCCGTGAAGCCCTTCGATTCTCCCGGTGCAGCGGCGAAGAGCAGGTTGCGGCAAAGCGGATGCGCCCGATTGAGCGTCATCCGCTTCGGATTCTTCAGCCGCCAGTGATACGCCGTCGCCGACAAGTGTCAGACAGTCGTCCCGTCACTGTATGACGGGCAGGTAGAGGTTGTATTCCTTGGTGTGGTTGCCTTCGGTGGCGTTGAGAGCCGCGCCCGAGCTGTTGCGCACGATGGTTCCGAATTCCTGGCCCAGCTTGCCGAGCGGCGCCGTGTCCCAGAAATCGGTGAAGTTGGTGTTGGTGCTGGCCGTGACCTGCAACGTGCCGATGAGCTGCGCGTTGACCACCGTGATGGCGGCATCGGTCGCGCCCGCGTTGTCGGTGCGCCGGGTGCCGTCGCCGCGAATGAGAAAGATCTCGTAAATCGCTCCGGCCGTCGGCGCGGCGGCCCCCGACTCGATCCGGTAGCCGATGATGGCCGCCGGACGATTGTTCGTGTTGCTCACGATTGTCGACTGACGGGCCGAGCCCGACGCGAGCGACGCCAGGGTTTGCGTGAAATTCGCAAACCCGTCTTCGACTGTCTGTATCTCGTGAGCCATGGTGTCAGACCTTTGCGGACGTGATGTCGGCCGCGGTGAGGAGGTTGGGAGCGAAAGGGAAGCGGGTTAGCAGTTGCGACAGCTTCGCCTCTTGGCGCGGAGGGATCGTGAGCCCGATATCGAAGATGTCGCCGACCACCGGCAAGGCCGGCAGCGGCACTGCAAAAGTCAAGGTCGTGTCCGTCGGCACGACCTGAATCGGCATCATCACGCCGCGGTTGGCTTGCGCCGCCGCGCTCGCCCGGAAGCGCACCGACGCCGCCGTGGCCAGGCCGTTCAACGTCGTCAGAAGGGGATTGGCCAGCCCCGGGTTGGTCACCACCACGAGCCCCGCCTGCGTCGAACCGGCGGCAACCTGGTAGCCCGTCAGCGAGCTGCCCGGCCAGCGGCGGGCTGTCGCCAGCACATACGCGTTGCACAGCAACTGCGCTCGCGTGGCGTCGTCGGGCGCGCCCGCGTAGCCGATGCTGTCCGGATCGCCCGTCAGCTCGGCCTTGATGATGGCGCCAGCCTGCGCCTGCAAGTGCGCCAGCAGTTGCGCGTGAGTGACGACGTCTGACGACTCGGCTGGCAGCGGTATACCGAGAGCTGCCAGGTCGGAGTACACTGCCGAGTAGATGACCGCTCGTTTCGGGTCGGCGTCGAGCGGCAGTTGGGGAAAATCAGAAACCAATGAGCCCATGAACGTCTCCTTAGAAGAATGGTCCGGCCAGCGCGACGCACACCCAATTGGACGTGAACGCCTTGAACGCGCCGCCCACGTATTCGAACCCGATCTTGAAGGCCAGCGAGCGGTGGCCAGGATCGGCCACGATGCCGGCAATCAAGGCGTTGACGTCGGTCAGGAACGGTCCAACCGCGCCCGCAACGGCCGGTTGGCTGAATTGGTAGCCGTCGGCGCTGTTGTCGAACGTGATACTGTCGGCGCCGCCCACCCCTTCGTACACGAACGTGTAGGTGATTTTCCGTCCCAGCGAGAAACCGACGGCCGTCGGGACCTTGGGCGGCGGGAACATGACGGCCCCGGGCTCCCAATCGATGAAGAAAGCGTTGTTCAGCTCGGTGTCGAGGTCGGCTTGGGTGACGGTGTTGGTGACAAGCCCGATCTTGGTGTTGGCGTTGTCGATTCGGATGATGTTGGGCGCCACGAAAGACGCCATGTCACTCTCGATGTCAACCGGGCCGGTGATTGGTGTGCCACCGTTGACAGATATGCTGTCAACACCGCCGTCGGCGTCAGCCCGGCGCATGATTGCGCGGTTGAGCGCGTCTTGTTTCATCGGCTCAAATCTCCGCGAAGAACATCACGACTACGCCGTCGACGGTGATGCCGTTCGGGCCGATCTGAAAGCGCAGCGCCGAGGCGTCGATGTCGAACGAGCGAAAGAGTTGCGACGGTTGTGCGCCGGTGAGCGTCTTGAAGCTCGCCCATTGCGGGTTGTCGATGCCGTTCGGGAAGAAGGTGGTCTCGATGAGCACCCACACCGTCACGTCGACGCCGCCCGCGGCAAACTGCGCCCTTATCGCCGGATCTTGGTGGATGACTGCGGCGTCGCACATGCCCCACTCGAAACCGAGCGTCGGATTGCCGCTTGGTGTCTGCGGGCTCATCACGAAGTGAGGTCCACCGTCGGGGAGCTGCGCCGCTCCCATGGTGTTGGGATCGACGCTCGCAAACGAGCTTGCGTCGGTGCCGTCGGCCGCCCTGGCGCCGGCCGCCGACGTGTTCACGGCCAGCAGCCTGTGACGGGTCAGCTCGCTTTGGCGCAAGCGCTCGATGCTGCCCGAACCGCTCCACAACCCGTCAGCCATTGGCCACCTTGCCGAATCCCCCGCGTGGGAAAAAGTACACGTTCAGGTTGATGTTGGCCTGCGACATCTGAGGAAACCCAGGAGGGTTTGGCCCGGTGAACGGCGGCGTCAGCGGGCGTCCGCCGGCCATGATGCGCTGGCGGAAGGATAGGCGCTCGTAACCCTCCTCCCACGGCACGATGTAGTTGAAGGGCCCTGTCTTGCCGCTGATGCAAGCCAGCTTGAGGAGGGTGTCATACCCTTGTATGACACCGTAGATGCTGACTTCCGAATAGGTCAGCATCGCCGGAACGGTGACACCGGCGATGATGGGGTTGTTGTCGATGTCGTCGACGACACCCACCATCATCAGGCCGCCTTTGACTTCGGCCCAATCCGTCGCGAAGAATTCCGCGGGGACCGGACCGGCAGCGGTGGTGACCTTGAAAGGTCCGTATGACTTGCGTGCCGACTGCGACATTGTAATACGCCCGTATTGTTAGCGTACGACGCTGTCTACGCGGCCATGCGCGGAACCATGCAATGGAACCCGCAGTTGACGAACAGATTCTGTCCGCCCGCGGCGACCAGCGACGCCGCCGTGATGAGGATCGATTGCGACGGTGGGATCAGCAGCTCGCGCGCCGGAAAGATCGTATCGATGCCGCCGCCCAAGAGGCACTCGGCCACCGTCAGGCCGTTGGCGGTCAACTGCTCGTCGCTCGTGTACTGGAACGCCAGCGCGAACAAGTCGCGCCGACCGTCGCTGGCGCTGGGAGCGTAGTTCGCCGCGCCCGCTTCCTGCTGCGCTTGGTACGCCGAAGCCGTCACGCCGAGAATGATGGCCCCCGACGGAAACTGCTGCTGGAGCGGGCCGACCGCCACGCCCGGGGCACCGCCCGCCGCCGCCGCGCTCGGGGTGAGGGGCGAGATGGACAGCGCCGGATTCGAGAACACGATGTAACGGAAATCCGTTGCACCAAGGTTGTTGTAATACGCCTTGAAAGCCGCCGTCGGACGGAGTCTTTCGTATGCCTCTCGCCACTTGATCATGGAAGGTCCCTTTCACCCGGGCTCGGGTTGTAACACGACCTGTAAGACACCTTGTCTAACAGCCCGAGGAGAGGGCGCAACCCGCGAGAGCTGCGCCCCTACCTTGGACGGTCAGGCGCCGGCTAGACCGGAATCGCGTCCTGCTGGCCGCCCCACAGCCAGATCGTCATGATGATGCCCGCCGAAAGCTGGTTGTTGGCGGCGGCGCCCAGCGTGTTGCGCGAGGTCCGCGGCACGATGTACTTGTACGCGAACGTCTCCTTCTGCCGGATGACCCGAGGGACGGAGAGCTTGCGAACGGCCCGGATGTCGGGAACGCCGTTGCTGCGGGCGTCGATGGTCAAGGGCGCGCCACCGACGGCCGTGGCCACGTTGCCGCCCATGCCCATGCCGCTCGGCCAGAACGTCGGCCGGCCGTGCTTCAGGTTGTACTGTCCGCCTTGCTTCTCGAATCGGATCGCGCCCGACTCCAGCATGACGGCCAGGTTGGCGGTCGCGATGTCGACGTTGAACGAGATCCCGAGCTGGGTCAGCACGTAGTCCTTCCCCTGGGGGATCTGCGACGCCGTGTCCATGTTCGTCTCGACGTCGGACATGGTCAAGACCACCGTCGGAGAAAAGCCGTTGTTGGCCGCCGGCTGGCCGATGGCCGAGCCGAAGAACAGGTACTCGCTAGCCGCTAGCGTCACGGGAAACGCCTCGCCGGTCACGAAGGTCGGGAACCGGCGCGTGTCGAAGAGGTAGTTCTCCTCGAGACGCGCCCGCGCGCCCTGGCCCGCCGACGAGAGCATGTTGGCGCCCTTGGCGAAGAGCTTGATGGGCTTGCCGCTTCGGCGCGCCTCGTGGATCTCCTCGGTCGGGTTCTCGTAGAGCTTGATGCTGGCCCCGAGGGGCCCGCAACGCTCCAGGAAGCGTTGAATCACGCTCGCCTTGATGTCGGACACTGCGTTTCGAATCATGGTGTCTCCGTGTGTGACGGGTGAGCTAACCCCGCCGGTGTTTTGTGCTCTTTTGTCTTCGCTCGAAAGACAAATGTCAGACTGAAAAAGTCACGGAGAGGCGGGAGAGAGTCTCCCGCCCTACCGCGACGTCTCTAGTCGTCGTCGGCGTCCGCCATATTGTTCATGGCAGACGCGTAGTTGGCCACCACGCCCGAGGGGTCATCCGGCGCCCCCATGCCGGTCAGCAGCGCGCCCACGCCTCCGGTGAGAAGCGCTCCCATCTCGGGATAGTGACGCGCCATCTCCCCCAGCCCCTGCACGGCTTTGGCGGGCGTGGCGGCGATGAAGCCACCCGCCAGCTTGGTTCCGGCCGCGTAGCCTTGCGTCCCGGCCAGCGAAGCGATGGCCGCCGCGCTCGCGATGGGGTGTCGACGGCCCGCGATGGCGATGACGAACGCACCACCGATCTTGATGAGGTTAGACACCGTCGGGTAGTTGGACAGCCCGGCGTCGAGCACCGCCACCGCGCCCGAGCCGATGAAGCCCATGGCGTAGGGAACGAGCACCCGCGAGAGCAGGCCGCCCCCGAACATGCCAGGGTTCCGGCGACGCCTCACCCGACGACGGTGCGGGTTGAGGTAGATCCGACGCCGCCCACGCGGCTGGTAGTACCGGTGCGCTCTCCGCATCGGAACGCGCCGAGCGCGACGGATGCGACGGGCGGGCCCGTGATGACGACGCCGCCGACGGTAGGTGCGGGGCGCCGCGCGGCGGGCGTGCCGGCGCTTCCTTCTTCGCTTGGCCATGTTCTTTCCCTTCCTTCTCTTGTGGCGCCGCGTCTGGTACGCGGCGAACGACGGCGAGTAGGGAACCAGCTCCCCACCCGGGTTGGCGATCAAAGCGCTCATCGGGTTCACACGGAGGTGAATACGAACTACCCCAGGTCGCTTGCGCGACTGCTTCAGGTAGCCGCGGAAAGTTGCCTTCCGTCTGACAGTCGTCCGACGACGGCGAACGTGACCACCGCGGCCCGAACGACGAGCCGCAGCCGCGCGGCCCCGCGCCATCCTGCGCAGAAACGCCGCCTTTTTCGCACCCCTCAACTTCGCCATTGCTTTTTGCCCTTCCGTTTATCGCAGGAAAAACGAGCCCAAGTTCTGGTCACCCGTGGGTGTGATTGTCGGCTGTCCGACTTTGATGACCGGTTGCTGAAACAGCGTTTTGAGCTGCGGCCACAATATCACGGCAGCGACGCCGGTCGCAACACCGATGCCAGTGATGAAAATGGCGGTCTTTTTGTACCTTGGGAGGCGCATTTATTGGCTCTCCCATTTCACTTGCACCGGGTTCAGCTCCAAAAGCGTGTTTTGCTTTCGCAGCCAATACCAGACGACGAAAAGCAGGCCACCGCCGACGGCGGCGCCGACCGCGATTGCTTTTACGTCTTTCTTCGTCATACGGATTGACCTACGCTGTCAGCCGTAAAGACCGTTGAAGTGCCCGGCGCCGCTGCGCGCCTCGGGGTGAGCCGCCATCTCGGCCGCCTGTGCAGCGGTCAGCGGGGCAGCGGGCGGGGCGGTGTACGAAGTGAACGCCGGCTGCGGCACAGCGGTCATGACCTGTGCCTGTTGCTGCGCCTGCGCTGCCGCCGCCAAGAGCGCCTGTTGCTGCGCGGCCGTCATGCTGGTGGCGCTCTTGTTGCGCAGGTAGAGAAACACGCCCACGCCAGCGCCGGCTACCAGCAGCGTTCCGAAAATCGCTTTGCCGCTCATTGCTCCCCTTCCTACGCAGCGTTGGCCGGTAGCGAATTGACATAGTTGACGTCGATCTGGTTCGCAGCGCTCGCCTGTGCTGCCGCCAGCTTCGACTTGTCGAAGTACCACGCGATGGCCACGCCAGCGCCGAAGATGGCGAGAGTCGCAAGCATGCTCATGCCTCCACCCTTGCCCCGCCGTCGCTGCGGGTAGTACCGCCGCGGGTGCCTTCGTCGCATTCGCCGTCGCCGTGCCATGCTCACTCCTCAATCGATGATGCCGGCAGACTGGACGTCATACGTTCCGCCGACAATGTGCAGCTTTTTCGTACGCGGGTCGACGACGAGGTCAGGCCGCTTGCCTCCTTCTTCGCCGAATTCGTGTTCCCATTGCGCCCGCTCGCCGCCCTTGCTCGTCTCGTACGTGACTGACACCAGCTCGCCGAGCTTCGTCGCGACCTTGGGCGCGCGTGCGATTTTCTTGCGCTCGACCCGATCGGGCTCTTCTCCCCAATGGAAGTCTTCGTAGAAGCGCACGGCTTCGCGAAGACGTTCACCGGTCGATGGGTTGCGGTGTCGAGGCAAGTCATCGCGGTCAGCTTTTGTGGCTGGAGACGCCGCCACCACCCCGCTTTTTCGTCAGCCAGTAGATCCCGAGACCGACCACGCCGAGCCCGCCGCCCACCACGGCCACCTTGCCGACCGTGGACAGATTCGCCCACCAACCAACCGGCTGTTGGCTGTCGTCCGTGCCTGACGATCCGCCACCACCCCCGCCTCCACCGCCGTCAGTCGTTGTCAGCGCTTCGGGCGACAGCGCGACGACGGCCGGCGCCACCGTCGGCGTGCCGGCTGCGGCTTCCTTGGCCTTCATGAGGTTGTAGGCCGCCTGCACTTGGTTTTGCAGCTTGGTGCTCAAGGGGCTCGCCGAGGCACCGCTGCCAGTCGCGGAGAGGCGCAGCCCGAAGCCGCCGGGGTTGAGCGCGGCCGACTTGTTGAAGGGCAACAGATCGGTCGGGTTGGGAATGTCCGGCGCCGGAGGGGGCGGAGGAGGCGGCGGGGGCGCCACGACCGAGCTGACGGCTTTGATGGCCGCCGCGCGCGTGGCGCTGTCCTGCGCGTTGTACCGAACGTTGCCCGCGTTGACGAGTCGGTTGCTGACGATGTCAGCACCAATGTCACCCATCGTCAGACCACGGTTTTGAGCTTTCCAGCGTGCGACGATCATGTGGTGGGTTTCTTGTGGAGAATGAGGAGAAGCAGCACGACGCCCGCGCCGGCAGCGGCGGCGGGCAACAACCAGCTCGGCGTTCCTGTGGCCGGCAGCGCGATCCCACCGGGGAAGACGTTGGAGAGCGGCGGCAAGCTCGGGTACGCCACCGACGGTGTGCCTTGCACCGGCATGTAGCTGGGAGGCGGAGCGGCGTACGCCGGGGCTGGCGGCGGGTAGGAAGCCGTCGGCGGGGGCGGGGGCGGCGGCGGGCCGAGCGACACGGACGTGATGGGCTTGACTCCCGTGCTGCTGCTGCTGCTGCTCTTCTTCGGCAAGAGCAGGAGCGAAGCACCGCCCGACACCGGCGCCAAGCTGACGGCCACCGCTGTCTTCAGGAACGATCCGATGCTGCCCATGTCGCCAAGGGCCGCCGGATTCGAGCCGCGTGAAAAGAGCATGGCCAGCAGCTCCGTCAGGCCGTCTTGGTCTTCTTGCCCATCTTCGCGATGGCGAACGCCCCCAGCACCACCGCACCGCCCACCAGCAAGAGCTTGGTGGTGGTGGACATCGGCGCCGACGTCAACGGATTGATGATGGGCTTGGCGAACGGGTTGACCCCCGCGATCTTGCCGCCGATGCCGAGCCCCACCCCGGACGCGAGAGGCGCCGAGATGGCTTTCAGGATGCCCGTCCAGTCCGAATCGCTGCTCGTGGCCGGGGGCGAGATGGGCGACGAGTCCGACGTGCCGTAGGTGCCGTTGTCGATCTGGGCCAGCAAGAGCTGCGTCTGCGTGTCCGTCGGATCGGACAGAAAGTCGAGGTTGACGCCGGTGTCGGACGTGTCGGTCGCATCGTCTCCCAGCCCTTGCAGGCCGGCTTTGTAGACACCGGTCAAGTCGCGCTGAAACCGGAAGCGCTTGGGCGAGAACGTCTGCGTGCCGAGGTAGCGCTGAAACGCGGTGTTCGCGGCCAGCAGCCTGGCGCCCCTGGCCCGGTTGCCAGCCGACACGGCGGCAGCGTAGCCCGGCAGCGTTTGTGCATTCGCGTATGACAGATTGCCGACCGGGATACCTACTTGCATGCCTCAAAAATGGCATGCAATTCGCGTACGTGTCAAGCGAGCTTGATTTTGACCGCTTTTCCTCTGCTCTGCGCCCATGCGCAGGGGTTGGTCACGGAAGTGACCGGGATATCACGCACGGTACTGTCGAGCGGAAGGAGAGCGCCGGTTTGCTGCATGATTGCCGCCGGAAAAATGTGCTTCCATTGTCCGTCAACCTGCATACAAACAAGCTGCGACGGTATCCCAACCGTCTCCAGCAACGAGCAAATGAGGGTGGTTGAATCGTCGCAGTCGCCGGCCCCTAGACGCAGCGTTTCGAGCGGCGTCTGAAAGCGTTCCGGCAGCTCGTGGACGTAATACACGTTGTCTTGCACCCATTGGCCGATAGCCAGCGCCTGTGCCTTCTTGTCGCGTTGGGGGACGTGGCCGCTCTTCAGAATGCGCAAGGCCAGCTCTCGGATCTGAGGGTGCGACCGAAAGTCGCCGAGCATGTGCGTGTGTCCGGCGCTGTCCTTCACCGCGACTTGAGGCCCCGACACCATCTTGCGCAAAAAGCGCAACTGTTCGTCGAGGTCAGAAAAGCTGACGTTGAAAGTCGGCCCGTTTGGCGTGTCCCAGCTACCAAGCGTTCTCACGCCCGGTAGTGTAACACCGCTACCCGAACGAAATCTTCGTCGAGCCGCGGGCCGTCTTTTCGGCGCTGACCTTCACCGGAGATCCGGCAGGCGCTGTTGGCGCTGGCACGGGCGTCTCTGCCGGCGTAGCGGCGGGTGCAGCGGCGGGTGCGGGCGTCGCCGCTGCCGTCGTCTGCGGGGTGTGCGGCGGCGGCTGACCCTCCAAGGTCGCCTGCAAGTTGTCGATGACGACCGCCAGCACCTTTTCAGGATCTTGTCCGCGTTGAGCGATGGTGCCGGCGATCTTCTCCAGCTTGCCGGCAAGCGGTGAGCTGCGCGGAATGGCCAGCACGTCCGGGTTTGCAGCGGCTGACAATTGTGGAGCAGTTGTCTGACCGACGACTTGCTGTTGTCCGGCAACGCCGCCACCCTTCACTTCACGGATGGCGCCGGTGACCGCGCTGCCCAAGCCGTTGAGCCATTCGGGCCCATGCTTGATGAGAAGGTTTAGTGGATCGGTGTCCGGTTCACCGGCCCCTCCACCCTCGCCACCGAAGGCTTCCTTGATGGCCACGACCATCTTGACAGCGTCCATGATGGCGCCGCTTCCGCCCCCGGTCTGCTGTTGCTTGACAGCCGTAATGGCCTGGTCCGCGCTCTGCTTCATGATCGTCATCATCATGTCGAGATGCTGGCGCTGGCGTTGCTCGGCTTCGGCCAGCTCGCGACGGCGCCGGTCTTCGCGCTCGATTTCGTCTTTGCGCCTGCGCTCTTCGGCCTCCAGCTCCAGCTTGCGCATGCGCTCTTCGTGTTCGCGACGCTCTTGCGCCTCCCTGGCCCGCTGTATTTCAGCGGCTTTCGCCCGGTCTTCGTCCATCTGACGCATGAAAGCCAATGTCTCACGCAATGACATACCGTTGTCGTGCGCCGGTTCCGTTCGCTTGATGCCTCGGCGTCGCTCCCAATCGAGGCGTGCCGACTCGCTCACGAAGATGGGATCGCCGGCGATGCGCATCGAGCGAGTAGCCCGAACCTTGCCCATCTTGTCGAGCCCGAAGATCTGATAAAGCGAGCCGCCCCACCGGCGTTCGATTTCCTCTTCGCTGGCGTTGGGATCGTCGATGTATCCCAGCATGCCCTCGTCCGGGTCACGGCGTATGACACGGATTCTGACAATCGAATGCTCCTCGACGTCGGCGAGCGCGAACATGCCGGGCAGCGAGTTGCGTTCCAGCTCGTCTTCCTGATCGTCGGCCGGTTCGATGAATTCGCGCTTGGTGACCTGTGTGACACGGCGTCCGCCGCTGGCAGACTTGCCTCTCCCCCGGCGAGTTGTCGTTGTCGTACTGGCCGCCAGATCTTCGTCAAACTCGGTACCGGTTGTTTCTTGGCCCATGTCTTTCCCCTCGCGCTAACTCTCGTTTTGCAGACAACTTCTACCAAAATGAAATCTAGAACATGTACACCGAAATTGGAGCTGTATTGTAGTCGTCAAGTACGACACGCTTATCATACTCCGATTTCATCGCCTTTGGCGACGCCACGATCCGCGGGAATTTGGTAGCACTACGCGCGTACTCGTTGAGAGCCTCTTTCAGTTTTGTAATACGGTGTCGTTGGATTGGTATACCTTTTCTCACCAGGTCGAAGAAATCCTTTTCTGACAGTTGTCCGTCATAGGGATCGTCGCCGGCTTCGTCGATGCGGATACCCGGCCCCATGCCCTTGCTCTTGATCTTGAGATGCTTCTCCAGTTGCTTGTCGTCGTTCGTCTCGGTGGTCTCGACCAAGTAGAGCTTGGGGAGAGTGAACACGCCTCGCTTGATAGTCGCTTCGTGCTTCAACGCCCCCAGGTCACCACCGGTCGCCAACGTCGCGCCCGAGCATATCAGGGAATCGGTGTCTCCGTAGTAGATTCGTCCACCGTCTTGTAAGACTTTAGTGTCGATTTCCCACAGACGTGCGCGGGCAACAGAGCAGACGTGGACTGACATCTGTGGGAGGATGTAAATCGGGTTGACGATGGTGTCTTCGGCCCAGACGTCCGCCTCGAAGTTCACACACTCTTTGCCATCGGGCGAAGACGGGTGTATGACAATCTTCTGACGGTTGACTTTCATCGCCCACTTTCCATAGAGCGAATTCATCAACAGCTTTGCCAGCTTATCGAGAGCTTTTTTGTAGTCGGGTGACTTCTTGTTCCGGTACTTGTAGAGCTGTCGAATGAAGTTGACGAAGATGGGCGCGGTGCTGAACCACACGCTGCGATGGGTGCGCAGAATGCGCCCGCCGACCCGTGGCAGTAGTTGCAGCTCTGCGGTGTCCCAGACGCCTCGCAGGCGGCCGGTTGGAAACATGAGCTTGCCGTTGCGCTTGACGGGGAGAGGGGGCAGGTAGCAGTCATCTGGGATCTCAACGTCGCACTCGACGATGCCCACCATTCGTCTCGCGTTCTGGTAGACGTCGCTCTCCGTCAGCCCTTCCATCTCGATTGCCGGCCCCACCGGCATGGGCTCCAGCATGCAATTGGGATAGTGCGAGTTGATGTCATACAGGTTGGCAGTCTCAACCCGTCGGCCCCTCTCATCGGTGTAAGGCTCAAACCGCATGCGGTAGATTTCGGTTCGTCCGCCAAAGTAAGCTTCACGTATGAAGTCGTGTAAGCAAGCGTAAACCTTTTTGTCAGGCTTACTCGTTGAACACTCCGACTTGTCGCCCTTGCGCATCGGTTGCCCGTGAAGCGCGCAGGACAACCAATGCCGATTCGTGTGGATGTCGTCTTTCTGAAAGGCCCGGCGAAACAGATCGAGAGAAGTAGAGGGAAGGGTGATTCCGATCTGGCCGCCAAGCTTGTTGATGATCTTCTGTACCTCGTTGATACCGTCATACAACGAAATACAATCGACTTTCATGTAGTGTTGCATTGTCTGACGGTTGGCTGGCTTTGCCAGCTCGTCGTAAGACATCTCCAACACCACCTTGCGAGTGACGTTGAAGGTCTCGCCTATCTCATCGAGCGCCATGGGCAGGAGGCGTGCGGAGTCGACGAAGGTCCACTTCTGATCTCGACTATCGACTCGCCGGGGCTTACAGCCGCGACACTTGACGTCGGGGCAGTCTTTGAAGTGAACGCCCGGATCGGTCTCGATGACGGTGAAGGTCACCACCGTAGAGCCGATTGGGATGATGTCGACGGTGTATCGGCTCTTGAAAGTCTTGGTCGTGATGAGGCGGTTCAGGAAAAAGGTGAAATCGAAGTTGCCGCCGTTGTGAGCATAAATCCAATACCCCGCGTACTCAGGCCGCAATACATGAATGACAGCATCGTCAATCGCCTTCCACCGAAACGTGTAGTCGACGAAGTCTATGTATTTGGTGCCGTCGTAGAACCCGACCGCGTAGGGTTCAACCCACTTGCGTGTCTCGATGTCGATGGTGGCGAAGTTACGGGTTTTGGGATCGCCCTGGAGACGTCGAAGGATCGTGCTGTCCACGTTGGCGGCACTCCGGAGCCTGGGTCTGTACTCACGGGCAACATGATGGTGAAGTCGCAGCAAATCATGCAGGCGTACGGGGCGCGTTCTCTTTCAACGACGTTCCCACAACTGCAACGCCACTTCACTCGTGAAACCCCGTCTTTTTCTCCAACCTGTCCAGGCGACGTTGAAGCGACCAGATCCAGCGGTTGGCGTACAAAAGCGAGATTCCTTGTAGCAGGTTGACAACTATCTGTAGTGCATTGAAGACATGATCGTATGACATGACTACCCCGCCACCGTCATCCGGGTCAGTCGCTGCAAGAACTTCACCCCGAGCTGCGCGAAGCGCTCTTTCAGGGCGGGGGTCAGCCCGGCCCAGCCCTTGCCCGAGCTGTAGGCCGCTCGCAGCACCATCATGTCGCCGAAGTTCAGCTCTTCGAACGAAGCCCCCATTTCGGCAGCGAGAGCCATTCCGATTTGTTCTTCTCTTTTTGTCATCGTAATTCTCTACCCACAATTGTTGATAGGTTGGTAGGCGTTTCGGAGTCGTCAAAAGTGTGGACGTGAACTTGCTCAAGGAAAAGCACGCGCCTCTGTGCTACGTCTCGCAAGCTCTCTTCCCGGCCCTCTCCGCGTATGTCAAAGACAGACGCCACGGCGTTGCGGAAAGACGACGCATCACCAAGCGTCGAGCTGTGTACGTGGGTTGAGGCCCAGAATTCAACCCATTTTCCCCGCTTGTGAATCAGCGAGCCCTTTCCTAACGAAGTCGGAGTAATGAAACGGAAGAACAAAAGTCGTGCGCGAACATAGGTGCGTCTTGAGTTGATGAAAATGCGAGCTGCGTAACTGCCGAGGGCATCCCAATCGACGTCTAGAGCCGGCTGGCCTACTGTCAGAACGTGTACTTCGCCCGTGTAGCGATCTGTGTTGAGGGGGAAGGTCTCACGCGTCTCTGTTGGTGCTGGTGGTGGTGAGGGGGGCTTGACCTCGTTCTCGGGCAGCTCTGATTCCGGGGGAGTCGGCAGCTTGGCTCTGAATTCTTCGGCGCGGCGTTTGCCCTCTCGACCCTTCTTGGCGGCTATGTGACGGCGAACAATCCCAGCGAGTACTTCGGCACCGGCGCGTGATGGACCTCGGGCAAGCCACTTGCGAACTGTGGCGGGCGATACTTCAGCCCTTCGCGCTACCTCGGCAAGCCCGAGGCGCGCGACTAGCTCCCCGAGCGTCATGGACGTCAGCTATCGAAATCGAGGCTGGCGTCTGGCAGTAGCTTGAGCTGAATCAGATCAGCAAGACCTTCGCGCAACTTTTTCAGGTCCGCGAGAATCGGCACCTTGTCGGCGTTTTGCATGTGCGCGTTTGAGTGTACGGCGCGAGAGGCATGCTCCACAAGTCTCTGCCATTTCTCGACGGCGGCGACTGACACCGGTATCATTTTTGTCGGACGCGGACGGTTAAAGGTTGTCATACGCTGTGGTCGTGCATCAGGCTATACGGAATGTGCAACGCTGAAGCTGACAGACTCTCCCCGCAAAGGCATGGCACGGTGTCGCCGTACGACCACCTTTGGCAGCCACACGCCGTATGAAGAAGTGAGGCACAATGCCCAACTTCAACGCCGTTGAACCAGCGCTTTTCGTGACACCAAGCTATGAATTCCCACCCCGCGGGCAGCGGCGGCAGTTTCGACCAGACGCGCGCGTGCCAGGCGAGGTTAATCACGACCCGACTCCCCGTAGCACACGGCAACCTGCCACCCCGGCAACCGCCGGCACACCGTCAGCCCCGGCGCGGGCGGCGTCTGGGCGCAATCGCACGTCCCGACGTCGCAGGTTTCACCTTGCGGGCAGCACGGGACGTATTCGCCGCGGAGCGAGCCGCAAGTGAGCGGAAAGGGCAAGCCGCCGTCTGCAGATCCGCCGTCGACGTCGTAGAGAGGCCCTCCACCACCGCACCCTCCTAGTACAAGTATGACAAATGTAATACGTTTAATCACCACAGTTTCCTCCGCACACGACGCAGAAATAGAATCCGGATGAGCTGCGCGTTCTGACCGGATCGCGTCGCAGCTCTTGGCGACACAGACAAACACCACGATCCAAAGCAGCAAGTTGGTTAGCCGCCTGACCGAATACGCAGAAAGCAAAGAAAGCCATTTGAACATATTGTGTCTTACAGTTGTCAGGCGCATCGTTCCACGCGTCGTCTTCGGTTAAGATGGGATTGGTTTGCAGATGATACATGCGCCGAGCTGCGCGGAAAATAAGGCTAGTGGCAGTCATGGTTGAAGCGCTGCCATCGCCTTCGCCAGAACGCCCGCGACGAGCGAAAAATCCATGTCGTGGCCGAACGCCATGACAGGCGGCTTGTCAATCGGGTAGAGAATCCGCGCTGGGGCATCTGATTGCTGCCACTTCTCAACCACCGTCACGGCGACTCGTTCGTCATCCAACGGCAGCGGCGATCTGTGAAACCGTTGGGCGGGATATCGGTAGCTGTGCCCCGTTGGAATGAACATGGTGTTGGTTCTGACGTCGAATTCGCCAGGCAACTCCGTCGTAGGACCGTGATACGCACTCTCTTTCGCAGCTCGCGCGTGCGTGAGTTGCATCATCCGCCAGCCACCGCCTGTCTTGACTTCCGGGATGACTTCTTCATGTCCGACGACGCCAGTCAGAACGTGCGACACCATCATGAAGCGATGATCGTGAATGTCACCGCTCTCGTCCATGCCTGGTTTCAGCAGCTTGCGAGACCAGACGTGGACGCGAATCTCAGGCTCGACATTTTCCGCGACGTACGCTTGTAATACGCCGATGCCGTGATGTCGCCATTGAAGCGACGGAAAAATTTTTGCTACCAGCGCACGAAGGGAATGTGTGTTGGGGTTTTGCAATACAGTTGTGAGCATCATGGGATCTTCTCCTCATAGAGAAATTCCTTCTCCAGCGCGAGCCGCTTGGGCATCTCCACTTCCACCGCGTCGCCCTTGTCCAAGGTACCCAGCGGCGGGTGGAACCGGCACGCGACGCCCGGCACCCACGTTTTCTTGCCGTTGGGGCCGCCGAGATCTTCGTCTTCCTGTAGCAGCACGCCGCCCTTGTCGGTGCGGTGAAGGAAGATGAGATGCCGGCACAGCACGAAGGCGTTCTCTTCAGCTCCTGCCGCCCTTACCTGGTCTTGTCTTTCTTCGTAAGACGTCCGTCTTCCGCTGTGTGACATGTTGTTATCCTTTCTGGCCTACGCGTTCATGCACCAACGTATTTCTCCAAGACGAAGCAACGTAAATCTTCATTTCCTTTTCCCTTTCTTTCTCTTTCGCTTGCGTTGCCAGTACCCGCGTATTGCACCGTCTCTGCCGTTGCACGGTGAGCAAAGCAACTGCAAGTTACCCTTTTGCCAATCAGCCCAATAAAGCCGCATCCGTTGAAGCAGATTCTTTTGCCTCGGTTCCCAGCTCCTTCCGTTAGGGTGGTGAAACTCTAGCTCGGCTGTATTACCACAAGTCTTACAACGTCCGCCTAATCGTACTCTAAGTGTGTTACGAATGAGACACGCTTGAGCGTAGACGATGGCTTTGCGGCGCTGCCATTCGGCTCTACGATCTCGCTTCATGGGCAGGGGCCCGGATTCGAACCGGGCACACACGGACGATAAGGGAATGTCAGGAATGTTCCACATCGCCCGCCGGTTTTCCCTTTGCGTACCCTGCCAGACGCTCGCCGTTGCCTCTGCGCCAGCGAGCGGCTATCTCGTGCCCATCCGTTACCAGAACGTCTGGGCTTTAACCCCCAGGCTCTGTGCCAGGGGCCGCCGCGAGATGCGACGGGCAGAGACTAGAAGGGCACCCCCTCCGACGACGTGAGCAACTTCTTGCACTCTTCCAACGAGGGGTACTTGACCCCCTCCGCGGCAAGCTTCTGCGCCACGGACGCAACCTGAGGGAAGTCCTTCTTGTTCTTCTCGATGTTGAGCACGCAGTTGCGGCCGATGAGCGACTTCAGCTTGAGGCCCTTCGCAACCTCGCCCTTCTCGTTGATGACCTTGGGGTCGCCGTTGGAGAGAGCCAGCAGCGCCTTGAACAGATTCGACTTGCGGTTGACCTCGCCACCGTCCGGGACGCCAACCATGTACGTCTGCTCGACCAGGTTGCCTTGCTTGTCGACGACGCCGAAGCGCAGATCGAAGTTGTCTTTGTACTCGGGCCCGCCCTCCTTCTTGAATTGCTCGGTCACCTTCATGCGGAAGGGGGCGCCGAACCCGAACAACGTCGCCGGATAGCTGCCAGGAGGCAAGTCAGCCCCGGTGAGCTTGATCTCGGCCCCCAGAATGTCGTCGAGGTTGACGTCACTCTCCATGCGCTTGCCTTCGGTCGTGTCAGTCTTCGTATCACTCATCGCGGCTTTCTCCTCTGTGTGGCGTCTGGCGCGACATCGCTCCAGACATCGTCATCCGGGTTGGGTTCGTGGTGCTGTCCGGTGTAGGGCCTAACGCTTGCGTTCCATCGTTTGAAACCATCCGTCCCGGATTCACCGGTTGGCCGAACGAAGATGACGCAATTGAAGAGATGTATTGCTCCGAAAAGGTAGAGGTTGTTGTGGCGGTCGGTCTTTTCCTTCAACGTGAAGTTGAATTCGCCATTGGGGACCAAGATTTGTGATGCCAAATTACCTCCGTGGCGCCGGGGTGTAGAAGACGTCCTTTGCGATCTGGACCTCTCCAGGCTTCGGGCCGTCGTTAGACTTTGTAATACGCCGAGTCTTCGGTTGTCTGACAGCCCCGGCGACCTCTGCCACCAGCCGCCCCGCCGCATGGTTGCTGTCAGTCAGGGCAGCTTCGGCGATGCCTAACGCCATGTCTAGCAACAAGTCGACTACCGCAGCTTTTTTCTTGCGTGCCATGGGAGGATTTTACGCTTGGCTGGCCGATGAAATACGAGGCATTGCAGGCATGAGACAGGAACGGGGGCTTTCGGATCCCACGTCGAGCTGCGGTCGAGCCCACGCAACCGCTTGGCGAAGCTGTAGCCGCAGGGGGCTGTCAAATCGCCAGGCGGGCCGTAGTGGACTGTCATTCCGCCGTATGACACTCATCGGCGTGGACGATAAATTTTACAGCCGTTGCCCTTGCGGCCCCAACAGCCCCGAGCCGCCGCCAGCCATAGGCGCGTGGGCGTTGGGATCTTCCACCAGCACGAGCTTGCGCGAGAGCCCTTGGATCTCGTTGAGCGCAAACGGCACGTTGAAATGGGGTGTGCCGGCGTC
>Ga0335076_10002318_pt1 | contig 18885 bp, 12 predicted proteins | sample Lox_Sample_25_FD_206717 | JGI IMG/M metagenome (GOLD analysis project Ga0335076, IMG submission 206717) | Soil microbial communities from Loxahatchee National Wildlife Refuge, Florida, United States - Lox_Sample_2.5 | ecosystem: Environmental > Terrestrial > Soil > Wetlands | place: USA...
CGGCTGTCGTTGACGTTTCGGGAAGTCGAGATCGCCAGCCAGCAGATCGCCGAACGGCGCGGCAGCGACGAGTTCGCGATCGGCCTCAGCCGGTTGGCCGATATTGAAAACAAGCGGACCGTTCCGAGTATCTATCGTCTCTACAGCTTGTGCGCCATCTACAGGCTGGATCTTGACGAAGTGCTGGAGTGGTATGGCGTCCCGCGCGACATGTTATCCGCGGATGCAGCGCAAATTCAACTGCGGGTGACGCACGCGGTGCGCATGGGGGCGGAATCGCGCGTCACAGTGCCGCTGCCCGTGGAGATACAGGTCGATTTGAACCAGACGACATTCCTCAGCCATCTGCTGCGGCGGTGGGGCAAATTGCCGCTGGGGATGCTGAACGGATCGGAAGTGCGGCGCTACCGCTATGGGTTTATCGGTTCCGAAGACTGGTCGATGTACCCCTTGCTGCCGCCGGGATCCTTTTTGGCAATCGACCAAGGCCGGCGAAAGATTGCCGCCGGCGGCTGGACCGGCGAACTCGAACGGCCTATCTATTTTCTGGAACATCGCGGGGGATATTTGTGCGGTTGGTGTGGAATTTCAGGCGAAAACCTGATCGTGCAGAGTCACCCTTCGTCGGATAATCCGCCGGCTATTTTCGAATATCCCCGGGATATCGACGTAATTGGACAGGTAGTGGGTGCGGCCATGCCGCTGGAGGCTAGACGGCGACGTCGTGTTCGTAGCGGAGCAGATCCATCAGCGTCTCCAGATCTGTAAGGTACAACTGACGTTCGACCTCGCGGGCAGCGGCGGGAATCAAATCGTGGTAGTGACGGAAATTACGCGGTCCGCCAACCGTGCGCAAATACTCATCTAGGTCGCTCTTCTGATCGGCAAGACTATACGCCAGCCATTCGGCGAACAGTTGCTGGTGACTGCGGTTGATCGCGCGGTCTCCATCTTCGGGTCCAAGGAGTGCGGTCATCAGTTCGTGGCCGTAGCGCCCGGTGCGGGAATCGCGAAGGGAAGCCAGGAAGGCGAGCCGGCCGAACAGAGTTGGGATCTGCGCAAGTGTTTTGCGCCAAGCTTCGGCGGTCGGCGCACGGTGTGCGTGCGATCTGACAACTGGCTCAGCCAACGACTGATCTCCAAAGTGAACTCGCAGTACTAGCGAAACCGCGAGTAGCAGAACGCAGTACCGGGAGACCGATCCCGGCAATTCGATCCTCCACAATTTTATACCAGTCGACAACCCACACACTGTGTTTTCGATGACAGCGTAGAACCTTAGTGCTAGAACGTTCCATTTTCGGAAAATTTGTGGGGGAACTCCCTATATCGGTACAGTCACGTCTAGTATAGTACTAAGCTTACTTACGGAAGTTAATACGTAAGTTGAACAAGAGAAAGGAACCAGGACCCAATGAAGAAACTCGTGCTGTTGGCGGTAGTTGCATTTGCGTTTTTGGCAACGGCCAAGCCCGTAAAGTCGGACCTACCGTTTCCGACTTGCAACCCCTGCGACTGGGTGCGATAGAGGGCGGCAAAGAGTAATTGATGTGGAAGCGGCGTTCGGTGATAGAATCGGCCTGAGAACGATTCGTGCCGAACGCCGCAATTTTTTTCCAGACTGCAGCGCCGGTGCATACCGACTGGGCGAAAATCTTACAAATTGCCGGCATGGTGGGCGCTGGCGCCGCAGCGGGCAGGCTGTTCGCGGGCGGCTTGCATCGGAAATATCGGGCGTTGTTCTTTTACCTGATGCTCCGCCTGCTTTACGGTTTTATACCGCTTCTCCTGAGTAATACCTCTACCCAACTCTTCGAAAAAGTCTACATCTGTTCCCAACCGCTGATCTGGGCGTTTTATGTATTGATGGTGCGGGAGTTGTATGCTTTGGCCCTGGCCTCCCACCGCGGATTGCAGACCTTGGGACGATGGGCAATGTACGTGGCCGTCACGATTTCGGTCACGGTTTCGATGTTGAGCATTCTCAAGAAGATCACTCCCAAGACCGCGCAACTGTCCGCCATGCTGGGCTACGTTTTCGCCATCGACCGCGGCATCAATTTCGCTCTGGTTCTCTTTATCCTGTTGATCCTGTTCTTCTTGAGTCGTTATCCCATCGCCCTCAGCCGGAATGTCGTGCGCCACAGCGCCTTCCTCTTTCTCTTCTTTCTGAGCAATGCCGGAGTGCTGCTGTTGCGAACGATTTACGGCCCTGCGGTGAGCGCGGAGTTGAGTATGGCGGTCGCTGCCATAGGGACTTTGATGGTATTTGCCTGGCTGTTTCTCATCTCCCCGGCCGGGGAAATCACCCGAAAGGTGGTCGGAATTGCTCCCGAACACGAAGAGCATATTCTCCGCCAATTGGATTCCCTGAACGCCACCCTGCTAAAAATCTCCCGCAATTAAGGTTGATATCCAAAGTTAATTCGGTACCAAATTTCCTGTTACCTCATTGCCTTTTGGGGAGAATAAGGGTACGCTTTTGTAGGTGTAGAAAGTAGACGCAAATGAATCTTTTGCTGGCTACCTCATTTGGAGTGTGCTCGGCCCTTTTGCTGGCACTGTGTTTCGTTATCCGCAAAATCGGTTTTGCGGGCAGTGATCTGCCCGTCACCGCGGAGTGGATTGACGAGCTTTCCATTGAACGCTATCGGCCCATGGCCCGGCTGCTGGACGCCGGCGATGTGGAGTTTCTGCGTTCTCAACCCGGATTTACTCCCAGGATGCTCGAAAAGCTAAGGCGGCAGCGCCGACAGATTTTCCGCGGCTATCTCCGCTGTTTGCAGGGTGATTTTGGGCGTGTGTGCTCCGCTATCAAGCTGGTGATGTTGCAATCGCAGCACGACCGGCCGGATTTGGCGACAGCACTGATTCGGCATCAGTTTACCTTTGCCTGCGGAATGCTGCTGGTGCACTGCCGTCTCACTCTCTACGGGTGGGGAATCCGCAGTGTGGATGTAGCTCGACTGGTGAAGAGTTTCGACAAGATGCGGCTGGAGTTACGCACTCTGGTTCCGGCTGCCGTTCCCATGGGCGCGTAATTTCGCTGGTAATTGGGCCGGTTGTCTCCGTATTTTGAGGAAGAATTGGGGCAAAATTTGCAGCGGCTGGAGTGAACCACACTACAGCCGCTTTATTATTTCCCTAGCTTCCCGCAATCCCGGAAATCTCTTTTCCGCCTCTCGAAATTCCCGAGTATGCACGCAGCGGCGTGCTCGTGAATGGTCGACGGGGTGTTGCAAGTGCAGCATTTCGTGGAACATCACGTAATCCAGAGCCGCTTTTGGGACCTCTCGGCGATCGAAAATCCGGCTGATAATAATCGCGTTGTGGGCCGGATCAAAATGTCCCAGCATACTCCGCGAGGCTTTCCGGCTCCAGCCCAACTGCGGACTTGCCAATAATCCATCGAAATATTCCCGATTTATTCGGGCAAATACCTCATCGAGATTATAGAATTCGCCCTGCGGCCCCGACAGGAATTTCCGCCCGCGAATCTGGCGCACCAGGTTGGCCTGCCGCCGTACATCCCGCCGGTTGAGATACAGCCGATACCGATGCGTATGCATCCGCGCCACCGGCTTGCGATATAGCTTCCCGAGCAGGATGAAGGCCAGCGCCTCGAACACCGGCGCCGGCGCGCCCTCCAGCAGGTCGGAAACGCGCATGGTGATCTGACCGTCCTCCAGGCGGACAAAACTGTCGGGGTTGGCGAAACGGCAGAATTCCACGCGCAGCCTGGGAACCGCGGTGCGCGGCTTCAACTCGCGGAAAACACGCTCGCAGATTTGCGCCGGGGTCTCGAAAAAAAGCGAACTTTGCAATGCTCCATCGAGCGGGATGCCGAGCGGTCTGCCCTCCATCCCCTATAGCGTACAATGACGCGGCCGGACGCCGGAAATCGCCGATCGGAAATCCCAAAATCCGGCGGCGATGCGTTACTCTGTGTTCTTAAAGGAAACCGAACCGTTGCCCAAGGTGAAAATCACAGCGTTGGGATGCTACACGCCGCCCCGCTTACTGACCAATCAGGATCTCGAAAAACTGGTGGAGACCTCCGACGAGTGGATCATGTCGCGCGTCGGAATTCGCGAGCGCCACATCGCCGACCCGGACGTGGCCACATCCGATCTGGCGATCGCGGCGGCGCGCTGCGCGCTGGCGCAGCGCGGCATCGACGCCTCCACGGTGAACGCCATCATCGTGTGCACGGTCACTCCGGACATGATGTTTCCGTCCACCGCCTGCCTGGTGCAAAACGCTCTCGGCGCGCGCGGCGCCTGGGGATTCGACCTGGTCGCCGCCTGTTCGGGATTCGTCTACGGCCTGACCGTGGGCGCCCACCTGGTGGCGGCGGGCACGCACCAGCGCGTTTTGGTGGTGGGCAGCGATACCATGAGCCGCATCATCGACTACACCGATCGCGCCACCTGTGTGCTGTTCGGCGATGGCGCGGGCGCCATGCTGCTTGAGCCGACCGTCGATGGCGAGGGAGACGCCGATGGCCCGGGCTTCATCGACTTCCTGGGCGAGGTGGACGGCTCCGGAGGCGACGCGCTGAAAATGCCCGCCGGAGGAAGCCGCATCCCGGCATCGCACGAAACCGTCGACAAGCGGATGCACTTCGTGCACCAGGAAGGCCAGGCGGTGTTCAAGTACGCGTCGCGCAAGATGTTCGAAGTCTGCCGCGACCTGCTGGCGCGCAACGGGATGTCGATCGATGACGTCGCCGTGATGATCCCGCACCAGGCGAATCTGCGCATCATCAAGGCCGCCGCGGACCGCCTCGGTATTCCGCCGGAGAAAGTGGTGGTCAACATCGAACGATACGGCAACACTACCGCGGCCACCATCCCTCTGGCCACGCGCGACGCCATTGCCGACGGGCGCCTCAAGAAGGGGGGAGTGGCCATCTTTGCCGCCGTCGGCGCCGGATACACCGTTGGGGCGTCGCTGTGGAGATGGGGATATTGATCGCCGGGTCAGGCTGCGGCCGGCTACGGCGGGCGCCCAGGCCGATTGAAAATCGGCCGCAGTGTCGAAAACACGGTTCGCGCCCGAACTGCATATGCAATCTCACCGTGTGGGGCGGCGATTGCGGAGGCCGACCAGGCCGACCGCCAGTCGGCCACAGGCTGCCAGCCTGCCCACAAAGGACTAGTTATTTCAGCCTGATCCCCACAGGCTTGCCGCGCGGTAAATCCACCAGCGACAGAATTCCGCCGTTGTCGGTGGTGGCTTCGGCCAGTTCCTCGTCGTCCACTTCGATCTGATAGGTTTTCCGCGGCTCCAGCCCCACCAGGAAAACTCCCTGCTCCTCGTCCAGCGTCACCTGGAATCTGCGGGTATTGTGCGCGAAGCAGACCTGAGCCTCCTTCAACTCCAGTGTCGGCTGCGTGAGTTGCGGATTAAGCACGGTCACGTGTCCCTCGGAGAACAACTGGGTGACCCCGTCCCACATGCCGAACCACACGGCGCTGTCGTCCCAACTCGAACGGATAAACAGGCGGCCGAATTCGGGATTGTAATAGACCAGCGGCACGTGATAGTAGCTCAAACCAGGCTGGTAGGGATTGGCCCAGAGGAATTCGTACGGGATGCCGAAACTGCCTCGCATCAGGAAGAGGTCGTGGGTGAGCCATCCCTGCAACACCTGGGTGGCGGGGGCGTTGGTGTCGTACGAGACCATGGCCAGCTCGGCGGCGCGCGAGAGGACGGCCGCACGCAAGTCGGGATTGGCAGGCTTGCGCATGGCTCCGATGTAGTAATCGTTCTCGGGAGCGGGATAGAGCGCCGGGTAGTAGCTCATCAGGTGCTCGATGGGAAAGTCCTTGAAGAACCCCGGACAGGCGTCCCGCAGATCGACGTTGGTATTGTCGCGCAGCGCATGCAGCAGCTCGAAAAGAGGGTAGGAGTCTTCGCGCGGGATGGGATTGTGGCCGGCCTTGATTTGCGGCACCATGCGGTCCAGCCACCAGCCGCGGACCACGCGCTCCAGCTCGCGCTCCGGCATCTGCGGTACGTGATCGAACAGAACCACCGCGCCGAGGACGCGGGAGCGGATGGCTGGTATGGAATCGTCCGATTCCGTCTCGGCGATTGCCTTTTCGATTTTGGCGGCCAATTGCGCTTGCTGGGCTTCGCTCATGAGGTCCCGGCACCAGTCGTAGGCCAGCGCCAGTTGCCGCAGGTCGCGGCCGGATCCGAGGGCCCAGTTGACGGCGCGCCGGCCCATGGCCTCATCGGAAGCGATCTGGTAGTCGAGCGCGGCGGCGAAACCCGGCTCGGGAATTCCGCCGTCGCCGGGGGCGGTGCTGCCCGGCATGGCGTTTTCGAAGAATCGCCATCGTTCCGATGTACGTTCCCGCTCACGGCGCAACAGTTTCAGCCGCGCGGGCCGCAGAAACAGGCGGGGATGCTCGGTGAAGACGACCACCGGCTCGGTCGGGTCGATTTGCGCCAACAGCGAAGGCAACGCCATGGCAGCGATCAGCGCCAACCGGGCGGCCGTGCGGGCCATTCCGAAGTTCGAGATCCTCCGAGTGCCGCAGCCGCCAGTCCTACATCCGCCAGTCATACACCCGATTGTGTCATACGGACACAGAGGCCACCCAGGCCGGCCACAGTCGGACGTTGTATTTAGAGTTCCAAACCGCTCGCCGGCAGGCGTTTAAGGCAATTGACACGTGGCTGTCCGGTTGCTATGAATGATGTGAATTGTTGAAGTAGCATTTCGACCTGCCCTCTGCAGCAACAGGCAGTCGGGAAAGAGTGGGCCGACGAAACAGCGCGCTTGCGGGAGCCGATGTTTGTAGGAGCTTAGCTCACGATTCCTCTTTTGGCGGTTGCCGCAGAGGGGTTTTTTCAACGGGTTTGATGATCTCTCCGTGGGATCAAGGGTAGCGGTTGTTGTCTGGCATTTCTGGTAAGGGAATATAGGACGCGGACCTGACCAGGGATGGACGGTTGCAATTATCTCAGCCAGGCAGCCCGACGCCGGATCCTGGCCCAACCTGGGCGAGCCGCATCGGATAAAGAGTCCTGAAAGTCTTGGACTGTTTCCGATGCGGTTTTTTCATTTTGGGCAGGGATTTCGCTGCAACAACCGCAGGAGAGTGGACGGCGAGACCCTGCTGGATTCATGCGATGGTCTGTCACGAGAGATCCGCATCTGACATTCGAGGCGGCGCCATAGGCTCGCGGCAATCGGTGCCGGCGCTGCGCGCAAGAGCGCGTGCGTCACGGGTACGGACCAACAGGCTCTAGAAAGACAGCGTCCCGGTGCGCGGCGCTTCTTCGTTATTGGGCAAATACAGCGTCTTGCAGTGTTCGCAGCGGTAGATTTCGGCATCGGCGCCGAACTTCCGCTTCACTTCATCACCGAAGAAATACCAGCGCTTCAAGTGGCCGGCGCAAAGCTTGCCTTTGTCGTCCTTCTCATTGCAGGCGCGCATTCGCGGAATGCGCCGTTTCACTTTGGTGCCGTCGGAAAGCGTATCCACCAGCTCGGCGACAGGCACGGGCTTGTCGGAAGCCGCGTATTTCGGGTTCGCCATAGAGAATGACGAGTATATCAAGCCGTACGGCTACTTGACTGGAATCATGATAGTCTGCGGCGACGATCCGGCCGTCTGCGTGGGCGCGTTCACACCGCCGATCGACAGCGTGATCGGCTGATTGCCCGTGCCGATGTTGCTCGGCACCGTGACGTTGACCTGGTACAGACCGACCGATCCGGGCGTCAGGCCGCTGAACAGGATGGTAGCCGGCTGTCCTCCGATGGTGACCGTGGGCTGCGACTGCGTATTGGAAATGGTCGAGGGCGTTGCTCCGGAAGGCATGCCCGAGGCCGGCTGATTGGTGACCGGTCCCAGCGCGTTGCAGTAGAGAACGATAGGCTGCCCACGCACGGCTGGATTCGACGATGTGATCGTGTTGTAGTTCGAATCCTGCGCCACCGCGATGTTTCCGGCGAGGATCATCCCGGGGGCATAGGTGGACAGGGGCACCGTCACCACATTGCTGTACGATCCTTCGTCGACGTTGAGTTTGACCTGCGCGGAACTTTGCCCGGCCAGTTCCCACGGGACAAACACATTGACCTGGGTCGGACTCACGAACGACAGGTAACCGGGCACGCTGATACCCGCCGAGGGAACGTCGAAGCTCACGGTAGTCCAGTCCAGGCTCAACGGCAGGAAGTTGGTAGTCTCCAGGTCGTAGGTGAGGTTGTTATAGAACGCGTAGTTGCTCAAGTCGCTCGTGTCGAGCAGGTTCTGCCCGAAAATCGTGATGTACGAACCGGGAGCGATGGCGCTGCCGAAAGTCGCGGCGTTCGTCACTCCGGCGGCGGTAATCGCCGGCGCTGTGTTCGATATGAAGACACCGCCCTGGAACGGATATCCCCCGGCGGTGATGTTAATCGTGAATTGCCCGGTCGACGATCCGTCGAGCACGTCGGCGTAGGCAAAGCCGAACTGATCGGTCGGGCAAGTCACCGACGATGTCGAACTGGCCGGCGAGCAGGCCGGCTCGCCGTTGCCGTAACTGCGCAGCGTGAATGCGTTCCGGGAAGCCGACGTGAAGGTCACCTGAGAACCGGCGATCGGCACGCCCACTGCATCCACCACCTGCACGATCAGCGGTCCGCCGTCCTGCCCCGGCAAGCCGCCCGCAAAAGCCGAAATGGCGTTCACATTGGGGCTGAGGCCGCTACCCACAAGGTACATATACGGGATGCGAACCGTGGCTCCGCTGCCGGTGAGGGTCACGAAGCCGGAGTACTCGCCGGCAACCGGAACCTTGCCGCCAACCGTGATGGTTAACGTCGTGGAAGCTCCGGCGGCCAGCGTCGAACTGCCCAGGGCCGCCGTCACCGTTGTTCCCGACTGGGCCGCATTCTGCGCGACCGCCGCCGACAAGGTCACCGAACCCGTGCCTTTATTGGTTACGGTAATCGGCAGCCCAGCCGGTAGAGGACCGGCGGCCGGGATGTAGCCCAGCGATGCGACGGAAGGCGTGGCCACTACCGTGGCGCTGGCGGCAGCCCCGGCGTCCAACAGCCCCGAGCCCATCCATTCGACGTCCACCGGATCGCCGAAATCGTCGGTAGTGACGGATTGCGCGGCCGAATTCACGAGCGCCGATTTGATCTGCAGCGGCGTCAGGCTGGGATGCGCCTGTTTCACCAGGGCAGCCGCTCCTGCCGCGATCGGCGCCGAGAAACTCGTGCCGTCCGCGGCCATGTAACCGGTGGCGCTATAAAGGCTGACGAAAGTGCTGATCTGCGGCGTGGGATCGAAGCTCTGGGTGGCCACGTACATGCCGCCGCCGATGAACGCCGCTCCATCGTCGCCGCCCACCGCCACCATGTCCGGTTTGATCAGACCGTCGGGCGTCGGGCCCATCGAAGAGTAACTGGCGAACTGATTGACGGCGACCGGCGGAGTGATGGCGTATTGCGTGCTGTAGGTGCTGTCGTCCTGTTCGATGCCGGAAACATCGATGATGACTGACGCTCCCGGGTTGCTGTCGATATAGTTCTTGAGATTGACTCCATCGCTATTGGCGATCATCACCGTGGGTCCCAGGAAATCTTCGCCGATACTTCCCGGGCCGGCGATGGCGGTTCCGGGCGAATTATAGAAAATCACCCCGATGGCGCCGGCCGTCTGCGCGTTGACGGCCTTCTGGTCGAAGGAGCAGGTCCCCCGTTCGATCAACGCGATGGCGTTGTTCAGGCTGGCGGCGGGGAGGGCGTTGCAGGCCAAGCCCGTACTATCGCCGATCTGCGTGATGTCGACCAGCGGGCCAATCGAAGCGCCCGTCAGCGATAAATAACCGCGGAAGTTGACGATGAAGCCATCGCCGTTGATCACCGAATCGCCGAGCAGGGCGGAAAGGCCCTTCAGGCTGGATGGCGCGCCGGAAGAAGCCACGCTCACGCTGGGCAGCCACAAATGCGAGTTGGTGGTGGCGCCGACGGTGAGCGCGGAAGGCGCGGTCGCGGGACTGGAGATGGATTGCAGGTACGGATAGATTCCGGTGATGCCGTTGAATGTGTCGCTGCCGGAATCGCCGGCGGAAATCGTAACCACCGCCTTCTGCGCCGCTGCTTCGTACGCCATGGCTACCGGATCGGTCTGCCAGCCCGAAAGAGCCGGAGCGCCGCTGGACAGATTAATCACGTCCATGCCATCGGTAACGGCGTCCTGCACGGCCTGGATCAGAATGTCGTCGGTGGGAAAGTCGTTCACTCCGGGAGAGCCATAGACTTTATAGTTGCCAAGGAACGCCTTCGGCGCCATGCCGTTAAACTGCACCGCGGGACCGGTCGTCGTGATGCCGGGGCCGGTGTTGGTAAAGCCGGCTGCAACTGACGCGACGGCCGTTCCGTGGCCGAAACGGTCGCGAGGCGAGTAATCGTCCGGTTGCGACTGCGCTGCCGGATTCTTCGGATCGGTCACCCACTCCATCGCCAGCGTGCGCACGTAACTGCGCGCCACAATCACTTTGTTGTTGGTATAGGCGCAATCTTCAGGGTGTCCATTCGTACAGATTGGATAGCCGGAAGGGGGTGTCAGAGAAGAATCCTGAAAAGCCGGGTGGGTCTGATCGATTCCTGTGTCGATAATGCCGATCTTGATTCCTTTTCCGGCGTTCGCCACTCCGCCCAGGGCGGTCCAGGCCGCGGGCGCGTTCATGGCGACCGTGGCGCGATTCAGCGACGGTTTGAATCGGCGCATCGGCGCTACGGAAACGACCCCGGGGACGCTCCTGAGATCGTCAATTCGCTCGCCCGGTCCATTCACGAAAAGAGCGTTGATCAAAATCGAGACCGATCCCGTCACTTTGAAATTGCGCGACTCGATCTCGCGCTGGATGGTGGCCTGATGGGCTTCAATCTGGGCCTTGTAGGCAAGCGCTGCGGAACTCGACAGTTGCTCGCGCGCCGCGAAGCGGGACGCCACGGGCGGGTCTTCCAGAATTACCGTGAACCGGTTCGGAACGATTTGCGCACGGCGCGCAGCGGCCGCGTTGCTCCTTTGCGCGCAAACGGGTAACGCGGCGAGAAGCAGCCCGAGCCCGGCGCAGGCCAGAACCTTCGAGAACGATGAAGACATGTCACTTTGACGAAGAATCGCGAGTCCGCGTTTCCGGAAGTAGAGACACATAGTCATATCGTGGCACAGAGGCGGCCAGTCGTGTAATACGCGAGGATACTTTGGGACTCCGAAATGAGGATACTTTGGAGTTCCGAAATATTGTGAGGATTTTCAATCTGCGGCCGACTTGAATCGGCCGGGTGCAGCGGTGATGGACGGTGCGAACCGGGTCGAACCTGGCGTGGGCCCCGGACTGCCGCACGAGTGCCGCGAGCAAGAGCGCCGGCCCCCCGGTGCCTGGTGGTCGTCACCGCCGTGCCGGGGGCCTTTCGCCTGTCGTTCAGGAAGAACCCGGCGGTCCTGGAGAGCGGAGCGCCTGATATTGGCACGGCGTCATCTTCAAGTCGAGGAAACCGGTGAAGCCGTTCTTGGCGAGAGCACCGAAGAAGGGCGCCCTCTTTGATCCCGAACCTGTGCTCACGAACCGCAGATGCCGACGAAATCCTGGCGCGGGTTGTTGACAGGTTGTCACCGAGCCCCACAGCCAGGCGAGGACTTAGGCGGCCGGCTCGGTGCGGCTGAGCCAGGCTGTCAGCGCCACGATGATCAGGGCAAGCGTTCCGGTAGCTCCGGCGATTCCGGCGAGGGTGGCGAAGGATTCGGTATTCAGCACCTGCGAACTGATGGCGCCTCCAAGGTTCGCGCTGACGGCGCCGAGCGCGGCCACGACCGCGACGGCGGCCAAGGAAACCGTGTCGGCGACCGCGGAGTGAAGCAGTGTCACCCAGGCGTAGTATGCGGCGGAACACAAGGCCACCAGCAGCAGGACCAGCGGCCATGCGGCGACATGCGTGATCACGGCGGCCAGAGGAAGAACCAAACCGCACAGGGTGAGAAGCATGGCGCGCACCCGGGCGGCGGTCATTGTCGCGGACTGCAGCGCCGACGCGATCACCCCCGCCAGGACGGCTCCGAAAAATCCGGCTGCGCCGGACACGGCATTGCTGCTACCCACTTGTTCGAAGCCCACGCCCAGCCCCATCTGCGCATATGCCCGCACGCCTGAATTCAGAAACCACAGAACCGGCGCCGCGAGAAGCATGCCGGCCCCCAACATCCAAACGGCAGCCGAACTCCCGGACCAGTTTCGAGACGGCATCCGCGGCGGCGGGCTGGTCCAGATCAGCGCGCAGAGAATCACCGCGATGACGGCGGGGATGCTGCCGGCGAACATCATCATGCGCCACGAGACCTGCTTCATGAGCGCGCTCAGAACCGCGCCTGTAACCAGGTTGGGCAACTGCCGCGCCGCAAAAAACAGTCCGATGGCGAAGGCGCGGATGCCCGGCGCCATCCATTGACGAACTGCAAGAATGGCGGAGGGAAGCAGCCCTCCGGCAAAGAACGAGGTCAACAGCGAAGTGACAATCAGTCCAGCGAGATCAGACACCAGGCCGCCGGCTGCGGTGGCCAGAGCGATACCCACCAGCGAGATCAGAAACGCCCGGCGCGCGCCGCCGACAGCGGCGACAATGCTCATGATGACGGCGCCGGCCGCCAGGCTGACGGCGGCGACGTCGAACATCAGGGTGAAATCACGTGTGGAGGCGCGCAGGTCTTCGCCCATCGCTGCCAGGGACAGGCTTCGCAGAATGGCCGGCAAGACACCGGAGGCGGCGCCGATCACCAGGACCAGTAAGACCAGCCAGCCTGTGGTGGCGTCGCGCACGCTCGCGGGCTGCGGATAGGCCGGACTGAAATCGGCGGCTGACGGAGCGTTCTTCTCGAGGATCGTCGCGAATCCCGCGATCTTCACCCAATAAATGATCCAGCAAACGCCCGACGCGGGCCCGGTGACAAGGCCGAGAATCGGAATGAAGGACGTTACCGAGAGGATGCACGCGGCCAGGCCGACGCCCCTTCCATAGGTGGCTTCCGGAGATGGGGGTGGAAGCTGGCGCGCGGCGAACTCGCGGCGCAACGTGTCGTCGATGCGCGCGGTCATCAGGAACTGCCAAACGAGATTGAAGAGCGGGATCAGAAAGAGCCATACCTGTCCGGGCGATAGGGCACGATTTTGCGGGGCGCACTGGGCGACGGCATTTCGCAACGAGAGCAGGAAGAGAATCTGAATGGCGAGGCCCAGAAGCACGAGATCGATGACGATAAGCAGGACGTTCGGATCGTTGATGGCGGGCATTGGGTTCCTGGCGCCGGCGTTTGGCGGTTCTCTGAAATATAGCAGGCACGGAGGAGTGCCGCGGGCGCCTACGAGCGCCGAGATGAGTGGACATGTGCCGGCGGGAGCGAGTTCCACCTTTTGTAAGGAGGTCCGCGAGCGCCGCAGCCTGGCGACGCTGTCGACGGAGGCCGTGAACTCCTCGTCGCTTTTTCCGCGATCCGTCATCCGTTATCGGCGAAAACCTCTCCGCCCCCGGCCGCGCGCGAAATCGGTTGACCGCTGATAGCCGGCCGCTGATGGCTCATACTAAAGATGCGGGCGTTCGGGCGCCGCTGGGCAATGGAACGCGGGGAGTGGAAAAGTACATTGTTGTACGTCGGCCTGCTGGCGGCGGCGCTGGCGGTCGGGTTCGTGGGCGCCACGTTTTTCGCGCTCGACGACACGGCCTACGATTTCATGATGCGCAAATTCCCCCCCGCACCATGGAATCCGCAATCCGCGATCCTGGCGATCGATGAAGCGACTCTCTCGGCATACGGAGGCACGACCGGCATACGGCGCGCGCTCGCCGACGGGCTTCCCATCGTAGCCGGCGAACATCCCACGGCGGTAGTCATCGACATCATTCTGGCGGATAAGGGTGATCCAGGGTTGGACGGCAGACTGGCTTCGGCGCTCTGCCAGACACCCAACCTGGTGCTGGACGCCGACGAACTCTCGGACAGCGGAAGCTGGGACTGGCCTTTGCCGGAATTCCAGGCCTGCGCCAAAGCCATCGGTCATGTGCACGCCGCGCCCAGCAAGAACGACGCGGTGACCCGTGCCATTCCGCTGATGCGGCGGACGGACAACCGCCGGCGATCCAGCATCAAAAAGCTCTGGTCGATTTCGCTGGAGGCGTTCGCCCTCAGCCGGGGCGCCGATATCGTGACGTCGAGCGTTCCGGCGGAGCCGGTGGCCGTGGGCAATGTCGAGATCCCGATTCCGGACAAGGACGACGGCCGCCTGATGCGCGTGCAGTTTCTGCCGCCGGGAATGGAGATTCCGAAGGTGTCGCTGGCGGGTATCGTGCGGGATCACGGACTGGCGGCGCAACTGGCCGGGAAAGTGGTCTTCGTCGGCGTCACGGCCATCACGGAACTGCACGACCGCCTCATCACCCCTACCTCGGTCGACAGGCAAATCAGCGGCATCGAGTTGCACGCCACGGCGTTCGAAACGCTCTCGCAGGGCTTCTTTTTTACCGATGTCAGCAACCAGGTGGAGTTCCTGGTCTGCCTGGCGTATGCGGTTGCTATCGGCCTGGCATTCCGGTTTCTCCCGGGGTGGTGGGCTTATTCGGGGGGAACGCTGGTGCTGGCCGCATCCATGGTCGCGCCGTATCTGTTCTTCCGGGAGCGAGCGGTGTTTCCATTCTCGGCGTCGGTCTCGGTGGCCTGGGCGACGTTTCTTACGGCCGCGGCCTACTATCACCTGGTGGTGCGGCGCAACTGGCATATCGAGCGGGCCTCGCGCACGCGGTACCAGCAGGCCATGCAGTTTGTCACGCATGAGATGCGCACGCCGCTTTCGGCGATACAGGGCTCCAGCGAACTCATTTCGCGGTTTCCGCTCACCGAGGACAAGCGCAAGCAGGTGGCGCTGCTGATCAATTCGGAATCCAAGAGGCTGGCGCGCATGGTCGAGGTATTTCTCAACGTCGAGCGCCTCTCGGCCGGCCAGATGGAACTGAAACGGGAACCCATCGAAGTGAAGCCCATGGTCGACGTCTGCCTGGAACGCGCCCGCCCGCTTGCCGACCGAAAACAAATCACGCTCACCCTGGAACCTATCGACGACGGCCTGCTGATCTCGGGAGACCGCGAACTGATGGAGTATGCCTGCTACAATTTACTTACTAACGCAGTGAAATATTCGCCTCGGGAAACCGCTGTAACTGTCTCTGCCCGGGGCCGCAATGGAAATGTCCAGGTCGCCGTTCAAGATCAGGGCATTGGCATGGACCGGAACGAAGTCCGGCAAATTTTCCAGAAATTTTATCGAACTAAAAAAGCGGAGGAATCAGGTGAAGCGGGCACCGGAATCGGGTTGTCCATCGTCCAACAGATCGTGGAACAGCACGGTGGGCGCATCGACGTCGTCAGCCAGCCGGGAGTCGGATCTTGTTTCACGATAGTGATTCCCGCCCTGGTAGCGGAACGATCCTGATAGATGCGATGCCGCCAAAACTACTTCTTGTCGAAGACGATCCGGCGCTGCAGTTCACCATCCTGACGGCCCTGGAGGCGCAAGGATATGCGGTGGACGCAGTGTCCACCACCGGCGAAGCGATGGCGCGCCTGGCCGGTAATTCCTACCCCATCGTCATCTCCGATATTTATATCGACGAGCGCACGGGACTGGATGTGCTGAATGCCGCCAAGCGCAACGACCCCAGTTGTTCCGTGATCCTGATGACGGGCCGCGGCACCATGGAAACCGTCATGGCCGCGACTCGCGGCGGCGTGTTCGATTACATCGCCAAGCCTTTCGATCTCGACGTGATGCTGAGCGCGGTGGAGCGCGCACTGGCGGCGCGCAACGGCGGCGAAGAGGAAGTCGAAGAGGAAGAATTGCCCGAGACCGAGATGATCGGCAATTCGCCGGCGATGGTGGAGATTTACAAAATCGTAGCTCGGGTCGCGCCCACCGACGCCACCGTCATCCTGGAAGGCGAGACCGGCACCGGCAAGGAATTGATCGCCCGTATGATCTGGCGGAACAGCCGCCGCGCCAACCAGCCGTTCCAGATTGTGGATTGCGGTTCGATCGCGCCCTCGCTGCTGGAAAGCGAACTGTTCGGCGCCATGCGGGGCGCGTTCACCGGCGCCGACCGTGACCGTGTGGGTGTTTTCGAAGCCGCCAATCGGGGCACGGTCTTCCTGGACGAGATCGGGGAGATCGAGCAGAACTTCCAGTTGGCGCTGCTGCGGTTCCTGGAGGGCCGGGAGATCCGCCCGGTGGGGTCGTCGCGATCGAAAGAGGTGGATGTGCGCGTGATCTGCGCCAGCAATCGCGATCTGCAGAAGATGGTGGATGAAGGCAAGTTCCGCGAAGACCTGTGGTACCGGCTGAACACCGTGCGTATTTCGATTCCACCGCTTTGCGAACGGCGCGGCGATATTCCGCCGTTGGTGCGGTTCTTCGCCAACAAATACAACGCCAAGTACGGACGCGAGGTGAAGTTGATGGAATCGGGAATTCGCGTCCTGCAGGACTATACCTGGCCGGGAAATGTCCGCCAGTTGCAGCACATGGTGGAGCGGTTGACGATCCTGGCGGATCGCATCGATGCCGACGCCGTCAGCCACGCGCTGACGATTATGGAATCGCGCGACAAGCCGGTGGAGACGCTGGCGGATGCGGAAGAGGAGCAGATCCGGCGCGTGCTTTCGGCCACGGGAGGCAATAAGAGCAAGGCCGCGCAGATTCTGGGGATCGAGCGGAAGACGTTGTACAGGAAACTCGACCGGATGAAGTTGTAGGCGCGATGAGCGAGGCTAAAGCCTCGCGCGGGCTAAAGCCCGCCCTCCGGTCAGCGGCGGACGGTGACGTGGATCTGCACCACTCCACGGGCTCCCATGGGACTGAACCAGTTTCCTTCCAAGCCCAGCGCGAATTTCATTCCCGACCGGAAATGGTACTCCATTCGTGTGGTCGTGCCCTTTGGAACGTCGTAGCGGCCGACGAGCGAACCGGTGGCGTGGTTGCCGGTCGGAATGGGGGCGTTGGCCGGGAACAGATCGAAAGAACCGTCAGTTTGGCTGGTACTGGCGATCTGGATTTCGATATCCAAGGTGCCGCCGCCGGTGAAGTCGGTGGCATCGATGTAGTAGACGTTGTAATTCTGAGTGCCTCTGCGTGTCGCGATGATGGTGCCGGCGCGCTCGGCGGTGGGATTGGCTCTGGTCACGACAATGTTGCGACTGTAGAGCCAGGCTGCCGGCTGAGTAGTAGGCGCGGGCGCCGGCGGCGGGTAAGAGCGCGCCCAGTTGAGCGCAACCAGGCTAATGACGCCATTACTGACCTGGATGGAAAGGTCGCCGCCCGACGGGAGTCTCCAACTGTACGATCCTTCCGTGTTGACGCGTGGCACCGTGGACGGCGCCGGCAAAATCGCCAGGGACGATAAGGACTGACCGATCAGGTCCAGTAGAGGATCCGAAGGAACTCTGGAGCGCAGCCAGTCGATGTTCCGGCTGTAGACAACAGCGCCGGTGATGCGGGCTTCGGCGCGGCGATCGACAAGGACGCTGAGCTGGATGGTCTGGCCATCTCCGTAATAGAGGAACGCACCGCCGTCCTTTTCGGGCTTACCGAAGAGGATAAAAGCCCTGTCCAGCGAATCGCCCGGATGCAAACCGGCGAATTGCGAGATATCCACCTGGCCGATGTGATTCGGCGTCGCGCCTGTGGACGGCGCGGGTTCCGGCAAAGGCGGCCGCGCGATCGCCGGACTCGGAGGCGGCGCGGTGGCGGTTTCAATGGCGGCAAGACCACCTTTTGCGGCCGGGTTCGCGGGGTCCAGATTCAGCACACGGCCGAAGTAATCCTTGGCGCGTATATAGTCGCGGCGGTCAAGGGCCGTCCGGGCGATATCGAGCAGCGCCTGTATGCGCGGGATTCCACTAACCGGATCGAGCCCGGAGTTATCCGCCAAATACCGCGTTACGGCCTCGCCATCGGCGTACGGCTGCATCAACCGGACTGTGCTCCAATGCTCGTACATGTCCTTCGCCCGGGACGGAAGGACGTTGAACCAGAATTCCGAATCGCCCACGCCCACGGCGAGACGCGCTTCGTCGGCGTCGTAGGAAACATACTTTGGCTGGATGGAAGCCAGCGGATAGAGACTGTTCTGGAGAAACGCAATCCGGTGATCGAGGATAGCATTCCTTTGGGCCAGCGCGGCCTGGAAGTCGTCGCGAAGCCTCGATAGATCGGCCTGGTGATTCTGGTCCATGGCGGCGAGGGCGTCGTTGGCCTTGGCGGCGCGTTCGTTATAGGCGGCGGTAGTTTCAAACTGGTCCTTCGGCGGAATCGCGGACGCTTTCCGGCGTTGGGCCTGGAAATCGGTTTCGAGTTTCTGGAGAGCGGCATCGCGTTCGGCATTCACGGAGGCCTCATTGGCGCGTTTGCGGTCGTCGAGAGCGGCGACATCGCGGTGGGCCTGCTCGACGGTCATGCGCGAGACCGTGTCGCGGTCGAGAGCATCGATCACCGGTTTGGGCGCGCCGGAGCCGGCAAGCCTTTCGAGCACGGCGGGATCGAGGCTGAAGCTCACGTGGCAGCTTACGATCTGTTCCACCAGGAATTCCGGCACATTATTTTTGATCAGCCCGAAGACCTCTTCCATTTGGAGGGCCGATTCGGCCTTGCAGCCGGCAGCGGGAGTTTGCGGCCGGGCGGCGGAAGGCGAGCTGGGGAGCAACCAGAAAAGAGCGATCGCCGAGAGGGTTTGGCCAGTACGGAACAGATGGAATTCCATGGTTAGTTTCGTCGTGGACCAGTTCTCCGATTATACGTCGAAGGCGCGGTCGCGCTCGCGGCCCGAGTAGC
>Ga0335076_10002319_pt1 | contig 18882 bp, 15 predicted proteins | sample Lox_Sample_25_FD_206717 | JGI IMG/M metagenome (GOLD analysis project Ga0335076, IMG submission 206717) | Soil microbial communities from Loxahatchee National Wildlife Refuge, Florida, United States - Lox_Sample_2.5 | ecosystem: Environmental > Terrestrial > Soil > Wetlands | place: USA...
AGCCGCCGCAGGTTCTCGACGTGGCGACGCCCGATCGAGCCCGAGCCCGCCACGAGGAACCCGCTGCGGGCGTCGGCGGGGGCGGCGATCGGCCTCAGCTCAGGTAGCGCCGACATACGTCTGCGATCCGGCGGGCCGAGGCGCCGCCGTTCTGGATGGGCAGGAGGCGACGCAAGGTGACGGCGTCGAGGTCGGCGTACACCTCCTTGCCGAGGGCGATCGCCACGTACACGACGGACGAGTAGCGGGTCACGAGCGCCGCGCAGTTGGCGACCATGTGGCCGGTGTTCCCCGAGGCGAAGACGAGGGCGCGGGGAGCGAGCCGCTCGATCTCCCGACGGGCACGGTGGTGGTCCTCGTTGGGGTGGAGCTTGAAGATCAGCTCGCGTCCGTCCGCCACTTCCAGGCAGCGGTGGATGAACGTGTCCCGGTCCTCCGGCTTCCAGGTCTCGCGCAGGCACGAGGTGGCCCCCAGGACGTAGCCGCGGTGGGGGAACTCGTTCCGCAGGAAGGACGCGCAGTCGTCGAAGTTCGGGATGCCCGTCACCTCGAGCTTTGCCGGGTCCACGCCCTTGCCGACGAAGAGGTCGCGGTAGCCCTCCGAGGCGACGCAGAAGGCCGCGTAGGCGTGGGACAGGCCCGTCATCGACGTGTTCGCCATCCAGCGGGGCAGGCCGAGCCTCCGCACGAGGCGGTAGCGCCAGTCCTCCGGGTCGGTCATCCCCTCCTGGACGAGGACCATCGGCACCCCGGCGAGGTTCCGCGGGACGATCAGGTCGCTGGTCGCGACGACGAGATCGAAGCCCCCGCGGGCGCCACCGAGGTCGATCGTCGCTCGCTGCTCCCGGAGGTACGCCTCGGTCATGGCCTTCGCCCGCCCGCCGAGGATGGTGAAGCCGAGGAGCTCGCGTTCGGCCGCCCAGCCCAGCATCCCGTCCGCGTAGCAGGGCGTGAAGACGCACTCGTGCTCGGAGAGCTCCCGGGCGATCTTGTGGGTTATCGTCGTCTGGTTGAGGGAGCCGCCCACGAGCAGGACGCGGCGTCTCCCCTCGGGACGCGTCTCGGGCGCCGCCGCCGCAGCCGCTTGCACCATCGCGAGGCGAGGCTACGAGGTCGCCGTTTCCTCGAGACGACGGACACGCGACCGTGGCGTGACCCTGATCAGAGCCCGGGCGCTCGGGGACGAGACCGGTGCCCGGGAGACCTCCCGCCGTTCACACGGTCGTCACGCCGCGCGCATGCCGCCGCCGCGCTCCGCGTTCACAGTCCAGTCACGCGCTCGTCGCGCTGGACCCCGATGCCTCCGAGCCTCCCCGCTCCTGGCCGCCTCGCGCGCCTCCTCTTCGACTCCGTCCACCTGCGGAACCTCGTCTACAACCAGTGCTGGGAGGATCCGGCCGTGGACCGCGAGGCCCTCCGCCTGCGGCCCGAGGACCGGGTGCTGGTCATCACGAGCGCCGGCTGCAACGCCCTCGACTACGCCCTCACCGGGGCCCGCGTGCTCGCGGTGGACGTGAACCCCCGGCAGAACCACCTGCTGGAGCTCAAGCGAGCCGGCATCCGCGCCCTCGACTTCGAGTCCTTCTTCGAGCTCTTCGGCGCCGGAGGGTCGGCGCGCACGAGGGAGATCTACGCCGGCCTGCGTCACGCTCTCCCCGAGCCGTCGCGCGACCACTGGGACAAGGAGATCCGGCTCTTCGAGCCCGGGCGGGCGCGCGGGCGCAGCTTCTATTACGGGGGTACGTCGGGCCTCGTGGCCCTCGCCGCCAAGGTCTGGCTCAGGCACGGTGCACGCCTGTGGGGCCTCGTCGAGCGACTGCTCGACGCGCGATCGCTCGAGGAGCAGAAGGGGCTCTACCGAGCCGAGGTCCGCCACCGGCTGCTGAGCGAGGGGTTCCTCCGCCTCGTCGGCAGCCCGGCCGTGATGCCCCTGCTGGGTGTCCCCGAGCCGCAACGGCGCATGGTGGCCGGCTCCCCGGGCGGCTTCCCCGGCTACCTCCGCGACTGCCTCGACCACGTGATGTCGGTCGCGCTCCTGCGCGAGAACTACTTCTGGAGCGTGTACCTCACCGGCTCCTACTCCCGGGAGAGCTGTCCCCGCTACCTGCAGCGGGCGAGCTTCGGCCGCCTCAAGGGGGGCCTCGTCGAGAACGTGCGGACGTTCACCGGCACCGTCACCGGATGCCTGGCCCGGGAGACCGAGCCCATCACGGCCTTCGTCCTCCTCGACCACATGGACTGGCTGGCCGACCACCCGCGGCTGCTGGAGGAGGAGTGGGCGTGGATCTTCCGGCTGGCCGGGCCCGGCGCTCGCGTCATCTTCCGGAGCGGGGGACGAGACGAGCTCTTCCTGCCCCTTTCCGTCCTGCGCCGCCTTCTCTTCGAGCGCGAGAGGGCGGAGGAGCTCCACCGCCGCGACCGCGTTGGCACCTATGCCTCCTTCCACATCGCCCGGCTCGCCCCTGCCCTCTGAGGAGGCCCTGCGCTTCGGGCTGCCGGCGCTCGACGCCTTCTACCGTCTGCACGCCTCGATCTACGACTGGACGCGTCCCTTCCTCCTCTTCGGCCGGGCGGAAGCGGTGCAGGCCCTCGCCCTCCGTCCCGGCGACCGTGTGCTCGACGTCGGGTGCGGGACGGGCGTCAACCTTCCCCGCCTCCACGTCTGCGGGGCGAGCGTGGTCGGGATCGAGCCCGCCTCCCCGATGCGGCGCCGGGCCGCGGCCCGGCTCGTTCGTCAGGGTCTCGACGGCGTCGTGGAGCTCGATCCCCGGCCGTACGGCAGCCACGGGGACTACGAGTGCCGTGCCGACGCCGTGCTCTTCTCCTACTCCCTGTCGATGATCCCGCCCTACGAGGAGGTCCTCGAGCACGCGCGGGCGGACCTCCGGCCCGGCGGCCGCATCGCGGTCGTGGACTTCCTCGATGCGTGGGGCCCGGTCGGCATGGGCCTGGGCCGCAGCCACGTTCATCTGGGCGACGCGCGCCTCGGCGCGCTGAGGAGGCTCTTCCCCGGCGGCCGGGCCGCGGTCCGCTCCTTCGGGCTCTGGCGGTACTTCCACTTCAGTGGGCCGAGGAACGCCTGAAGCCAGGGAAGCTCGCGGCGGCTCCCGGTCCAGCCTTCGACCGGCCCGTCGGGCCTCGGAGCGGGGCCCGCCCGGGGGAGGCCGCCCGCCTCTCGGGAGGTCGGAGGATAATTCCGCGAGCGATACGCGATGAGCGATCAGGCAGCGACCTGGCGGCCGGCTCGAGCCCTCCGTTGGGCGACCGCCCTCGCCCTGGCCGCGGCCAGCCTCTCGCAGACGGCGATCCGGCTCTCCTTCAACGAGCCCCTGATGACGGCGATGAGCGAGGAGCTCGGCCTCCCGCAGGAGGGCCTCCTCCAGCCTCCGGTCCGGCTGGGGTTCCAGCTCCGCTATGTCGCAGAGCTTCGGGGGGTGCTCGTGGGCCCCGTCGAAGTGGGTAGCCCGGCCGAGGCGGCCGGGCTCCGGGAGGGGGACCGGATCGTGGCGGTCGACGGCCGGTCCCTGGCGGAATCGGGCGCTCCTCTCTTCGATGTGTACAGCTCCGCCCGTCCGGGTGATCCGATCGAGCTCGGCGTCGCGCGTCCCGGCTCGAAGGAGACGATCCTCCTCGAGGGCAGGTTCGAGGCGCGCGCCTTCGCCGACCGGCTCCTGCCCACCCTGCGGGCGGTCGACCGCGCGCTGCGGCTCTCTCCCGTGTTCTTCCTCGTCATCGCGATCCCCGTGCTCTTCCTCCGGATCGACGACCCGCAGGCGTGGCGGGCGGCCGTCCTCCTCATCTGCATCGCCGGCGCCGCCCGGACGCCGGCCGCCATGGAAGGCGCCCGCACGCCGGTCCTCGTCTGCGGTATGGCCTGGAAGGGAGCGTGCATCGGCCTTCTTGCCTTCCTCGCCTACCTCTCCTTCTCCACCTTCCCCACCCGGTCCCCCGTCGATCGTCGCCTCCCCTGGCTCAGGTGGGTTCTGCTCTTGCCGGGGCTGCTGTTCGCCCTCGGCGGACTCGGGCTCGGCCGCGTCGGCCACGCCTCGCTCCCGGCCCCGCTCGCGGCCGCGCTCGGCGATGGGGCGAGCGCAGCCGCGTGGCTCGCCTACAACTACGGCGGGTTCGCGCTGGCCCTCCTCGCCCTCGTGACGACGGTCGTCTCCAACCCGAGCCGGGAGGCCCGCCGTCGGATCCGGGTGCTCGTCGCCGGAGCCCTCGCCGGTCTGGGGCCCGTGATCCTCGTCAACGTGCTGTCGGACCTCCGGGTCTGGCGGCCGCCCGAGTGGGTGGTCACGCTCGTGTACCTGATGATCGTCCTGTTCCCGCTCTCCTTCGCCTACGCGGTGGTGAAGCACCGGGTGCTGGAGCTGCCCGTCCTCCTCAGACGCAGCGCGCGCTACGTCCTCGTGAAGCGCGGCTTCGCGGTGCTCCTCGTCCTGCTCGGGGCGTGGGCCTCGGCCTTCGTCGCCTTCTCGGTCAACCGCCTGCTCCGGGTCGAGGCCTCCATGGCGACGACCGCGGGCGTCGGCTTCGGGTTCCTCCTGGCCGGCGTGTCGGCGCCGGCGGTCCGGCGGACGACCCGTCTCATCGACCGGTCCTTCTTCCGGGACGCCTACGACGTGCGCCTCATCCTCCAGGACCTGGCCGACCGGATCCGGACGGCCACCAGTCGGGAGGAGCTCGGGGCCCTGCTTCGCGAGCAGCTCGACCAGGCGCTCCATCCCGTCTCGATCGTCCTGTACCTGGCCGCCCCCGACGGGCGGCTGCGCACGGACGATGTGCCCGTGCCGGCGGGGCTCCGAGAAATCCCCGTCGACGCCCGCGGCCTCGCCGACCTCGCCCGACGGGGCCGGCCGAGGCCGGTCGGCCCGGAGCCGAACGACACGGCATCCCTGCTCGCGCCGCTCGGCCCCGAGTGCCTCGTCCCGATCGTGGGACGTGAAGGACGGCTCCTGGGCCTCGCCGTGCTCGGTCCGCGGCTCTCCGAGGAGCCGTACTCTGCCGACGACGAGCGGCTCCTCGGCTCGGTGGCCATCCAGGCCGGCGTCACCCTCGAGAACATGGCCCTCGCGGCCCGGATCGCGGAGCGCCTCCAAGCCGAGCACCGGGCGGCGCACGAGATGGAGCTGGCGCGCCAGGTCCAGGCCAAGCTGCTCCCGCAGGGCGGTCCCCGCCTCGCGTCGCTCGACTACGCCGGCCGCTGCGTCCAGGCGCGGGCGGTGGGCGGCGACTACTACGACTTCCTCGACGTCGGGGACGGGCGGGTGGGCCTCGTGCTGGCCGACGTCTCGGGCAAGGGCTTCGCCTCCGCCCTCCTCGTGGCCAGCCTCCACGCGAGCCTGCGCAGCCAGTCGCCCCTCTCCGAAGACCTCGCGTCCCAGCTCCGGACCGTCAATCGCCTCCTGTACCAGTCGACGGAGACGAACCGCTACGCGACCCTCTTCCTGGGCCTCTTCGACGACGCCGATCGGCGCCTTCGCTACGTGAACTGCGGGCACAACCCCCCGCTCCTCCTCCGCGGCACGGGCTCGCTGGAAAGGCTCGCCCCCACCGCGATGGTCGTCGGCCTCGTCGAGGACTGGACGGCGGGGACGGAGGAGACGGTCCTCGGGTCCGGCGACATCCTCGCGATCTACAGCGACGGCCTCACCGAGGCGGCCGACCGGCGGGGGGAGGAATTCGGAGAGGCGCGCCTCGTCCGCGCGATCCAGGCTCACCGGGACCGCGAGGTGAGGGAGCTCCTCGACCTCGTGTTCGAGGACGTCCGCCGCTTCAGCGACGGCGAGCAGGCCGACGACCAGACGATGGTGATCGCGCGCGTCGCGGGATCGCGAGGGCCGCGGTGACGGAGGCGCGGGTGGACCACCTCGATCCCTACCTGCGCATCCATGCCGTCCAGGTCTTCGTCCGCGACCAGGACCGGAGCCTGCGATTCTACGTGGACCGGCTCGGGTTCCGGCTGGCGTTCGACGGCCGCCTCCAGTCCGGCCAGCGCTGGGTGGCCGTGACCCCCCCCGACGGCAGCGCCGTGCTCTCCCTCATCGCGCCCGGACCCCGCTCCCCGGAGCGGAAGCTCATCGGCCGGGCGACACAGGTCGTCTTCGTCACCGAGGACGTCCTCGCCCGGTTCCGCGAGTGGCGCAGCCGCGGGGTCCGCTTCCGCCACCCGCCGCGCCTCCGGCGCCTGAAGTACGAACACCGGGAGGCGGTCGGTCCGCCGGGGGCCACTGCGACGCGGCCCGCGGACCAGCCGCCGATCTGGGGCGGGGTGTTCACCCGCTTCGAGGACGTCGACGGAAACTCCTTCGCGCTCGTGAGCTTCGACGAGGAGAGTCGCGCCGTCGAGGCCCAGCGGCGCGCCGACGCCGAGAGGCAGGAGGCCGAGCGCCGCTCCGCCCACGAGCTGGAGATCGCGCGCCAGGTGCAGGCGCGACTCTTCCCGCAGAGGCTGCCGCCCTCGAACACCCTCGAGTACGCGGGGCTTTGCCTCCAGGCCCGCCAGGTGGGCGGCGACTACTACGACTTCCTGAGCCTCGGCCAGGAGCGCCTGGGCCTCGTCATCGGCGACATCGCCGGCAAGGGCATCGCGGCCGCCCTGCTCATGGCCAATCTCCAGGCGAACCTGCGGAGCCAGTGCGCGATCGCCCTCGACCAGCCACGGCGCTTCCTGCGGTCGGTGAACCAGCTCTTCTACGAGAGCACGGCCGACAGCGCCTACGCCACCCTCTTCTTCGCCGAGTACGACGACGGCCAGCAGCGGCTGCGCTACGCCAACTGCGGCCACCTCGGCGGCCTCCTGCTCCGCCGGGAGGGCACGCTCGAGCGGCTCGAGACGACGGCCTGCGTGCTGGGGCTCTTCGAGGACTGGGACTGCACGATGGGGGAGCGACGGCTCTCCTCCGGCGACCTCCTCGTGCTCTACACGGACGGGGTGACCGAGGCGTTCAACGAGGCCGGGGAGGAGTTCGGGGAGGAGCGGCTCCTCGAGGCGCTGCGCCGCCGTCGGGAGCTGCCGTCCCAGGCGATGCTCGACTCGATCGTCGACGACGTGCGCACGTTCAGCCCCCACGAGCAGCGCGACGACATCACCCTGATCGTCGCCCGCTGCCGGTGAAACGGGATTGGCTCGCCGGACGGGGGCAGCCGCCCCGTCCGGGCGGCCGAGGCGGCTGCCCGAAGGCTCAGCGCCCGGGAAGGGCGAGCCGCTCTTCGCTCCACCGTTCGATCGAGGCGTCGTCGCGGCGCCCGGGGCCGAAGATGAGCTTTCCGATCTTGAAGAAGATGTCGGTGTTCGTCTGCACGCCGACGAAGGCTCGCCAGGCTTCCGAGCGGCTGTAGGCCGAGACTGGGATGTCGGACGCGGTGTGGACGGCCTGGTCGCGCCCGACCGCCTGGCCGCGGAGGAAATAGCCGTCCGCATCCTCCTCACGGCTGACCGGCACGGCCGCGTATCCCTTGCCCGCCGGCTCGGCCTTGATGTCGCCCGACAGCAAGGTGTCGATGACCGGCTTCTCCTTGCCGAGCCACGTCTCGTACCGGTCGCCGCTCGCCCCGTAACCCACCAGCATCTTGCCGTCGATGTCGAAGGTCTTCGGGTAGCCGTCCGCTTCGATCTCGTAGCGCGGGAAGCCGGCGGCGTCGTAGGTGCCGACGAGCTTCTGGCGGCCCGGCTGGCTCATCGGGTCGAGCACCGACGCGTCCGAGGACAGGCCCTGGAGGTTGGCGATTCCGCCGGTGAGCGCGCCGATCAGGCTGAAGCCGGAGCACTCGTGGTCGGCGAGGACCAGGACGAGCGTGTCCTCGTGCCTCTCCGCGAATCGGCGGCCAACCGCGACCGCGTTGTCGAACTCGATCGTCTCCCCGATCACGCGCTCGGCGTCCATGAGGTGGGCCTGCTTGTCGATGTGGGCCCCCTCGACCATCAGGACGAAGCCTTCCGGGTTCCGCCCGAGCACGCGGAGCGCGGCGTCGGTCATCTCGTCCAGCATCGGCTGGTCCGGCGCGTGGTAGTCGTCGACCACGTAAGGCCCGCCCGTCCCCCGCCGCTTGGCGATCTTGTCCCCGGCCACGTTCATGTTGCCGTAGCCGAAGAGGCCCAGCAGCTTCGCCGGAGCGTGTCCGCTCAGCGCGGACTGGAGGCTCGTCGAGGTGTCGGCGTAGGAGAAGCCCGCCGACTGGAAGTCGGCGATCAGGTCGCGGCTGGGATCGACCGCCCCGGCGGGGATGCCGCCCCAGGCGCTCCGCAGGTCGTCGGGCAGCGATCCGTAGTCATTGGAGGTGCTGCGGCTCGAGCCGAAGACGCCCGAAGGGAGGAACCAGCGACGACCGCCGCCCATCAGGACCCGCAGTCCGGTGTTCCCGCTCTCGTCGAGGTACTGGTCGACGATGCCCTGGCCGAAGTTCCGGTTCCCGGTGTGGATCGCGTTCGCGGCGGGCGTCGCATCCTCGACGTCGGCGGTGGTCACGATCCCGAGGGAGGCTCGACGGAGGCGGTGGAGGTACTCCGAGAGGTACTCGACGCGCGGGTAGTAGAAGACGTTCGTCATGTTCGCCGGGTAGACGCCCTCCTGCCCGTTCTTGGTGTGGGCGCCGGAGACGTAGCCGGCCATACCCGGCGCCGAGTCCGTCACGATGGTGTTGAGCGAGTGGGTGGTCACGAGGCCGGTGCCGGGGAAGAGGTCCATGGCGAGGAAGCCGTCGGGCTGTCCGGCGGTGACGCCGAACTTCACGATCCGGGCCGCCGTCCGGTGGGCGATCCCCATCCCGTCGCCGAGGAAGATGATCACGTTCTTCACGAAGCCTCGGCCGCCGAGGTCCACGACCTCCAACGAGGATGCGACCGCGACGGTGCCGGTCGAGTCGGTGAACGTGGCGCGGAGCCGGTGGCGGCCCGGTGCAGTGACCGAGAAGCCCCGGACGTTGAAGCCGCCGAAGCCCGGGCTGCTGATGCCGTCCGTGCCATTCGTATTCTGGCCGCCGGACGTGAACGGGAGCGGGGCCCCGTCGAGGGTCAGGGTGGCGCTGAACGGCCCCGAGCCCTTACCCTCGACGCGGATGTCGAAGCGTTGCCCCGCGAGGAAGCGCGCGCCGTCCGGTGGGGTCAGGGTCACGAGCGTCGGTGCGGCGGCCGCCGCCGACGCGACAGCGAGCGGCAGGATGAGCGCCGCCGCGCGCACGAACAGACGGGACTCGAACATCATTTGAGGCACCTCTCCTGCAATGGTTCTTCGCCGTTTCCTGGGAGGGGCTCGGACCTATGGCTGAGAAGGGGCGGGCTGCCCCGGGCCCGCCGCGTCGGGGGAGAGTCGATCGAGCACGACTCGGATCGATGAGACCTGGCCGTCCTCGTCGGCCCGGCTTCCGAGGTCGAGGATGCCCTCGACCGCGACCGGCCGCGCCGTGTAGGGGAATACGCGGCCGCGAGCCGAAGGGACCACGATGAAGGCGGCCTCCGGCGGGAGGTCGGCCGTCCCGCCCCCTCCCTCGGCGGCGACGATCGGGAACCGGCACAGGAAGAAGCCGCCCCTCGGCGGCTCCTCCGAGCGCACCATGAAGCCAACGAGGCGCACTCGGTGGCCGGCCAGCGACAGGAGCCGCGCGCTCGGCCGCAGCTCTCGGGGAGTCGGCTCGAAGAACTCGTGAAAGGCCAGGTCCTGCACCGGCAGCCACGCGCCCAGCCAGAGCAGCGCAATCAGCAGAGCGGACGAGTCCATCGCATGCCTCCTCGGGGGACGGGCGGGGATGCGTTCGGCTACGGGAGGAAGCTACGCCCTGTCGCGGACGACCGTGAGATGAGGCAATGACGATGCGGAGACGCGCCGCACGTCCCCGCCCTTCAGTGCTTGCCGAGGAACAGGAGCTGGTAGAGCGTCAGGACGATCTCGATCACGATGAGGACGACGACGTACCACTCGAGGCGGAGGGCGCGCTTGTTCTGGAGCAGGTCCACGAGCGTCTCGACCGTGCGCGCGATGAGATCGAGCTTGCGGTCGACGCCCCGCTTGCGCTCCGGGAGCTCGTACTCGTCCTCGAGCCGCGAGAAGAGGCGCGTGAGCCCGGGCAGCTCCCACAGCACGTCCGGCTTCTCGCCGACCTCGACGCGGCCCACCATCTTGTGCTGGGTGAGCAGCGTGTCGCCGATGTAGCGCAGCAGGTCCCGGTCCTTCGGGGTGGCGCGGCCTCCCCCCTTGAGGCCCTGGGCGAACGGCTCCACCGCGTCGAAGACCGCGGCCAGGCTCGCCTCGTAGTAGCCGAGGACGACGCTCTTGGCGAGGACGTCGGCGATCACCTGCAGCGACTCGACGGTGACCTCGCGGAGGACGATCTCCCCGCCCTCGACCCGGTCCTCGCCCGAGGACTCGACGCGGAGGCGCGTCTCCTCCGTCTCGCGCTTGGCATAGGGCTGGCCGACGAGCCGCCCCAGCTGGTCGACGAACGTGACCTCCTGGAGCGGGTTCACGCCGAAGAGGACGATCGCCCCGTAGCGGAAGAGCGCCGCGTACTGGCCTTCCCCGGCCGAGATGAGCAGGGGGTTGGCCGCCAGCCGCTGGGTGAGCTCGAGACCCTTGAGGTCGATTCTCTCGCCGAGCAGGATGGCTCGGACCGAGACCACGCTGCCCGATGCGAACAGACCCGTCGTCATCCTTCCCTCCTCGCGGACCGGCCGGTCATCACCATAGCCTAGTCTCTCGGGGTCGTCCGATCGACCGGGGGCCCGGAAACGAGGGCGCTCCCCGGGGGCACGGTCGACTAGACTGGAGGGGTTCGTCTCTGGAGGGACGCCATGGACACCCGATCGCTCGGCTCGACCGGTCCCCGGGTCTCGGCCCTCGGCCTCGGATGCATGGGGATGTCGGACCTCTACGGCCCCGCCGACCGGGCGGAGAGCGTGGCCACGATCCACGCCGCGCTCGACGCCGGCATCACGCTCCTCGACACCGGGGATTTCTACGGGATGGGCCACAACGAGCTGCTGCTGCGCGACGCGCTGGCCGGTCGTCCCCGCGACGCCTACTTCGTGAGCGTGAAGTTCGGGGCCCTCCGCGATACGGGCGGAGCCTGGCTCGGCATCGATGGCCGCCCGGCCGCGGTCAAGAACTTCCTCGCCTACACGCTTAGGCGGCTGGGCACCGACCACGTGGACGTCTACCGCCTCTCACGAGTCGACCCCGCGGTGCCGATCGAGGACACGGTGGGGGCGATCGCGGAGTCCGTGAAGGCGGGTCTCGTCCGCCACGTGGGCCTGTCGGAAACGGGCGCGGCCACGATCCGCCGCGCGCACGCCGTGCACCCCGTCTCGGACGTCCAGATCGAGTACTCGCTCGTGTCGCGCGGGATCGAGGACGCGATCCTGCCCACGACCCGCGAGCTCGGCATCGGGATCACCGCCTACGGAATCCTCTCCCGCGGCCTGCTGAGCGGCCACTGGGCGAAGGAGCGGGCAGTGGGGAAGGCCGACATCCGCGGCTACCTGCCCCGCTTCGGGGGAGCGAACCTCGAGCGGAACCTCGCTCTCGTCGAGGGGCTCGCGGCGCTCGCCCGCGAGAAGGGCACGACGGTCGCCGCCCTCGCCACGGCCTGGGTGCTCGCCCGCGGCGCGGACGTCGTTCCCCTGGTGGGAGCGAGACGGCGGGACCAGCTGGCCGAGTCGCTGGCCGCGGTCCGCCTCCGGCTCGACGCGGACGACCTCGCGCGGATCGAGGCCATCCTGCCCAGGGGCGCCGCCGCCGGCGAGAGGTACCCGGCGTCCCAGATGCCGTTCCTCGACAGCGAGCGGCGCTAGAGAGAGCAGGCGCGCCGTCGGCCGCCGCGCTCACGGCGCGGGCGCGCCGCCGATGGCGGACGCCGGGGACCGCTCTCGGCCGAGCCGGCCTCGGGCACGCTCGAGCTCGTACTGGGCCTTGTCGTACTCGCCGATGGCCCGGACGTAGTCCAGCCGCGCCCTCGTCTGATCCTCTTCGGCGAGGATGTTCTCGAGGACGACCCCGACCTCGAACTCCGTGCGGGCGCGGGCCAGCCTGAGCCCCTCCTCGGCGACGGCCAGCGCTCCCCGAGCGGTCTCGAGCTGGCTCGCCTGCGACAGGACGCGCGTGCGGGCCTCGACCACCTCGCGGGCGATCGCGTCCTTCTGCTTCTCGAGCGTCCACTGGCTCTCGGCGAGCCGGGCCTTCGCGGCGCGGGTCCGGCCGACGTCCAGGATGCCCCCCGGCCCGAGGCGCCACGAGACGGCCGCCGCGTAGTCCTTCGAGGCGCCCGAGCGGGTCGGGGCGCCGTCCGGACCGCCGCTCAGCTCGCCGCCGAGCGCCAGCCCGGCGACGGTCGGGATGAGCGGCCCGTAGACGACGGCCTTCCGGGTCTCGTCCGCAGCCCGGACGAGCGCCTGCGCCTGGCTCACCTCGGGGCGGGCCGCGAGCGCCTCGGCCACGAGCGGCTCGATCGCCTCGACCTCTCCCGCGACGGCCAGCGGAACGAGCTCCGCGTCCGTGGCGACCAGCTCCACCGCGGGGTCGAGGCGGAGCGCTTCGGCCAAGCGGGCGGCGAGGACGCGGCGGCTCTCCTCCGCCTGCTTCACGGCGAGCTCGTTGCGCTGGCTCTGGACCTTCGCCCGCAGCTCGTCGCCCTTCAGAGCGATGCCCACGTCGACCGCCCGGTGGAGCTGCTCCTCGTACTCGCGGGAGATTCGGAGCCCTTCGGCGGCGACCGCCACCGACGCCTGGCCCACGAGCAGATCGAAGTAGCCCTGGGCCGCCCCCAGGAGGGTCTCCTGGCGCTGGCCGCTCAGGGCGTGCTCCGCGGCCAGCCTCGTCTGCTTCGCGGCGAGCGACCGGAAGAGCGCCTCGCCCACGTCGATCTGGAGGTTGAGCGAGGCGCCGGCGAGGGACGCGCTCTTGTCCGCGGTCACGATGTTCCCGACCACGTCTTGGATGAGGTCGCCGTGGCCGCGGTAGGCCACCCCGGCCGACAGCCAGGGCAGGAAGGCGAGGACGGCACTCGTGGCCTGCGCGCGCGCAGCCTCGAGCCTCTCGCGGGCGATCTGGACGTCGACGCCGTTCGCTCCCGCCAGCTCGAGGGCCGTGACGAGGTCGATGGCGTGGGTCTGGCCAGAGGCCGAGGCTCCCGGAGCGGGCTCCTGCGCGCGCGCCGCGACGGAGACGACCAGCGCCAGAGCGGAGACGAGGGGCAGGCAGCGCCGCGTTCTCATCGCGCCTCCGCGACGGTGACGGGCTGGCCGTCAGCCGGAGGGTTGGGCCCGGCCAGGATGACGGTCTGGCCCTCGGACAGGCCGTCGAGGATCTCGACGTGTGCCGCGTCGGCGAAGCCGGTCTTGATCGCGACACGCCTCGCCTTGCCGTCCGCGACGACGAACGCCGAGGCTAGGTCCTTCCCGACAACGACGGCGGCGGCGGGGACGACGAGCGCGTGCGACCTCGTCTCCATGGCCATCCGGACCCGGGCGTACATGCCGGGGCGGAGCTCACTGCCGGGGTTCGCGATCTCGGCCTCCGCGGTCATCGTCTTCGAGTCCTCCTCGAGGGCGTACGCGAAGCGGTTGACCACCCCGGCGAAGGAGCGGCTCCTGAGCTCGTCCACCGTGACCTCGACCGGCAGGCCCACCTTCACGAAGGGCACCTCGGGCTCGGGGACCGGCACGTCGATGCGGACGGTGCGGATGTCCATGACGGTCAGGAGCGCGGTGCTCTGGGCGACGCTCCCCGAGGTGGCGGCGGGGATGAACGCTCCCGGGTCGACCGAGCGCCGGGTCACGACCCCGGACAGCGGAGCGCGGATCTTCGTGTAGCCGAGGAGCGTCTCCGTGCGCTCGAGGGTGGCTGCGGCCACGTCCAGCTTCGCCCTCGCGTCGTCCACGGTCTGCGGCATCACGAGGTCCGGGGCCTTCTTCTGGGCCTCGCTGACCCGCTTGTAGGCGACCTCCGCCACCGCGACCTCCGCCTTCTGCCGGGCGAGGTCGGCTACGAGCTCCGGCGACTCGATCTCGGCGAGCAGGTCCCCCTCGCGAACGTGGTCGCCCTTGTCGACGCGGATCGTCTTCAGGTAGCCGGCGACCTTGGCGTAGAGCACCGCCTGCTCGTACGGCCGGATCGTCGCCGGGAGCGTGATCGTCCGGCTGATGGCGCCCTTGCCGACCCGGGCCACGGACACGGCGGACGGGGCGGGAGGCGCGGAAGACGGCGCCGCTGACGACGAGAGAGCGGCTCGGCGGCAGGAGCCGCCCAGGGCCAGGACGGCTCCGAGCACGGGCAGGACGAACCCGAGACGGGGGCAACGCCTCTTCACGCGTGTCGACGACACATCTCCTCCTCGCTAGCGCACGTCTTCGGGCTCGAGCGAGCCCGAGCCGACCGGTTGGCGCGACTGGAGGACGGCGAAGACGGAGGGGAGGACGGTGAGCGTGGCCACCGTCGCCGCGGCCAGCCCGCCGATCACCGCCCGGCCGAGGGGCGCGGTCTGCTCGCCGCCCTCGCCCAGGCCCACGGCCATCGGGACCATCCCCGCGATCATGGCCGCGCTCGTCATGAGGATGGGCCGGAGCCTCTCCCGCGCGGCCTCTACGCCCGCCTCGGCCGCCGGCCTCCCCGCCTGCCGTGCCCTCTCCGCGAACGTGACGAGCAGGATCGCGTTGGCGGTCGCGACGCCGATCGCCATGATCGCCCCCATGAACGACTGGACGTTGAGGGTGGTTCCCGTGACCCAGAGGCTCGCCGCCACGCCCGCGATCACCGCGGGCGCCGTGGACACGACGGTGAGGGAGAGACGCAGGGACTGGAAGTTCGCGGCGAGCAGCAGGAAGACGACCACGATCGCCAGGGCCAGCCCCGTGCGGAGCCCGCCGAGCACCTGCTCCAGGGCCGCGACCTGGCCGCGCACGGCCACCGTGACCCGGGGCGGCACCTTCCCGAGCCCGGCCAGGGCGTCGCTCAGGCGCCCGCCGAGGCGCCCGAGGTCCTCCCCGGTCACGTTCGCGGAGAGAGTGATCGTGCGCTGCATGTTGTAGCGGTCGTACTCCCCGACCATCGTCCCCCGGCTGACGGTGGCGATGTTCTGTAGGAGGACGGGCCGCCCCTCCCGCGCCGTGATCGGCACGTTCCGCACGTCGTCGACCGACGTCATGCGGCTCTCGGGGATCTCCACCTGCACCTGGTAGGCGACGCCGCTCGTGGGGTCGGCCCAGAAGACGGGCGCCGTGAACCGGCTGGAGGACGTTGCCGCGGTCAGCGCCCGGGACACGTCGACCGTCTTCACCCCCAGGATCCCGGCCTTCTCGCGGTCGAGGCCGACGTCGATCGACGGGTAGTCGAGGGACTGGCCGAACTGCAGGTCGCGCAGGGAGGGGATCGACGCGAGGCGCTCGCGGAGCTTCTCCGCGGTCTCGCGAGCGAGGGGCAGGCTGGGGCTGCTCACGGCCACCTCGACGGGAGTGGTCGCCCCGAGGCTCATGACGCGGCTGACGATGTCGGATGGCTCGAACGAGACCCTGACCCCGGGCAGGCGATCGGCGAAGGCCCGCCGGAGCCGCTCCTGGAGCCGCTCGAGCGGCACCGCTCCCGGACGGAGCTGCACCTGGGTGACGCTCTCCTCGGGGCCTCCCGTCCAGAGGAAGATCGTGTTGATCGGGTAGCTCGGCGGCTGGATGCCGACGAACCCGAGCGTGCTCTCCACGTTCGGCGGGCCGACCTCGTCCGCGACGATCTTCAAGGCGTCGAGGGTGAGCTTCTCCGTGCGCTCGATCCGCGTCCCGGCCGGGGCGCGTAGTCGGAGCTGGAACTGGCCGACGTCGACGCTCGGGAAGATCTCGACGCCGAGGCGCGGGCCCAGGACGAGGACGACGAGGGCCGCGCCCCCCAGGTAGGCGACGAACAGCCAGGCCGGCCGGCGCGAGAGGCGGCCCAGCAGCCCCGCGAACCGCGCGCGGAGCGCCTCGAACGCGGACCGTCCCTGCTTCTCGCCGTGGCCGCGGCGCAGCAGCCAGGCCGCGGCGACGGGGATGAGCGTGTTGGACAGGAGGTAGGACGCGAGCATCGAGAAGCCGACGGCCAGGGAGATGGGGACGAAGAGGGCCCGGCCCGCCCCGGCCATGAAGAACGACGGGATGAAGACGGCCAGGATGCTGAGCATGGCGAGGAGCCTCGGTCCCGTCGTCTCCTCGGTGCCGTCGAGGGCGGCCTCACGGACGCTCCGTCCGCGGGCCAGGTGCGCGTGGACGTTCTCGATCGCCACCGTGGCCTCGTCCACGAGGACCCCCACCGCGAGGGCGAGGCCGCCGAGGGTCATGATGTTGACCGTCTGGCCGCTCAGCCAGAGCCCGACCGTCGCCGCGAGCAGCGAGAACGGGATGGTGACGACCACGATGAACGCGCTCCGCCCGTCGCGGAGGAAGAGGAGGACCATGACGCCGGTGAGGAGCGCGCCGAGGGCCCCTTCGAGGGTGAGCCAGTCGATGGCCCGGGTCACGTAGGGGGACTGGTCGAACTCGTAGCTCACCTGGACGTCGTCCGGCAGGACCGCCTGGAACTTCCCGAGGTTCGCCCGCACGAGGCGGACGACCTCGAGGGTCGAGGCGTCGGCGCGCTTGGTGACCGGGATGTAGACCGTCCGCCGGCCGTTGACGAGGGCGTAGCCGGTCGCGATGTCCGTGCCGTCCTCCACCGTCGCCACGTCGCGCAGGAAGACGGTCGGGTACCCCGCGCGTATGGGCACTCGCTCCAGCTCGCTCACCCGCGTGACCACGGAGTTCAGGGGCACGATCGGGATCATGTCCCCCACGCGCACGTTCCCGGACGGGCTGATCGTGTTCGTGGCGGCCACTGCCGCCACCAGCTCGTCGGGGGACATCCCGTACGCCCGGAGCCGCTCCGGATCGGCCCGCACGACGATCGTCCGCTGGCTCGCCCCGAAGGGCGGGGGCGCCGACACCCCGGGCAGGGTCGCGAAGAGCGGGCGCACGCGGTTCAGGGCCAGGTCCTGGATCTCGCCGACGCTGCGGCGGTCGCTCGCGAAGACGAGGTCGCCCACCGGCACGCTGCCCGCGTCGAAGCGCATGATGAACGGGGGGACCGTGCCCGGGGGCATGAAGGCCCGGGCGCGGTTCGCGTAATTGATGGTCTCCGCCATGGCCTGTGCCATGTTGGTGCCGGGGTGGAACTGCAGCTTCAGGAGGGCGACGCCCTGGATCGACCTCGACTCCACGTGCTCGATCCCGGTGACGTAGAGGAAGTGGTACTCGTAGTAGTAGGTGAGGTATCCCTCCATCTGCGAGGGATCCATCCCCCCGTAGGGCTGGGCGACGTAGATGACGGGGACGCCGAGGTTGGGCAGGATGTCCCTCGGCATCTCGCGGACGGCCAGGAGGCCGGCCAGGACGAGGGCGGCCATCGCCACCACGACCGTGACCGGCCGGCGCAGTGCGGCCCGGGGCAGGGTCACGAACCCGTCCTGCGACGCCGCGTGCTCCGGCCGGCCGAGGCCCCGGGAGCCTCCCCCTCGCCCAGGACCACCTCGCGGTGGAGCTCGGCGACGTGCCGCCGCAGCAACGCGAGGACCGATCGGCCCTGGCGGGTGAGGGTGTATTCCTTGCGAGCCCGCCGGCCACCGTTCGGATCCACCTTGGAGCGCACCCAGCCACGCCCCTCCATCCGCGCGAGGAGCGGGTAGAGAGTGCCGGGGCTGACCTCGTACCCGTGCTGCCGCAGCTCCCGCATCATCCATTGCCCGACCACGGACCCCTCGCCGGCGTGGTGCAGCACGTGGACCTTCCAGAAGGCGAGAAGGAACTCGCGGTCGATCTCGCTGGCGGGGCCTGCGGGAGTCATATCGGCCACCGTACTCGGATTCCGTTAACCGGTCAACGCTCCCTCGCTCGACGGGAGGTGGGCAGGAGAGACGGGGCCAGCGCGGCAGAAGGAGACCGAGCAGGCCCCCGGCGGGGACGAGCCAGGCCGGGCTCGCCCGGGAGAGGAGGAGGAGCGCCGTGCTGGCCACGGCGATGACCGCCGTCCACGCGTCCACGATCGCGGCCCGGGCGAGCTGCGCGGTGACGAGGGCCATGAGAGCGATCGACGCCACGTTCACGCCGTCGAGGAAGGCCCCGGCCACGGAAGATCGCCGGATCCGCGGCACGAGGGGTCCGCTGAGGGCCACGAACGCGAAGGCGGGCAGGAAGATGCCGATCGTGGCCACGACCGCGCCGCGGAACCCGCCGAGGACGTAGCCGACGAAGGTCGCGGTGGTGAAGACGGGGCCCGGCGTCACCTGGCCGACGGGGCTACTCCCGTGGCGGCGGACCCGAGCGCGGCGCCCGCGGGCATGGCGAGGATTCCCTTTGCTCCGGGTCCTCCGCCGCGCAACCGGGTGAGCGCGGCGAGGACGGCCCCGAAGACGACCGCGAGCTCGTCGACCCCGGCCGCCGCGGCGGCCAGCGAGAGCAGTCCCGTGGCGGCGAGCCCCCGCGTCCGGGCGGCGGTCCGGCCCAGGCTCCACAGCGCCTGCAGCACGACCGCGATGATCACAGGCTTCACCCCGCGCAGGAGCCCCTCGGCCGCGGGGAGCCTCCGGTGCCGCGTGTAGGCTCAGCCGCAGCCGAGGACGATCACGAACGCGGGCAGGATGAAGCGGGTGCCGGAGACGAGGAGGCCCCGCCAGCCGGCCTTCTCGTGCCCGACGTGGATCGCCATCTCGGTCGAGTTCGGGCCGGGGATGGCCCCGAGAAGGTCGAGGAATCGCTCCCGGCACAGCCAGCCGCGCCGGCGCACCACCTCGTGCTCCATCAGGGCAATGTGGGCGGCCGGTCCGCCGAAGCCGAGGGTGCCGAGCTTCAGGAAGAGCCGGGCGAGATCGAGGAGCACGCGCGATCGTGGCCCGGCC
>Ga0335076_10002320_pt1 | contig 18882 bp, 18 predicted proteins | sample Lox_Sample_25_FD_206717 | JGI IMG/M metagenome (GOLD analysis project Ga0335076, IMG submission 206717) | Soil microbial communities from Loxahatchee National Wildlife Refuge, Florida, United States - Lox_Sample_2.5 | ecosystem: Environmental > Terrestrial > Soil > Wetlands | place: USA...
AGACCTCAGAGCACTTGAGCAGCTCAACATGTCCCGCACGCAAGTCGCCGGAATCGGTCCGCTCAAGGACCTCAAAGTGCTTGAGCAGCTCGACACCTCGAGCACGCAAGTCGCCGACATCGGGCCGCTTATGGGCCTCAAAGCGCTCCGGACAGTCGACCTCACCGGCACGCAGGTTGCCGACATCGTGCCACTCAAGGACCTCAAAGCACTCCAGTCGCTCAACCTCTCCGGCACGCAAGTCACCGACATCGCCCCGCTCAAGGCGTTGAGCGCGCTTCAGACGCTCGGCCTCACCAATACCCAAGTCGTCGATTTAACCGCGCTACAGGACCTGCGCGAGCTGACTAAGTTGTTCGGCGTTTCAAATGAACGCTTGGCGACGATCGACGCCTACCGGGCGCAGAAGGGACTGCCTGCGCTTTCTAACAAATACTGATACTCTTTTGAGATTCGCCGCCCGAATACGCTTGTGAGGGCGCTCGCCCGTCACCCGAACCTGAACGCCGAGATCATCTTGCCGCCGATCTTGTCGTTGAAGTCGTGCTTGCCCTGGCTCGCGCCCGCCGCGCCGGCGACCACCATCAGCGGCAGGAGGTGTTCCTCGCGCGGATGACATTGGCGCGCGGACGGCGCCTTCGCCCAGTGCGCGAGGCGGTCCTCGCGCTCGGCCTGCGGCGCTTTGGCTGTCTCGTCGAGCCATTTGTCGAAGGCGGCGGAGGCGGTGGTATCGCCGTCGCGGAACGTGCGCAGGTCGTGGAAGCTCATGCCCGAGCCCACGATCGCCACGCCCTCGTCGCGTAGCGGCTCGAGCGCCTTGCCGAGCTTGATGTGGAAGGCGGGGTCGAGATCCTTGCGCAGCGACAGCATGACGACCGGGATCTCGGCCTTCGGATCGACGATCAGGAACGGCACGAACACGCCGTGGTCGAAACCGCGCTCTGAATCGGTCGCCACCGGCAGCCCCGCCTTCTCGATCAGCGCCTTGACCTTGGCCGCGACCTCCGGCGCGCCCGGCGCGGGATAGGAGAGCTTATAAGTGTGCTCGGGGAACCCGTAATAGTCGTAGAGCATCCCGGGCTTCGGGTTGACGCTGACGGTCGGCTGGTCGGCCTCCCAATGGGCGGTCACGACCAGGAACGCCTTGGGCCGCTCGGGCAGCGACTTGACGAGCCCGGCGAGGTAATCGCGCAGGCTGTCCCAGCCATGCGGGCCGAACGGCGGCGGCCAGTCCATCCAGAAGCATGGGCCGCCGCCGTGCGGCACGAAGATCGCGGGTTGGCGGTGAGCGGACATGAGACGACCCCGGGCTTAAGGACATTCGAGGACCTAATATGCCGCCCGCCGCGTAGCCGCAATCCGGTCTGTGTAGGGCCGGGTCGTCGACCCGGCCTCAGCGCGGTCGGCGCCGCGCCCTGCAGCGCCCGCCCTGTACGCTACGCGGCATCGTGAAAGATGACTCCGAGCGTGAATCGCTCGCCGCTCCTGACGCGGCTCACCCCATGGCGCATCACCACCCGATAGACGCCGCGCGCGCCCTGGACGGGCCGCTCGCGCGCGGCGAAGATCACCCCGTCGCCCTGGCTCAAGCTCGCCACCTCCGCCCGCGACTGCATCCGCGGCCGCTGCTCGGTCAGCACGAACTCGCCGCCGGCAAAGTCGCGTCCCGGCTCGCTGAGCAGGATCGCGACCTGGAGCGGAAAGAGATGCTCGCCGTAAACGTCCTGATGCAGGCAATTGTAGTCGCCCGGGCGATAGCGCAGCAGGAGCGGCGTCGGCCGGGTCTGGCCGGCCTCGCGGCAGCGGGCGCGGAACGCCTCGTGCTCGGCGGGGTAGCGGACAGCGACGCCCATCGCGGCGTTCCAGCAGTCGGCGAGCGGGGCGAGGCGGCGATAGAGGCCGCGACGCAGCGCGAGGACCGGCTCCGGCAGCGGATCGGCGAAATATTTGTACTCGCCGCGGCCGAAGCCGTGCTTGGCCATCACCACGCGCGAGCGGAAGCGGGCGTCGTCGTCATACAGCGCCGCGAGCGCGCGGCATTCGTCCGCGGTCAGCAGCTTCGGCGCGACCGCCGCGCCGAAGGCGTCGAGCTCGCGTTCGAGCGCCGGCCAGTCGAGCGCGCCGATGCGCGCAGCAAGGGCCGCGCCCTCACCCCGGCCCTCATCCGGCCCTTCGGGCCACCTTCTCGCGGAGGGAGAAGGGTAGCGCCTCTCTCCCTCGGGGAGAGGGGTTGGGGTGAGGGTAAGTGGGATGAGGGCGCCTCCCGCCATCACGCCGCCTCCCGATCCAAAAGCTTGCGCTTGCGTTCGACGCCCCAGCGATAGCCCGAGAGGTCGCCGTCCGACCGCACCACCCGATGGCAGGGGATGGCCACCGCGAGCGGATTGGCGGCGCAGGCCTGGGCGACCGCGCGAACCGCTTTCGGCTGGCCGACGGCCTTGGCGATCTCGGCGTAGGTCGCCGTCGCGCCCGGGGGAATCGCGCGCAGCGCCCGCCACACCCGCTCCTGAAATGCGGTCCCGCGGATGTCGAGCGGCAGGTCGAGACTTCTGCCGGGCGCCTCGACGAGGCCGACCACCGCCGCCACCATGCGCTCGAAATCCTCATCGCCTCCGACCAGCTCGGCGCGGGGAAAGCGATCCTGAAGCTGGTGTGCGAGCGCGTCGGGATCGTCGCCGAGCATGATCGCGCACACGCCCTTGGCGGTCGCCGCGACCAGCACCGCGCCGAGCGAAGCCTCGCCGATCGCGAACTTAATCGCCTCGCCCGCGCCGCCGCGCCGGAGCGCGGTCGGCGTCATGCCGAGCCGGGCCGCCGCCGTTTCGTAGAAGCGGCTCGAAGAATTGAAGCCGGCGTCGTAGATCGCTTCGGTGACGGTGCCGGCCTTGCGCAGCCCGTCGGCGGCGCGGCGCGCCTTCATCTGCGCGGCATAGGCCTTCGGCGTCACGCCGGTCGCCTGCTTGAACAGACGATGGAAATGATAGGGGCTCAGCCCCGCGCACGCCGCCAGCGCGGCGAGCGAGGGCGCTTCCTCGGCAGCTTCGATCCGCGCGCAGGCGAGCCTCACCGCCTCGGCCTTCGGATCGGGCGCGCCGACCTTATCGGGCCGGCAGCGCTTGCAGGCGCGGAAGCCGGCCTTTTCCGCCGCCTCAGCGGAGGAGAAGAACGACACGTTCTCGCGCCTGGCCGGACGCGAGGCGCAGCTCGGCCGGCAAAAGACGCCGGTGGTGCGGACCGCAAAGAAAAACTTGCCGTCGAAGGCCGGATCGCGGCGGCGGACGACCTCCCACCGCGCGTCGTCGGCGCGGGAAGCGGCGCTCGGGGGGTTGGGCTGGCGCGGCTCGATCATGACGATAGACATAGGGACTGCTCCGGGGTTTGGCTTCAAGCCCCTGCCCTACGCCGTTTGGCCCGCCGCCGAACTCCGGTGCTTGCTATTGAATTCCGCCGGCGGATGAGATGTTGAGGTCGAACGGGCGGCTCGGCGCTAGATATCGTCATGGCCGCCTCACGGGGCAACGTATGACCGCGCTCCGCCGCGCCGCCCGCTCCGTCAGAAATAGTCGCCGCGTCCGATCCAGTAGGCCAGCGCTTGCGACAGTTGCGCCACCCGGTCGCGATTCGACTCTTCAATCATCGTTTGCGCAATCGGGTTGGTGTAGAAGCTGGACGTCGCCCGCACCGGCACCTCTTTTCCGCCGATCATCGCAACGCCGAGGATATTGTCCAGCGTCGCGCTGGCGTGCAGCATTTCCCCGGTCGCCGGCCCGAGCGTCAGATAATCGATCCTGACGGTGAGCGGCGCGCCGCCGGGCGACATGCGCCCCGCTAGCGCCTGCGCCAGGTCGCGCTGAAGGTCTTCCTGGACCCAGGTCGCGGTCGGATCGCCGGCGTTGGCGCGCAGCGGCTGAACGTCGACGTGGATGTCGCGGAACGTCGGCCCCGACTGGGCGAGCGCGCCCGGACTGAAAGCCGTAAGCCAAAGAGCAAACGCCGGCGCGGCCAGCGCCGCGGCCCGACGAAAAATGCGGCCAATGGACATGACTCAACCTCCAAGCATGAGTGGTCGACCTATTATACGGCGAGAGGGCCGTTCCGGTTTCAGAATTTCGCGCTTCCACTGAACGGCTGAGCGGGATTTTTATTCGCGAGAAACCGCGCACCGCCCGCGGTCGAGGCGGCCCGCCTTCCCCGCGCCTGACAGGAAAGCGAGCTGGCTGGCGGCCTCCCTGCCGCGCGGCTCGGAGGCGGACCTGGCGCAGGTTGATCGGCGCGCTCGCTGCGGGCCGCAGGACGGCTGCAGGAAAAGCAGACAGGCGATGAAATATCTTGACAAAATCAGAAAACGGTCCTATGGTCAATCAGGATGGAAACGGATGGGATCAATCGCGGGACGAGGGGGGGCGCATGCAGCGGCGCGAGGACAGGGAGAAAAAAAGCATTTGAATCGCTCATAAGGCTCTGAAAAGTCTCGATTCCAAAAAATAAAAGAAAGCAAAAAGCGGGGTTTTCATTTTCATGGGCTTTCGCCCATTTTCACGTCTTTTCGCCGAGAGCAGGCCGCGGCGAAGCTTAGGTCAGTTGGCCTTGCCCTCGAGGAGCCGCTTCAGCGCATAGATCGCCTCGAGCGCCTCGCGCGGGCTCATCGAGTCGGGATCGAGCGACACGAGCGCCCCGCGCAATTGGTCCTGCCGCGGCGGCTCACGCGGCTCATAGGAGAAGAGCGGCAGCGCGTCGAGCGTCGCGCTCGAGCGCGAGGCTTCAAGTGAAGCGAGCGCCTGGCGCGCCCGCTTGACGACCGAGGGCGGCAGCCCGGCCAGCTTGGCGACCTGGATGCCATAGGAGCGGTCGGCCGCGCCCGGAACCACCTCGTGGAGAAAGGCCAGAGCGCCCTTGAACTCGGTGACCCGCATGGTGAGGTTGACAATCCGCGGCAGCCTCGCTGCGAGTTGGGTCAGCTCGTGGAAATGAGTGGCGAACAGCGCGCGCGAGCGGTTGACGGCGTTGAGATGCTCGACGCAAGCGATCGCGATCGAAAGGCCGTCGAAGGTCGCCGTGCCACGGCCGATCTCGTCGAGGATCACCAGCGAGCGCTCGCTTGCCTGGTTGAGGATCGCCGCCGTCTCGACCATCTCGACCATGAAGGTCGAGCGGCCGCGCGCGAGATTGTCGGCCGCCCCGACGCGCGAGAACAGGCGGTCGACGATGCCGATATGGGCGCGCGCCGCCGGGACGTAAGCGCCCATTTGCGCGATGAGCGCGATCAGCGCGTTCTGGCGCAGATAGGTCGATTTCCCCGCCATGTTGGGGCCAGTGACAATGGCGATCCGCCCTCCCTCCTCCGCGGCTCCGGTGAGATCGCAATCGTTGGCGACGAAAGGCTCGCCCGCTTTCCTCAGCGCCGCCTCGACGACCGGATGGCGCCCGCCTTCGATCGAAAATTCGAGCGAAGCGTCGACCAGCGGCCTGGTCCAATCGCGCTTGACCGCGAGTTCGGCGAGCGCGGCGGCGACGTCGATCTCGGCCAGCGCCGCGCCGAAGCCGCGCAGCCGCTCGCCCTCGGCAAGGCCGGCCTGGCGAAGGCGTGCGAACGCTTCGAGTTCGAGCGTGAGCGCCCGGTCGGCCGCCGAGGCGATCCGGGCCTCCAGGTCGATCAGCGCGCTGGTGGTGAAGCGCATCGCCCCGGCCATCGTCTGGCGATGGATGAAGGTCGAATTGAGCGGGGCTTTGAGCAGCGTCTCGCCCGCCGCCTGCGGCGTTTCGATGTAGTAGCCGAGAAAGTTGTTGTGCTTGATTCTAAGCTGCCTCGCGCCCGCCTGGTCGGCGTACGAGGCCTGCAATTGGGCGATGACGCGGCGGCTCTGGTCGCGCAAGGCGCGCGCCTCGTCGAGCGCGGGCGACGCGCCTTCCCGCACGAATCCCCCGTCGCGCGTGACGAGCGGCAATTCGTCGGCGAGCGTCGACTGAAGCTCGCCCGCGAGCGCGCCGCAGTCGGCGCTAAGCCGCGCGTAAGCCGCGAGGAGCTCAGGCGGCAGGTCTTCGGCGACCCCCAGCATGCCGGAGAGCGTCGCCGCCGCGGCGAGCCCGTCGCGGATGGCGGCGAGATCGCGCGGGCCGCCGCGGTCGAGGCCGAGCCGCGCGAGCGCCCGCAGGAAATCGGGCGCACCGGCGAGCGCTCGGCGCAGGGCGTCGCGCAATGGCGCGGCCTCGACCAGAAATTCGACCGAATCGAGACGGGCGTTGATCGCGTCGGGCTCGGTCAGCGGACTCGCCAGCCGCTCGGCGAGCAGGCGCGCGCCCGCAGGCGTGATGGTCAGATCGATCGTCGCCAGGAGCGAGCCGTCGCGGGCGCCGCTGAGCGTGCGCGTGAGCTCAAGGTTGGCGCGGGTGGCCGGATCGATTTCGAGGCTCGTTCCGCGCGCGCGCCGCGTCGGCGGGGAGAGCGCTGGCCGCGCCTCGAACTGCGTCCGCTTGACGTAAGCCAGCGCGAGGGCGGCGGCGGCGATCTCGGCGCGGGTGAAGGCGCCAAAGCCGTCGAGGGTTTCGACGCCGTAGAACTCGCACACCCGGCGTTCCGCCGCCGCGCCGTCGCCGGCCTCACGCGCGAGCGGCGTCGCGGGCAGGCGCATGTCGGCGACAATCCGGGAAAAGTCGCGCTCGTCGAAGACGGCCTGCGAGGCGACGATCTCGCTCGGCTCGAGGCGGGCGATCTCCGCCGCAAGTCCGGCCTCGTCGGCCTCCGACAAGGTAAATGCCCCGGTCGACAGATCGAGCGCCGCGAGGCCGTAAGCGTGCTGGCGGCCGTCGCTCGAGCGCGCCTTCTGCACCGCGACCATCAGCCGCGCGCGGCCGGGCTCGAGCAGGCTCTCTTCAGTGATCGTGCCAGGCGTGACCAGCCGCACGACGTCACGCTTGACGACCGACTTGGCTCCCCGCTTCTTCGCTTCCACCGGGTCTTCGAGCTGCTCGCAGACGGCGACCCGATGGCCGAGCGCGATCAGGCGGTTGAGGTAGTCTTCGGCGCGCTCGACCGGGACGCCACACATGCGGATGTCCTCGCCGTCGTGCTTGCCCCGTTTGGTCAGCACAATGCCGAGCGCGCGGCTGGCGACCTCCGCATCGTCGAAGAACAGTTCGTAGAAATCGCCCATCCGGTAGAAGAGCAGGCAATCGGGATTCGCTGCCTTGATCTCGAAATATTGCCCCATCATCGGCGTCAGGCGCGCGCGGGCGGTGGCGGTATCGGAGCTATCGCTGGCTGCGTCCATCGTTTGCAGCCTAGCAAATCGGAGTGCGGGGCGCATGACTGGGTTCGGCCTGCGACGGGCGCCAGGCCGTGGCTTCCGGCGAGCCCCGTAAAGATCCCCATTGCGCCTCGATTGTGGACCGGCGAACATACGAATGCACTATTGACCCGAGGTTGTTTCAATTCGACGGCGCGAATGTAGTCAACGAGGGGAGGAACGCTCGTGTTCATTGCGCGAATTCTCACTATCGCCGCCATCGTGCAGCCGATCGCCGCCTATGCCGACGGCGCCTCGATCATCCCGATCAAGGAAATGCCGGATCTATTCGTAAATAGTCCAAACGACTCAAACCCTCTCACCGGCGGCGGCCCGGAGGTTTGGGACGTCGTCTATCCCTTCAACAATCTGGAATATTCCATTCCCGAGGGGGGTGGAGGAGTCGAGTTCAACTTGCCCAACTTCACCAACGTCAAATGCAGCTCCGCGGAGGGCGCCTTCGGCGCCACGAACGTCACTTGCCGCTTCGATTGGGTCGAACAGGACATCTTTCAGCTGACAAACACCGGATCGATCGACGCCATCCGGTTCACGGTTCCCGAGCCTTCCACTTGGGCGATGATGCTGGTCGGGTTTGCGGGGTTGGGCCTCGCGGCCCTGCAAAGGTCGCGGAAAACGAATTCCGCGCCGCGGGCGGCGTGATCGGAATCTCGCGAAGGAGTCAGGCCGCGGTCTTCGGCGCCGCCCCGCCGCGAAGCCGCGCTTTCATCGCTTTTGCGGCCATCGTGTAGCCGCCGCCGGCGCCATCGACGAAGTGGACGTGGCCGCGCTCGGTGATCGAGGGAACGAAACAGGTGAGCTGCGCCGCCTCCTGCCGGAACGCGCCCCAGTTGGCGTAATCCTCGGCGGTCTTGAGCCGCGCCTCGAGCGCGTCGGCGAACGCAGGCGAGCAGTCGAGCGTCATCCGCAGCCCGTCGTCGAACTTGCGAAAATCGGCGTTGGCGGCGACGTCGCTCGCATAGAGCGCGGCGTCGAAGCCGCCGGCCTTCAGCTTGAATTTATGGAACGTAACCCCGAGCAGGTAGCTCATCGCCGCGCTGAGGGCGGCCTTCGCGCGCGAGGCGCCAGTCGCCGCGTTCACCTTGGTTTCGAGCGCAATCGCCTTCATTGGATCGGCGACGCCGAGACTGGCGAGGGTGATCGGCCTGCCGTCGAGCGGCGCTTCGTGCGCCATTCGCACGACCTCGTCGACGAGGGCGCCAAATCGCGGGTCGTCGCCGCGCGGCGAGACGATCAGCGACAGAATGACGCCCTGCTTCGCCGGCGCGACGCCCCAGCGGCAGGAGAGGCCGGAAAGGTCGGGCTTGGCGCCCGGCTCGGCGGGCGGGAGCGCATGGCGGCCGCGCTTGGCCTCCGCCTCGAACCAGGCGAGCCCGCCGCCAGCGAACATCGCGTAGACGCAATGTGGCGTCGCGCCATAACGTGTGATTTTCACGTCCCGCGCGGCGGCCCGAATCTCGCGGACCGGAATGGTCGCGACGCGCAAACTGAGCCCGAATTCGTCACGCGCGAAATTGGCAATCGCGGCGAGCGCGGCCGCCGCCGCCGGCGCGTCGGAGCCCGAGACCGCGAAGCTCGCCCCATCGCCGCCGAATACGAAGGGAAACGGCCGCCGTCCGAGGGCATTGGCGACGGCGGCGATCACGCCAGCGCCGATCATGTTCACCGCCTTGTAGCGGCCATTGGCCACCGCGTCGGTCGAACCGACCACGTCGGAGAAGCCCACCGCCCAGTCGTCCGGCAGGGGACGAGCGTTCTCCGGCCGCACTGCTTCGGCAAACTCGTCGAAAATCGGGATCGATTCGTAGAAGTTGTCCGTCATCGCCTTCCCCCCGAGGACGCCAATGCTAAAGACCTTGGCGCGCGCGTCAAAACCTCCGCGGCGGCCGCGCCTCGATCTGGATGAGCGGCCCAGGACCGTTCCCCAGCACAATCGTCCTTCCGCGCTCAATCGCGTCCCTGACAAAAGTTTTGGCCGCCGCGACGGCCTCGGGCAAAGCGATCCCGAGGGCGATATTGGCCGCGATGGCGCTGGAGAGCGTGCAGCCGGTCCCGTGCAGGTTGGCCGTGGCGATGCGCGGCGCCGCGTAGCGGCGGACGCCCGCGGCCGTAACCAGGAGATCGACAGCCTCTTCGCCAGCAAGGTGGCCGCCCTTGACTAGCGCCGCACGAGGCCCAAGCTGCAAGAGCGCCGTCCCCTGGCGCGCCATCTCGGCTTCACTTTGGGCGACTTTTTCGTCGAGCAGCGCCGCGGCCTCCGCGAGGTTGGGGGTCAGACAATCCACGAGCGGCAGGAGCTCGCGCCGCACGGCCTCCACGAAGCCCGCCCCGCTCAGCGTACGGCCCGACGAAGCGGCCATGACGGGATCGTACACGATGAAGGGCTTTTGCGGCCATTCTCCACACCCGCGGGGGGAGGGGGAACGGAACGCTACCGCCGCGCCGACAATCCCCGCCGTCCCCAGCATGCCGATCTTGATCGCCGCGACTGCGAAGTCCTCGAGCACGGCCTCGATCTGCGCCGCGACAATCGCCGGCGGCGGATAGTGGATCGCCCGCACTCCTTGCGTGTTCTGGGCGGTCAGCGCGGTGACGACGCTTGCGCCGTAGACGCCGAGCGCCGCGAAGGTCCTGAGGTCCGCCTGGATCCCTGCCCCGCCGCCGGAATCCGAGCCCGCGATAGTCAGCGCGACCGCGATCCTTTCTGTCACGCCGCCCGCGTCGCGGCGATCCATTCGCGCGCGCGCCCCTCCGGATCCGCGTTGAGCGTGATGTCGGTGACGACCGAGACGATGTCCGCGCCCGCCTCGAGACAGAGTTTCGCGCGCTCGACGTTGAGCCCGCCGATCGCAACCAGCGGGATCGCGCCGACGCGGCGCTTCCACGTCCCGATCCGTTCGAGGCCCTGCGGCGGGAACGCCATGGCTTTGAGGATCGTCGGATAAATCGGACCAAGCGCGACATAGTCCGGATCGAGCGCATGCGCGCGCGCCAACTCCTTGTCATCGTGTGTGCTGACGCCAAGCTTTAGCCCCGCCTTGCGGATCGCCGCGACGTCGGCCCCGTCCAGATCGCCCTGGCCGAGATGAACCCACGAGGCGCCCTCCCGGATCGCGATCCGCCAATAGTCGTTGACCACAAGGATGGCGCCAGCCTCGGCGCACGCCGCCAGGGCCAGGCGCGTCTCGCGCGCAACCGAGGCTGCGTCTTTGTCCTTGATGCGCAATTGGATGAGCTGCGCGCCGACGCCGACGAGGCGCGCGACCCAAGCGGCGCTGTCGACGATCGGGTAGAACGGATCGAGGTCGGGCTCCCCTCTCCCTCGGGGAGAGGGGTCGCGGGTGAGGGCAGTCGGATGAGGGCCCCCGCTCACGTCAGCACGGCCCGCCCGACCACTGGCGTCGAAGGCGCGGCCATGTCGCGCGGCTCGATCGGGCCGGCGAGGAAGGCGGAGCGGCCGGCCTCGATCGCCTGCGCGAAGGCGCGCGCCATCGCGACCGGATCGCCGGCCTTGGCGACCGCGGTATTGAGCAGGATAGCGTCGTAGCCGAGCTCCATCGCCGCCGCGGCGTGCGAGGGCAGCCCGACGCCGGCGTCGACGATCAGCGGAACGTCCGGGAAATGCGCCCTCAGCGTCCTGAGGCCAAAGAGGTTGTTGAGCCCCTTGCCCGAGCCGATCGGAGCGCCCCACGGCATCAGCACCCTGCACCCGGCCTCGATCAGTCGTTCGGCGACCACGAGATCCTCGGTCGTATAGGGAAAGACCTCGAATCCGTCTGCCGAGAGAATGCGCGCCGCCTCGACCAGCCCGAACACGTCGGGCTGCAGCGTGTCGGCCTCGCCGATCACCTCGAGCTTGATCCACGGCGTGCCGAACACCTCTCTCGCCATCTGGGCCGTGGTCACCGCCTCCTTTACGCTGTAGCAACCCGCGGTGTTGGGCAGGACGCGGGCGCCGATATCGCGGATAAACCGCCAGAAGTCCTGCCCTTCCCTGAGCCGCGCAGACTCGCGACGCAGCGACACCGTGAGGACTTCCGCGCCCGACACGCGCGCGGCGGCGGCGAGGATGGCGGGCGAGGGATATTGCGACGTCCCAAGCATGAGGCGGGAGGCGAGCGTCGCGCCGTAGAGAGTGAGGTCCGTACTCTGCACGGCGTCGCTAGCCCCCCTGCCGCGGCGCGACGATCTCGATCTTGTCGCCGTCCTTGACCGGCGTCGTCTCGCGCGCCCGCGCCGGCACGAACTCGCCATTGAGCGCGGTTGCGACCTTGGCTTCGCAGTAATCGAGCGCCGCAAGCGCTTCCGCGAGCGTCCCCACTGCGACCTCGCGCGTTTCTCCGTTGACGATCAGCGTCATGCGAACGCCCCCGCCCTCTCAAGCGCCAGCGTCGCCGCCCGCTCGGCGAAAGCCGGCGCGAGCAGGAATCCGTGGCGATACAAACCGTTGACGAAGATGCGCCCCCCACGTACCTCGACGCGCGGCTCGTTGTCAGGATAAGCGGGTCGTACGTCGGCACTCATTTCCAAAATCTCCGCTTCGCCGAAGGCGGGATGGAGCGCATAGGCCGCGCCGAGCAGTTCCAGCGCGGAGCGCACGCTGACCGCGCCTCTCTCCGCGCTTTCGACCATCGTCGCTCCGATCATGAACTCGCCATTCGCCCTCGGCACGACATAGAGCGGTATGCGCGGATGGAGAAACCTCACCGTGCGGGTGAGCGTGATCTCCCGCGTGCGCACGCGGATCATCTCGCCGCGCACGCCGCGCAACTCAGGGAGGTCGCGGCGCGCGGCGAAGCCGCGGCAATCGACGACGATGGCAGCCTGCTCCGCAAGCTGCTCGCCCTCCTCGCCAAAACGGATTTCGGCGCCGCGCGCCCGCAGGCGATCGACGAGCGCGCGCATCGCTGCGCGCGGATCGAGATGCCCCTCGTCGCCAAAGAAGAGCCCCTTGCGAAATCGGCCAGCCAGGTCGAGCTCGAGCGCCGCGATCCGCGCCTCGTCGGCGAGCTGATGGCCGCTCGTCCGCGCGGCGAAGCGCTCGATCTCCGGCGCATCGCGCGGCGGCGCCACGACGAGCGTGCCTTCGCGCACGACGCCTGGAACGCGCGCGTCCCACCAGTCGATCGCGCCCCTCCCCATCGCGACGACGGACGCGGGCGCGCTCTCGCCCTCGCAATAGGGAGCAAGCATGCCGCCGGCGAGCCACGACGCGCCGCCGCCAAGTTCATGCGCCCGCTCGACCAGCGACACCTTCGCGCCGCGTTCGGCCAGCGCCAGCGCGCTTGCGAGGCCCGCCACGCCCGCGCCAATGACCAGCGTACCGCTCATAGGTGGCGCGTCTCCGCCGGGGCGGAGGTCCAGGAGTTGTGGAGGCCGTCGCAGTATGTGACCGGCGCCGCGATCAGCTCCGCGATATCGGCGTCCTCGAGGCAGGCGACGCTCACGTTGATGTAAGGGCGCCCGAGCATGTTCGGCGTCTCGATCCTGTCGTGCACGTGCACGCCGCAGGTCGGGCAGAAGAAATGCCGCGCAACCGGGTTGCGCCCGCGGTATTCGGAGGCTTCCCCCGAGACGGAAAAATCGCCCGGCGCCGCCCGCGCGTGCCAGAAGCGCGACTTGGCGCAATAGGTGCAGTTGCATTTGACGGTGCCGGCCGCGAGATCGAGCCTGGCCTCGAACCGCAGCGCCCCGCAATGGCAGCCGCCGAGGAAGGCGCGCTTCGCCGCGAGCGCGTCCGGCCCCGAGGCGCTATTCGGCGGCGTCGACATAGAGCGCCCCGCCCTTCTCCAGGAACTCGCGCGATTTCTCGGCCATGCCGGCCATCGCTTCGGCTTCTTTACGCAGGTCTTGGGTAATCTGCATCGAGCAGAATTTCGGGCCGCACATCGAGCAGAAATGCGCGACCTTGTGGCCGTCCTTCGGCAGCGTCTCGTCGTGGAACTTGCGCGCTGTGTCCGGATCGAGCGACAGGTTGAACTGGTCTTCCCAGCGGAAGTCGAAGCGCGCCCGCGACAGCGCATCGTCTCGGATGCGCGCAGCCGGGTGGCCCTTGGCGAGATCGGCGGCGTGCGCGGCGATGCGATAAGCGATGACACCGGCCTTCACATCCTCGCGGTCGGGCAGGCCGAGGTGCTCCTTGGGCGTCACGTAGCAGAGCATCGCCGTGCCGAACCAGCCGATCATCGCCGCCCCGACCGCGGAGGTGATGTGGTCGTAGCCCGGCGCGATGTCGGTGGTCAGCGGCCCCAGGGTATAAAACGGCGCTTCGCCGCATTCCCTGAGCTGCTTTTCCATATTGACCTTGATCTTGTGCATCGGCACGTGGCCGGGGCCCTCGATCATCACCTGGCAGCCCTTGTCCCAAGCGACCCGGGTCAGTTCGCCGAGTGTCTCAAGCTCGGCGAATTGAGCGGCGTCATTGGCGTCGGCGATTGAGCCCGGACGCAGGCCGTCGCCGAGCGAAAACGAGACGTCATACCTGCGCATTATGTCGCAGATGTCGCCGAACCGCTCGTAGAGGAAGCTCTCGCGGTGGCCGGCGAGGCACCAGCGGGCCATGATCGACCCACCGCGCGAGACGATGCCGGTCACCCGCCTGGCGGTCAGAGGCACATGGGCGAGGCGCACTCCGGCATGGATGGTGAAATAGTCGACACCCTGCTCGGCCTGTTCGACCAGCGTGTCCTTGAACACTTCCCAATCGAGCTTGAGCGGATCGCCGCCGACTTTCTCGAGCGCCTGGTAGATCGGCACGGTGCCGATCGGCACGGGCGCGTTGCGGATGATCCAGGAGCGGATGTTGTGGATATTGCGGCCGGTCGAAAGGTCCATGACCGTGTCCGCGCCCCAGCGGATCGCCCACGCCATCTTCTCCACCTCTTCGGCGACGCCGGAGCTGACCGCCGAATTGCCGATGTTGGCGTTGACCTTGACCAGGAAATTGCGGCCGATCGCCATCGGCTCGAGCTCGAGGTGATTGATGTTTGCGGGAATGATCGCCCGCCCGCGCGCGACTTCCTCGCGCACGAATTCCGGCGTCACGAATTCGGGAATAGCGGCGCCGAAGCTTTCGCCGTCAGCGACCCGAGCGGATGCGTCCGCGACCTTGGCCTCGCGCCCAAGATTCTCGCGATGGGCGACATAGATCATCTCCTCGGTGACAATTCCGGCGCGGGCGAATTCGAGCTGGGTCACGAGCTGGCCGGGGCTCCCCGCACGCAACGTCCGTGTCGCCGGGCAGAGCGGCGCAAGGTGGTCGGCCGAGACGTTGCCGTTGTCTTCGGGCCTGACCGGACGCGGCCGGGCGGCCGCCAGGCCCCGCGTCTCAATCCAGGCCTCACGCGCGGGCGGCAGGCCATTGGCGAGGTCGAATGGCGCCGAGCCTTCCGTATAGGGTCCAGACGGATCGTAGACCTTGACCGGCGGCTCGCCCGGGTCGCTGAGCGCGATCTCGCGGAACGGAACGCGGATGTCGGGGCGTCCCTCGGGCGCAGCATAGGCCTTGCGCGAGCCCGCAATCGGCCCGGTCGTGACGCTCTGCGGCGCCGCGAATTTGGCAATCTCGTTCATGGGCCGTCTCCTCGCGCATGAGCCGGACGGCGGGAGCTTGCGGACCCAATGGAAGAAAATCGGCCGCTACGTCCCTTCGCCGGCATGACCCGGATCAGGTTCAAAGGGTTCGGCGCCTCGCCGTCTCAGCCCCTCATCGGGACGCCCCTCGAGCACACGCCGAATCTGGACCCGGCGCCGCGGTCTGTCAACCTCGTCGGCGCCCGGCCGCCGGGCGCCTATCTGGCCCGCTTCGACCAAACAATCGAGCTATCGGCTCGAAGGCAAGGCCGGCCGGCCATTTGCCCGCTTTCGGGCGGCGACGCGCGCGGCGATCAGCGCGACGCCTGGAACCCGCCTTGTCGCCAAGGCCGCCCGACTGCGCCATTCCCGCAAGACCGCCGCTGCAGCTTCCTTGTACGGGGCGACGATCCGGTCTGCGTAGTCATGAAACGCCATGACCTTAGCGTAGGACCGGGCGAACCATCGCATCGTCATTAGCCGGTGCTGAGTGAGGTCGAAGATTGCCGGGATGAGCGCAATCGCCAGGAACTTGAGCACGACCCAGGCGATCGCCCCGACCAGGACGTAGCCCATCGCGATCGCGACTGTCGCGACCACGAGGAGCGGCTCGACGATCAGGAACGGCACAAGGAAAATCAACAGCACGAGCGGCGCCGGTAGGCGGTCGACCAGCGCGGCGAACACACGCTTGAAGCGGGTCCACGGAATGATCCCAACGACGCGGCGCTCGAGCGCGACGAACCCGTCCCACACCCACGCGATCGCTAAAAACGCGATCGCCAGTGCGAGAAGAATCGCCCGCCTCGCCCTGAAACGCTTCATCCCGACAAGAGTCCTCTAGAATTCCGACCAGCAACTTGCGCTCACGAACGCGTGACAATGCCGATCAATCGCGGCGGGCGCAAGGCTTCTGGCGCCGCAATATGGCCATTAATGCGCTGTTAACGCTGCCGCGGGTTGCGTGGCGTTCGTGATCATGCAGCAAGGCGGCGGTAAGCTTATCGGAACCTTGCCTTAACTCTAAGACGTCACGCTCGGAGCCGAGCGAGGCGTCGTCAGGAGCGGCGGAATGGACGCAAACACGGCCGGGGGTTCCATCGCGTTGGCGGCGGCGCTGACGCTCGGCCTGGCCCTCGGCGCCTGCTCGCACAACACCACCGACAACAACTTCGCCGCTGGCTATGGCGCGGCCGGTCCCGGCAGCGTCCAGGAATTCAATCAGACGGTCGGCGATCGGGTCTTCTTCGACACCGATCAGACCGACCTGTCCCCGACCGCCCAGGCGACGCTCGACAAGCAGGCGGCTTGGCTCAATCAGTACAATCACTATGCCTTCACCATCGAAGGCCACGCCGACGAGCGCGGGACGCGCGAGTATAATTTCGCGCTCGGCGCCCGGCGCGCCCAGGCGGTCCACGACTACCTCGCCGCCAAGGGCGTCGCCGCGTCGCGCATGAAGACGATCAGTTACGGCAAGGAGCGGCCGGTCGCCACCTGCGACGATATTTCCTGCTGGTCGCAGAATCGCCGCGCCGTCACCGTGCTCAATGGCGCGCCCGGAAGCTCCTGAGCGGCCTGGACAGGCGAGAGACGGGGCTTGCGCCTCGTCTTGAAATCGACAGACGCGGAGCTTATGGGCCCGCGAACGAGACCCCACCGAGGAAACCGTAAGTGACGTCATCGTTTCGCCCGCCCCTCATGGCGGTCCTGCTCGCCTGCGCCGCGCTCGCGGCGCCGGCTCAGGCCCAGTTCAATCCCTTCAACCGGGGGCCAGCGCCGCCGGCCAACGTTCCGGGCGACCCCAACGACGCCGCCCAACTCGTGCTGCGCGTCAATCAGCTCGAGGAGGAGCTCCGGCAGGCCAACGGCCGGATCGAGGAATTGGAGAACGCCGAACATCGGCTCGAGACGCAGCTGCAGAAATTCCGCGAGGACGTCGAATACTGGTTCGGCGACCGCTCCGGCGGCGCGCCGCGGGACGCGGACGTCGCCGAAGCGCCGCAAAGCCCCGGCGAGCCGGCTGCGCCGCCGAGGCCGAGGAAGTCGGATGCGTTCGACCCCGACGCCGACCCGAACGCGCCCGGCGCGCCGCGGCCGCTCGGGACCACCGCCGCGAGCGCGCCGCTGGTGCGCGAGGCGCCGGCGGCCAGTCAGCCGCTCGAGCTCGGCAAGAGCGCACCGTCCCAGCCGCCCGCTTCCGGGCCGACGATCGTCGGCTCCGGGGTGGCGATGCTCGATCAGCCGCGCGAACAGTTCAACGCGGCGCTGCAGGCCTTCCAGGCCGGGCAATATCCGGAAGCCGAAGCCGGCTTCAAGTCGTTTCTCGCAGCCAATCCTTCGCACCGGCTGAGCGCGGACGCGATCTTCTACATCGGCGAGACCTATCTTCAGCGCTCGCGGCCGCGCGAGGCGGCCGAGCAATATCTCAAGGTCACGACCGACTATTCGAAGTCGTCGCGCGCGCCCGAAAGCATGGTGCGGCTCGGCCAGACGCTCGCCGCCCTCGGCAACAACGAACAGGCCTGCGCAACGCTCACCGAATTCGGCAAGCGCTACCCGGCCGCGTCGGCCTCGGTGAAGAAGCTCGCCGAGCATGAGAGCGCCAAGGATCATTGTTGAACGCCCAGCGCTCGCGCGCGCCTTCGGCGGCTCAAATCGAGGCGCTGTTTGAGCCGCTGGGGCGGGCGAAGACGCTTCTGATCGCCGTCTCTGGCGGGCCTGATTCGACCGCGCTCCTGCTGATGGCGGCCGAATGGGCCAAGCGGAGCGGCCGAGCGCGCATCGAGGCCGCGACGGTCGATCACGGCCTTCGCCCGGAAAGCGTGGGCGAGGCGAAGGCGGTGGCGGCGCTCTGCGCCCGTCTCGGGGTCGCCCATCGCATTCTCCGCTGGAAGGGCGCGAAGCCCGCGAGCCGCATCCAGGAGCGCGCGCGGGAGGCGCGCTACCGCCTGCTCGTCGACCACGCCAAGGCGATCGGCGCCGACGCGCTGCTCACCGCCCATCACGCCGACGATCAGGCGGAGACGGTGCTGTTCCGTCTCCTGCGCGGCTCCGGGATGGCGGGCCTGCGCGGCATGGAGCTTTTGACCGCGCGCGACGGCATGACGATCGCCCGGCCGCTGATCGGCCTGAGAAAGCGCGAGCTCGTCGCCTACGCTCGGGCGCGGGGCGCGCCGTTCGTCGACGACCCGTCCAACGCCGACCCGCGCTTCGCCCGCACCCGCCTGCGCGCCCTCATCGCCCGTCTCGGCGAAGAAGGCCTCGACGCCGACGCGCTCGATCGCCTCGCGCGCCGCGCCGGCGAAACCGAGCAGGCGCTCGCGCATCTGGCCGCCGAAGTCGAGGCGCGGCTCGGCGCAGGCGAGGCGGTCGACGCCCGCGCGCTCTACGCCGCGCCGATCGCGATCGTGGAGCGAATCCTGGCGAGGCGCATCGCCGCTGCGGGCGGACGCGAGGAGAGCCGGATCGGCCTCGAGAAGATCGAGGCGCTGGCGGCCGCCCTCAGCGCCGCGCTGAGCGAGCGCCGCGCCTACGCCGCCAATATCGGCGGCGCCCTGGTCAAGCTCTCGGCCAAGGGCCGGTTGAGCTTCGCCCCCGAGCCGCCGCGTAGGGGCGGCAAGCGCTCGGGATCGTAGGCCTCCTTTTCGGCAACGGTCCGAGAGAATCTGTTTGGGTTTTCTTGGCTCGCGGCCGCCGCCCGCCGAACACCGGTTCAGGCCGGGTTGCATCTCCTTGGTTTTCGGGGGCAGACACATCGCGTCGCCGCACTTTATTTCGCGATTTACGGAAAAAGCGATTTACCTTCTGAAAATGCCGCTGGCGGTTATTACTGTAGCTGTACTTCAGACGAATAACAAAAAAACCGCGAGCAACGGTTCGGGCGCGTCTTCCCGGACGGTGATTTCCTTCGGGTCACTACGGAAGCCGTGCCGTTTGGAAAAGGATTGCGCAGTGCTCACGCAGGCTCGTCCTTCATCTCCAGGTTTTTCTTGCGGAAGGCTTC
>Ga0335076_10002323_pt1 | contig 18864 bp, 14 predicted proteins | sample Lox_Sample_25_FD_206717 | JGI IMG/M metagenome (GOLD analysis project Ga0335076, IMG submission 206717) | Soil microbial communities from Loxahatchee National Wildlife Refuge, Florida, United States - Lox_Sample_2.5 | ecosystem: Environmental > Terrestrial > Soil > Wetlands | place: USA...
GCGATGCGCGGCGAGGTTCTCCAGGTCGAGAACCTGAGCGCCGAAGCTGGTCAGAGTCTGCAGCAAATAGCTTTTGCCCGATCCGGTGAGGCCGCAGATCACTCTCAGGCTGCATCGGCGCGCGAGATGCGGCAGCTCCGCCACGACCGTGCGACGATAGGCCTTGTAGCCTCCTTCAAGGCGATGCGCGTCCCATCCGATCTCCCGCAGGATGTGAACCATGGCGTCGCTGCGTTTGCCGCCACGCCAGCAGTAGACCAGCGGCCGCCAGGACCTCGGGTTGTCCATGAATTCCTGTTCGATATGTTGCGCGATGTTGCGCGAGACCAGCGCGGCGCCTACCTTGCGGCCGGTAAAAGCCGAGACCTGCTTGTACAGCGTGCCGACATGTGCGCGTTCCTGATCGGTGAGCACAGGCCGATTCACAGCGTCGGGCACGTGGTCCTCGGCGAATTCCGAGGGCGTACGCACATCGATCACCTCGTCAAAATCGGCCAGTTGTGTTAGGTTCGCCATGTTCCAAGCGGCGACACATCGCACCTGTGCATCATCGTTTTTGCGCCGGCCCGATCAACATCGGCCGCAGCTTTCCCCACACGTTGTCGAGCAAGATGCTCTGCGCCTCGACGTCGGGATGCATGCCATCGGCCTGAAACAGGTCGCGCCTGTCGGCCAGTCCCTCGAGCAGGAAAGATACGAGAGGTACGCGCGTCTGATTGGCTGCCGCAATAAAACCGGCGTGGAACTTTTCCGTGTAATCCGGGCCGTAGTTGGGCGGAATGCGCATGCCGACCAGCAGCACCTTGGCCTTCGCCGCTTGCGACGAGCGCACCATCGCCACTAGATTCTCGCGCATCGCGTCCGGCGCCTGGCCGCGCAGGCCGTCATTGGAGCCGAGCTCGAGGATCACGATGCGCGGATGGTGTTGTGCCAATGCGTCGGCCAGCCGGTTGCGGCCGCCCAACGTGGTCTCGCCGCTGATACTTGCGTTGACCACGCGGTATGCGTAGTTGTCGCGTTCCAGCCGTTGTTGCAGCAGATCGACCCAGCCCTTGCCCTGCGGCAGCCCATAGCCGGCCGAGAGGCTGTCGCCGAACACCATGATCGCCGGCGGCGGCGCGCCTAGCGAGTTCAGCCAGGGGCCAATCAAGGCCAGAAGCAAGAGCATTCGGAGCAGTGATCGGTTCATGCGACCTATTGTGAAGGCCGTCGCTCTCGGCAAGCAAGTCGAGACCGGGCGCAGCCGTCTGACTATCCTGGAGGACGTGAGTTTCGAGATTGCTCCCGGCGAGGCCGTCGCCATCCTCGGCGCCTCCGGGTCGGGCAAGACCACCCTGCTCGGATTGCTGGCCGGACTCGATGTGCCTACGGCGGGCCAGGTTCTCATCGATGGAGACGATCTCGGCGCGCTCGACGAAGACGGGCGCGCTGCGCTGCGCCGGCGTTTGGTGGGGTTCGTGTTCCAGTCATTTCAGCTCCTGCCTGCGCTCACCGCCTCGGAAAATGTCATGCTGCCGATGGAATTGGCGGGCGCTGCCAACCCGCGCGAAGCGGCCCTCGACCTACTTACGCGCGTTGGTCTGGCCGAGCGGTTGGATCATTACCCACGCCAGCTCTCCGGCGGGGAGCAGCAACGCGTGGCCATCGCACGCGCATTCGCCGGCCCGCCCAGACTGCTGTTCGCCGACGAGCCTACCGGCAACCTCGACTCGACTACGGGCGACGAGATCGTGAACCTGATGTTCGATCTGAATCGCGAGCGCGCCACGACGCTGCTCCTCGTTACCCATGATGAACGCCTGGCGGCGCGCTGTGGTCGCCGGCTGCGGTTGGCGGCAGGCAGACTGCTCGATGGTCTGCGGACCTAGCCGTCCGGCTGGCTGCGTCGGTAGATCGGGGGCGGCGTGATACCGCCGACCCAACCTCCTGCTACGGGCGGAGAAGGAGTTTCAAGTGAGCTGTCCTGGTGGCGCGGAGTCGTACTTTCGCTGCGCATGCTGGCGCGCGACTGGCGCGCGGGCGAGTTGCACGTTCTGGTGGTCGGTCTGCTCATCGGCGTCAGCAGTCTTACGACTGTAGCGTTTTTTGCCGACCGCGTGCGCCAGGCGCTCAGCCTGGAAGCGAGCCAGCTGCTTGGCGCCGATCTGGTGATCGTGTCCGACCGTCCGATCGATCGACTGTTTGGCGCGGAAGCGCAGCGGCTCGACTTGCGCATGGTGGAGACGGTCCGCTTCCCCAGCATGGTCCTGCATGAAGGCAGGTCGCAGCTCAGCGAGATCAAAGCGGTCGCGCCTGGCTATCCGCTCAAAGGGCGGTTGATCATCGACGACGGTGAGCATGCTGCGAACAGGCAGGTCGACGGGATTCCTTCCCCGGGGACCGTCTGGGTGGACGAGCGGCTGCTGGCGCGTCTGGAGATGCGTGTCGGAGATGGGATCGCGCTGGGCGTTCGCAAGTTTCGTGTTGCCGCCCGCCTCAACGAGGAACCGGAAACCAGCGTCGGATTCCTGAACCTCGGACCGCGGTTGATCATGAATATCGCGGACCTGCCCTCCACCGGATTGATCCAGGTCGGCAGCCGGGTTACGTATCGCCTCGGGCTGGCCGGCACCCCAGATGCCATCCGGGAGTTCCGCACGTTCTCGCAGGCACGCGCCGGTCCGGGACAGCGCGTCGAGGACGTGCGCGACGCACGACCCGAGATTCGCTCGGCATTGGAGCGGGCCGAAAAGTTTCTTGGGTTGTCCGCGCTATTGTCCGTGCTGCTGGCTGCTGTCGCGGTAGCACTGGCTGCCCGTCGCTACCTCAAACGCCATCTCGACGGATGTGCGGTCATGCGCTGCCTCGGTGCAAGCCAAGCACTCATCGTGCGTTTGCACGTTCAGCAGTTCGTGGCGCTTGGATTCGCAGCAAGCGTAGCGGGCTGTGTCGTGGGTTTCGCTGGCCAGGCAGTTCTCTCCACTTTGCTCAAGCCGCTGGTCGGCTTCGACCTGCCGCTACCCGGCCTCCTACCCGTACTGCAAGGTTTCGTCGCGGGATTCGTGCTGCTCCTGGGCTTTGCCATTCCGCCGCTGGTCGCATTGCGCAAGGTGCCTCCACTGCGGGTGCTACGACGCGATCTGGGCTTGCCCGACACCGCAGGCATGGCTGGCTATACATTGGGCGTAGTAGCGCTCGCCGCGCTGGTTCTATGGGAAGCGCAGGACCCAAAAGTGGGAGTCTATGTGCTGAGCGGCGGAGTCGGCACGATGGCGGTATGCGCACTCGTGACCTGGGCGTTGATGCGCGCATTTGGCTGGACCGGAGGGCACGCGGGTTTCGCGTGGCGTTTCGGCCTTGCGAACCTGCGCCGCCGGCCACTCGCCACCATCACCCAAGTCGTGGCGCTGGGGGTCGGCATCATGGCGCTCGTTCTGCTCACGCTCGTGCGTGGCGATCTGCTGGCAAGCTGGAAAAAGACTCTGCCACCGGATGCACCGAACCGATTTCTGGTCAATATCCAGCCCGATCAGCTCGAGCCGCTGCGGGCGTTCTTTCGCGAAAACGGCCTGCAAGCCCCGGAGCTGTTCCCGATGATTCGAGGGCGTCTCATCGCGCGCAACGGGAAGCCCGTTTCATCGAATGACTACGCCGACGACCGCGCCAAGCGGCTCATCGATCGCGAGTTCAACCTGTCGTGGGCGCAGCACACGCAGCCGGACAATGTCATCGTCGCGGGGCGCTGGTGGGGCGAGACAGATCGGGGTCGCCGCCTGTTGTCGGTGGAGGAGGGCATCGCCAGGACCCTGGGGATCAAAATGGGGGACAAGCTCACATATGAGATCGCCGGAAGCACGCTTGAAGGCGAGGTCGCATCGCTGCGCAAAGTGGAGTGGGATTCGTTCCGGGTGAACTTCTTCGTCGTCGTGCCGCCCGGTGTGTTGGACGCGTACCCCGCCAGCTTCGTCACCAGCTTTCATCTCTCATCGGATCGTTCTGGCCTCATGGATCAACTGGTGAAGCGCTTCCCCAATTTTCTCGTGATCGATGTGGCGACGGTGCTGGGGCAGGTCCAGCGCATCATGGATCAGGTCGTACGGGCAGTGGAGTTCGTATTCCTATTCGGCCTGCTGGCCGGTTTGGTGGTGCTGTTCGCGGCGATCAGCGCCACCCACGACGAGCGCGTATTCGACGCCGCCATCATGCGCACTGTCGGCGCCACTGGGCGACAGATGCTGTCCGCCCACGCCGCTGAGTTCGCTGCCATCGGGGCGCTCGCCGGGTTGCTCGCGGCAATCGGTGCTTCGCTGCTGGGCTGGGTGCTGGCGACGCAGGTTCTGACCGTGCCTTACAGTGTAAGCGCCTGGGTTTGGCTGGTGGGGCTGCTCGGAGGGACGGGCGGGGTCCTGGCAGCCGGGCTGGTCGGAACTCGCCGGGTGCTCCGCACTCCGCCGATGCAGATTTTTCGCGAAGCAGGGTGAGGGAACCTGGCTCGTGATCCGTGGTACGTGTTTCGTAACCACCGCTCCACGCCTTCGGTTCCCCGGGGTCTACGAACCGCGCACCACGTGCCACGAACCACGGCTCAGGCACAGCACGTGCTAAACTGGCAGGCTTTTTATTTACGCGTCCTTACCAATGCACCGACCCGTACGCAATCTCGCCATCATCGCCCACGTCGACCACGGAAAGACCACGTTGGTCGACAAGCTCCTGCGCCAGGCCGGCGTCTTCGCCGCCCACCAGCATGTGCAAGAGCGCGTGATGGACAGCAACGACCTGGAGCGGGAGAGGGGCATCACGATTCTCGCGAAGAACGCGGCATTCGACTACGCGGGCGTGCACATCAACATCGTAGACACGCCCGGCCATCGGGACTTCGGAGGAGAGGTTGAGCGCGCGCTATCCATGGTGGACGGCGTCCTGGTTCTGGTCGACGCCGTCGAGGGCCCGATGCCGCAGACGCGGTTCGTCACGCGCAAGGCCCTGGCGCGCGGTCTAAGACCGATCGTGGTCGTAAACAAGATTGACCGTGCCAATGCCCGGCCAGACTGGGTCGTGAGCCACACCTTCGATTTGTTCGACAAGCTCGGCGCGAGCGAAGAGCAGCTCGACTTCCCCGTGGTGTATGCATCCGCGCTGCTCGGGTATGCCACCCTCGATCTGCGCAACCCGGGCACCGACATGCGGCCGCTGTTCGACACCATCCTCAAGCACGTCCCCGCCCCCACCGGAGATCCGGAGCAGCCGCTGCAGCTGCAGATCAGTGCGCTGGATTATTCCAGCTACGTGGGGCAGATCGGTATTGGCCGCATCGGGCGCGGGCGGCTGAAAGCCGGGCAGGCCGTGCTGATCTTCGGCGCCGACGGCGTAGCAGAGCCGGCTCGAGTTGCCCATCTCTATGGGTTCGAGGGCCTGGAGCGCGTGCCGCAGGAAGAAGCGCAAGCCGGCGACATCGTGCTGCTGCAAGGCATCGAGAATCTGACCATAGGCTGCACGCTGACCGACCCCGAGCGTCCGCAGCCCCTGCCGATGCTGGCAGTGGACGAGCCCACGCTGAGCATGAACTTCCAGGTCAACACGTCTCCGTTCGCCGGCAGGGAGGGCAAGTTCGTCACCAGCCGCCAGTTGCGCGAACGACTGCAGAGAGAGTTGCTGGCGAACGTCGCGCTGCGTGTGGAAGACACAGCGGATGCGGATGTATTTCTGGTGTCGGGGCGCGGCGAGCTTCATCTCACCATCCTGCTCGAGAATATGCGGCGCGAAGGCTATGAGCTGGCCGTATCGCGGCCGCGTGTGTTGATGCGCGACGTCGACGGCGAGCGTCGCGAGCCCTATGAGCTGGTCACCATCGACGTCGACCAGCAGCACCAGGGCGCGGTCATGGAGGCGCTGGGCCAGCGGCGCGGCGAGTTTACCGACATGCAATCCGATGCCAAGGGGCGCGTGCGGCTGGAATATCGGATCCCGGCCCGCGGGCTGATCGGGTTCCAGACCGAGTTCCTGAATCTTACGCGTGGCACCGGCGTGCTCAGTCACGTGTTCGACGACTACGGCGTGGTCAAGCCCGACATGCCGGAACGCCGCAACGGCGTGCTGATTTCGGCGGAGGAGGGCACGGCGGTGCCCTACGCCCTGTTCAATCTGGAGCCGCGGGGTCGCATGTTCGTAAGCCCGGGAGACCCCGTGTACGAAGGCATGGTCATCGGCATCCATAGCCGCGACAACGATCTGGTGGTCAATCCGATCAAGACCAAAAAACTCACCAACATCCGCGCCGCTGGCAAGGACGAGAACGTCGTCCTCACCCCGCCGATTCAGCTGACGTTGGAATCGGCGATCGAATTCATCGCCGACGACGAGCTGGTGGAGATCACGCCGAAGTCCATCCGTATCCGCAAGCGCCACCTGACCGAGCACGAGCGCAAGCGGGCATCGCGCACCGAGGTCGCGGCCTGACGGAGCCACGAGGCATGCCCAGCTGCGCTGGGTTTATACTCCGCGCATGGAACTGAGCTACTTGGCGCTGGGAACGGCCGGGGTGGCCGTCGCCGCGCTCGTCGCGATCCTCTGGGTTGGTCATCGGCTCGGCATTCTTCTGCGCTCTCAGGCGGATTTGCCCGCTACGGTGGAGCAGGTGCTGGAGGAGAAGCACCTGGCCATGGTCAAGGATCTCAACGGCGGGCTGAACGGCCAGGCCGACCGTTTGAGCGCGACGCAGACCGAAGCGTCCGAGCGCTTGCGCGGCACCGTATCGCAGGACCTCAAGCAGACGCGCGATGCCATGCTCGTCCTCCAGCTCTCGCAGACCGAGGAGCTGTCCGGTACCCGCGAGACGATGAGCCAGAGGCTCAGCGGCCTCGCCGCCGATCTGCAGATGAAGCACGACGAGCTGCGCGCGGAACTGCTCGGCAAAGTCCTGGAGCGGCTGGGCGAACGCGCACGCGCGGATCAGGAGTTGATCCAGACCACCCTGCACAACATTTCCCAACACCTCGCCACTGCTATCGAGTCGCTCAACAAGACCACCGATGCACGGTTGGAGCACATCAGCGGCAGAGTCACCGAGCGGCTGGACGAGGGTTTCAAAAAGACCAACGAAACCTTCGCCAACGTCATGGCCCGTCTCGCGACCATCGATGAGGCGCAGAAGAAGATCGATGGCCTGACCAGCAACGTCGTGAGCCTGCAGGAATTGCTCGGCGACAAGCGCGCGCGGGGCGCATTCGGTGAAGTTCAGCTGGAAGCCCTGATTACCAACCTGCTGCCGCCGACCGCGTATGTTTTCCAGTACACGCTGTCCAACGGCACACGAGCGGATTGCGTTCTGATGCTGCCCGAGCCCACCGGCATGGTGGCACTGGATTCCAAGTTTCCGCTCGAGAACTACCATCGCATGTTCGATACGGGAACATCGGACATCGAGCGGCACTTGGCGAAGCGGCAATTCCAGGTCGATTTGCGCAAGCACATCGACGACATCAGCACCAAGTACATTATCAGCGGTGAAACCTCGGACGGCGCCGTGATGTTCGTGCCGGCCGAGGCGGTGTTCGCCGAGATCCACGCTCATCATGGTGAGGTCGTCGACTACGCGCTGCAGCGACGGGTGTGGATCGTATCGCCGACTACGATGATGGCCGTGCTCAACACGGCTCGCGCGGTGCTGAAGGACGTGGAAACCCGTCGCCAGGTGCATATCATCAAAGACGAGCTATCCAAACTGGGCAGAGAGTTCGGCCGCTTCGATCAGCGCATGAAGAAACTGGCCGATCACATTCGGCAGGCGCATCAGGACGCAGAAGAGGTGCGGGTGACGAGCGACAAGATTTCCCGCCGCTTCTCGCAGATCGAGAGGGTGGAGCTGGAGCACCTGGAGAGCGTCACGCGCATTGAGCAGGAGCTCATGGAGTCCGAGGTGCCTGCCTTGCCGAGCCAGACCGGCTAGCAAGATCGCGCTCTTGCGTCTGCACTGAGGCATGTGGAGCGCGTTCACGGCCTGGCGCCGCAAACGGATTTTGGCCCGGGCACGGCTCGATCACGACGCCTGGCGCAAGGTCTTGCAGCGATTTCCTTTCGCGAGAGGGCTGTCCCCGGACGAACGCAAGCGGCTGTTGGAGCTGACCGTGCTGTTCCTGCACGACAAACGCTTCTCTGCTGCGCACGGTCTCCAGCTCACGGACGCGATGCGCCTGCATGTGACCATTCAGGCATGCATTCTGATTCTGAACCTCGGGATCGAATTCTATCGGGGTTGGAGCGAGATCATTGTCTACCCCGCCGAGTTCGTCCCGCGTCACCAATATACCGACGAGATGGGCGTCGTACACCAAGGTGACGAGGCTTACGCTGGCGAGGCGTGGCTGGATGGTCCAGTGATTCTGTCCTGGGCCGATGTCGTGGAGACGGAGTACCCGGATGGCGTCAACGTGGTGATCCACGAGTTTGCGCACAAGCTCGACATGCTCAATGGAGGGGCGAACGGCTACCCGCCGCTGCACCGGGGCATGACCCGGCGCGCGTGGGCCGAAGCCTTCAGCGCGGCGTATGACGATTTTCGGAAGCGCGTAGAGCACGGCGAGGACATGGTCATCGATCCGTACGCGTCCGAGAGCCCGGCAGAGTTTTTCGCCGTCCTGAGCGAAGCTTTTTTCGAGCTTCCCGATGTCGTGGATGCGGAATATCCCCGGGTATACACACAGCTTTCGCAGTTCTACCGGCAGGACCCGCGGACGCGTGTCGGGCGTGCGAGAGAGCGCGCTGCGCCGGGCGTCGAGCATTGAGCGTGAGCACAGCGCGCCGTCTGAAGCTGTGGTTGGCGGCGATCCTGGCGCTGCTCGCATTTGCCACGCACGCTCAACAGCAGCAGGTGCTGGAAGTCCTCACACTGGGGTATCGCCAGGCAGACGAGGTGATCCCGCTGTTGCGTCCGCTGCTTGCGCCTGGTGGAACGCTCACGGGCACGAGCAATCGGTTGATCGTCCGCACTACGCCCGCCAATCTTGCGGAGTTGAAGCAAGTACTGGCGGTCATGGACTCGAGACCCCGCCAGCTGGTGATTTCCGTCCGCCAGGGCGCTGCCGCGGATGTCGCAAGGGACCGTGCGTCCGTGTCGGGATCGGCAGGCGGGGGCGATGCACAAGTTACGGTGACGCCGCCGCCGGGAACTCGCGAAGATCCGTCCGTTACCGTGCAGACCGAGCGCAGCCGCATCGAGGGTCGCGGCATCGGCAGCGGATCGACTCAGGACTCCAGCGTGATGCAATCGGTGCGGGTGTTGGAAGGCAACAGTGCCTTCATCCGCGCGGGCCAGTCTGTCCCCGTGACGAGCAGTCGGATTGTTCAGGGATCCGACGGCCAACAGGTCACGCAGACCACCGGTTTCGCGAATGCGGACACTGGCTTCTACGTGACGCCGCGACTGAACGGAGATCGCGTCACTCTGGAGGTCAGCACGGACCGCGACCGGGTCCAGAACCCGAATACCGGGCGCGTGCACGTCCAGCGCCTTAGCACCGTCGTCTCCGGGCGCTTAGGTGAATGGATCGCGGTTGGGGGCTCTTCCGAAAGCGCCGAGCGAGCTCGGGACGATCCGCTTTCGCAACGTCGAAGCTCGACGCGCGACGACCGGAGGATCATGTTGAAGGTGGACGAGGTGCGATGACGGAGTCGGGCAACAAGCCGTTCCATCTCGCGCTGCTCGCTATCGGTATCGCGATTCTGGCGTGGTCCGCGTGGAAGCCTCACGACTATTTCACATGGATCTTGGAGGTGTTCCCCGCGATCGTAGCGGCGATCGTGCTGACGGCACTCTATCCGCACTTCCGGTTCACGACCCTGGTGTACGTTCTGACTCTGATTCATGCCGTCATCTTGATCATAGGCGGACACTACACTTATGCCGAGATGCCTCTGTTCAACTGGCTGCGCGACGAGTTTCATCTTACGCGCAACTACTACGACCGCCTGGGTCACCTCGCCCAGGGTTTCGTCCCTGCGATCATCGTGCGTGAAATCCTCATTCGCAATCGAGTCGTGAACGGGCGCCGGTGGCTGTTTTTCATCGTTTGCAGCATCGCGCTGGCGATCAGCGCGTGCTACGAGTTCTTCGAATGGTGGGTCGCCGTGGCCTCGGGATCGGGTGCGGACGCGTTTCTCGCGACGCAGGGCGATGTGTGGGATACGCAGTGGGACATGTTCATGGCGCTGTGCGGTGCCATCGTAGGGCAGCTGACGATGGCAGGCGTCCACAACGGACAGCTGCATGCGCTGGGTGCGACGACTGGTACAGCCGAACGGAAGCAGCGACGTGCTCTGCAAGTTCCTGGACATTGCGCGTCGCGAGGTCGACGGCCCCCGGGCTGAAGTCGATGGCCAGGACCTCGGCGCCAGCTTCAGTGAAGCAGCGCAACTCGTGAGCGGATCCGCACCCCGGCACCAGAACGCGCGCCTCCGGCGTGAGCGTCGCGACGAAGGCAGTTAAGTCGCACGCCGCGTGCATCCCACGGCGTTATGCCGTCGTGGTAGCGCGTGTCCCAGAATTCGGGGAGGGAACTGTCCTGCATGAGGTCCGTGACTCGTGAACGGCCGTTGAAGAAACCGTGACTCGTAACAGGCCGTGAGAGGCCTGTGATTCGTCTTGTCGTGAAACCGCCACCATCGAGTGTTCCAGAAATTACGAGTCGCGGCCGTTCACGAGTCATGGCTCTCAGGGGCCGTTCACGGCTTCTCTCCCCCCTCCGGTCCATAGAACACCACCCACAGCGCGAGATCGTCACTGAAGTCCTCGAACCGATGCACGACACCGGCCGGAACGAACAGAACGTCGCCCGGGCCGAATTGTTGCCGTGCGCCGCCATTCACGAACCAGCCGCGCCCACGAGCCACGAGGTAGATCTCGTCGCGCGTATGCGGCCGCTGGGGATCGGTACCGTGAGGGGCAAAGAGTTTGAGCAACAGGCTTCCGTGTTGGTATATCGGTGCGGAACGCGGGGTAGTCCCGATCGGCGGCAGGGAAGCGATCGCCTGCAGCAATCCCCAGCGGCGTGTTCCATTCGCACCGGCTACGTGATCGTGTTCGAAGGCGTCCATGCTGTCTCCTCAGGAATCCCGGTTCGGCGTATTCAGCGCTTTCCAGCGGAAACAGCCCACGACGTGATCGTTGACCATTCCGACGGCCTGCATGAACGCATAGCAGATCGTGCTGCCTACGAAGTTGAAGCCGCGCGCCTTCAGATCCTTGCTCATCGCATCGGACGCCGGCGTCGATGCGGGCACCTGGGCCTGCAGCTTCCAACGATTACGCACTGGCTTCCCGTCCACGAATCGCCAGATATAGTCGTCGAAGCTTCCAAACTCGGCCTGCAGGCGCAGAAATGCCTGCGCGTTGCGCACGGCCGATTCGATTTTGAGACGGTTGCGCACGATACCCTCGTTGGCAAGCAATGCCCGCCGGCGCCGCGCGTCGAAGCCGGCCACCCGCGTCGGGTCGAACCCTTCGAAAGCGCTCCGGTAAGCGTCGCGTTTGCGCAAAATGGTGGACCAGCTCAGGCCCGCCTGAGCGCCCTCCAGGATCAGAAACTCGAACAGGCGCCTGTCGTCATGAACAGGTACTCCCCATTCGGTGTCGTGGTAGGCGGCTTCCGGGGCACCGGTCGCAGCCCACGTGCAGCGCTTCGTCAAGATGCGACCTCCGACCCATGTGATCCTGCCCCCCATTCTTGCACTTGCATTACAGTTCCTTCCTCGGCTAAATGTTACTGTTCGAAATCCGATAACGACTGGGTCAGCGCGCTGGATCGCGCTGGCCGTCCACACCGGGCTCTCGCGATGCACCGGCCTGCGAGTCAGCCCTCAAAATCCTAGACGGCGTTCATGGAAAAGGATAACAGGCAACGCCCGCAGCCAGGCAATCCGAGGCGCAGAGGTCTTTCTTCCGGGCTCACCGTCCTGTTCGCAAGCATCGCGGTGGTGCTCGCCCTCGCGATGGCCTGGTCCATCGTCAGCCAGCGCGAACATACGCTGCAACAGGCCGGACGAGATGGACTCAATCTGGCATGGACGCTGGGCGAGCGGGTGGAGCGCGCATTCGGCGCTGCCGAACAGGTCCTGCTTCGCAGCAAGACGGATCTGTTTGCGCGGCAGCTGCACCATCGGCCCGATGCCCATGCCTTGGCCGCGTTGCTCAATCCACGTCCGCTGGTCGGTCCGGAGCTGCGGTCGGTCGAGCTATATGATGTCCGGGGTCGTCTGGTCGCATCCAGCGAGGAAGATACCGGCGCCGGGAGCTCGGCCGCGGAGCGCGATTTTTTCATTGCCCTGCGTACCCATCCGGAATTGCCCAGCTTTGTCGGTCTGCCCGAGCACAGGCAGGGCATCTGGCTTATCCCGGTGGCACGTCCGATCACCAGCGCGCAGGGGAGCTTCGACGGCGTACTGGTCGCCACCGTCGATACGCGTCAGTTGCGCGACGCGTTCCAGCACCTCGAGTTGGACCCGCGAACGGTGTTCTGCGTCGCCCGCATCGACGGCAGGATCCTGTTTCGTCATCCCTACGTGGAAAGCGCTTTCGGTGCCGACACTTCCGGGACCTCATTGCATCAGGCGAAGACGGCGACAAACGGCGCCTTGCAGGCCGTCAGCGCGGTAGACGGTCTGGAGCGTCTATATGCCTATACCAGGCTCAGCTCCTTCCCGGCGACTGTAACCGTGGGCGTCCCGACCGATAGCGTGCTCGCGGGCTGGCGGGCCGAGTCCTCGAAGAAAGCCGTGTTTGCGACCGCGGCGCTGCTGTTCATCGCTTTGCTGTTCACGATGCTCCGGCGCCAACTGGCTCGCATCGAGCGCAGCGAATCGCGTTTCCAGGCGATCTTTCGCAACAGCCCGGTGGCGACTGCCGTCTTCACTCTCGCAGAAGGGGCCGTCCTGGACGGCAACCAGGCTTTCTTCGACCTCGTCGGACAGACGCGCGAGGATGCCATCGGGAAGACATCGGTGGAGCTCGGGTTCTGGAGCAGTGCCGAGCAACGCCAGGAAGGGATCAGAGAACTGAAGGAGAAAGGCACTTTCCGTCAGCATGAGGCTCCGTTCCGCCGCCGCTCAGGAGATATCGGTGTCGGCCTGTTCTCGGCTCAACTGGTCGAGACGGAAGGCTATCAACGCGTGCTGCTCATGATCCAGGACATCACCGAGCGGCGAGTGGCGCAGGATCAGGTCGAGCGCATGTCCGAGCGGCTGCTCCTCGCTACCCAATCTGCCAGCCTCGGCATCTGGGACTGGGACGTGCAGCGCAATCTGCTCGAGTGGGACCAGACCATGTACCGGATCTATGGAATGTCCGGCTCGTGCAGCTACGAAGCCTGGGCGGCAGTGCTGCACCCCGAGGACCGGCCGCAAGCGGTCGCCGATATCGCACAAACTGTAAGGAACGGCAGAGTCTACGACACCGAATTCCGCATCCTTCGCCCGGATGGGGAGCTGCGCCACGTGAAGTCCTACGGTCGGGCGCAGAAGGATGCAAACGGACGCGTAATCCGCGTCACGGGTATCAATCTCGATGTGACCGAGCAGCGGCGCGCGGAGGAGAGCGTCAGGCGTAGTCAGGCTCTGTTCTCAGCCACCGTCAACACTACGGATGACGGTATCGCCGCCGTCGACCGGGATCTGCGCATCACGATGGTGAACGATGCGCTGCGCGATGCGGTGCACAGATACCTCGGGTTCGAGCCGGCCGTGGGCATGGATGCAGTGTGCCTGGTCGCGCCCGAGCGCCACGAGAAAGTCCGCCGCATACTGGCGCGGGTGCTCAAGGGCGAGCGCCAGCGCGCGGAGAGCGTGTTCCGCTCGCCCGGCGGCGAAGTGCGCTATCTGGACGAGCGCTACAACCCGATCCGGGATCTGCAGGGTCAGGTGGTCGGCGCATCCGTGTTCGTGCGTGATGTGACCATGCGCCGGCACGCGGAACAGACGGTGCAAGCCGTGGTGAAAGGTACATCCGCCGCGCTCGGAGAGCAGTTCTTCCGCTCGCTGGTGGTCGAGCTGGCAGGAGCGCTGAACACGCGCTACTCCGTAGTGGCAGAGTTGGCCGGAAGCAGTCCGGAACGCCTGAAGACCGTTGCCGTCTCCATCGACGGGAAGATCGTCGACAACTTCGAGCGGCCGCTGGAGGGGACTCCGTCTGCGGAAGCCATCGCCGCAGGTGTGTGCTTCGTAGCCAACGAAGCGCAGCAGCGCTTTGCCTTCGATCCCACGCTGGCGACGCTCGGCATACAGAGCTATCTGGGCGTGCGTTTGACGGCGGCCTCGGGCCGAACGCTCGGCGTGCTGGCAGTGATGCACGACGAGCCGATGCGCCAGTCGGCGATCGGGCAGACCATCCTCGGCATCTTCGCGGCCCGCGCGGGGGCTGAGCTCGAACGTCTGCGCGTCGAAAGCGATCGCCGCAGGATTCAGGCGATTCTCGACGAAGCCAACGACTTCATCGTGTCCGCAACCCCGCAGGGTGACGTACTGTACCTGAATGCGGCAGCCCGACGCCTGTTCGGCATCGCGGCCGATGCGGATGTGAGCCAGCGCCATATCGCGGAGTTCCATCCCCGCACCGCCTTGGATCTCGTTCTCGGCATAGGTATTCCAACCGCGTTACGCACGGGATCGTGGAGCGGGGAATCGGTTCTGGCCCGTCATGACGGCGTCCAAGTCCCGGTGTCGATGTTGCTCATCGCGCATCGCACCAAGACCGGCGAGGCAGAGTATGTCTCCACCATCATGCGCGATCTCACGCAGCAGAAAAAGGCCGATCAGGCGCTGCGCAACCGGGAGGAGGGCCTGCGGCTCGCCCAGCAGATCGGCAACGTCGGAAGCTGGGAGCGCGATCTCGCGAACGACACCCTGTCGTGGTCGGAGCAGACCTATCGGATCACACAGCAGGATCCGCAGCGTTTCGTTCTGACTCGCGCGAGCTGGCTCGAATTGATTCACCCCGATGACCGCGGGCGCCTTCTGGCGCTCTCCGAAGATGCCATCGCCGGCCGGCGCCCGTATTCCATGGATCATCGCATCCAACTGCCTGACGGAACCACGCGCTATGTTCACCAGCGCGCCGAAGTCGTCCACGATGCCGAGGGCCGGCCGGTACGTCTGGTCGGCACCATGCAGGACATCACGGAGCGCAAGCAAGCCGAGGAGGCATTGCGTCGAAGTGAGGTCAGGTTCCGGCAATTGGTCGAGAGCACTGACGTGATCCCCTGGTCGGCTGCGCCGGATACGTTCCGCTTCACATACGTCGGGCCGCAGGCCGTAAAGCTGCTGGGGTACGCGCTCGAGCAATGGTACGAGGACGGGTTCTGGCTCGCGCGCATGCATCCCGACGACCGCGACTGGGCATTGCGCAAGGCCAAGACCGCGCTCGCCCAGAACCGCGACACCGAGCTCGAATACCGGATGCTGACCGCGGACGGACGAACGGTCTGGCTGCGCGACAGCTTCAGCGTGATACAGGACGAAGCCGGACAGGTTGGACAAGTCTCTCTGCAGGGCTTCTTGTTCGATATCACCACGCGCAAGCGGGCCGAGGAGCAGCTCCGTCTCGCGGGCGAAGTGTTCCAGAGCAGCGGCGAGGCGATCGTTATCACCGACGGCGACATGCGCATCCTGTCGGTCAATCCCGCCTTCACTACAGTGAGCGGGTACAGCGCAGACGAGGCGCTGGGCCAGACGCCGTATGGACTGAGCCGTGGGATACGCAGTCAGGAGCGCGATCGGGAGATCTGGACACGCGTGTGGGAGCAAGGTTATTGGCAGGGTGAGGTGTGGGATCGACGACGCAACGGAGACGTTTACCCCAAGTGGCTGAGCGTCAGCGTCGTGCGGGACAGCAATGGACGGCCGGTCAACTACATCGAGATCTTCTCCGATATCTCCGAACGCAAGGAACGCGAGGAGCGGGTCCGCCACCTCGCGCATCACGATTTCCTTACCGACCTGCCGAACCGGGTTCTGCTCAACGACCGCATCACGCAGGCCATCTCGATGGCCGAGCGCAACCGCACGCAGGCCGCGGTGATGTTCCTCGATCTGGATCGCTTCAAGAACGTGAACGACTCGCTCGGCCATAGCGTCGGCGACAAGCTGCTGCAGGAAGTCGCGCGGCGCTTGCGCGGCAGCATGCGCTCCAGCGACACGGTGAGCCGTCAAGGTGGGGATGAGTTCGTCATTCTCATCCCGGACATGGCGGACGCAGCCGATGTCGCGCGCGCCGCGCAGAAGGTGCTCGACGCCGTTGCCCAACCGTACTCCATCGATGGGCACGAGCTGGCGACCACCCCGAGCATCGGGATCAGCGTTTACCCTAACGACGGCCGCGACGTCGAAACCTTGCTCAAGAACGCCGACGCCGCGATGTATCACGCCAAAGAGTCCGGGCGCAACAACTACCAGTTTTTTACACCGGACATGAACACGCGCGCATTGGAGCGTCTGTCGCTCGAACGAAGCTTGCGCCGAGCCATCGACCGTGCCGAACTGCGCTTGCACTATCAGCCGCAATACGACGTGCGCACGCGCCAGATCGTGGGCGTCGAAGCGCTCATACGATGGGAGCACCCGGATTTCGGGCTGCTGCCGCCCGGGCGCTTCATCCGCTTCGCCGAGGAAACCGGGCTGATCCTGTCCATGGGCGAGTGGGTGCTGCGGGAGGCTTGCCGTCAGAATCGCGCGTGGCAGGCGCAGGGACTGCCGCCGGTGCGCGTCGCAGTCAACATCTCCGCCGTGCAGTTCCGAAACACCACTCTTTCCCATACGGTCGACAGCGCACTGAAGGAGGCCGGTCTGGATTCGCGCTGGCTCGTGCTGGAAGTTACCGAGAGCGTGATCATGCAGGACGTCGAGCGCGTAACCGACTCGCTGGAGCAGCTCAAGGCGCTCGGCCTGGAGCTGGCGATCGACGACTTCGGTATCGGTTATTCGAGCTTGTCCTATCTGAAACGCTTCCCGATCGACCGCCTCAAGATCGACCAGTCATTCGTGCGCGACATCACTTCGGACAAAGACGACGCGGCCATCACCAGCGCCATCATCGGACTGACCCGTAATCTGGGCCTGCGCACTATCGCCGAAGGAGTCGAAACGCGCGAGCAGCTCGAGTTCCTGCAGCTGCACGGTTGCGACGAGGCGCAGGGATTCCTGTTCAGCAAGCCGCTGCCGCCCGAGGAATGCACCGCGATACTCGGCGCGGAAGCGAACCGCAGAAAAGTACGGCTTGCCTAGATTGTGCAAGCCGCGGGGGTATCTCCGTTCGGTCAGAGTGTTCGGAGACCGTCTAAGGCGAGCCTCGTCCCGACGGCGGGCTACTTCCGGAAAATCCAGAGGATCAGCGTCACCACGACTGAGACCAGCAGCCCGGTCGCGATCGGAAAGTAGAACCTGAATCCGCCTCGCTCGAACCGGATGTCGCCGGGGAGGCGGCCAAGCCCCAGCTTGCTGATCCAAGGCCAGAGCAACCCCCCGACCACCAGCACAACACCCACCGCGATCAGAATGCGCTGCACGGCTTCAGTCCCCTGCTACGGTCGATGGCACACGGCCTCGATATTGTTTCCGTCCGGATCCAAGACGAAGGCGCCGTAATAGCTGGGATGATAGTGCGGACGCAGGCCGGGTGCGCCGTTGTCTTTCGCCCCGGCAGCCACCGCTGCGCGGTGGAACGCATCCACCGTCGCTCGATCGGAGCTCGTGAACGCCACGTGCAGCGGCGGCTTCGTCGCCGCGCCCTGGGCGATCCAGAAGTCCGGCTTCCCATCCTTGCCGAACCCTCCGCTCGTACCGAACTCAACGACCAGTTCGTAGCCGAGCGGCTTGAGCGCGAGAGCATAAAACTGCTTGCTCCTGGAATATTCGCTCACGTGAAGCGTGATGTGATCCAGCATGTCTGGTTCCTCCTGGCAGCGCCGGCGCTCAGCGCCGCTCGCCGGTCAGCGTCCGCTGCAGCGCGCGGCTTGTGAGTGCATTGACCGAATACAACTGGGCAAAAATGAAGCTGTACGCGACGAGGCCGAAGGCACCGGGGGTGTTCGAGGGCCACACGGCCGCCTGCGTCTTCGGGAGATAGCCGAGCATCTCGAGCGAAGCGTTTAGCACGAACAGCCCGACTCCAATCAGCATCAGTGCGTGGCAAAGAAACCGCATCCACGGCGGACAGCCACTGAAGCGCATGATTTCGATCTCGCGCGGAGGTGCGTCGTAGGTGAGCTGCAAATACCTGAGCACGAACACAACCCCGGTCGGTCCGAGCGCGACGAGGGTTACGTTGGCGACGGTGGCCGCCAGGCCGCTGATTGGAATTGGCAAGGTCGCGAGTCCCCAGAGAGCCAGCAAGCCGCTCATCGCCACCCCAAGCAATGCGACGACATAGATCGCGAAATCTACTGCTTTCCCGATTTGTCCCATGTCAAGAACGGGAGAGGAGGGGTTTCATGATGACTAGACTGCTACGAGAAATCAATCGTTGATGCAAGCAGCTGCGGAATTGCAGTGCTCAGTAGCTGATCGCGACCCCGGCTCATGGCCTCGCTCCAGGCCTTGCATCACGATCTGTTGTCCAGTGGCGCCGGTGGCCCCGAGAATCAGCAGCTTTCACGCACTCTCCGTGCTAATCCTCGCTGTCGAGGTTGAATTGCGGGACCGAAAGCGACATCGCTCTCGACGCGAGCCGAGCGGCAGAGCATGTACACGTCGGCTCCAAGCGACAGGCGCAAATGATTTGCATCCTAACTCGTTCTCGAGCAACTTTCAGAGAGCTCCTGGCTATTCTGCTTTTCCGCTGGCAGCAACTATGGAGTCGAGGCACAAGTGTCGTCATTTGGCGCGAGTGTTTTCTCACGACGAGTA
>Ga0335076_10002324_pt1 | contig 18860 bp, 12 predicted proteins | sample Lox_Sample_25_FD_206717 | JGI IMG/M metagenome (GOLD analysis project Ga0335076, IMG submission 206717) | Soil microbial communities from Loxahatchee National Wildlife Refuge, Florida, United States - Lox_Sample_2.5 | ecosystem: Environmental > Terrestrial > Soil > Wetlands | place: USA...
GAGGCTCAGCGCGATGGGTCCCCAGGAGATGTCAGATAACCTCCTGCAGGGCCGACAGCCCTCACGGCGCGGATGGCGGGACGAGGATCCCCCGGGGGGATGCGGCTCCGGCGGTGTCCGGATTATGCTGGCTCTGATGGCGAGCGCCGACATCGGTGAAGGGGCATCAGCGCCATGCTCGAAACCGATCCTTCCTTCCGGCCTGTCCGGGCCCGCGAGGGCTACCCGCCACTTGAGGATCTCGGGCTAATCGGAGACGGGGCTACTGTGGCCCTGGTCGGGCTGGATGGCAGCATCTACTGGCTGTGCGTTCCCCGGTTCGACTCCGAACCGGCCTTCTGCGGTTTGCTGGACCGTGAACGCGGCGGTCATTTCACGATTTCCCCGGACGAACTGACGGAGGCCAGGCACCACTACGAGCCTGACACCGGCGTGCTGGTCACGGAGCTGCGCAGCCCTACCGGCCTGGTCCGGCTCACCGATGCCATCGCGCTGCGGTCCGGCGCTGACCTGACCGATGATGTTCCCGGAGGCCGGGGCGAGCTGATCCGGTCGGCGGTGGTCCTGGACGGGAGCGTGCGGCTCCGGGTTGAGCTGGAACCCCGCGGCGGTGCCCAGACGTGGATGGCAGCCAGTGGCCTGAGGCTGAACCCCTCGCGGCGGCCGGACCTCCGGCTCCACCTGCGGTCCAGCCGCCAACTGAGCGGCGTGCACGGCACCTACGATCTGAAGCAGGGCGATTCCCTGGACCTGGTGCTGTCCTGGGGCCGCTTCCATCGCCATCATCGTTTCGACGCCCCGGCGATGCTGCAGGGCACCGCCGCGGCGTGGCGCCGGTGGATGACGCACTTCAGCTACGAGGGTCTCCAGGAACCGCTGGTCCGGCGGGCGGCGATCACCCTGAAGCTGTGCGACCACTGGGCCAACGGCTCGGTGGTCGCCGCGCCGACGTCCTCGCTGCCCGCGCCGGTCGGCGGGGTGCGGAACTGGGATTACCGCTACACGTGGATCCGCGACGCGGCCTTCACCGTGTTCGCCCTGCGCCGGATCGGCTTCGGCACCGAGGCCGACGCATTCCTGGGCTGGGTCCTGGACGCCTTCGAGCAGAGCGGGCAGCCACGGATCATGTACGACCTCGACGGCAGGCCGGTGCCCGATGAGCGGGAAGATCCAGAGCTCGAAGGCTACCGGCGCTCCGCCCCGGTGCGATGGGGCAACGGCGCGGCCGACCAGCGCCAGCACGATGTCTACGGCGAGATACTGGACTGCGCGGACCAATGGGTCCGCAGCGGCGGCCGGCTCGAGCCGCCGCTGTGGGCGGCGCTGGCTCAGCTGGCCAACATGGCCGGGGAGGCCTGGCGGCAGCCGGACCAGGGCATCTGGGAGGTACGCAGCGAGGGCCGGGTCTTTACCTATTCCGCGGCGATGTGCCAGGTGGCCCTGGACCGGGCCGCGGCCATCGGCGAGCGGCTCGGCCTGCCAGGACCGGCCCCGGCCTGGCGGGCCGCCGCCGACAAGCTGCGGCAGACCATCCTGGACCAGTCCTGGGACTCCGATGCCCAGACGCTGAGCGAGCATCTTGACGGCGGCGGCAGCCTAGACGCCAGCCTGCTGGCCCTTCCGCTGCGGCGGGTCCTCCCGGCCGGCCACCCGCGCATGGTGGCCACCGCCACCGCCATAACCGAGCGCTTGTCGGCCGGCGACGGCCTGCTGTACCGCTACTTGCACCACGATTCGCCCGATGGCATCGCGGGCGATGAGGGCGCCTTCGTGCTGTGCAGCTTCTGGCTGGTCGACAACCTGGCCATGCAGGGCCGGCTGGACGAGGCCGAGCAACTCTATGCCTCGCTGTGCGCCAGAGCGAGTCCGCTCGGCCTGCTGTCCGAGCAGATCGACCCGTCCACGGGCGCGTTCATCGGCAACTTCCCGCAGGCGTTCAGCCATATCGGCCTCATCGCCAGCGGCGTGACCCTGGCCCGGGCGCACACCGCCACAAGCGGCCATGCAAGCACGGCACGGGCGTCGGCATGATCGGGCGGCTCGCCATCTTCGGGGCGACAGGTGACCTGACCGCGCGCTATCTGCTGCCCGGGCTGGCCGCGCTGCGGGCCGCCGGCCAGCTCGGTGACCGGTTCCAGCTGGCCTGCGCCGGCCGGGAGGAGTGGGGTACCGAGGACTTCCGGCAATGGGCGGCCGCCCAGCTCGATCGTCACGGCGGCCAGTTTCCAGCCGCCGCCAGGCGGGCGGTCGTGTCGGCGTCGAGGTATCACCAGGCGGATGTCGCTGATACATCCAGCGTCGCGGATGTCATCGCCGGCGACGGACCGGTCGCCGCCTACCTTGCCCTCCCGCCGGCCGTTTTCCCCGTCGCGGTCGCCACTTTGCACGACGCGGGCCTGCCGCCGGGCAGCAGGATCGTCCTGGAGAAGCCCTTCGGCGAGGACCTGGACAGCGCCGTCGAGCTGAACCGGCTGCTCGCCGGGCTCGTGCCCGAGTCCGCGGTGTTCCGGGTTGACCATTTCCTGGCCATGACGACGGTGCAGAACGTACTCGGTACCCGGCTGGCCAACCGCATGCTCGAACCTATCTGGAACAGTACGCATATCGCCGAGGTGAACATAATCTGGGACGAATCGGTTGCCCTGGAGGGCCGGGCAGGCTATTACGACGGCGTCGGCGCGCTCAAAGATATGCTGCAGAATCACCTGCTGCAGCTGCTCTGCCTGGTCGCGATGGAGCCGCCGATCAGCCTCGGCGAGCGCGACCTGCGCGACCGCAAGCTGGATGTCCTGCGGTCGGTGCGGCCGCTGGCCGATTCCGACGTCGTGCGCCGCACCCGCCGGGCTCGCTATCTGGCCGGCCAGATCGGCGGCCACCAGGTCCCTGCCTACGTGGACGAGGCAGGCGTCAACCCCCGGCACGGCACCGAGACCTTCGCCGAAATGGAACTCGACCTGGACAACTGGCGCTGGCCAGGAACGATCTTCCGGCTCCGGACCGGAAAGGCACTCGCGCGAGACCGCAAAGAGGTGGCCGTGCACTTCCGGCCCGTACCGCACCTGCCGTTCGGCCACAGCGGGGAAGCCCTGCCGAACGTGCTGCGGTTCGGGCTCGATCCAGAAAGCCTCACCCTGGACCTGACCGGCATCGGGGCCCGCGCGCACACGCTTGTCCCGCTGGAGCTGACCGCCCGGATCGATCCGCCCGAGCTGCCCGCCTACGGCCGGCTCCTGCTGGACGTGCTGAACGGCAACGCCGCCTTGTCGATCCGCGGCGACGAGGCCGAAGAGGCCTGGCGGGTCGTCACGCCGGTGCTGTCAGCCTGGTCGAAGGATCTCGTCCCGCTGCTGGAGTACCCGGCCGGCTCCGAGGGCCCGGATCCCGCGGGGGCATCACCGCCATGACACCAGGGCCGCCCGCCACCGAGGACGTATTCGGCCAGCTTGCGGTCGTGTGCGTCATCCCGGTCGTAGTGCTCGACGACAGCGGCGGCAGCCCAGCTGGCGGGCACACTGGCCGACGCCGAATACGGCGCCGCACCCGGCGCGCTCGTCATGACTACCCCGGCGACACCTCCACGGCCCAAGAAGAAGGAGTCGACAGCCTCGTCGCCTGCGCCAGCGCCCGTGCTGACCGCTAGCCGGCGCGACACATCGAAACAAGCCACCGCACCCGTCAGGAACTAGGAGGTAAGGCTGATGGGAGCAGAGGAAGATCTCGACGTCAGCAACGGTGCCGCACGCCGATGACCACGCCGACCCGGCCGGTTCTGCGCAGCCAGCGGCTGCGCCTGCTCAATCACCAAGGTGACGCGCTGCGCCTGGGAATGAACTGGACCGAGGAGGACCTAGGCAAGCCGCAGGTCCTGGTGGACAGCGCTTACGGGATGGGTCACCCCGGCACGTTCCACTTCCGTGAGCTGGTCCGCCGACGGCGGCGTCGCCGTGCTTTACGGCAATCTGGCGCCCGGCGGCGCGATGATCAAGGCGTTCTCTGTGCCCCCGGAGATGCACGTGCACACCGGTCCGGCACGGGTCTTCGACTTTGAAGACGAGGCCGTGCACGCGCTGGTCGGCCGCAAGGTGACGCCGGGCGACGTGCTGGTCATCCGCTATGAGGGCCCACGCGCGAACGGCATGCCTGAGATGTACTACGCCGCTGCCATCCTGTCCGCCGATGCCGTCCTGAACACCACCACGGCCATCGTCACCGACGGCCGGTATTCCGGCGCTATGCGCGGTCCCTGTGTCGGGCACGTGGCGCCTGAGGCACTCAGCGGCGGTCCGATCGGGCTTGTCGAGGAAGGCGACCTCATCGAGATCAACATCCCGGAGCGACGGCTGGCGATCGTCGGCACCGGCGGTGAGAGCCAGCCGCCGGAGACCATTGACGCGAAGCTGGCCCAGCGCCGCCGTATCTCGAAGCCGCCGAGGCGCCGCCACGACACCGGCATCTTGTCTCTGTACGAACGGGTGGCCAGGGACGCCGCGGAAGGCGCGTCGATCACATAAGAGCCGGATCGGGGCCGCCGCTGAAAGGTGAAACGAAGTGGCTGACAACACCAGGCAGAAGACCGTGGTTATCACGGACTACGACTACCACGACGTCGACATCGAGCGGACGATCATCGAAGAGGCGGGTTTGCGCCTGGCGACTGCGCAGTGCAAGAGCGAGGACGACGTCATCGCCGCCGCGCGGGACGCGGAAGCGATCATCGCTCAGTACGCGACCGTCGGTGCCAAGGCGATCAGCGCGCTGACCCGGTGCGAGGTAATCGCCCGGTACGGCACGGGCACCGACATCGTCGACGTAGACGCGGCCACGCGACGCGGCATCCTGGTCACCAATGTGCCCAGCGACTGGTGCCAGAACGAGGTAGCCGATCACGCCATGGCCCTGCTTCTCGCCGCGGCCAGGAAGATCTGCGTCTATGACCGCGCGACCCGCCCCGGGGTGTGGCGGTGGCAGTCTGGCGAGCCGGTCCACCGGATGCAGGGACGTACCCTCGGGCTGCTGTCGTTCGGCGCGATCGCGCAGGCGGTCGCGGCCCGGGCCGCCGCGTTCGGCATGCGCGTCGTGGCCCATGACCCGTACATGGCACCCGGCGACGTGGCGGCCCGCGGCGCTAGCCCGGTATCGCTCGGCGACCTGATCGAGCACGCCGACTACCTGGTGATCCAGGCGCCGCTCACCGAGGAGACATACCACCGCATCGGCGAGGCGGAGCTCCGCCGCATGAAGCCGACGCTGATCCTGGTCAACACGGCCCGCGGGCCCATCGTCAATGACGACGCCCTGTACCTGGCCCTCAAGGAGGGCTGGATCGCCGGGGCCGGCCTGGACGACATCGAGGAGGAACCGGCCAAGCAGCGGGACTGGAAGCCGGCGAACCCGCTGTTCGGCCTGGACAACGTGGTCATTACGCCACATGCGGCGTACTACTCCGAAGAGGCGATCCGCGCGGTCCGTGACTTCGCCGCGCATGAGGTGGTGCGGGTGCTGACCGGGCAGCCGCCGCTGTCGCCAGTGAACGCGGCCCAGCTTGCGATCGTTCAGCTCCGCCACTCGCCGTGAGCCGCCACCGGCCGCCGGCGAGGAGTAGGCAGCCTTCTCAACCTTGTTCGGCGGACGTAGGCTCCTGGAATGAGCGAGTCGGCAGTTGTCGCCGTACCGGAGCGGGCCGGGCCGTCTGGTGCGGCCGCGGGCCCGGCCCGGCGCTGGTGGATTCTCGGAGTGGTCGGGCTGGCGCAGCTGATGGTGGTGCTGGACGCCACGATCGTGAATATCGCGCTGCCCTCGGCCCAGCGGGCGCTGGGGTTCTCCAACGCCGACCGGCAATGGGTGGTGACGGCGTATTCGCTGGCCTTCGGGGGCCTGCTGCTGCTCGGCGGCCGGCTGTCGGATCTGGTGGGCCGGCGGCGGATGCTGATCATCGGCCTGGTGGGCTTCGCCGCGGCCTCGGCGCTGGGCGGCACGGCGACCGGTTTCGCGACGCTGGTGATCGGCCGCGGCTTGCAGGGCGCGTTCGGCGCGATGCTGGCCCCGGCCGCGCTGTCCACGCTGACCGTGACGTTCACCGATCCGGCCGAGCGCGGCAAGGCGTTCGGCGTCTACGGCGCCATCGCCGGGGCGGGCGGGGCGGTGGGACTGCTGCTGGGCGGGTTGCTGACCGAGTACTTGTCCTGGCGGTGGTGCCTGTACGTCAACGTCGTCCTGGCGGTCATCGCGGTCACCGGCGCGGTGCGGCTGCTGGCCGCACACCCTCGTGATCCGGGCGTCCATATCGACTGGCCGGGAACGTTCCTGGTGGTGGCCGGGCTGGTGGCGGTGGTGTACGGGCTGTCCGAGGCCGACACCGCGGGCTGGGGCGCGCCGTCGACCCTTACGCTGCTGGCAGCCGGGGTGGTCCTGCTGGCTGTGTTCGTGCTGGTCGAGCGCCGGGTCTCGCATCCGCTGCTCCCGCTGCGGATCGTCCTGAACCGCTTCCGCGGCGGCGCGTACCTGGCCATCGGGCTGTCCGCCATAGGCGTGTTCGGGATATTCCTGTTCCTGACCTACTACCTGCAGCTGACCCTGGCCTACTCGCCGGTCAAGTCCGGCCTGGCCTTCCTGCCGATGATCGCGGCGATCGTCGCCGCGTCCACGACGTCCAGCGGGGTGCTGATGCCGCGGGTCGGACCGCGGCCCCTGGTCCCGGTCGGCATGCTCCTCGCGGCCGGCGGCCTGAGCATGCTGGCCGCGCAACTGGGCCTGCGCACCAGCTATCTGGACTGGATCCTGCCTGCCCTGCTGCTGGTCGGGGCCGGCCTGGGCGTGGTGTTCGGCTGCGCGCTTAACACCGCGACCTACGGCACCGGCGCCGCGGACGCGGGCGTCGCCTCGGCCCTGGTCAACACCAATCAGCAGGTTGGCGGTTCGATCGGCACCGCACTGCTGAACACCCTTGCCGCCAGCGCCTTGACCAGCTACGTGCTGACCCACGGCCACGGCCCGCTGGCCCTGGCCGGAGCGGCGGTGCACAGCTATGTCGTGGCGTTCTGGGTCTCGGCCGCGCTCCTGGCCGGCTCCGCGGTCGTGTGCAGGCTGGTGCTGCCCTCCGGCACCTTGGCGGCGGCCGCCCGCCCGTCAGCCCCGCCCGCCGCACGACCAAGGGAGAAGATGAGCGCCCGTGAACCCCGAGCCGTCTTACAGTCCTACCCCGCCCACCCCGGCCTCGCCCGGCCCCTCCCCGCTCCCGCCCGGCCGCCCCGCCGCACCGCCCGGGCCCGCCGTGATCACCGTGTCGGCGGCCTACGGCGCCGGCGGCAGCGTCGTCGCCCCGGCCGTGGCCGGCCGGCTCGGCCTGCCCTTCCTGCAGCGGGTCACCACGTCCGAGGGCCACATCGCGGAGCCCGGGCCGTGCGACGAGCAGCTGACGGCGGAGGAGGTCAAGGCCACCCCGGTACACCGGCTGCTGGCCCACTTCACCCAGGCGATGCCGGCCGGGCCCACCCAGTCGCCGCCGTCCACCCACCACCAGGACGCGCACCTGCGCGGCCACGGCGAGGACGGGATCCACCGCCTGCTGGCCGCCGGCGGGGGCGTGATCCTGGGCCGCGGGGCGGCGGTCGTGCTCGGCAAGGACCACGGCTTTCACGTCCGGCTGGACGGCCCAGCCGATTACCGCGCCGCCCAGGGAGCCGCGATCGAAAGCATCAGTGAACAGCAGGCCACGGAGCACCTGCGCGCAGCCGACAAGGCCCGCACCGCCTACGTCCGCCGCCTGTACCGGTGCGAGCCGACCGACCCGTCCCTGTACCACCTGGTGATCGACTCTACCGCGATACCCCTGGATACGGTCATCGAGCTCATCGTCACCGCCGCCCGCGCCCACCACGCACCCGTCCCCGAGCATCGTCCGGGCACGGGGCGAGACCTGGATCGCCGCCACCCCCACGGCGAACTTGGCGCATGATGGCGTCCCGGGACGGCGGTCAGGGATGGCACCGATGCCGTCAGGCGTATCAGGGTCTGAACTGATAATCCGCCTGCCGCCCGGGCGGATCCCGGCACCCGCCGGCCCTCCCGGCTGGCCGCGCGGCCCGGTATGTCAGTACGTGATGCCGGGGAACTGCTCGCGGGCGTGCTCCAGCTGGCCGGCCCACTCCCCGGGCCAGCCGAAGGCGCGGGCGGCCTGGCCGCTCATGTCGGCGGCCGCAGCACCGCTGGTGAAGTGGACGTACTCGCCCCAGTTCATCCGCCGCGTGTAGGTGCCGCCGGAGTCGCGCGGGAAGTGCCTTGCCAGTTCCCGGAAGAACCTGTTCATGACCTCGGCCCGGCCGCAGTCCCGCCAAAGCGGGTAGAACCAGTCGCGGAACCAGCGGGTCCCCCGGCGAGGGAAATCGTCGGTGTTGCGGGTGAACCGCCGGTGGACGCCCCTGGCCTCGCGATCCATGCCCAGCGCCGTGTAGAGGTCATAGATGTAGAACTCGGCCCACTTGCTGTCGCCCCAGATCTCATACGCCGGTGAGCCGTGGACGCCGTTGTTGGCGCTCTCCACGGAATGCCCGATCTCATGAGCGGGCAGCTCGCGAGCGAGGGCGTTGCCCTCCCGCCAGGTGTCAAGACCGCAGTCGCTGACGTTGTGGTAGTCGTGGACCGGGCTGACGTAGTAGCCCGCGTGGCCGCCGCCGTGCCGCCCGGCATGGTGGACGGAGTAGATACGCGGGTCGGACCCGAACGCGTCGCCGTAGGTTGCCTTGGAGTACTGCCAGGTCACATTGATGAACCGGGGCAGCCACCGGACCTCAGCCCGGGGCACGTCGGGGTCCAGGTAGATCGCGCAGTGCTCGTCGTTGTGGTACAGCCGGAGCAACTGGCGGTGGTCGAACCAGTGCTCCTGCCAGGTGGCCGGCGGGTCAGCCAGCTGACGTTCCGACTCTGCCACCACCAGATCCTCCCGCCTCCGGGCACCGCCCGGCGGGGTTTCGTCAAGCCCTCATCAACGCGATCGTATGGCCAGTGAGCTCGCCTGCCGCACCCCGGCACCTGCAACAGCGCGGCGGGCGTCCCTGCCACGACCGCGCCGGTACCGGGATGCTCACGCCGGCCGCGGCCCGGCGAACCGTTACCGGGCTCATCGCTCGCGGCTACTGTGCGCGGGGCGCGCCGAGATCGGCAAGCAGATTTTTGTCCCAGATCATGATGGCGTAGTCACGGAAGTGATAAATCCCCGTCGGCCGTCCGAAATCGGCCACCGCGATCGGATACGGAACCCACGGGGTCCTACCGTCCACCATGGCCGAGACGACGAAGTTAGCGTAGTGCAGCCGCCGGTCATACCACGAGGCCTTCGACTGGTAGGCGTCCGCGGCCGCTCCGGACCACCCGAAGTACGTGACCAGGAGCTGAACGCGCCCGCCGGTCTCGAGCGTGATGGCGTTCGCGCCCCCGCCGGTAAGACCTGTCTTCAGGTGGTGGGTGACAAGCCAGTCGGCAAGAGCCTGATCGTGGGCGGGAACCGCCGGCCGCGCGGCACCGTATCCGAGGGCCGCCACACAGCAGCCCAGGATCACGCACAGCGCCGGCACGAGCCTCAGCCTCATAACCCGGCGGGTCAGCAGCCGGCCGGCGAGGACCGCACCCAGCGGCAGCACGGCGACGATCTGCCGGAAAGAGTACGCGTTTCCCGGCAGCGTGCTGAACGCGAAGGCGGCCAGGTTGATGACGATCGCGACGGCCAGTACCTGAGCAGCGAGATCATCGAGCCGGAAGAAGCGCCAGATCGCGAGCCCGAGCGCCCATCCGGCCAGCGCGAGGCCGGCCAGATGTGCCACCGCGAAGGCCGCCACCGCTCCCGGGTGCAGGCCGGAGAAGTCGGCGCCGTACAGTGCGAGCACCCCATGGGCCGTGAGCCTTAGCTGTGCAGGGACTGCCCTCGGTGCGGCCAGGGCCGTAGGCAGCGGACTGGCCGCGTAGCCGCCGAGCCGGCCGATCACGCGGACGGCGAGCCAGGCTGCTCCCGCCGAGGCGACGGCCGCCGCCGCTAGCGCTACCTCATACCACCGCGAGGTCAGCGGCTCACGGCGCACCAGCCCCCGGCCGATGCGCAAAGCGCACACCAGCGCCAGCGGCGCGACCGCGACGATCACGGTGATCCTGTCACCGATCTGTACCCACGCCAGCATCGCCGCGATGATCAGCGGCACGTACCAGCGCCGTGGCGCCCGGTCCAGCACCAGCCACGTCACCAGCAGCGGCACCTGCGTGCCGGTGTGATCCGGCGACAGGAGCAGGATGGACGCCCCAGGCGACAGCTGCGGCGCAATCACGATCCCGGAAGCGATCAAGACGCGGGCCAGTGCCTCCCGGCCTGTCGCCGGCCCCTTGGCCAGCAGGCCCGCGAGCAGCACTAGCAGCGTATAAGTGAACGCGGCCGCCACGTGAACCACGTCAGGCCCGAGCCCCCGGATCAGCTCCACGCCCATGTACTCGGGCAGTTCGGTGGTATAGAAGGACACATCCGACACCGTCCAGCCGCGCAGCAGCAGGTTGCCGTGCAGCATGTCCCACGCCTGCAGCGCGTTCGCCGCGCCGTCGGACGTGACCGGTTGCGTCTCGGACAACCCCCGGTAGCAGAAGAACAGCGTGACCCCCGCCACCACATAGGGGATAACCCATGCCCACCAGGCAAGAGTTCGCCACGACCGCGTTGGCGGCGCTTCTGCGGCGCCCGCCTCGCCCGCCACTTCCGCTGCCGGCTGCCCCATACGGCCCCTGTCAGTGATTCCGGTCAGCCATCCGTCATGGTGCCACCACGAAGTGGTCACGGGCCTTGACCATCAGCGCAGATAGACGCCGTCCGCGCCGATCCGGCCCGGCCCGTCCAACACGTAGATGCCAGCCGAACTGCCCCGGACGTCGAACGCCAGCGTTCCGTCGTGGACCACGGTCTCCCGGCCGGTGACGGCATCGCGGTAGGTGCCGTTGAGCACACCCTGCACGATGATGGTCTGGTCGCTCCCGATCGCGAGGCCGACAACGACGTAGCTGCGCCCGCTGTCGTGGTCGCGGACGAAGCTTAGCCCGCTGCCCCACTCGTTCAGCTGGCTCATGGGTGCCTTCTGCAGGGCGGGGAGCGCCCGGCGGATCTGATTGAGGCGCTTGATGTGCTCGTAGAGGGGGTGCGCCCGGGTCTCGCCGATTCGTTCGGGGGTCAGGTGGTCTCCGAAGTAGGCCCGCCCGGTCCGGGCCAGGGTATCCCGCTCGCCCTCGACGTCCTGCGGTGCGCCCTTCATGAACTCAATCTCCTCGCCGTAGTAGAGGCAAGGGATGCCGCGGACTGTCCAGAGCACGTTGTAGGCAGCCGCCGCCATCCACTGTTCGCCCTTGAATCGGTACTTGAAATCGTTGTCTGGGCCGACGTCGTGGTTCTGCAGAAACGTGATGAGCGTGGTGGGGTCACCGTAGATCCAGTCCATCGACATCGCCTGCGCGAGGCCGCTGAAGGTGCCCCGGCTCAGGTTGTCCCTGAACGAGGAGAACAACCCGAAGTCGAGCACCGCGAAGCCGGAGTCACCGCCGGAACGGGGATCGCGCGGGTCGTCGCCGAGTCGGGTATACCACCAGGGCCGGATCGGAGACGGGCCGTTGTCGCCGCCGCCCATGTCTCCCCATCCGTAACCCTTGACCAGGTTCTCCCCGAAGACGAACAGGCCCGGCTTGCGGGCCTTCCAGGCGTTGACGTACTCGAGCAGGTTCCCCCGCTCCACGTGCTTGACGGTGTCGATCCGCAATGCGTCGACGCCCATGTCGAGGTAGCGGTTGATCGCGGTGATCAGGTAGTCCTTGACGTTCCCGCGCTCGGTCGCCAGGTCGATGCAGTCGCCTGCGATGTGCTTGTGCTGCAGCGGATACGCGCTTTCCCAGTCGCCGCCTGCGATGAAACCATCCTGGTGGTACCACTGCGGGTCGAGTCGGCTCGGGTCCACCCCGAAGAACCGGCCGGGGTCGTACCCGGGTTCCGGGACGGTCTGACCGGTCCGCGGATCGACCAGGGGTTCGCGGCCCTCCGGGTCGCGCTCGTGCCTTTCCCAGTACCACTGCGGCGCCACCGGGTTGTCCAGGTCGTCTCGGTTCGGCCAGGCGTAGTTGCCGAGGTTGCCCTGATAGGGCCCGTGGTTCACGTCACCCTGCCGGGACCCCTGCGGAACGAAGTACTTGATGGGCAGGTGGTCGATCCAGACCTTGCCCCGGATCCCGTACTGGCAGGAATGGTTGACGACAACGTCCTGAATGATCTTGATGCCTCGCTCGTGCGCCGCGTCAATGAGGTGCTGGTAGGTCGCGTCCGGCGACTCCAGCCGAGGATCGATCCGGGTCCAGTCGTAGCCGTGGTAACCGTGATAGTCCAGCCCGCTGCGGTTCTCGATCGGCGGGGTGATCCAGATGGCGGTGAAGCCCAAGTCCCTGAGGTAGTCCAGTTGCTCGATCAGCCCTTTGAAGTCGCCTCGCCAGTGCGGGTCCGTCGGACGGCCATTGGGGTCCAGGGCGATCCGGTCCCGGCAGTAGAAGTTATTCGCCGGATCACCGTCGTAGAACCGGGTGGTGATGAGGAAGTAGATGGTCTCCTCACGGAAGTCCACCCCGGACAGCGGGGCCTGCGGGGCGGGTGCCCCTGCCGCCGCGGGTGCCGTGCCGGACGCCACGGCGTTACCAGCGGTCCGAGGGTCGGCGTCCTGCCACTGGCCATCGCGATCCATCCAGCCGTCCCGCTCCCGACGCAGGTCGGCCGTCTGCCGCCGGTGCTGGTCGTGGAACACCAGGCTTGCGGCTTCCACGCCCTCGATGCGGTAGACGTACCAGCCGTCCCCGTGCGCGTGCATCGGGACCCCCGGCCAGTTCGTGGCGGCCTTCCGGGGGTGGGTGTCCCAGACGTGAACATGAATGGTATCGGCCCACCCGCGTGGCGGGTGGAACCAGACCGTTAGATCGGGCACACCAAGCATCATAGGGAAGCCGAACGGCGGCTGATTGCCTCGACACAAGTTCCGCCCGTCCGCGTCGTAAACGGGAAATGTCCAGTCGCTTCCTGTTGGTGTGGAGCCGCCGTGTCTGGCTGCGGGGCCGGGCCGGCAGGAGGGCCAGGACCAGGCAGGCTCCGGCGAGGGCGGCGCCGGCGCCCACGGCTAGCGCGGCCTGGTTGCCGCTGATGAACGCGGCCCGGGCGGCCAGCGCCAGAACGGGGCCTGCCCGGCCGGCGTGGGCGGCCACGGTGAGCGCGCCGCCGAGCGAGCCGAGGATGGCGTGCATCGCGGCGGCCGGGATGGGGTGGCCTGCCAGGGCGGCGGTCATGTGGTCCTGGTACCGGGTGGACAGCACGCTGCCGATCACGGCGACGCCGAGCGCACCGCCGACCTGCAGGGCTACCGAGTTGGCCGCGGACCCGACCCCGGAGTCGCCGGCCGGTACCGAACCCACCACGGAGTTCGTCGCCACTGGCAGCAGCAGGCCGGCGCCCAGGCCGATGAGCAGCAGGCCGGGCAGCATGGACCCGTAGGTGGCTGCCGGCGTGGAGACCGCCGCGGAGTAAGCCAGCCCGGCGGTGATCGCCGCCAGGCCGGCCGCGATAGTGAGCTTGGTTCGGGCCGCGCGGCTGATGGCGGAGGAGGCGGCCGCGGTTACGATGAGCACGCCCGCCAGGGGCAGGATGCGCAGCCCGGCCCGCAGCGGTGAATAACCCAGATCGGACTGGAGAAACTGGGTCTGCAGGAACAGGGCTCCGATCAGCCCGAACGCCCCGAGGGTCTCGGCCGCCGCGGCGACGGAGAACCGGCGGTCGGTGAAGAACCCCGGGTTCAGCATCGGCTGGCTGCTGTGCACCTCCCAGGCCGCGAAGGCGGCCAGGACGGCCAGGCCGCCCAGGCCCGTGACGGCCACGACCGGTGATGTCCAGCCATTCACCGGGGCCTGGATGATCGCCCACAGCAGCAGGCCGAGGCCGGTGACTGACAGCGCCGCCCCGCCGGGGTCGGGCCGCCGGGCGGCCGGGTTCTTCGAGCCGGGGACCAGCGCCAGCGCTCCGGCGATCGCAGCCACGGCGATCGGGATGTTGACCAGGAAGATGGAGCCCCACCAGAAATGGCCGAGCAGCAGGCCGCCGGCGATCGGGCCGAGCGCGATGCCCAGGCCGATGGTCGCGCCCCAGGCGCCGATGGCCCGGGCCCGGGCCGAAGGCTCGTGGAACAGGTCGTTGATGATCGACAGCGAGGCTGGGATCGTCATCGCCGCGCCTGCCCCCATGACGGCTCGTGCGGCGATCAGGACGGACGCCGAGCCGGCCAGCGCGGCGTCCGCCGATCCCGTGGCGAAGACCGCCAGGCCGGTCACGAAGAACAGCCTGCGCCCGAAGCGGTCGGCCAGGCTGCCGCCGGTCAGCAGCAGCCCGGCGAGGACCATCGCGTAGGAGTCGACGATCCACTGCAGCTGGCTGGTGGTGGCGTGCAGATCGCGGACCAGGGTGGGCAGGGCCACGTTGAGGATGGTGTTGTCCAGGTTGATGATCAGCGCGGCGGCGCACAGCACCAGCAGCGCGGACCGCGGGCGGACATGCCGTTGGCCGGATATGGCGGGACGGCCGGCCCAAGAACGCGGAAGCGGAACGGGACGCTTGCTGCCTCGCGTGCCCGGTACGGGCGGGCCCTGCGAGCCACCGCGGGTCTGGGACATCGCCGGCCTCCTCGATACTCGTCAGTATTGAATACTCACGAGTATTCTATTGGGCATGACCGGAGTCAACGGGACCAAAGACCCGGACGCGGAGGGCATACGGCATCCGCCCGTCACCCGGATCCCGCGGCCGAAGCGGGAGGCCGTGCAGCGCAGGCTGCTGGACGCGGCACTGTCGGTGTTCGCCAGCCGCGGCTTCGACAACGCCACCCTGGACCAGGTCGCCGAGGCGGCCGGCCTCACGAAGGGAGCCATCTACTCCAACTTCGCGAGCAAGGACGACTTGTTCTACGCGATGATGAACGACCAGGTGCTGCACCGGGCCGAGGCCGTGCGGACCGCCCTGGCCAGCCGCCCGGCCAGACCCGGCGACCCGGGCAGCCCGGGTGGCCGCCGGGACGCGCGCGAGGTCGGGCGCCTGCTCACCGAGGCGTTCACCAGGGAACGGGAGTGGCAGCTGGTCCTCCTGGACTTCTGGGGCCGGGCCGTCCGGGACGACGCCGTGCGCGCCCGCTTCCTTGCGCAACGGAAAACCGTCCGCCAGGCCATCGCCGAGCTCATCGAGCAGGCCGCAGGTCCGGCGCCCGGCGCCGGCCACCTCACCCGGGCCGAACTGGTCACCGTGGTGCTCGCCCTGTCCAACGGCCTGGCCATCGAGGCATACATCGACCCGGGCCTGATAGCCGGCGACCTGTTCGGCCGCATCCTGGAACGGCTGGCAGACTGAACATGATCCAGCAAGCGCCCGCCCCAGCGACCTGCCGGACAGGAACGCCTGCCAACGCAATAGGTATGCGTGAGCCCAGGCTGGCAGCGCAGTGGCGACGACGTGCCTCTCATACGTCGAACCCGAGCGGGCACCCATCAGAGCACAGACGGCTCGCGTCCGCTGGCCGGGCTCTACTGGCCTTGCTCCGGGGAACCGGCGCCTCCGTCAGAGATAATGCGCAGGAGTCCGCACCGATGCGGTTACGTCGCCGCGGGCCGGCGCCGGCTCCGCGCGCGCGGGCTGGCGCCGTCGAGCCCTGCGGAGCGCATCGGCCGAGGTGTGCAGAGACAGTTCCAGCACGGTCTTCCTGCGTCGGCTATCCATCAGGTTGATCCCCATCGCGGCCAGGTCCCTCGGGCCCGGCGTCAGCACGGTCACGCGCTTTCCCTGCGCGCACAGCGCTTGCGCCTGCCGGAGCAGGCCGTGCGTGATCACCTGCCGTAGCCGGCGCTCCCACCACAGGTACGGCAGGAACGGATGGTCGAGCTCGGTGCTGGCCGTCGGCGCGAGCACGTACACGTCTCGCACGTCCGTGCCGCGCAGGACATCGAGCGAGGTCGCAGACCGCACGCCCCCGTCGATGTAGCGGCGGCCGCCGATGATCGCCGGCTCGTACCAGCCCGGAATGGAGCAGGAGGCGGCCACGGCCTCGGGCAGCGACGCGCGCGGGCCGCCTTCCTGCCCGAAAAGCACGCGCTGCCCCGTGTCGTAGTCCACGGCGGCGATCCAGGTGCGGCCGTCGACCCAGTGCGGAGGCGGCCCGCCGCGGGCGGCCTGCTGATGATGGCGCAGATGCAGCGCGCTGACCAGGGACCGCAGCGCGGCGTGCTGGCCCCGGCCGGGCGGCAGCCAGGCTTTCGCACCCACCCACGGGGGGACCCGGTGCGGCATGAGCAGGGCCGCGACCGCCAGCCGTATCGAGCCGACACCCCAGCTCGGCAACGGTGGCAACGGGCCGTCCCGTGCGGCGAGCGCGGCGGATTCGCCCAGGATCCCGGTGGCCTGGCCGCGCTGCCAGGCCATCATCTCCTCAAACGGAACATGACAGCGCAGCGCGGCGGCCAGCACACTGCCCGCGCTGGTCCCGACGATGACGTCAACATCGCCGGCGGCGCATGGCAGCCGGTCCTGCAGGCAGGCCAGGGCGCCGGTCATCCAGGCCGCGCCGAGCACGCCGCCCGCGCCGAGCACCAGTCCCGTCCGGCGGCGCGAGCGGCGGCTGGCCCGGTCCGGGCTGAACACCACAGCAGCCACAACCACCTCTGCAACCGGATCACCGTCGCACAGCACGACCCTGGCTGCGGGCGATGATGCCATCCAGGTAACTGTACGTGCTGCCGAATACCCAGGCGTTACGACGCGAGCGTACAGATCCCGGCGGCGGAACGGCACCCCCGCGGGATGGCTGACAACGGGGATGTCACAGATGGGGGAGCTGCCGGCACTACCTCATGTAAGCCGTCGCGCGCTAGGATCTGTGGCGGCAGTGAGCGGGGTCCGCCGAGCTGGCCGGCCCCCGACCGATGACGCGACCGGGCCGTCCGGCCCTGCGGGCGCAGCGGGAATCCTCTAGGTTGATTCCTGGCCGCTAGCGCCATCGCGGGATCGTGAACCGCCCGCCGCCGGGCCGGGCTGTTCCCGGGCGGCCAGCCGGCCCGGCCATCCGCAGCCACGGAGGAACCATGACTGCCGCAGCGTCGCCCGCCAGGCCGGATCAGCCCAGCTGGCTGGACCCGGAGCTGGCCACGCTCACCCGGGACCGGTTCTCCGATCCGGCGTGGATCTTCGAGCGCAAGCTTGACGGCGAGCGGTGCCTGGCGTTCAGATCCCGGGGACAGGTCCGGCTGATGACCCGTAACCAGAAGGACGACACCAGCACCTACCCCGAGATCACCCAGGCGCTGGCCGCCCAGCAGGCCGGTGGCTTCATCATCGACGGGGAGATCGTCGCCTTCGACGGCAGCCAGACCAGGTTCGCCCGGCTGCAGCAGCGCCTGGGAGTCCGCCAGCCCGGACCGGACCTGCTCGCCGCGGTGCCGGTATGGTTCTATATCTTCGACGTGCTGTGGGCCGATGGCCGCGATGTGCGCCAGCTGGCGCTGCGCCAGCGCAAGCAGATCCTGCGCGGCCTACTGGACTTCGCCGGCCCGCTGCGCTACACCGAGCACGTGGACACCGACGGCGAAGCCTACTTCCGCCAGGCGTGCGCCAGCGGCTGGGAGGGAGTCATCGCCAAGCGCGCCGACGCGCCCTACCGCGCCGGCCGGAGCCGGGACTGGCTGAAGTTCAAGTGCGAGAGCGGTCAGGAATTCGTCATCGGCGGCTTCACCGACCCGCGCGGGTCCCGCACCGGGTTCGGCGCGCTCCTGCTCGGCTACTACGACCCCGGTCACAAGCTCGTCTATGCCGGCAAGGTCGGCACCGGTTTCACCCAGCGAACGCTGGACAGCCTGCATGCGACGCTCGTCGGCCTGGAGCAAGACCGTCCCCCGTTCGACCACGGCCGCCTGCCACGGTCCGGCGTGCACTGGGTCCAGCCCCGCCTGGTCGCCGAGGTGGGCTTCAGCGAATGGACCACCGACGGAGAGCTGCGCCACCCCCGGTTCCAGGGCCTCCGGGACGACAAGGACCCCGCCGAGGTCACCAGGGAAGTACCACAAGACACGCGGTAGGCACGCCACCGTGCCCAGATCGCGAGCTTGCCCGGCCCGGTGGAGTCCAGGTAATACATATCGTCCGCGGCTGTGCGTGATCTCGGGCCCGCCCGGGCAAGAGCCCCGGGCAGGCTCGGCACGCCGCGGCCAGCCGTGCCGTGGACGGTATTCCTGGCGCTTCGGCCGGCTGATCCCGGGCTCGCCCGGCGACGCCGGGCTCGCCCGGCGACGCCGGGCGCGATCCGCGGTGACTATGCGTCGGAGTTGGGTACAACCTTATGCATGGTCCCGGTTTACTTGCGCCAGCCGGCCGGCAATCAAGATCTTCTCCCTGGAGCTCGTTCACCCGTTTCGCGCTGTCGGTGAATGACGCGGAGCCACCGCGGCAGCAGCCCGCATCCGCATCCGGTGTCATCAGCAGATGATTTCATTGAAAGGCTCGGTTCTCATGGGCGGCATGCTGGCGTTCCTCGGCCGTGACATGGCGGTCGATCTGGGCACCGCGAACACCCTGGTGTACGTCCGCAGGCGGGGGATCGCGCTGAATGAGCCGTCGGTGGTGGCGCTCAACACCCATACCGGCACGATCGTCGCGGTCGGCGCCCAGGCGAAACGGATGATCGGCCGGACGCCGGGCAGCATCGTCGCGGTCCGGCCGCTGAAGGACGGCGTCATCGCCGACTTCGACGTCACCGAGCGGATGCTGCGCTACTTCATCTGCAAGGTGCACC
>Ga0335076_10002325_pt1 | contig 18859 bp, 20 predicted proteins | sample Lox_Sample_25_FD_206717 | JGI IMG/M metagenome (GOLD analysis project Ga0335076, IMG submission 206717) | Soil microbial communities from Loxahatchee National Wildlife Refuge, Florida, United States - Lox_Sample_2.5 | ecosystem: Environmental > Terrestrial > Soil > Wetlands | place: USA...
CGACATCCGCGCCTGGACCGAGGCCTGGAACCAGAACCCCCGGCCCTACGTCTGGACCAAAACAGCAGACCAGATACTCGAGAGCCTCGCTAGCTATCTTCAACTAATTAACGCCTCAGGACACTAGTTAATCCGCGACCTCGTGCCTCGGCCGGCACAAGATGGATGGACAGTCCGGTGTGCGGCACTTAAACCGTAGATGCCCTGGGCTCACAGCGGCCAGCGCCCCGCGGCAGCTGCGCCGGTCAGCGGCAGCACGACGAACCCATCGCCCGCCGGGGCGGGCCACCCTGGCACCGGCATCGCCCAGGGCGCGAGCGGCCGGGCGCTGATTTCGGCCGCCGACTGCGCGATTGCCGCCTGAGTCACCCGTCGGCTGTCGGCTCGCTCGCCTCAGCCAGTACCGGCAGCCCGGCTGCCGCCGACGCCAGGAAGCCGCCCGTCATGTCGGTGGCATTGCGGAGGCCGATGTTTTGGAGAGACACGGCCGCAAGGCTCGAGGCGTATCCGTGCGAGCACATGACGATCAGATCGGTGTCGTAACCGGCGGTCTCCGCAAGCCTCGCCTCGCAGCGCGGATCGAGCCGCCATTCCAGCACGTTCCGCGCGATGTGCAGTGAGCCTGGCACGCAGCCCTCGCCCGTCGCTGGTGCCGCGGGCACGGGCGGATATCAATGAGCAACGCCCCGCGACACATCGCCTCGTCGGCCTCGGACGGGGTAAGCCTGCGCGGCCGGCGTCGCGCGCTCGCCAGGATCTCCTCGATCGACCGCGGCGGCCAGGTCACCATGACCGGTCCTCTTGCGTCACACGGAGCAGGCCGCCGCGGCCGATCTCGTACCTGCGGATGCTGGTAAGGGGCGGCGAGTAGGCATGCACGCTGACGGCCGGGTGCGCTGAGATGTTCGCGACGTCGTGCACGTAGCCCGCGCTGAACGAGCGCACCGTCCCCCGCGGCAGGGTAAGGCTGTCCGACCCTGGACGCCCGGCCAGCGCAGCCCGCTCGGAAAGCGCGCCAACCGCAACGGCGAAGGCTCCTGCTGCCTTGCCGTGGTCGTGGAACCCGGTGCGCTGTCCTGGCAGCCAGCTCAGCAGCCAGATTTCGTGCTCGTCGTCGCGGGTGAGGCGCAGGTACCAGCGGTGCTGCTGGTCGTAGCGCACCAGGCCACGCCAGCGCGCCGGCGTCTGGACGATCTCCTGCACGGCAACGGCAAGCTGGGATGGGCGGATGAGCCTGCGGGCGCTTTGATACGGCATGTCGGTGGGCTGGTCCTTTCCTATGCGGCGCTTCCGGGACGCCTGCGAGTTTCGTGAGCCTGGTTGCTGGCGGTCAGGTGAGCGGCAAGCGCCGCCGCCTGGCGGCGAATCTCCGGGATGGCAGTGGTCTCATACAGCAGGCCACGTAGCGGTGGCCCGAGGGTGAAGATGCTGTCGCTCGGAGCGCCAGATGCGTCAATCACCGCTCCGCCCGTGGTTGCGTCGATTCCGAGCAGCAGCGGATCCGGCCGGGCCAGCCCGCTGGCGAGCAGATCCCGCTGGAGCGGATCGGCGGTGACAGTGACATCTGTCCCCGGGCCAGTTCCGTTGATCAGCCAGCCGCCGGTGATCTCGGTGGCACGATCGCCCTGGCTTAGCCGGACGTCCACCTGCCCGTCGTGCTCGGTCACTTCAGTGATCAGGCCCTGCCGCACCGGCAGCCGGCCAGCGCTGCGCAACTCGGCTACCCGGCGCGCGGTGTCCGGCGGCATCAGGTGCCGATGCACTTCCCAGTAGCGAGCGACGTGCCGCAGGAACATGCGCTTGTCCGCCAGCGGCATCCGCTGCCAGAGGCCGGGGATCGACGGCCGCAGTGCATCCACTACGTCCTGCCAGCGGTCGGCGTGCGCGGCCATCGCGGATCTGATCTGCCAGCTGAGCTCGGTGAGCCGCACCGGACCGGTGGCTGTGGCGGTAACCGGCAGCCAGATCGGGCTCCGCCTGCCCGGCGCCCCGCGGTGCACGCGCGGCAGCAGCCCGTGCCGGGACACGGCATGCACCACGCGCATGGGGTTGGCGCTGGTCAGGGCAATGGCTATGTCTATCGCCGTCAGCCCGGTGCCGACCACGATGACTGCGCTGCAGTTGCCGACCACGTCGAGCGCTCCCGGCGCCCATGGGTCGGCGATGATCCGTCTGCTAGCAGGGGCAGCGAACGGCAGGACCGGCGGCAGGCTGCCGGTCGCCAGCACGGCGATGTCGGCATCGAGCCAGCCGCCGGCCAGTGCTAGCCGAAGCGGCCGGCCGGCTGCGTTACGACGGATCGCTACGACCTCGGAGGTCAGCTGGCTCAGCTGCGCCAGCGGCTGCGCCAGCCGCTGCGCCTCTGCCAGTGTTTCCCGCAGGTAGCGGCCGTAGGCGTGCCTCGGCAGGAAAGCGGCACCTGCCGCGGCCGCCGGTCCGGCCCACTGCGCCAGGTGATCAGGGTCGTCAGCCAGCGCGCTCAGCTGGGCGGCCGGGGCGTTCAGCAGGTGACCGGGATGAGCGGTCGAGTACGCCTGCCCGAGCCCGTGGCGGCCATGCCGGTCGATCAGTGCCACCCGCGCCGGGAACCGGCGTGTCGCTGCCGCACGGAGCAGGTGGGCGGCGAGCAGCGTGCCGCTGGCGCCGCCGCCGACGACCGCGATGACGGGTTCCCGGCCGCATGCCTGGTTCAAGAGGTTCCAGCCGCGGAGAGCGTCCATATGCATTCCCTGTGTATTGACGCCGGCCAGTCCTGGCGGCAGGCCGTGCCGGGCAACTGCCGCCGGGGACATGGCGCTGGTGTCAGGCCGCCGCAGAGGCGGAGTAGCCGCTTGCGTCGCCCTTGCGCGCGACGCTGGCATCGCCGTTGATGCCGACGGGGATGTCGCCGGCGACAGTGATCCGGTGCATCAGTCGCGGCAGGTCGTCGTAGTCGGCGACGGCGTAATGCTGGGTAGCCCGGTTGTCCCAGATAGCGATGTCACCGTCGCGCCAGGACCAGCGGGCCGTGTTCTCCAGCCGCGTGATGTGCCGCTGTAGCAGGCCGAACAGCTCGGCCGAGTCGACGGAGCTCAGGCCGACGAAGGACCGGACGAAGTGCCCGAGCAGCAGCGAGGGCTCGCCGGTCTCGGGGTGAATGCGGACCACCGGATGCTCGGTCTCGAACTCCAGGTGCCGGAACTCATCCCGGTAGCGCTCCTCCTTGACATCGACGCCGCCGATCTGCGGCCGGTCCGCCGCATAGTCGTAAAGGTTGGAATGGACCGCGCGCAGCCTGCCCGCCAGCGCCTGCAGGGCCGGAGGCAGCCGCCGGTAGGCCTCGACGGTGTTGGCCCAGACGGTCGCGCCGCCGTAGGGCGGCAGCTTGATCGCGCGCAGCACGCTGATCGCCGGCACCCGGTCCACGAACGTCACGTCGGTGTGCCAGCTGTTGGCCTTGCCTTGCTCGGAGTCGATCGGCAGCACCGCCTTGCCGTCGCCGTAGACCGTCGGGTGCGGCTTGGTGACATGGCCGAGCAGTTCCGCGAAGGCGAGCTGATCGGCGTCCGAGGCATGGTACTGGTCGCGAAGGAACACCACCTTGTGCCGGAGCAGCGCCGCCCGGAGCTCTGCCACCGCAGTCGGCGCGAGGTCGCCGTCCGCCCTGATGCCGCTGACCACGGCGCCGATCACGCCGCCGACCTTCGTGACGGCCATGTGCCGGAGCGAGCCGTCCAGGTCAGCTGTCCGAGGGTTGTCCTGAAGCTGTGTCATGCGATTCGACCCTTCGTTGTCGATGACGCGATGCGTCAGGCGGCTGGATTCCTGACCCCCAATCTGCCCCTGCCAGCGAAGTTAAGTCAAGTATTCCGATTAATAAAGTAGACATTTCTACTGCGTGGTGCTCCGGTCCAGTCCAACGTGCGCACGGACCTGAGCGGACCGAAAGAGGCGGTCCGCAGCCGGACGATCCAGGAGAGTTTCCATCTTTACCTATTGACATTATAGAGATCTTCGCGCACTATAGGGGCATGCGTAGCTCACCGCCCCCGCCGTCCCGGCTGCGCGCGGGCCGCTGCTGCCAGGCCAGCGCACCGTGCCAGGGCAGGCCGCCGCAGTCGTGCTAGCAGCGGGCCGGGGCGCCGGCATATAGCGGGCCCGCGACGTCGCTGCCCAGATCAGCCCCTTCCCTATCAGCTGTGCGATCCAGCTACCACTGGCTCGCGCCCCATGTCGTCAATTTGGAGGTCCCGCCGTGCCCGGATCCAGCCCGGCAGTCGCAGCTGGCGAGCAACTGCCCAGAGCCGTCAACGGAACGCCAGCACTGGTCAGGCAGGCTGACGGTGCCGCCACGCGGCCGCTCCCAGCACCGAACCCGCCAGCGAACCCGGTGAAGCGGCCGCCGAGCCTGCCCGGCAAGCGCTGGCACCGCGGAGCGCTCAGGCTCATCAGCCCTCTCGCCGTGCTCGCGCTGTGGCAACTGGCCAGCGATGCGGGGCTGGTGTCGGCCCAGAAACTGCCGCCGCCGACGCAGGTCTGGTCCACCGCGCTATCGCTGACGACCACCGGCTCGGCCGCCTACGGAACCCTGCCGGGCGCGCTGGCCGTCTCGCTCCAGCGGGTCGCCGTCGGCTTCGGGCTCGGCGCCGCCGCGGGCATACTGCTCGCCCTCATCGCCGGGCTCAGCCGGCCCGGCGAGAACGCGGTAGACCCGCTCATGCAGATGCTGCGGACCCTCCCGCTCTTCGGGCTGATTCCCGTGTTCATCGTCTGGTTCGGCATCGGCGACACCCCGAAGATCTTGCTGATCGCCATCGGCGCGGCCATCCCGCTCTACCTCAACACGTTCTCCGGAATCCGCGCCGTCGATTCCAAGCTCGGGGAACTCGGCCAGGTACTCGGACTGCGCAGGCGCGAGCTGATCACTCAGATCGTGCTGCCAGGAGCGATGCCGCAGATCCTGGTCGGCCTGCGGCAGAGCCTGGGCGTGGCCTGGCTAGCCCTGGTAGTGGCCGAACAGATCAACGCCGACGCCGGCCTCGGCTTCATGATCAGCCAGGCGAGCCAGTTCCTTCGTAACGACGTCATCATCGTCGCGCTTCTCGTCTACTGCGTCCTCGGCCTGCTCACCGACGCCCTTGTCCGGCTGCTCGAGAGGAGGGCCTTGTCATGGCGGCGCAGCTTCGCGGTTGCCTGAACACCATCCCGGTAGTCCCAGCACGGACGACGACCGAGCCGGTGGTCCGGGTACGCGGGCTGTCCAGGGCGTTCGGCCCGGACCAGGTGCTGAACAACCTGGATCTGGACATTGCCCCCGGCGAGTTCGTTGCCATGATCGGCCGGAGTGGGTCAGGCAAGTCGACCCTGCTGCGTGCCCTGGCCAGCCTGGATCCGGGCGCCACCGGACAGGCTGATGTGACCGGCGCGGTAGCGGTCGCATTCCAGGAACCACGGTTGGTGCCGTGGAAGCGGGTCCGGGCCAACGTCGCCCTTGGACTGCGGGCAGCGGATCCGGCTTCGGTAGCCGACGGAGCGCTTGCCGAAGTCGGCCTGACCGACCGGGCGCATGCGTGGCCGCTGACCCTGTCCGGCGGGCAGGCGCAGCGAGCCTCGCTAGCCAGGGCGCTGGTTCGACAGCCCCGGCTGTTGCTGCTGGACGAGCCGTTCAGCGCGCTCGACGCCCTGACAAGAATCGCAATGCACCAGCTCGTGCTGCGGCTCTGGCAGCACCACCGCCCCGCCATCCTGCTGGTCACGCACGACGTAGACGAGGCGATAGCTCTGGCCGACCGCGTGCTCGTGCTAACCGCGGGACGGATCAGCTACAGCGCCCCCATTCATGCGCCTCGGCCGCGGGACCGGACCAGCACCATTCTCACCGCCCTGCGCACTCGCCTGCTCGCCGAGCTGGGCGTCAACACGGAAGGAACACAATGAGGCAACAGGCACCATCGGTCGGCCATGTTTCGCGGGCCCGCCTGCAGCGCCGCCGCGCGGGCACCGGCTTGGTCGCGGCGACCCTGCTGGCGCTCGGCGCCACGGCTTGCTCGTCAGCGGGCACTGTGGCATCGCCGGGCTCCAGCTCGCCGGGCTCAGGCTCGCCCGTGTCCGCGGACCCGGCCAGCGTCGCCAACGTCACCCTGCACATCGGCGATCAGGCAGGCGCCGGCGCTGAGGCGCTGCTCACGGCGGCAGGGCTGATCAGCAGGCTGCCGTTCAAGGCCGACTGGTCCGACTTCACCTCGGGACCGCCGATGCTGCAGGCCATGGCCGCCGGATCGGTCGACGTCGGCACCGTAGGTGACGCACCGCCCGTCTTCGCCGCCGCCGGCGGCAACCCGATCGCAGTCATCAGCGCGCTGCAGGCCAACCCGAACGGGGCGGCAATCCTGGTTCCGGCCAACTCCCCCGTCCGCACCGTCGCACAGCTGCGCGGCAAGACCATCGCGGTCACCCAGGGCAGCTCGGCCGACTACCACCTGCTCGGCACGCTGACCAGAGCCGGGCTGACCATCAAGGACGTTACCCCCAACTACCTGCAGCCGCCCGACGCCGAGGCAGCGTTCGCAGCTGGCCATGTGGCCGCGTGGGACATCTGGTCGCCGTTCATCGAGCAGGCCGAAGCGCAGGACCACGCCAGGATCCTGGTCAACGGCGCAGGCATCGGCCAGACCTACTCCTTCGTAGTTGCTTCCAGGGCCGCACTCGCCAATCCCAGCACCGCCGCCGCCATCCGCGACTACCTGACGCTGCTCGATCAGGCTTACACGTGGGCGCACAGCCACCAGTCGAATTGGGCGGCGACCTGGGCCAAGGCGACCGGGCTGCCGGTCAGCGTGATGCTCAACGCCGTCGCGGACTCGCAGGCGGTGCCGACCCCCATCACACCAGCAGTGATCAACTCGGAACAGCACGTCGCCGACGCGTTCACCGCTGCCGGACTCATCCCCGGCAAGCTCGACTTCGCCAACTACGCGGTCACCACCTTCAACAGCGTCCCCGGAGGGTCCTCATGAGCCTGGCATTCCACTGGTTCCTGCCCACCTTCAGCGACGGTCGCGGCATCGCCGGGCGCGGCCACAGCATCCCCGTAACCGGGGGAACGGGGCCCCGCAACCTACGCGCCAGCGGAGCGCGCGCGGCGCTACGGCCACCCGATATCGACTACCTCGGCCAGGTCGCGCGGGCAGCTGAGCACATGGGCTTTACCGGAGTGCTGACACCGACCGGCACGTGGTGCGAGGACGCCTGGCTGGTCACGGCGGCACTCATCAGGGATACCCGGCGGCTGAAGTTCCTGGTCGCTTTCCGACCCGGCGTGCTCTCCCCGACGCTCGCCGCCCAGATGGCGGCCACCTATCAGCGGATCTCCGGTGGCCGCCTGCTCCTGAACGTCGTCACCGGCGGCGAGGACAGCGAACAGCGCAGGTTCGGCGACCATCTGCCACACGACGCGAGGTATGCGCGCACCGGCGAGTTCCTGAACATTGTTCGCGGCGCCTGGAACCGTCCCCCTTACGACTTCACCGGCGACCACTACCAGGTCAGCGGTGCCACGGTACTAGCCTCGCCCGACCCCGTTCCCACAATCTATTTCGGTGGATCCTCGGCTGCGGCCGGGCCGGTGGCTGCCCGGTATGCGGATGTGTACCTGACCTGGGGCGAGCCACCGGCCCAGGTCGCAGCGAAGATCGCCTGGATGCGCGGCCTGGCTGAGCAGGCCGGCCGGACGCTGCGGTTCGGCATCCGGCTGCACGTCATCAGCCGGGATACCCCGCAGGACGCCTGGGCGGAGGCGGGCAGGCTGCTCGCCGATCTCGACCCGGATGAGATTGCCGCCGCGCAGACGGCGCTAGGCAGCTCCTCGTCAGTCGGGCAGCAGCGCATGGTGGACCTGCATGCCCGCTACCGGGCGGGCGGGACTGCCGAAGAGCTGGAGGTCTACCCGAACCTGTGGGCCGGGATCGGCCTGGTCCGCGGCGGCGCCGGCACCGCGCTGGTCGGCAGCCACGAGGAAGTCGCCGACCGGATCGAGGAGTACGCGGCGCTGGGCATCGAAGAATTCATCTTGTCCGGATACCCGCACCTGGAAGAGGCCTACTGGTTCGGCGAAGGCGTGCTGCCCGAACTGCGCAGGCGCGACGCGCTCGGCGCGGCCGATGACCCGTCCACCGTCCTGGCGAGCGCCTGACGCAACTATCCGGGAGGAACGTAGTGAGCTTCACTGTCGTGGTCGGCAACCCCAAGCCAGAATCACGCACCCTCGCCGTCGCGGCCGCCGGCGCCACTGCGCTCGCCGGCAGTCTCGGGCTGCCTGCAGCCCAGCACCTGGTCGACCTGTCCGTGCTGGCCAGGCGCCTGCTGCTGGACGAGCCATCGGCCGCGGTAGAAGACGCCGTGCAGCAGGTCCTCGACGCTCAGCTGCTTCTGGTCGTCAGCCCCACCTTCAAGGGCACCTACTCGGGCCTGCTCAAGGTCTTTCTCGACAGGCTGCCCTACCGCGGGCTCAACGGCGCGACCGCGCTGCCGTTGCTGGTCATGAACTCGCCGCAACATGCTCTCGCCGTCGACGTGCACCTGCGCCCGCTGCTGGTCGAGCTCGGCGCCAGCGTCCCGGCGCCAGGCCTGGCGCTGCTCGAATCCGAGCTAGCTCAGCTCGACACCGTGGTGGCGCGCTGGGCGCGCAGGGTAGCGGACGCGCTCGACCGTCATGCCCCGGTGTCGCGGCCGTCGGTGGCCTTTGCGATACAGCCCGGACAGCTCCTGCCCATGGCACATGGGCGAGATCCGGATCGGTACCGCGTCGCGGACTGACCAGACACTGATCGAATCTGGCTGGTCCCTTGCTCCAGGCGGACGACAGGCGGGTAGCCTGGTCAGCTCGCCCGAGATCCGCAAGTTCATGCGGTGGATGCTGGGACCGAGGTATTTCGATAAGCCGGAGCGGTTACACCCGGCTGGGCGCGGTGCGCAGCCGCCGTGCAGACAGGCTGGTGACCGCAATGGTCAGTGCGGCTGCCGGGGCGATGACCATGAGGTAGATCAACGGTGACCCGGCGGGCAGGCCCGGCGCTCCGATCGCGTTGTCGAAGGGCACCAGTACCGCCAGCGCGACCAGGGTGCCAAGCACGATCCCAGTGGCGGCGACAAGCGCGCCCTCGATGGCCATCGCCAGACCCACCTGGCTGCCGCTGGCGCCGATTTGCCGCAGCGTGTGCAGCTGGGGCGGCGCCGTGTCGTGGCCGCCAAGGTCGAGGAGGTCAGGTACGCGGTCACGAACGCGGTCACCGCCACGATGAACATGCGATATATCCACGCCGATGTCTGATCCTGCGCCGAGAACGCCGCGCCGGGACCCACGCTGAGTCGGCACCGAGGCAGCCGGCAAGGTGAGCGGCCAGCCTGGCAGCGGGATCTGTGCCCGTGCCCATGGCGCCGTCAGCGGTTCCGCTGGTCATGTGGTGCTCCTCGCAAAGTCCTCGCGGCCGAGTGGACCGCCGGCGGGCTGGTCGTGCCAGCCGCCGATGATAGCCCTGCTGGCCGCCGCATGGCGGCTGGTCGGCCCTCGACACGGGCAAGCTCAGCCAGCTGCGCGGCCGCCCGGACGATGGCCTGCGGCTCGGAGCCCGTCAGAGGCCGGCCGAGGTAGGCCGCGGCGGCGTGACTGACCTGTTTGCCATCGGCGAGGGCGGTGGCCAGGGCGGCGAGCAGGCCGGGGCTGCGACAGGCGAAGACCCGGTTGCTGCTGGTCCACACCGCCACCTTGCGACGTACCGGGTCGCGGCGGCTGACGGTCGCGAGCACATCACCGTCGACCAGGTGCCGAAGCAGCGGGTCGGCCGGTGTCCCATCAGGGGTCGCGTGGCCGGACCGGAACCGGATCCTCGCCCCGGCCAGCAGGACCTCCTGCCAGGCTTCGCCGTCTTGCACTGCAGGTCTCGGCACCGGCCCGCCTGCGGAGCGGCGCAGTTCGATCAGGTCCCCGCGTCTCCAGTCCCGGGGAGCTGCCGCGGACAGGCCGCTGGCCCGCAGCGCCGTGCGCTCGAACGGGGGGCACACGTACGTCAGTGCGCCGGGACAGACCCGGAGCAGATCCAGTCCGCGGCGTGGGCGAACGCGAGCAGCTCGGCCCGCTCGGCGAGCACGCCGGGCCGTGTCGCGGCCGCTGGCTGCGCCAGCAGGACGGTGGCGCCGGTGCGGGTGAGCTGGGCGGCGGCCCACAGGAACGCCCGGGAATGCTCGGGGTACCAGGGCGGGTCGGCGACGACGACGTCCGCGTCCAGGGACGGCAGCTCGTCGCGGGTCAGGTCGCAGCAGATGACGTCACCTGGTGAGATCTCCGCCAGCACGGCGGTGGTCGCGGCGCTGGACTCCAGCAGGACCCACCGCCGATGCAGGGGTGAGGTGGCGGCGGCGTGCATCAGCGTGGGCGTGCCGAGCAGCGCGACCGTGTCATCACGGGATGACGCGCTCAGGCAGTGAGCCAGCAGCCGTCCGGCGGTGCGCTGGTCCCATCGCCAGTCGTAGTCCAGGGGGTGCGGCTCAGGCAGCACAAGCTCCCACGCCTCCCCCGCTCCGGTAGCCGCGCTCACTTGGCCGCGGTCGCGGGTCAGGCGAGCATGGGTCGCGGCGTCGACCAGGCGCAGCGCCGTGACCCGCGTCAGCGCGGCAGCAACGTCGGCCGGGTAGACGCCCGGTACGTGCTCCAGCAGCTCGGCGAAACTGCGGCAGCCGGGTGCGGCGCTGGCCACCAGCATGTCCAGGATGCCCCGGTGAACTTCCTCGCCCGGGCTAGGCGTGGCGTTCACCGTGACCTTCCCGGCCGCGGCACCGCGGTGATCGGCATTGCCGTCTCGGCGGCGGTGAACCGGCTGGACAGTTCAGCTGTCCACGCAGCACGATGCTGGAATGGCCTAGCTGCTCTTGCACGGTGCGCAGGTCCGCGCCCGCGGCGAGCGCGAGCGTGGCCGCGCCGTGGCGAAGATCATGCGGCCGGATCGGCGGCAGCCCCGCATCGGCTGCAAGTTTGGTGAAGGTGCGGCTGAGCCGGTCGGCGGCCATCGGATCGCCGCCCAGGCCGGTGAACACGTACCCGCTGGCCCGCCAGCCGGCGCCGAAGCTGGTGGCCTCGGCGCGCTGCCGGTCGCGGTGCGCGCACAGCGCAGCGACGGTGGTGCGGTCCAGGGCGATCACCCGGACGCTGTGCGACGTCTTGGGCGGGCAGACGGCCAGGTGCCCGTCGTATTGCTGTAGCTGCTGGCCGATGAATGCGGCCTTGCCGTCCAGGTCGACGTCCTGCCAGCGCAGCCCGGCCGTTCGCCGCGGGCCAGGCCGCGCAGCGCGATCAGGTGGTAGGCGGCGTACAGCCGGTCATCTTTGATGGAGTGCAGGAACTGCGCGGTCTGCTCGGCGGTCCACACCGCGACCTGCCGATGCTCGCCGGTGCGCCGCCAGTGCTCGACCCGCTCCGGCGTCCATATCATCGCGCGGGGACGCCTGGTGCGGGGCAGTTCGGCCCGGCTGGCCGGGTTGCCGGCGATCAGCCCGGCCCGGATGGCGGCGTTCAGCGCCGCCCGCAGCGTCGCGCGGACCCGGTGCAGCGTCGCTGCCGTCACCGGTGACCCGGCTGCCTGATGCTGGCGGCTGATCGCGGTGAACATCGCCTGCACGTGCCCGGCTGACAGCTCAGCCAGCAGCACCCGGCCAAGGTACGGGGTCAGGTACAGCCGCACGTGCGCGGCATAGCCGCGGATGGTCGAGGTGGCCGGCGAGGTGCGCGAGGCCAGCCACTGCGCCAGCCAGTCACCTGTCGTCAGAACCTGGCCTGCACGGTCGCTGGGCCGCGGGCTGCGCAGTGCCGCCAGCGTCCCTGCAGCGGCCGCTCGCGATGAGTAGCCTCCGCGCCGGACCCGCCGGCGTCGGCCATCGAGGCCGGTGGGCAGTTCCAGCCCGATGTACCAGCTGCCATGACGGCTGCCCGCCACCCGCGGGCACCGTTTCCCTAACTGCCGGCCGGTGACCGGATCGACACACCCGCACCGCTTGTACACACTCCCCTGGCCGCTCATCGCCACCGGCCTCGCGTCGCCCCGAGCAAGATTCCGTTCAGCCTGAGCATCCGCCGACGGAGCGCACGTGGCCATGCGGGTGCACCTGCTGGCGGCAGCGATCAGGCACTGTGTCACCGCCGCGTGCCACGAAACCGGATGGCGTGATCGGATACCCCGGTTGCGCCAGCCGGACCAGCGTCTGCCACGTCCCCGCGCCGGCGATCAGCTCCCCCATCTGCCGCGGCTGACGTGTGTCACATTCTGTGATCAGTTCTGCGCCCTGAGCGCGCGCGTACCCGCCGATCTGGGCGGTCACGGGATTGGGTCTGGGGACGGGAGCGAGCGTGCAGGTCCGGGTGATCTGCACGGCAACCGGTTGCCAGCGGGCCGGAATCCGCGCCGAGCGAGACGACTTGTGCGTAAAGGCGTGGAGCTCGTGGCTGGCCGGTTTCCCCGCGGATCATGTCAAACCGAAGTCTGGCCGTGATCTTTCATCGGGGCTGACAGGACTCATGATCCCGACGGCGTTGCCGTCTGGGTCTTCGATGACGGCATACCGCGCTCCCCAGAAGGCGTCGTACGGGGGTTGCTGTCCGCGATATCCGGCCTCGACCAGATCCCGGTAGATCTCATCGACCCGCTCGCGGCTGTCTACCTTGAACCCGAGCACCCCCATGCCAGCGTGCCAGCCTTGGTTCCAGTGCCGGGCGAACTCGCTGCTGTCGAGGTCGAGGTCGATCCCGTTCGAGACAGTGGCTGAGCGGTGATGACTCTGCCACTGCGGTTCAGTGTCCGGGACGGTCAGGCCGAGCTTCCGGTAGAAGGCGACGCTTGCGTCCATGTCCGTGACGACGAGGTTGAACTGATCCGGTCTGACCTCGCGCAGTCGGGTGGCCCGCGCCGGCGGCCTCAGCAGCATCCAGCGGTGCCCGAACGGATCGACGATCACCGACCCGCGGCCGTAGAACTGATCGGTCGGCTCCCGCTCCACCGAGGCGCCGCCATGCCGGGCCCGCTCGGTGGTCCCGTCCACGTCCTCGACTTCCAGGTGAAGGGTGTGGCTGAACGTCGCGGGGTTATCGGGCGCCTTAACGGGCACGTCGGGCCAGATGCCGGAAGGCTCGGAGAGCATCAGCACCGCGTCGCCGATACCGACCTCGGCGTGGCCGATCGTGCCGTCCGCGTTGATGTGGGGATCGGCGCGGCGCTGCGCGCCGAATATCTCGGCGTACCAGTCCATGGCGCGCCGGGCGTCGGACACCATGATGTACGGAGTCAGTGCCGGAGGCCGGGCGGGCTCGCGCTCGACCGGGATCGCGCTGGTTTGCTGGGACATGCTTCCTCCTGAGGATGCGAAGACCTCCCGGGTCAGCCGCTGCCGCAGCCGCCCGGCGAAGCCGGGATCGGGATCGACTGGCGTGACGGGCTCGCGCAGAGCCTCGAACGGACCGGTCATCGCGAGCCCTCCTCTGCCTCGTAGAGCCGACGGAACGCGGCGCGGGCGCGCACCAGCAGCGCCTCGGTGGCGCGTACCGTCCGGTCGAGGTGCCGGGCCACCTCGGGCACCGGTAGCCCGTCGAGGTAACGCAGCGTCAGCGCGGCCCGGTGGTGCGCGCCGAGTTGGCCGAGTACCTCGCGGGCCCGGATCCGGTCGACGGCCGTCTCCCACGGGTCGTCGACACGCGCTGGCTCGCGGTCTAGCAGCCGCAGCCCACGCTGCTCCCGCTCGACCCGCCGCCAGTGGTCTACGAGCTTGTGGCGGGCAACTCCGATCAGCCACGGGATCGACGGGTCGGGCGCGCCCGGCTTGCGGGCCGCGTGCACGGCGGCCAGGAACGACTCGGCCGTCAGGTCCTCGGCTAGGCCGGTGTCGCCGCAGCGGGCCAGCAGGTAGCCGTAGACGTGCGGCAGCGCATCGTCGTAAAGCTTCAGGAGCCCGAACGCCGGGTCGGGCCGCACGTGCGGGTGCGTCACACTTCATCGTCGCCTCAGCGGCGGGCACTCCGACGGGCAGCGCCGAACTTTTCCCGGAGCAGCCGGCGATGCAGGCCCAGCCGACCGCAGACAGACAGCGGGCGCAGCGCCGAAGCTGATTCTGGGGCGCTGGCGACAGTGGCGGCGGAGCATCTGGTGGTGGCCCGCAGCGTCAACTCGGGCGCCCCGATCATCTGCGGTACCCAGACCACGCCGGGTGGACTGGGCTGATCGGCGGCCTGCGCACAAGATCCGCCGTTCTGGCGCCGCGCGGTGAGGTTTTGAGGTCAGCGGCAGACCCGCCCAAGATCAAACGTTCTGTTGCTGCTGCGCCGGGTGCAGGTTCGGGCCGCTTGATGGAGCTATGTTCGGGTGCGCCTGCGAGGCCTGCTGTGTCTGGACATTCGCGTGCGGGTTCGTTGCCTGTGTCGCGACATCACGTGGCGGTCTACCGTCTTCCATTACGCCGGCGACGTTACTACCGTAACGGGAGTGAGCAATAGCGGCCATCTGTGGCCGCCTGACCAGGCCGATCGGCTTCAGCCAGCCCCTCCTAAGCGCGGTGGACGGGCACATCCTCACCTGCGCAGCACGCCGACGCATCCTAGCCGCCCGCAACCGGTGGATCTCGGCCGCCGCCTGACCGGCCCCGACGCCATGACAAGCAAGCCGCGGCTGGTGACCGTCAACGTCGTTCGCCGCATTCACCCCGGCTACTTCCACGACACCGCGATCGACAAGCAACCCGTCGACGGACCCCTGGAGCTCACTGCCACCGGTCTGGCCGGCGACCGCCAGCTCGATCTCCACCATGGCGGCTGTGACAGGGCGGTCTACGCCTATGCCGCCGAAGACGCCAGCTGGTGGGCCGCCCAGCTCGGCCGGACTATCCCTCCTGGACTGTTCGGGGAGAACCTGCGCACCCAGGACCTCGACGTGAGCGGCGCGATCATCGGCGAGAAGTGGCGGATCGGCACGGTCCTGCTTGAGGTTCGGATGCCCCGGACCCCCTGCCAGAACCTGTCCATGCGCATCGGTATCGACAACTTCCATATTCGCTTCAACGCCGCCGGCCGGGTCGGTGCCATGCTCAAAGTCCATGAACCCGGCCTGGTGTGTGCCGGCGACCCCATCACCGTCGTCGACCGCCCCCACCACGGTGTGCGCGTGTGCGACCTCGCCAGCGGGCCGGACGCTACCGGGATGCGTCTGCTCCTTGGTTCCGGCATCCCCCTCGCCACTGCGGTCCGAGCCAGGGCACACCGGATCGTGAGACGGTCTCCCCCCGGCGCCAAGCACCCGCCAGCGACCCCACTGCACGAGTCCCGATCTACCGCCCTATGAACGCACGGCCTGGGAGGCAGCCATCGGGGAAGTCGATCGGCATGTCTCGTCGCATGGCGCCTGGATTGCAGTGGACGGCTGACCGTCCGGGACGCGCTTACAGACAGCAGCCAGCCGGGCTGAGTGGCCTGACCCACCTGGGCCAGCCAGATTTGACTGTTCTGCGCGCCGGGCAACGCACACCACATGCGATCGCGGAACGCACTAAATTGTCGGCGCCGCGCCCAGGTGTCTCCGCCAGTCATCATGCTCGGTGATCCTGCGTCGGCAAGCGCGACGCACTTACGTCGGCGCCGTTGAGTGCCCTTTGCGGGCATGCTGTCTCGGAGCGGATCATAAACCAGAACGAGTCGAGCTCCAGGTATGTACGGGGTGCTGCTGTGCTGGCGCTGGGCTGGCTGTCACCGGCCGGCAAGCTGGCGGGAATGACACGCCGGCTCGGACACTTGACGACCCAATATCCGCCGATATGCGCTGCTGGGGGGTCGCTGCTTCGTATCGCCTTGGCGCTCCTGAGCTGGTTGATCTGCGCGATGGAATCCTGGTTATGCGTCCCGGCGGCGGAGGACCAAGAAGGTGATGCCGATCAGAACCGCGGCGAGCACCACGAAGATGCCGGTCTCGATGCCCTGGAAGGCCCAGAAGCGGCTGGCAGGCTGGAAGGTCACCGAGGCCCGGTAGCCGTGCGCGGCCAGGCACGGCAGGACGGCCTGGGGGTCCGGGTTGTTCTGCGTCGCGTGCACGCATGCGGAGGGAAGCGCCACCCCGTTGTAGTTGGGCACGTTGTAGTCGAGCGCGGCGGGCTTGCCGTCAGGCCCGATGAATCCATTCGTGACTGGCAGATAGGAGCCCGGCGGCGTGAAGGGCGCCGTGAGTTTGTAATACACAGTGACCGGGGTCATGTAGTGCAGCCGGAGCCAGAGTGCGACGACAAGACGGACCCCGGCAAAGCCAGCCAGGGTCATGCCGAGCGCGGGCAGGGTGCGGCGCAGCAGCGTCCCTGCGCAGATCCCGAGGGCCATGGCGAAGATCGCGTAGCCGACTGGCACGATGTCGGTGACGTCGAAATGGTTGACCTGGAAGGCGTCGGCATTCAAGGCGTTGTACGGGCCGGACCACCAGGTCACGACGGCCGAGACTGCTCCGGCGAGGACGGCCGTGGCGAGCAGTAGCCATCCTGCCCGGACTGCCAGCCAGCGCCGCCTGGTGATGCTCTGCGTCCAGGCGAACTGGTTCGTTCCTGTCTCCAGCTCGGTTGCTACCGTCGGGGCGCCCCAGAGCAGCCCGGGCAGCGCCGGCACGGCGGCGGTTGCGACGACGAGCGTCGTGATGATCGGGCTGCCGAGGGAGAGATTCGAGCCGGCCAAGGCGCAGGAATGGTCGCTCGCGCAGTGGGTCAGGGCTGAGTCCCAGACTGCTGCTGCGTGCAGGCCGGTGATCAGCAGAACGATGGCCATCGCGGCGAGCAGCGCGGCGGCGAATGCGGCCTGGTATCTGTACTGCTGCCAGGTGACCCAGGTCATCGGTCCCCGCCCACTGCCGACAGGCGGGCGGCTTTGGGGCCGGTGCTGTAGCCGGGGTCGTCCTGGCTCATGTAGGCGAGCACTATCTCCTCCAGGTTCGCTTCGTCGACGGCCCAGGCCGGATCGATAACCGGGCCGTTGAGGCGGACCAGCAGCGTGGTCTGCCGCAGCGTGGTGTCCTCCCGCACGATCGGGTGTGTACGCCCGATGGCCGTCGTGTCCTTGCGCGGGCCGGTGAGAATACGGTGCTCCGCCAGCAGCGTGTCGATGTCGCCGCACAGCTGCACCCTGGATTCGGCCAGCAGAATGAGGTGGTCGCAGACCCGCTCGATGTCCGCGATGAGATGCGAGGACAGCACGACGGTCGGCCCGCCGCCCGCGGCCGCCTCGGCCAGGGTGCCGAGGAAACGCTGCCGGGCCAGCGGATCGAGCGCGGCGAGCGGCTCATCCAGCAGCAAGAGCCCCGGCTGCTTGGCGAGAGTGAGCGCGAGCGCGACCTGGGCCCGCTGACCGCCCGATAGCGTGCCCACCGGCCGGTCCAGCGGTATCCGCACCCTGCTCAGCCGGGCGCGCACGGACTCGCCGTCCCAGCGCGGGTTCAGGTGCGCGCCGATGCCGATGTGGTCTTCGGCGGTCCGCCGCCGGTACAGCGGGACCTCCTGGGCGAGGAAGCCGATCTCCGCGAGGTAGGCCGGTTCCTGGCGCGGCTCGCCGCCGAGCACGATAGCGTGGCCGGCGGTTGGCGCGGCGAGCCCGGCAAGCAGCCGCAGCAGCGTGGTCTTGCCCGCGCCGTTCGGCCCCACGAGCGCGGATATCCGGCCATCGGGAACGCTGATCGTGCACTCGCTCAGCGCGGTAACCCGGCGGTACCGCTTGGTCAGCCCGCTGGTCTCGATCACGGCGGTCATGCGATGTCCTCCTCAGCGGGCGCCTGCAGCGTGACCCGCAGCAGCGACTCGATCGCCTCGTCATCCAGCCCGGCGGCGCGCGCCTGCCGCACCCAGGTGGCCAGCGCGCGGCCGAGCCGCGCGTGGGTGCCCGGCGGGGGACCCGGCGGCCTGGCCCGCACGTACGTGCCCTGCCCGGCGCGCGCTTCGACCAGGCCCTCGCGCTCCAGGTCGCGGTAGGCCTTCAGCACCGTATTGGCGTTCACCACTGCGACCGCGACCACGTCCCGCACGCTCGGGAGCTGGTCACCCACGTCCAGCACGCCCATCCGCAGCGCCTGCCGTACCTGCTGCGCGATCTGCTGATAGGGCGGCACTCCGGACCGCCCGTCCACCCGGAATCTGATCACATCAGCGCTCCGCTGTCTTAGGTTGCTAAGACAGTATGGCACCTGTCAGCAGCTGTCAAACGGCCCGGCATTCCGCTTGCTTGTCCAGGTCAGGCCCGGCCTGGCATGCCAGACCAGTGCAGCCGCGCAGGCCGCTGTGGCACAGTGCCTCCCGCACGTGCCTTCCGGCATCGGGGACGCGGAGCACTGTGAGCACCGCTCAACAGCGTCTTGCATGGCTGCCCAGCCTCAGTGCGGCGTCCCAGCGCTGGTATCCGTCACCCGACTGGCAGCAGACGCGGCAGAAGAGATCGAGCAGCTCAGGCAAGGCGGCCACGGCCAGTGGCAGCGCTGCCGCGAGCAAATGACCGTCTCCAGCCGATCACCCTGCCGCCGCTTACGGGCGATCAGATGCGCAAGGCAGGCCGCATAGGGTCTCCAGCCGGGGCCGGTCCACGCTGGCGGCGAACGACTGGCCGGTGATGCCACGCTCGAGACGGGCGGGCGCGGGGCTTTGCAGCACGATGAAGATCGCGCGGCCGCCGTCGCGGACCGCGCCAAGAGCCTGATCCCGGGTCTGGCCCCCGGCCGCGTCGAAGAGCAGGTCCGCGCCGCCGGAGGTGACGGCCCGCGCCTGCTGAACCCAGTCGCCGGCGTGGTAGTCGAATACCTGGCTGGCGCCCAGGCCCAGGACGTAGTCGTGGCTGGCCGGG
>Ga0335076_10002326_pt1 | contig 18859 bp, 15 predicted proteins | sample Lox_Sample_25_FD_206717 | JGI IMG/M metagenome (GOLD analysis project Ga0335076, IMG submission 206717) | Soil microbial communities from Loxahatchee National Wildlife Refuge, Florida, United States - Lox_Sample_2.5 | ecosystem: Environmental > Terrestrial > Soil > Wetlands | place: USA...
ACCCCTTGAGCATCTCGCGCGCGCAGTTGTATCCGGGCGCGCCCATGACGCCGCCGCCGGGATGCGCGCCCGATCCGCACAGGTAGAGACCCTTCACCGGCGTCCGATAGCGCGCCCATCCGGCCACCGGACGCATCACGAACATCTGGTCGAGCGACATTTCACCGTGGAAAATGTTGCCGCCGGTAATGCCGAAGCGCTGTTCCAGGTCGAGCGGCGTCAGAACCTGGCGGTGCTCGATGATGGAACGGATGTTCGGTGCATACTCCTCGATCAGTGAAATTACGCGGTCGCCAAACGGCTCGCGCAGTTCGTCCCAGGTGGCGCCGCGCAGCGTATAGGGCGCGTATTGCAGGAAGATGCCCATGATGTGTTTGCCCGCCGGAGCGAGCGACGGGTCGTACATCGTCGGGATGGTCAATTCCAACAGAGGACGTTCGGACGGACGGCCGTACTTGGCGTCGTCCCACGCCCGCTCGACATATTCGATATTCGGGCAGATGTGCATGGTGGCGCGGTGATGCGGCCCGGGCGCCCCGGGAAACCCGGTGAATTCGGGCAATCCGTTGAGCGCCAGGTTGATCTTACAACTGGTCCCTTCGATGCGGAAATTGCGGATGGCGGCGATGAAATCGGGTTCCAGGTGGATGCCGTCCACCAGTTTCAGGAAGGTCAGCTTGGGATCGAGATTCGAGGCAACGGCGGCAGCTTCGAATTCGTCGCCGTTCTCCAAAACGACCCCGCCTGCCCGCCCCCCGCGGACCAGCACTTTTTCCACTGGCGTACCGGTGCGGATGGTGGCGCCGGCGGCTCGCGCGGCTCCTGCAATCGCTTCCGAGACCGCGCCCATGCCGCCGCGGACGAATCCCCAGAGCCCGCGGTGCCCGGCGACTCCGCCCATGCAATGGTGCAGCAGTATGTATGCCGTCCCCGGCGAACGCGGTCCGCCGTTGGCGCCGATCACGCCATCCGTGGCCAGCGTGACCTTCACCTGCTCGCTCTCGAACCACTCATCCAGAAACTCCGCGGCGCTTTGCGTGAAGATCTTGACCAGCGCCACCATGTCACGAGGCTTCAACCCGCGCAAGCGGCCCGCGAGCTTGATGTAGTCGAGGTAGGAGCCGATGCCCTTGGGCGGAAAATCGGGCGGGGTGGTGGTGAGCAGATCCTCCACCACCTGCGACAGCCGTTCGATCTGGTCTTCGTATGCCGGATAAGCTTCCGCGTCATGTCGCGAGAATCTCGCGATTTCGGCGAGCGTCTTGCCGCGGTCCTGCCACATGAAAAAGTGGCGGCCATCCGGAAATGCGGAAAAGAACGGCGGGTCCTTGGCATCGACCTGGTAGCCGTGCTTTTCCAACTCCAACTCGCGGACGATGCGTTCCTGCAGAAGGCTGGTCAGATAAGCCGCGGTAGATACGCGATATCCGGGCCAGACTTCCTCGGTGACGGAGCAACCGCCCACCAGGTCGCGGCGTTCGAGCACCAGAACTTTGCGTCCGGCGCGCGCCAGATAGGCAGCCGCGACCAACCCGTTGTGCCCGCCGCCGACGATAATGACATCGAATTTTGAGTGTGCCAAGAGATCAATATTTTCTCATCTCTCGAGGCAAGGTGGACTGAAGTCCGCCGCAGGCTGAAGCCTGCCCTCCTACCTCTTACGGAAAGCTACGACAGACAGCGGAGGCAAGGTGATGCTGATGCTGTGCGGGCGGTCGTGTTTAGGTTCCGGTTTCGACGACACCAGTCCGCCGTTGCCGAGGTTCGATCCGCCGAACAGCTCGGAATCCGTATTCAGAATCTCCTCGTAGAACCCCTCTTCGGGAACGCCGAACCCGTACTTGTAGCGCGGAACCGGCGTGAAATTGCAGCAGAACAGAATCCAGTCGCTTTCGTTTTCACCGCGGCGGATGAAGGCGATGATCGAGCTTTCCCAGTCGTGGAAATCCACCCATTCGAATCCGCGGTAGTGGAAATCCACCTGGTAGAGAGCCGGGAACTCGCGGTAGAGGCGGTTGAGTTCGCGCATGAGCGCCTGCAGCTTGCGATGCGGCTCGAATTCCAGCAGATCCCAGCGCACACCGGAGTTGTAGTTCCACTCTTCGGGTTGGCCGATTTCCTGGCCCATGAACAGCAACTTCTTTCCCGGATGCGCCCACATGTAGGCCAGAAACGCCCGCACATTCGCGAACTGGCGCCATTCGTCGCCCGGCATCTTGCGCAGCAGCGACCCCTTGCCGTGCACTACCTCATCATGCGAAATCGGCTGGATGAAATTCTCGGTAAAGGCGTACAACAGGCTGAACGTGATGTTGTTGTGGTGGTACTTGCGAAAGACCGGGTCGAAGTGGAAGTAGTCCAGCATATCGTGCATCCAGCCCATGTTCCACTTCATGGTGAAGCCCAGGCCGCCCAGGTAGACCGGTTTGGAAACGCCCGGAAACGCCGTGGATTCCTCGGCGATGGTAAACGCTCCCGGCACTTCGTGCGCGCGCTCGTTGAAGCGCCGCAGGAAATCGATGGCTTCCAGGTTTTCGTTGCCGCCGAACTGATTGGGGAGCCATTCGCCGGCCTTGCGCGCGTAATCCAGGTACAGCATGGAGGCCACGGCGTCCACGCGCAGTGCGTCAATGTGATACTCCTTCAGCCAGAAAAGCGCGTTGGCGATCAGGAAACCGCGCACTTCGTTGCGGCCGTAATTGAACACCATGGTGCCCCATTCGCGATGCTCGCCCTTGCGCGGATCGGCATGCTCGTAGAGCGCGGTGCCATCGAAGAAGGCCAGGCCGTGAGCGTCCTTGGGAAAATGCGCCGGCACCCAATCCACGATGACCCCAATCCCGGCCTGGTGGCAGCGGTCCACGAGGTAGCGGAAATCGTCCGGATTGCCGAATCGCGAGGTCGGCGCAAAATATCCGATCACCTGGTAGCCCCACGACCCGGAGAATGGGTGCTCCATCACTGGCAGCATTTCGATGTGCGTATAGCCCATGTAGCGGACATATTCCACCAGTTTCACGGCCATTTCGCGATAGGTGAGCGGCTTGCCATTTGGTCCGCGGAGCCACGATTCCAGGTGCACCTCGTAGACCGCGACCGGCGACTTGAGCCAGTTGGTGGCGGCGCGCTGCTCCATCCATTCGTGGTCGGCCCATTGGTATTTTGAAAGATCCCAAACCAGCGACGCCGATTTCGGCGGCGTTTCGCTGTAGAACGCGAACGGATCGGCCTTGAGCTGCTGGTACCCGGCGATTCGGGAACGCACATAGAACTTGTAAGCCGTGCCCTGGCCGATTCCCGGAATGAACAGCTCCCAAACGCCGCCGGTGCGCATCCGCATGGGGTGACGCCGCACGTCCCAATCGTTGAATTCGCCGGCCACCGTGACGTTCTCGGCATTCGGCGCCCACACGGCAAAGCGGACGCCCGCCGACCCTTCGACCTGCGCGAGATGCGCGCCCATCGTGAGGTACGCCTCATGCAGGTTTCCCTCGCCGTGAAGGTACAAGTCCGTATCGGAGATCAGGGGGCCGAAGCGGTAGGGATCGTCGATCGCGATTTCACGGCCGTCGGCGAGCCGCGCGTGGATGCGATAGTTCTCCTGCTGCCCGTCCAGGGCCGCGCAAAAAAATCCCTGGGCGTGCTGTTTCTGCATTGTGGTGCGGCCGTGTCCGGTCACCACCTCTGCCGATTGCGCCTGCGGCAGGAAGGCGCGCACCTCCCATCGGGCGAGGCCGCTTTTCTTCCGCACGGCGTGCGGGCCGAGAATGCGGAATGCATCACCGTGGTACCCGCCGACGATCGCTTCAATCTCTTCTACGGTCATGAGACTCTATCAAGTATGGACGATTTCCTCAGGGAAATGCCTAAAGCGGAGTTGCACCTTCACCTGGAAGGCTCGGTTGAACCCGAGACGCTGCACGAGCTCGACCCGGCTACGAGCGTGGATGACTACCGCTCACTCTACCGCTACTCCGATTTTGACGCGTTTCTCAAAGCGTTCGGAGCCGTGGGGAAGCGCCTGCGTACGCCAGAGGACTATGCGCTCATCACGCGCCGCTTGCTAGATCGCCTGGCGTCGCAGAACGTACGTTATGCCGAGATCATTGTAGCCGCCGGTGTGGTGCTGTGGAAACAGCAGGATTTCGCGTCCATTTTCGACGCCATCCACGCGACGGCGCAGAACTCGCCGGTGAAGGTGCGATGGATTCTCGACGCGGTCCGGCAGTTTGGAGTGGAACCGGCCAGGCGCGTGGCGGAATGGGCGGCCGAACGGCAGGATCGCGGTGTGGTGGCGTTTGGAATCGGCGGCAGCGAAGAGCGCGGCCCGGCGGACTGGTTTGGCGACGTCTTTGCGTTCGCGAAATCGGCCGGGCTCCACCTCACGGCGCATGCGGGCGAAAGCATCGGGCCGGAATCGGTCTGGGCGGCGCTGAAGCTGGGCGTGGAGAGAATCGGCCACGGCATCCGCTCGATTGAGGATCCGGCGCTGGTGGCCCACTTGCGGGAGCGGCAGATTCTGCTCGAAATCTGCATCACGAGCAACCTGGTGACGGGCGTGGTGAAGCGGCTGGAGGATCATCCGGTGCGGCGCTTGTTCGATGCCGGAGTGCCGATCACCCTGAACACCGACGATCCGGCGATGTTCGGCTGCACGCTCGTGGGCGAATACGAGCTCGCCGCGCGCTCATTCGGGTTTAGCGAACCGGAGCTGCAGGCAATCGCGGAGAACAGCCTTAGGTACCGGTTCGGAGCGCTCCCGGCAGCCGATTTCAAAATCGAGACGGAGCGTCTGATCCTGACGACGTGGAATCCCGAGGATTTGGAAGCCTTCCGTCCCATTGCCACCGACCCCGAAGTGATGCGCTACATCTCAGGCGGCGCTTCCTGGCCCGAGGAGCGGATCCGGCTCTTCGTCCAGCGCCAGATCGAGATCTACCGCGCTTACGGCCACTGCCGCTGGAAGCTGATCGACAAGGCGTCCGGCGAAATGGCCGGCTTCTGCGGACCGGGATGGTACAAAGCCAACCGCTATCCTGAGATCGGGTGGTGGCTGGCTCGCCGATTTTGGGGCCGCGGCTTGGCGTCGGAGGCTGCCGTGGCGGCGCTGCGCGACGCGTTCGAGCGCGTCGGCCTGGAGCGCGTCATTTCGGTCGCGATGGTAGAGAATCGCGCGTCGCAGCGCATCATGGAGAAGGTCGGCCTGGAATTTGAAACGGAATTTGAAAGCGAAGGTTTTCGATTGGTGCGCTATGCCATCAATCGCGGCCGATACCAGCGGCTGGCGGATGCGCGCCGCTCCACCATAGCGTAGGTTCGCTTTCTGGATTACCCTCGAAAGAGGCCGTCCCTTTTTCCGATGATCAAGAGAATTTCTCCTGCTGGCGCGATTCGCGGCGCTATCCAACTACCCGGCGATAAATCCATCTCCCACCGCTATGCCATGATCGCAGCCATCGCCGACGGCGCCACGCGCATCCGCAACTATTCGACCGGCGCGGATTGTCATTCGACCCTCAACTGCGTTCGCGCCCTGGGTATCGACGTGGGAGGCGAAGGCACCGAGTTTGTGGTTCATGGCCGCGGCCTGCGCGGATTGCGCCAACCTTCGGGCGACCTCGATGCCGGCAATTCCGGATCGACCATTCGCATGCTTTCGGGAATTCTGGCTGCGCAGCCGTTCACGACGCGCATCTTCGGTGACGAATCGCTCTCCCGCCGTCCGATGCAGCGCATTATGCAGCCGCTCGCGCAAATGGGCGCGATCATTCGCGCCTGTGAAGACAAGTTTCCTCCGCTCCAGATCGTGGGCGGCACGGTCAAGCCCATCGATTACGACATGCCGGTGGCGAGCGCGCAGGTCAAGACGTGCGTGCTTTTTGCCGGGTTGTATGCGGAGGGCGAGACGTCGGTGATGGAACCGGTCCGGTCCCGCGACCACACTGAAATCGCGCTGCGCGAGTTCGGCGCGTCTTTGACGGTGCAGGGGCGCAAGATCACCGTGGCCGGCCCGGCGAAACTAGAAGCACGCGAAGTGACGGTGCCGAGCGATCTCTCGTCGGCCGCGTTCTTCCTGGCGGCGGCGCTGCTGATTCCCGGATCGCGGCTCTCCATTCCGGGCGTCGGACTGAATCCCACGCGGTCGGCGTTGCTCGATTTTCTCAGCGGCATGGGCGCGCGCATTCGTCTCCCGCAGGTGGAAAGCAGCAACGGGGAACTGATCGGCGAGATCGAGGCGGAGCACTCCGATCTCACCGGCGGTGTGATCGAAGGCGGCTTGACGGCGGCACTGATCGACGAGATTCCGGTGCTCGCGGTGTTAGGCGCGGCCACTCGCGACGGGCTGGTCGTCAAGGATGCGTCGGAGTTGCGAATTAAGGAGACGGATCGCATCCGCACCATTTGCGAGAATCTGCGGCGCATGGGGGTGGAAGTGGAAGAGCGGCCGGACGGGTTGGTGGTAGCCGGCCGGCAGAGGTTTCGGGCGGCGGAGTTGGATAGCTTCGGCGACCACCGGATCGCCATGGCGTTTGCGGTAGCGGCGCTGGCGGCCGATGGCGAGTCGGCGATTCATGGCGCGGAGGCCGCATCGGTATCGTTTCCACAGTTCTGGGATACTTTGGCGGCGGTGGTATAGGGCTATGGCAACGCGCGCGCTGGTCTCGGGGGATGAATACCTGAAGACCATGTACAAGCCGAGCTGCGACTACATCGACGGAGTGCCGCGGCCGAAGTCTCTGGGGACGCGAAAGCATGGAAAACGGCAGATCCGGCTGGGACGTTTGATTGAGAAAAGATTTCCCGATTTCGAGCCGGATTCGGAACTCACTTGCCAGATCCGGACTGGTCTCGCCGATCTTTTCGCCCGCCTCTGAGTGCCGGCGCTGCACGCATGAGTGCGCGCGCCACGTATCTCCAGGAACATTTTCGCCGGATCAGTGTCCAATCTGCCAGGAGACGCGTATGGGAATGTCACTTGGCGGGCATGGCCGCACCAAAGCCGAAATCAATATGACCCCGATGATCGACGTACTGCTGGTGTTGATCATCATCTTCATGATCATCATTCCGACCAAGTCGCACGGTCTGCACGCTCTCGTGCCTCAGCAGGCAACCGACAATAGTCCAGCGCCGGAGAAATCGCAGGACATTGTCATTTCGGTTCATGGCGACGGTGTTGTGGAGCTGAATCGGGAAACGCTCGACCTGGCGCGCCTGCAAGTGCGGTTAATCAAGCTATTCGCCGAGGGCGGGGCCATCAACGCGGTATTCGTGAAAGGCGATGGCGATCTGGATTTCGCCCGCATTGCGGAGGTGATCGACCTGACGAAGCACAGCGGCGTCAGCCGGATCGCGCTCATGCCGAACTAAAGGGGATCCTGCCGGACCAGTTTCTTCGGCGCGCCGCCGGCCGGGCAGGTATACTCGCGGCGGCTGCCGTCGATTCCCTTACGGCCCCAACGGATCAATACGCGGGTTTCGGTTTCGGCGCCGTGGTCGCCGCACGGTGTATCGAGAATGTCCAGAGGGCTGGTCTTCGCGTCGCGCAGAGCTTCCCACTCGTGCTTGAACAACACCAGCGGACGATCCGGATGCGAGGCGGTCGTCACAGGGTGCAGATGGGGGCTGACGGCCGTGATACCGACCACGATGCCGGCGCTCTTGCCGCAGGGTTGAGTGCCCGTTTGCAGATAGAACTCGCTGCCCGCGCTTTCGTGATCGTAGTCGCCAAACTGCATCACCTGCACGGCAGGCCGCTGCATCACGCGGTCCGCGAAATCGCGCTCATTCGCGGCGCCGGCGTCCTTGTCGGGATCCGCGGGCCAGCGTTGCAGCATCGCCCGCTCACGCTCCTCGGAGAAAAACTGCGTGAGATGCATCCGGTCGATCTCCGCGCCGTCGCGCAGGCGAATCAGCGACAGGTCGCCCGATTCACCATAGGCGAAGCCCAGGCACGGGCACGTCAACGAGATCAGTTTGGGGCTGCAAAACGCCTCAGGCGCCGTCGCCCATCGCAATTGCCAGACCTCTTTGTGTCCGTCGACGACGATCTCCTGCTCTTCGCGAACCAGCGGCGCCGGGTACTCCGTCGCCATTACCAATGTCGCTAAAAATACAGTGACGCCCAGCCTCGTCATGTAGACAGGGTACTTCAAAAAACCTTGCGAAACGTCAGATTGATGCGCACGCCGCCTGTGTCGGGATGCTCGCCCGCCTTCAGCGGGGCCACACCGTGATACACGAACCGCGCCACGCCGCCCCACACCGCGACGTCGCCGCTTTCCACCCGCAGCCTTCGTACCGGATCGCCGCGCTTCTTGCCGCCCCACAAAAACGTTGCGGGCAGCCCCAGCGAGACCGAGACAATCGGCGCCCAGGCGTCCTTCTCGTCGCGATCCTGGTGCAGACCGAGCTTCGAGCCGGGGACGTAGCGGTTGATCAGGCAGGCGTCAGGATTGTAACCGTCAAATCCACCTTCGGTCGCGGCGGCGCGGGCCAGCGCGAGAAATCGCTCCGGCATCGGCGGCCACGGCAGCTTGCTGTCAGGATCGACAGGATCGTAGCGGTAACCCGAGCGGTCGGAAACCCAGCCCACCTGGCCGCAGTTCGTCATCGCCACCGACATGGTGTAACCGCCCGGCGTCACCAGATGGCGGAACGGAGCGGCGTGCGCGATTTTCTCCACTTCCGCCAGCATCGCCGGCACGTTGCTCACGAATCCCCGCAGAATTAACGCGCCCTCTTCGAGAGGCTCGCGGGACGGCGGCGCATCTGCGAAGAGTGAGCCCATGCTTTCAGGTTAGACCCACCACGCGGCTGCCGGCTGTTCGCGCAGCACGATGCGGTTGAGGAAGTCGGCCGCTTTGGTGAGGCCTTCTTCGGGTGACATCAGGCTGTCTTCGTGCTCGATGCTCAGAACGTAATCGTAGCCGAACATACGCAGCGTGGAAATGAATTCCGACCACCACTCCGCTCCGTGGCCGTATCCGCACGTGCGGAAAATCCAGGCGCGGTTGCGTTCGTCGGTGTAGGGCTTGGTGTCGAGCACACCCGTGAGCGGCAGGTTGCGATCATAGATCTGCGTGTCCTTGGCATGGACGTGGAAGATCGCGTCACCCAGCAGGCGGATCGCGGCGATCGGATCGATGCCTTGCCAGAACATGTGGCTGGGGTCGTAGTTGCAGCCAATCGCGGGTCCGGCGATGGAGCGCAGGCGCAACATGGTCTCCGGGCTGTAGACCACAAACCCGGGATGCATTTCGATGGCGATCTTCACACCGTGATCGGCGGCGATCTTCGCGCGCTCTTTCCAGTACGGCTCGACCTCGGCCTCCCACTGCCATTTCAGAATCTCCAGGTAATCCGGCGGCCATGGACAGGTCACCCAGTTGGGCCACTTGGCCGTGGGCGAATCTCCCGGACAGCCCGAAAAATCCACCACCACCGGCACGCCCAGCTTCGAGGCCAGCTTGATGGTTTTGAGGTTGACGTCGCGATCGTGCTGCGCCTTGGCGGCATCGGGATGCAATGGATTGCCGTGACAGCTCAGCGCGCTGATAGAGAAGCCGTGATCGGAAAGCTTCCCGCGAAATGCATCCAGCGACGCCGGACGGTCGAGCATGCCCACATCACAATGGGCGGCGCCGGGATAATTCCCCGTGCCCAGTTCGACGGTCTCGATGCCCTTCGACTTCAGCTTTTTCAGAACATCATCGAGCGAAAGCTGCGAAAGCAGCGGTGTGAAGACTCCGACTCTCATGGGTTACCTCGTAGACGGTAATGCAGAAAGGACCGCCAGGTTGACGGCGGCCATTACAATCGAAAAAACCGGAATCACCAGGAGCGCCATCTTCAGCCGCCTGGTATCGCCGCCGGCGATGGCGCCGACGATGCGCGAACTCACCGCCAGCCCGATCCAGCCACAAGTGATCGCGAATCCAATCGCCGTGCCGGTCATGCGCGGAAAGACGTCGCCGACAATCGCCAGCGTGGTGGGAAACACCGGCGCCATGGCGACACCGGCCAAAAAGACGAGGATCCACGCGGACGTAGCATGGCGCGCCCGAATCGCCAGAAAACTGGTGACCGCCATGGCCACGGCCGCCGCCAGCGTCACCCGCTCCGGCCTCACCGTAATCAGAATCGGCGAGACCGCGACACGTCCCACCAGCAACCCTAGCGCGAAGCCGAGCGAAAGTACGTTTAGCGCGCGCGATTCCGGAATCCCCTGCGCAATCAGGTGTTGCACCAGCCAATTCCAGATGCCCACTTCGCAGCTCACATACAGAAACAGCATGAAGCCCAACATCAGCAGGATGGGCTTGCCGAGCACCGTTCCCGCGTCGGCCAGCACAAAGCTCTGCGCGCCGCTCGGCCCCGGGATCGGCGCCGCCACCTGGACCGCCAGTGCGATGGCGGCGAAGATACCGGCCGTGTAGCACAGCTTGACGGTGTCGCGTTTCAGGAGATTGGCGGAAATGAACGGCGTGGCCATGCCACCCAATCCGAAGAACAGGTTCACCAGGTTAAGGGCCGTGCCGCGATGGGCCTCGCCGACGTCGCTCACCAACGCGTTCGCGCCCGTGACCACGATCCCACCACCCAGCCCGAGGACGAACAACAGCGCGGCGATGCTTCCGAAACCGCCCGATTTCGGCAGCGCAGCCAACGCGATCGCCACTAACGCCAGTCCCAGCACCAGGCCGATCTTTTTGCCTTCGTTGTCGATCAGCGGCCCCACTCCGACCGACGCAATGGTCAGCCCGATCGCCTGCGCCATGGCGATTTTGCTGTTCTGGTTGGGCGTGAGATGGAACCTGTCGGAGAGCGCCGGCAGAATGGTGCCCAGCATGGCGGCGATCATGCCATAGACGAAGATGGCGAGAACGGAGGCAAGGATCAGCATGCGAGAACCTCGTCTGTGGCGCACACACTCGTGTGTGCGCCACGAATACTTATCATGCGACCTCCCGCCACGAGCGCGATTGATGGCTCTCCATCACCGCTTGCAGGATCTTCATCTGGCGCAGGCCGTCCACGAATTGCGGATATTCCGGCGCGGCCGTGCGATCCGCAATCGACGCGTAAAACCGCCGGAACACCTGCTTGAAAGTGTCATCATAGCCTTCGCTGTGGCCGCCCGGCAGGTCGGCATACGATTGCGCGCCCGGCTGCAGCAGCGAGGGGTCCTTGATCAGAATTTGGTTCGGCGTGTTGCGGTTGCCCATCCAGAGTTCATCCGGCCGCTCCTGATTCCACGCCGCCGACGCCTTGGTGCCGTAGACTTCGATCGCCAGGCGGTTCTTGTTTCCCGCGGAGACCTGGCTTGCCGTCATCGCCCCCCGAGCGCGATCGCCCATTCGAAAAATCACGGACCCGAAATCGTCCGTGGTTACTGCCACGTCGTCATGATCTTCGGGCCGCACATGCTCGACCGCGAAAGTTTCAACTGAGCCGCGCGGCTTCTTGCGCATGCTGTGGTAAGTTTGCAGGTCGGCGCACAGCCACTCGACGCGCAGGCCCGTCACGTGCTCCGCCATGTCGAACCAATGCGTACCGATATCGGCCATCGCTCGCAGCGGCCCGCCCGCCTCGCGCTCGATGCGCCAGTTCCAATCGGTATCGTAGAGCAGCCAGTCCTGCGAATACGTGCCCTGCACCACCAGCATTTCGCCCAGTTCGCCAGCTTCGCGCAGGCGGCGCATGTGCTGCACCATCGGGTAATACCGCAAATTGTGGCACAGGCAATTGCGCAGCCCGGTCTTAGCTGCGAGCGCCACCAGTTCGGCGGCCTCTTCCACCGACACGGTGAGCGGCTTCTCGCACAGCACGTGCTTGCCGGCTTCCAGCGCGGCTTTGGCCATTTCAAAATGCTGCGCGTTCGGCGTGCAGATGTGCACCGCTCCGATCGCGGGATCGGCCAGGACTTCGCGGTAATCCTTCTCGCGGCGGGATACGGTGTAGGCATCCACCGAGCCCAGCCGCCGGCAAGCCTCCAGATGGACGCGGCCCATGAAGCCGGTCCCAAAAATCGCGGTCTTGATCATTGGTTCCTCGTTATTGCCGCTGCCGTACCTGATCGGCGGCCGGGAAATCCGCCGGGACTTTCTGACTCACCTTGCCCGTCGCCGCCCACTCCGCGCCGCGCAAAAAAGTAGTAATGAAGCCGACGCACTGCATAGCCGGAACATCGTGACCCATGGCAGTGTGGAAGACGCGCCCCTGGCCGTAGCGGATGGTCATCAGCATCGGTTCGTCTTCGCCGGTTCCGGAATTTGCCGGGTCAGAGCGGGCGGTTGCCAGGATGGTCAGATTCTCCGCCGGGCCGCACAGGGAATCGTACAGCTCGTCGGCAGCATGCATCCAGACCGGTGGCAATCCCTTCATGATGGGGCTATTGGGATCGCGCACCGTCACCTGGAATGGCAGCCGCCTGGCATGGTGGCCGCATGCGCCGGGGCTCGAATCCAGCCGGATTTTGCCATCCGCAAGCCGGACTCGCGAACCGGAATCGGGCGCCTTGCGATTGCCCCAACCGCCCACCGCAATCATCTGCTGGTACGCTTTCCAGTCCGGGAAGGCATTATCGGAGGCATGGTACGAGACAAAGCCACCCCCTGTCCGGACATATCGCTCAAAGTCCTGGTTGGTAGCGTCGGACCAGGAGTCGCCGTTGTAATTGAGAATCACCACTGCATAATCGGAAAATCTCGGATAGAATCCCGACATGTCCGCGCCTTTTGGCGGCGACGTTGCCACGTCCGCCGTAAACAGGCCGGACTCTTCCAGCAGGCGCTTCAGCACCGGAGTGGTGGCTTTCCAATCGTGATTGTTCTGCCCATCGACGATGAGCGCTTTCAGCGAAGCGGCGTGAACTACGCTCGCCAGACACAGCGCGACTACCGAGTAGCGCAGCGACATCGCTATACAGTATAGCCGCCCTCGTGACGCTCGCAGTCGTCCGTGCGGCGCCGACACTCGTGTCGTCGTGCCGGGGCTTGCTGGCGGCCGCGTCAACAGTTCACTTCTTGGTCGGATCAGTCTTTGGGCGGAGGCGCGCTCGGCGAATCCGTCTTGGCGGGCGTGTCCTTCGTCATCTGATTGGGCGTTCGAAACTCCGCGTTGGTCTTCTTACTCAGATCCGTAATCATCCCCAGGATGTCGGCCTTCAGTTTGTCGTACACCGGATTGGGCGCGTCGAGCGGCTTGAGCGCCTTTTGGTAAAGCGCGATCACCGCCGCCTTGTCTCCGTATTTCAACGTTTCTCCGGCCTGCTCCGCAAACCCGGTGGAGAAGAACAGCGCGCGGATCGCGTTGCCTTTATCGAACGCCTCCTTGGCCTGATCGAACTTTTTCTGCGCGCAGTAGAATACGCCCAGTTTCTGCCAGGCGATCGCCAGCATGGGGTGATCCGGCGCCGTCGATAACGCCCAGAGATCGACCAGGCGATGGTATACCGGATCCGCATCGTCATACTTCTCTTCGCCGAATAACGCAAACGCCAGACCATCGACATCCGGAATCAGATCGGCATCGTCTTTGCCGAAAATCGATTCGCGAATCACCAGCGCGTGCCGGTATGTCTCCTCCGCCTTGTCGTACGCCTGTGTGCCGTTATATATCGATCCCAGCCGGTCCAGGTCGTAGATCAGCGAAGGGTCCAGCGGGCCGGAAAGCTTCGTTCGAATCTCGAGAGCCTGGTTCAAAACGCGTATCGCGTTATCCGTGTCCCGCTTATCCATCGACATGAAGATCTGGGACATTCGGCTCAGATCGTCCGCTACGGGAATGGTGTCGAAGTCATGCTGCAAACGGATATGCAGGGTCATCACTCGATTCAGCACCGCCAGGGCGCCGTTCCAATCTTTGAGCGCTTTCAGGTAACCCACGGAAACCAACAAGTCGTCGGGCAGTTTGGGGTCGGCTGGGCCGTTGGTCTGTTCGCGCCACGAGATCGCCATCGACATGGTGTCGCTGGCTTCCTGGTAGTCGCCCAGTGCCGCTTGCGCACGGCTCAGCCGCTTCAGCACGTCGTAGCGGATCTGGTCCTCGTTCGGGCGCTTGGTCGCCAGGTCCCAGGCCTGTTTGTACTCGTCGCGCGCCTTGGCGAAATCGCCCTTCAAATAGTCCGCATTGCCCGACGCCAGCAAAGGCGCGATTTCGTCTTCCGGCGTCTGAGTGGTTTGCGCTGTTGGGGTGTCCTGTCCCCAGGCGCAGAGCGCCGCCATCCCGGCAATCAATGTGATTCGCACCAGCATGGAATAGGTTTAGTACTAATTAATTAGCAATGTCAAGCCCCCGCATGCGAACCGGTGTTAAAACTGAAGGACAAGATGAAGCACTCTACTCGTCTGCTCGCCCTGTCGGCGTTCGCTTTCGTGATTTCGGCACAGCCGCAATCGATTTCGAATGTCCGTCAATCGTTTCAAACGCCGCCGCCGGACGCGCGCCCCATGGTCCGCTGGTGGTGGTTCGGCGCCGCCGTCACGAAACCCGAACTGGAGCGCGAAATCGTGCAGATGAAAGCCGATGGCTTCGGCGGATTCGAGGTCCAGCCGGTCTATCCGCTCACGCTGGACGACCCGGCGCACAACCTCATCAACCTGCCTTACATGTCCGACGGCTTCCTCGACGCGCTCCGCTTCGTCGCCCAGGTGGCAAGCCGCGAGCACATGCGTTTCGATCTCACGCTGTGCAGCGGATGGCCGTACGGCGGACCGCATATTACCATCGAGAACGCATCCGGCCGTTTGCGTGTCAGTCACACTCCGCCGCAGCTGGCGGAGGGCGAGTCGCTCATCGCCAGCTTCCCCGACCTGTTCTTCGTGGCCTCGCATACACGCCAGCAGGTGAAGCGGCCGGCGGTCGGCGCCGAAGGACTGGTGCTCGATCACTACAGCCGGGCCGCGCTCGACGTCCATCTGACGAAAGTCGCCGACAAACTGATGGCCGCGGTCGGCAGCGATAAGCCGTACGCCGTCTTTTCGGACAGCCTGGAAGTGTACAACTCCGACTGGACCACCAATTTCCTCGATGAATTCCGCAAGCGCCGCGGCTACGATCTCAAGCCGTATCTTCCAGCGCTGGCCGGCGATATCGGCGATAAGACGCTGGCCATCCGCCACGATTGGGGCAAGACGCTCACCGAGCTTGCCGAGGACAGCTACCTGAAGCCGCTCACCGATTGGGCGCGGCAGCACGGCACGCTGTTCCGGTCGCAGACCTACGGCATTCCGCCGGTCCGCCTGTCGTCGAACGCCCTGGTCGATTTGCCTGAGGGCGAAGGCGCACAGTGGAGGCAATTCTCCGCGACACGCTGGGCGTCGTCGGCGAGCCACCTTTACGGACGCCCGGTCACATCGTCGGAGACGTTCACGTGGCTGCACTCGCCGGTCTTCCGCGCGTCGCCGATCGACATGAAGGCTGAGGCGGACATTCACTTCTTGAACGGTATCAACCAGTTCGTCTGCCATGGCTGGCCGTATTCGCCTCCCGAAGCGGGTGAGCCGGGATGGCGCTTTTACGCCGCCGCGGTCTTCAACCATCACAACCCGTGGAGCCTGGTGATGCCCGATATCACGCTCTACATCCAGCGCGTGAGCTACCTGCTGCGCCAGGGCAAACCGGCCAACGACGTCGCGATCTATCTTCCGACCGACGACGCATGGGCCGGCTTTACGCTCGGCCGCAACCCGTCGATCAACCAGTCGATCGATCGTTTGATCGGGCCGAACGTGATTCCGCAGGTCCTCGACGCCGGCTATAACTTCGATTTCATAGACGATTTGGCGATCGAGAAGGTGGGAGTGCCGTACAGGATTTTGGTGATTCCGGGCGTGGAGCGCATTCCAGTGGCGACTCTCCAGAAACTCATCGATTGGTCGCACTCCGGCGGCAAGTTAATTGTGACGCGCCGCCTGCCTTCGCTCGCGCCGGGCCTGCAAGAAGAAGGCGACACGGCGAAAATCCGAGAATTGGCCGCGACGTTATCGGTCGTCGAAGACGCGAAACTCGGCGAGGCCCTGCACGCCGCGCTTCCGCCCGATGTCGCGACCGCTCCTGAAATCGGTGTAGTCCACCGCAAGCTCGATGATGCCGAGATCTATTTTCTCGCCAACACCAGCAATCATCCGGTCCAATCGCAGGCCGTCTTCCGTGTACAGGGCCTGGCATCGGCGTGGTGGGATCCAATGACCGGAAAGATCAGCACGCTCACAGCCGGTAATCGCATCGCGCTCTCGCTGGCGCCCTATGAATCGCGGATTCTAGTCTTCTCCAAGGCGCGCTTCGTCCCCACCTCCGACTTTCCACTGGGCCCAATGGCTCCGATCGATCTCTCCACGGGTTGGACGCTGACTTTCCCCAACTCGCCCGCCCGCCCGCTCGATACGCTCAGCTCCTGGACTGATATAGAAGGCCGCAAGTTCTACTCCGGCACCGGCGCCTACACGCGGACCGTTACCGTGCCGAAATCCGTCCTCGATTCCAGGCGATCAATCCTTCTCTCGCTTGGCGAAGGCACACCCTCCGCCGGCGGACCTCGCGCCGCTAACGGAATGCGCACGCTCTTCGATCCGCCGGTCCGCGAAGCCGCGATTGTGAACGTCAACGGCAAGCGCGCCGGAGCGGTATGGTGCGCGCCCTTCGAAGTGGACGTGACCTCGCTGCTGCGCGCCGGACAGAACCGTGTGGAGATCGTGGTCGCGAACCTGGCCCTCAATGAAATGGCAGGAGAGCCGCCGCCCGACTACAAAGCGCTCAATGCGAAATACGGCGAACGTTTTCAGGCGCAGGATATGAACGCCGTGCAGCCCATTCCTTCCGGACTGTTCGGCCCGATCCGCCTGTTGTCGCGCTAAGCGCCTTCGGAAACTGCTCCGGGCATCAGCGCATTGATTTCCGCCGTCGTGACTGAACGGTCGAGAAATGTGAACCGTCCGTCATCTTGGACTTCGCGCGCGGCATCGAGGAATCCCGTCATCGCCGCGCGGTAGAGCGACGTTGCCAGGCTGATGCGCTTTACGCCCGCGGCGGCCAGTTCGCCGACGGAGAATGACTTCCCCTTTATCCCCACCATAAAATTCACGGGCTTCGATACCGCGGAGCATACGGCCCGAACTGCGTCCAGGTCGGGAAGGCCGGGCGCAAACAACACATCCGCGCCGGCTTGTTCGAAAGCTACAAGTCGCTGGATGGTGTCGTCCAGGCTGGCGCCGGGGAAGAGCAGATTGTGCGCGCGTGCCGTGAGCATGAAGGGAAACGGCAAGCATCGCGCCGCATCCACCGCCGCGGCAATCCTCTCCACTGCCAGATTCGTATCGTACAGCGGCTGGTCCGCGTTCTTCGTAGCATCTTCGATCGTGCAACCGACCAGTCCCGCTTCGGCTGCCAGACGAACCGTTTCCGCCACCACATCCGGCGCGTCACCAAATCCGTTTTCGAGATCGGCGGAGACCGGCAGATCGGTCGCTTCCACGATCGAGCGGGCGTGCGCCAGCGCCTCGTCGCGGGTCAATTGGCCGTCCTTGCGTCCAAGCGAACAGGCCGATGCCGCGCTGGAAGTGGCCAAAGCCTGAAATCCGAGCCCCGCCAGAACGCGCGCCGAGCCGATATCCCAAGGGTTGGGAATCACAAACGCGCCGGGCGCCTGGTGCAGCGCGCGGAACCCGAGCGCCTTCTCATTCTGAGCGATCTTCAAAGATTGATTCATGATCCGATCCCATCATCATGCTACAGCCGGCGGTCCGGCGAGCTGCACATTGGGCCGCACCTTACAAATCGCGAGGACGTCACCGCTTGCCCAAGGGCTAATCCTAATCTCTTAGTTGACAATGTGGCTCTGTTCGTCATATGCTCCTAAGTATTTAGGAGGACCTGAGTGCCACGAAAGAAGGTCGCCCGTCCGCCGCTCACTCCCCTTGAGCTGGAAATCATGAGCGTTCTGTGGGAAACCGGGCCTGCGAACGTCCAAACCGTCCAGGCTGCTCTCAAAACCCGCGATCTCGCCTACACCACCGTGCAGACGATGCTCAACGTGCTGCATCGCAAGGGACGCGTGAAGCGGCGCCTGGAAGATCGCGCGTATCTGTATCAGCCGGTCCTCAGCCGGCAGAAAGCCATGACGCAGGCCGTCGGCGACATGCTGGACCGGTTTTTCGGGGGCTCGGCCGACCGCCTGGTATTGAACCTGGTCGAGTCCCGCCGCCTGACGCCGGAAAAACTGGCCGAACTGCAGCGAATCGTCGATCGTCCCGCTGACGATCCGACGGAGGACTCCGATGACGGCCGGTAACTTTCTCACGTTCCTCGTGAATTGCATCTGGCAGGTGCCTCTAATTACTGCCGTCGCCGCGCTTTTGAACTGGTTGATGCGCAACGGTCCTGCAAGCTACCGCCATGCGGTATGGATCGCGGCGCTGACAGTCGCGGTAGTCTTGCCGATTTCGAGTGTGCGACCCGCGCCGCCGATCGTCACTCCGGCCGTGATCGCCCAGGTTCCGTCCCCCGCGGCCGGCGCCATCGATCCGCCGGCGGTCCGTCGGAGTGCCCAAGCTACGTCGCCACAGATTCTAATTCCGTTCGCCTCGCGGCCCGCACATCTCCTTCTACGAGCCTATGAGCTGTTCCTGCTGATTCGTCTCGCTCTGTTCGGGCTGGCCTGGGCTGCCGCCGTCCGCCTCCGGCGCGGCGCTCGCCATCGTGACGTCCCGCTTCACGTGCGCAACGTCTGGGCGCGCTGTCTGGCAACTTTCGACCTCGGCCGTGTTGACCTGCTGGCCTCTCCATCGCTCACCGGGCCCGTGATGGCGGGCGCGTTCCGCCGCCAGGTAATCGTGCCCGATGCGCTGCTCGAAGAAAT
>Ga0335076_10002327_pt1 | contig 18852 bp, 19 predicted proteins | sample Lox_Sample_25_FD_206717 | JGI IMG/M metagenome (GOLD analysis project Ga0335076, IMG submission 206717) | Soil microbial communities from Loxahatchee National Wildlife Refuge, Florida, United States - Lox_Sample_2.5 | ecosystem: Environmental > Terrestrial > Soil > Wetlands | place: USA...
TCGCCGCGCGGGATCGTGCCGACCGCGTAGCCGTGGCGGTAGCCGAGGCCGGCGCGGCGCTCGTCGAGGCGCGGAAACTCGATCTGCACGTCGTCGAGTTGCGACTCGGAGAACGCGCCCGTGGCCAGGTCGAAGCTCCAGCGCGTGAGCAGCCCCGGCAGCGGCCCCGGCTCGTCCTCGCCCGGGCGCGCGCTGGGGAAGAGAGCCACGCGCGGGTACTTCACGGCGTCGACCGTCACGCGCGCGCCCGATTCGTGCGCGTTCATGAAGTGGTAGACGAAGCAGGCGTCGGTCTCGAACCAGACCGCATCGGCGGCGCCGCCGTCGCGCGGCATGACACCGATTCGTGTACCCAACTCCGGCTCCCAGCGGAACACTTCGTCGGTGTACAGGTTCTCGGGCCGGATGGTCACCGGGAACTCGGGGAAGATCGCGTGGCGATCCGTCGCCACGAAGTCGTGCATCATCGTGCCGACTCGGCGCGGCACCTCGACGCTGCGCACGAGCCTGCCGTCGCGGTCGGCCACGTGGTAGCGCAGGAACGGCGGCTCAGCGGAGTAGCCGAAGAAGAGCAGCTCGCCGGTCTCGGGGTCGACCTTCGGGTGCGCGGTCATCTCGTTGCGCAGGCGCCCGCCGAAGCCGTGGCGGCCGAGCGTCTCGAGCGTGCGCGGGTCGACTTCGGTGGGCAGCTCGACCTCGAGCAGCGCGAGCAGCCGGCCCGCGTGCCAGATCACGTTCGTGTTGCCTGCGTCGACGGCGAGCTTCACGCGGTCGTAGCTCGACAGGCCCTGCGCCTCGAGCTCGCGCCACGCCTCGGGATCGGTGCGGCTCATCGAGCGCAGGCCGCCGAACAGCGCGCGGCCGGCCTTGCGCTCGAGCTCGAAGCGCCGCGTGCGCACCCAGCGGTTGCGAAAGCGCGCGGCGCCGGCTTCGAACGAGATGGCGTGCAGCATGCCGTCGCCGTCGAACCAGTGGTAGCGCTCGCCGCCGCGCGGCGGGAACTGTGGGTTCGGGCCGTTGCGGTACAGCGTGCCGTGGAGCTCGCGCGGGATTTCGCCGCGGACTTCGAGCCGGGCGAAGTCGGACTCGCGCGGCTGCGGCGCAAAGCCGCCCTGCAGGTTGGGATGCGTCGGCCAGGTCGCTTCGGGGCTCATCGCCTTCTCCTCGCCTTCCTTGGGTTTCGGTTGCCGCCGAGCAGCGTGTCCATGAGCGGCTCGAGCACTTCGCGCGCGCTGCGGCCGAGGCCGAGCTTGCCGGCCAGGTGCAGCGACACCAGTCCGTGTAGGCCCGCCCAGAACTGGTGCGCGACCAGGTCGGGCTCGCCGGCGAGCACGCCGGCCTGCACCGCCAGCTCCACGGCCGCGAGCAACGCCTGCCAGGAGCGGATCTCCTTCACGCGGTACTGCGCGTTCGCTTTGCGGTCGGGCTCGCGCAGCTCGAACATGATCCGGTAGGCATGCGGCTCGCGCAGCGCGAAGCGGAAGTACGCGTCGCCCAGCACGCGCAGGCGCGCCTCGGGATCGGCCACGCCGGCCGCGGCGCGCTCCAGCGCGTCGGCGAAGCGCTCGAAGCCCAGCGCGCATACCGCCGCGAAGATCTCCTGCTTGTCGGCGAAGTAGCGGTACGGCAGCGCGTGGCTGCAGCCGAGCTTCTCGGCGAGTGCGCGCATCGTGACGGCCTCGTAGCCGGCGTCGGCGAACATCTGCATCGCCGTCTCGCACAGCCGCGCGCGGAAGCTCTCGATCTCGTCGGGCCGAAGCGCAGGTCGCGCCATGGGCCAATGTTTACCACTGAAAACTAAACAATGTCAAGCTTTGCCTGGCGCGGGGTCTCGCTGCCTCTTTCCGCACCAGGCGCAGAAGCGCCAGAACGCGCGCGAAGTGGGCCAGCGGCAGCGCGTGCAGCGGTCGATAAGGTCCGGGTGGCTCCAGGGCCGGCCCGGCTTCCGCTTGCAGACCGGGCAGTAGCGCATGAACGGACGCAGCTCGCCCGGGCAGCCGCGGCGCGCGCAGTGCCGCACGGCCTGCGGATCGGGCCGCGGCGGGCGGCCGTTCCCGGCGAAGCGGCCCGCGTAGCACCACGGGCAGCTCGTCCACTCGGGCAGCACCCCGCGCTCGCAGCGGCGGCACACGAGCGGCGCCGACGTGATGTCCTTGAACGAGTTCTCGCCGCTGCCGCACCACGGGCAGCTGTGCATGGCCTCGGCGATGGGTCCGTTGCAGCGGTGGCAGCGATAGCGCAGCCCGAGCGCGCGGCCGTGGCGGCGCTTGAAGAGCTGCATGCCGACAACGAACGGTGTAGGGGTCGGCTCCGCGTGGCGCCGCCGGCGCCGCGGCCCGGAGCGCCTGCCCGGCTCGAGCCGCTGGAACGCGGCTTCGAGCGCGGCCGACAGCTCCACCGCCGACGGGTAGCGATCGCGCGGATCGAAGGCGCATGCCTTCTGGAGCACGGGCCGCAGCGGCTCCGGCACCTTCGCGCGGAAGCGGTCGTGGCGCTCGGGCGGCCATGCGAACGGCCACTTGAGCAGCTTGCCGGTGAGCAGCTCGTACGCGATGAGCCCCAGCGAGAACACGTCGGACGACAGCGTCGGCTTGCCGTACGCCTGCTCCGGCGCCATGTAGCCCATCGTGCCGGCCTCGGTGTAGCTGCGCGACTCCTGCCGCACGAAGCGGGACACGCCGAAGTCGGTCAGCGCCGCATGGCCGTCGGCGAACACGAGCACGTTCTCGGGCTTCACGTCGCGGTGCATGAGCTTGCGCTCGTGCGCGTGCGCGAGCCCCGCCGCCACGTCGCGCACGATGCGCAACGCGACCGCGCCCGAGCGCCACGCGCGCGGGTAGTCGTACACGTGCGTGCGCGCGAGGTCGGCCGCCATGACGAACTTGCCGTCGATCCAGTCCGCGTTGCGCGTCGCCACCACGTTCGGGTGCGCGAGGCTCGTGGCGATGCGCGCCTCGGCCTCCATCGCGTCGCGGCCGAACTCGCGCACGACCCAGTCGAACGCGACCTTCAGCGCGACGCGGCGACCCTCGACCGTGTCGCGCGCCGCGAACACCTCCGAGAACGCGCCCTTCCCCAGCCGGCGCTCGAGCCGGTACTTGCCGAGGCGCGTCCCGCGGCGCAGAACGCCGGGCAAGGGGCTAGCTGTAGATGAGCCGCGTCAGGAACTCGGCGACGCACGCGGGCTTGGGCTCGCCGACGATCTCGACCGTGACCTTCTGCTTCAGCTGCAGCGTGTTCGGCGCCACCAGCGTCGCCTCGACCAGCTCGCGCGTCGCGCGCACGCTCGAGTTCACCTTGACCGGCGCCGGGAAGCGGACCTTGTCGAGGCCGTAGTTCACGCCCATGACGAGCCCCTGGTACGCCTCGGTGTCGGCCGGCGGAATGCTCCCCTGCAGGAACGGCAAGAGCGACAGGGTCAGGAAGCCGTGCGCGATCGTCACCTTGTAGGGCGACAGCTTGGCCGAGCGCTCGGGGTCGACGTGGATGAACTGGTGGTCGCCGGTCGCGTCCGCGAACAGGTTGATCTGCGCCTGCTCGATCTTGTGCGCCTGGCCCGGCCCGTCGACCTTGCCGATCTGCTTCTGGAAGCGCTCGAGCGCGGCTTCCGCCTTGCTGGCCATCCTGCGGCTCCTCCCCTTGGGTTGCGCTCGTTATACACGACCCGCACGATGCCGGGAGCATGATCGAAGCCGAGACGCTCGCGTGCAGCGAGGCGTGCGCCGGCGAGCCGCTCGCGGGCACGGCGTCCGAGGCGACCCTGTTCGCGGCGCTCGCCTGGCCGAAGGCGCGCTGGCACGCCGACAAGCCCGCGCTGTCGGAAGGCCTGCCGCCGGCGGTGGGCGAGCTCGGGCGCGCGGCGAAGCGCGCCGGGAAGCAGCTGCAGCTGCGGCTGTTCGATCGCGGCGCCGCGGCGGCGAGCGAGGGCGTCGAGGTGGTGTGCGCGGACTTCGCGGCGGGGCGAACGCTCGCGGCGCGCGCGAACGATGCGGAGGGTGCGGCCGCGCTCATGGCCGCATTCGTCGCCGGCGAGACCGCCGGGCCGCCGCTCGCCGCGCCTCTCGTCCTGGTCTGCACCGACGGCAAGCACGACCGCTGCTGCGGCAAGCTCGGCCGCTCGCTGTTCGCCGCGCTGCGCGGCCGGCTCGACGTGGCCGAGGCCAGCCACCTGGGCGGCCACCGGCTGGCTCCCAACTGTCTGGCGCTGCCGTCGGGCCGGCTGTACGGGCGCGTCGGCGCGAACGACGTGGGGGGGCTCGTCGACGCGATCCTACACGATCGTGTGTACCTTCCGTGCTATCGCGGGCGGAGCGGCCTGGCCGAGCTCGCGCAGGTCGCCGAAGCCGCGGCGCTGGCGCGGTTCCCGGGCGCGCGCGGCGCCGAGCTCTCGTCCGACGGCAAGCGTGTGCGGGTGGCGCTGAGCGACGGCGAGCTCGAGCGGCGGCTCGAAGTCGAGTGCGCGCAGGAAGAGCACCTGGGCATCGGCTCTTGCGGCGACGCGGAGCCCGAGCGCCGCGTGCGCTGGCGCGCCGCCGCCGTGCGCGTGGTCTAGCGGGCGAGCTCGGCGCGGAGCTTGAGCCGCTGCAGGTAGGCGTCGCGCACGAGCTGCGCGTCGCGCACGAAGTGCTCGAGCTCTCCCGGCTGGAGCGCCTGCGGGCCGTCGCACAGCGCCTCTTCGGGGCGCGGGTGGAAGTCGACGAGCACCATGTTCGCGCCGGCGATGATGCCCTGCGCGGTCACGTGGTGGATGTCGAGCAGGCCGTCGGGCGCGCTGGTGCGCTTGCCCACGGAGTGCGACGGGTCGATGCACACCGGCATGCGCGTCATGCGCTTCACGGCCGGGACCAGCGCGAAATCGACGAAGTTGCGGTGCGGGTCCCCCAGGTTCGTCTTCATGCCGCGCAGCCCGAAGATGATGCGGTGGTTGCCGCCGCTCGCGACGTATTCGACGGCGTTGAGCGACTCCTCGAGCGTGATCCCCATGCCGCGCTTGAACAGCACCGGGAACTCCTGCTGAGAGCCGACGCTCTTCAGGAGCTCGAAGTTCTGCGCGTTGCGCGTGCCGATCTGCAGCATCACGCCCGTCGGCCGGCCCGCCGCCGCGAGCGCGTCGCGGATCTCGTCGATGTGATACTCGGAGGTGACTTCCATCGCGATCACCCGGATCGCGTGCTTGCCCGCCAGCTCGAACACCCACGGCAGACACTTCGCGCCGTGGCCCTGGAAATCGTACGGGCTCGTGCGCGGCTTGTACGCGCCCGCGCGCGTGGTCGAGATGCCCGCCGCGCGCAGCGCGCGGAACGTGCTCTCCAGGTTCTCGCGCGTGTCGACCGCGCACACGCCCGGGAACAGATGGAAGCTGTCCTGACTGAAGTGCACGCCGTTGTACTCGAAGCCCAGCGCCTCCGCCTGGCCCTCGTGGCGGCCGATCGTCCGGTAGCGCTCGCGGATGCGGATGACCTTCTCGACGGCCGGCAGCTCCTCGAAGGGCTCGGAGGAGATGCTCGTGGTCGGCCCGAGCAGGTAGATCTCCGTGAGGGTGCGCGTCGAGCCGCGGATGACGTGCATCTCGGTGCGGATGTCCGGGAAGCGCTCCGCCATGCGCACGACCTGGCGCGTCTCGGGCGCCTCGGGGCCGTACTCGGCCTTCATCACGATGATCACGGCGGGATCGTAACGTGGCGCGGTCCGCGCTCGCTAGGCCGCCTCACTCCGGTGTAGGGGCCCGCCGGTACACGAGCGCCGCGTCGGCCGCGGCGGACTCGGCGCGCTCGCGGGCAGCGGCGACCACGGCGTGGCGCGGCGAGAGACGGCACGCGGGATCCGTTGCCGCGGGGTCGCCCAACAGGTGGAACGCCTGGCAGCGGCAGCCGCCGAAGTCGTGCGCGCGCCGCTTGCAGGAGCGACACGGCTCCTGCATCCAGGCCTCGCCGCGGAACGCGCGGAAGCCCGGCGAGTCGCGCCAGATCTCCCCGAGCGGACGCGCGCGCACGTTCTCGAACTCGAGCCCGCGGATGGTGCGCGCCTGCTGGCACGGCAGCGCGAGCCCGTCCGGCGCGACGACCACGATCGTCCGCCCCCAGCCGCCCATGCACGGCCGCGGGTAGTCCGTGTGGTAGTCGGGCAGGACGAAGAGCACCTCCAGCCTGCCGTGCAGGCGCTCCGCGGCGGCGCGCGCCTGCACGCGCGCGGCGTCGATCGCGGCGCGCGTCGGCAGGAGCGCGGCGCGGTTCTCCAGCGCCCAGCCCAGCCACGTGGTGTTCGCGAGCTCGAGCCGCTCGGCGCCGAGCCGCTCCGCGAGCGCGACGATCGCGGGTACGCGCTCGAGGTTGCCGCGGTGCAGCACCACGTTCACCGTGAGCGGCAGCTCGAGCGCGCGTGCCCACTCGGCGGCGCGCAGCTTCTGCTCCAGCACCTCGGCGCCCGCGACGCGGCGCGCCTCGCCCGCGCGCTCGTCCTGGAACGACAGCTGGAGCGCGTCGAGCCCGTAGGCGCGCAGCGCCGCGAGCCGCTCGCGCGTGAGCGGCACGCCGCTCGTGATCAGCGTGGTGTACAGCTCGGCGGCGCGCGCTTCGGCCACGAGCTGCTCGAGGTCGTCGCGCAGGAGCGGCTCGCCGCCCGACAAGTTGACGGACACGACGCCGAGCGCCGCGGCCTCGCGCAAGACGCGCCGCCACGACTCGGTGTCGAGCTCCGCACCGACCGCCGCGCGCACCGGATTCGAGCAGTACACGCAGCGCAGCGGGCACGTGTAGGTCAGCTCGGCGACCAGCGTGTAGGGCCGCTCCGCACTCACGGCTCGAGCCCGCGCAACAGGTTGCGGTCGGCCAGCTCCTGCAGGAAGCCGCGCACGTCGGCAGCGAGCGCGTCGCTCGCGCCGTGGCGCGCCGCCAGCACCTCGATGATCTCGCGCACGCAGCGCTCGCCGTCGCACAGGTCCAGGATCTCCGCGCCCGTGTCGTTGAGCGCGAGCCCGCGCTCGGGGTAGACGAGCAGCTTCCCCCCGGTGACCGGGTCGCGGCGCAAGCGGGCCTTCGGCGCGAGCACCGGCCGCGCCGCGAGCGCGATCAAGGCGCGCCGCTCGACGCCGCCTGCACGCAGTCGAGCAGGTGCCAGAGCACCTCGGTCTTGCGCACGAGCGCCGCGAGACAGGCTTCCTGCAGCTCGACCGAAGTCGCGCGTTCGGTCACGAAGGCGATCGCGTCCCGCGAGTCACGCGCCGCGAATGTGACTCGGTTCTTGAAGTACTCGAGCCCCGCCGCCGCGACCCACGGGTAGTGCTTCTCCCAGGCCGCGATGCGCGCGGACATCAAGTCGGGAGCGAAGAACTCGGTGAGCGACGACGCCACGGCGACCACGAGCGGGCTCTCGCGCACGAGCTCCACGTAGGCGTCGCACGCGAAGCGCACCCCGGGCAGCACGTCGCGACAGGACGCGACGCGGCTCGCGTCGAGCCCCGCCGCTTCCGCGAGCCGCAGCCACTGCGCGAGCCCGCCCTCGCCCGCGCGCTCGCCGTCGTGGTCGCGCAGCCGCTGGATCCACATGCGGCGGAACGCCGGGTCGTCGGACTTCGACAGGATCAGCGCGTCCTTGATCGGGATGCGCGTCTGGTAGTAGTAGCGGTTCAGCACCCAGGCTTGCAGCTCGCCGCGCGAGAGCGCGCCGTCGTGCATGCGCAGGTGGAACGGATGGCGGTCGTGGTAGCGGCGCCCGCCCTCGGCGCGCAGCCACGCGACGAACGCCTCCTTGGCGAGCGGCGCCTTCACAACGCGAGCTCCAGCCCGTCGTGCGCGACCTCGACGCCGGCGGCGCGCGCGGCGGCGAGCTCGGCGCCGTCCTCGCGCAGGAGCGGGTTCGTGTTGTTCACGTGGATGAGGATGCGCCGGCCCGGCAGCTTCGCGAGGAATTCGAGGCTGCCCGTCGCGCCGCCCACGGGCCAGTGCGCCATGTCCTCGGCGCGCCGCGTGCCGAGCCCTGCCGCGACGAGCTCGTCGCTGCTCCAGAACGTGCCGTCGAAGCACGTGCAGTCCGCACCGGCGACGGCGGCCTCGACGGCGCTCGACGGCCCGGCGACGGCAGGCAGGTACGCGAGCACCCCGCCCGTGCGCGCGTCGCGGATCCGCAGGCCCACGTTGTCCTCGGGCGACGCCGCGTGGGTGCGCTCGAGATGCAGCGGCAGCTTGCCCGGAATGGCGAGCGCGGTCGCGAACAACCCGCTGCAGAGCGCGATCTCGCGGCCGAGCTCGAGCGCGTGCCAGCGCACCTGCGCGGGGAAGCGCTCGAGCGTGGCGTACAGCGGGTTGCCTTCCGCGAAGCCGCCCCGCACCGCCGCGGTCGACCAGACCTGGATCGGGTGTGACTCGCGCAGCGACAGGAGCCCGAGCACGTGGTCGAGGTCCCCGTTCGTGAGCAGCACGCCCGACACCGGAGAGTGTCGCTTCGCGCGCGGCCACAGCGGCGCGAAGCTCTCGATCTGCGCGCGGATCTCGGGCGACGCGTTCAAGAGGAACCAGTACTCCCCGTCTCCGGAGACGGCGACCGATTCCTGCGTGCGCGCGCGGGCGCGCACGGTGCCAGCGCGCAGGCCGCTGCAGTTCGTGCAGCCGCAGTTCCATTGCGGGAAGCCGCCGCCGGCGGCCGATCCCAGCACGCGCAGCTGCAAAGGGATCGCCGGGCTTACGCCTCGTCCGAGGCGGGCGCGGGCGAGACGAACGGCGGGTACTCGGACCCGTCCTCGTCTCCCTGGTAGGCGCCGATTTCGGCGCTCATGTTGATCTCTTCGAACGCCGGCTTCGACCAGTTCGAGCTCATCGCGAAATCCTCGGGGGTGTTGCCCCCTCTCTTCGGTCGAAGGTACGTCGGGCCTTCGCGGGGTGTCAACCAGACGGGTCGGGCTTGGCGGCGCGGAAACGCTTCCAGTCGACGCCCAGCTTGCGCATGCGCGCGCGCAGCGTGTGCGGGTTGACTTGCAGCACGCGCGCCGCGCCGAAGGGGCCCTCGATGCGGCCGTAGGTGCGCGCGAGTGCGCTCTCGATGTGGCGCACCATGGCCGAGTCGAGGCCGTCGGCCGCCTGGCGCGCGTCGCCCGCCGGCTCCACCGCGGCCGGCGCGAGGGGCGCGGCGGGGCGCTGCGCGGCACCCAGGGCCTTCGCGACCTCGAGCACGCGGCCCTGCCCGATCAGCACCGCGCGGTCCATCACGGCCCCGAGCTCGCGGATGTTCCCCGGCCACGGATAGGCCGCCAGGAGCGCCACGTCTTCGCGCGTGGGCAGGAGCGCCGGCAGACCGAAGCGCGTGGCCGCACGGCGCGCGAAGTGCGACGCCAGCGCCGCGATGTCCTCGGGGCGCTCGCGCAGCGGCGGCAGGTGGATCACGAACACGGCCAGCCGGTACCAGAGGTCCTCGCGGAAGGTGCCGTCCGACACCATCGCGTGTAGATCGCGGTGCGTCGCCGCGACGATTCGCACGTCGGCGTGCAGCGTGCGGGTGCCGCCCACGCGCTCGAAGCTGCCGTCCTGCAAGATGCGCAAGAGGCGCACTTGCGCGGCGAGCGGCAGCTCGCCGATCTCGTCGAGGAACAGGGTCCCCGTGTCGGCGCGCTCGAACCAGCCCTGCCGCTGCGCCGAAGCGCCGGTGAAGCTGCCGCGTTCGTGCCCGAACAGCTCCGAGTCGACGAGCCCCGCCGGAATCGCGCCGCAGTTCACGCGCAGGAACGGGCGGCCGGCGCGGCGCGAGCGGCCGTGGATCGCACGCGCCGCCACTTCCTTGCCCGAGCCGGTCTCGCCCAGCAGCAGCACGGGCACGTCCGACGACGCGACCAGCTCGATGCGCTCCATCGACGCGCGCAAGCCCGTGTCGGAGCCGACGATCGTCTCGGACAGATCGGAGCGGCCGAGCCGCGTGAGCAGCGACTCGCGGTCCGCCTCGGCGGCCTGGCGCAGCGACTGCAGCTCGGCGATCCGGCGGTCGTTCTCGAGCGCCACTCCGAAGGGCTCCAGCAGCGCGCGCGCGAGCTCCTCGTGCTCGCGCTCGAACTGGCGCGGCGCGCGCGCGACCAGCGCGAGCACGCCGGCGGTCTCGTCGCCGCGCGCGAGCGGCCCGACAAGGATGTCGCCGTCGACGTCGCCCGGCAGGAGGCCCGGGAAGCGCTTGGCCAGGCTCGCGCGCGAGCCGCGCGCCGGCCGGCCGCGCCGGCAGAAGACGAGCAGCTCCGAGAGCTCCGCGGGCGCGAGCGCGTCGCGCGCGTGCTGCGCCGCCACAGCGCCGGCCGCGCCCACCGACGCGACCGTCTCCAGCACTGCGCCCGCCGGATCGAGACGGCGCACCAGCAGCCGGTCGACGGGCAGCCGGCGGGCGAGCAGCGGCGCGCAGCGCCGCGCCGCCTCGTCGATCTCGATGTGCCGGCCGACCTCGCGCCAGACGTCCAGCAGAAGGGATGCGAATCGCTCCATGGTTCGCCTTTTCTGGATGATATCACGGATTATCTGAAATCCTATGAACGGTATTTCCGTGTTATGAGACGGAATACCGCGTCTCGTGCCTCCGCCGTCCTCCGCGCTGCCGGGCACACGCCTTGCTCAACGGGCGGCCTCGACATGCGACGGGGAGTGGTCTTGAACAGAATCGCGATCGCGCTGGGCGCGCTGCTGCTGGGCTGGCTGCCCGCGCCCGCGCCCCGCGCACAGGAAGATCGGGCCGCGCTCGAGCAGCGCGTGGACGAACTCGAGCATGAGCTCGCGCTCGTGAAGAGGAAGCTCGAGGTCCAGGACGAGACGGCGGCCAGCAAGGGCCCGCAGCCGACGATCACCGCCGGCATGGACGGCTTCTCGCTGCGCTCCGCGGACTCGGCCTGGGTGCTGCGGCTGCGAGGCTACACGCAGTTCGACGGGCGCTTCTTCACGACCGCGCCTGCGAGTCTCCCCCCCGGCTCCGACACCTTCTTCTTCCGCCGCATCCGGCCCATCCTCGAGGGCACGCTCGCCAACGTCGTCGACTTCCGGATCATGCCGGACTTCGCCGGCAGCGTGCTGTCGGTCCAGGACGCCTGGGCCAATCTCCGCTACCTGCCCGAGGCGCAGCTCGAGGTCGGCAAGTACGCGGGCCCGGTCGGCCTCGAGCGGCTGCAGACGTCCGTCGGGACGTGGTTCAACGAGTTCGCGCTGCCGACCCAGCTCGTGCCCAACCGCGACCTGGGCGTGATGCTCCAAGGCGTCGTCGCCGAGGGAGTCTTCACCTACCAGCTCGCCTGGATGAACGGCACCACCGACGGTGCGGGGAGCGACGACACCGACACCGGAAACGACAAGGACCTGGTCGGCCGCGTATTCGCACATCCCTTCCAGGGGACGAGCAGCGAAGCCCTGCAGGGGCTCGGCCTCGGCTTCGCAACGACCTACGGCCGGCAGACGGGCACGCCGGGCAGCTACAAGACCTCGGGCCAGCAGACGTTCTTCGCGTTCCGCGCGGGTGTGACCCAGACGGGCCCCGCCGCCCGCTACGCGCCGCAGCTGTACTGGTACTTCGGACCGGTCGGCCTGCTCGCCGAGTACGTGAACTCGTCGCGCGAGTTCGCCCGTCCGGGCTTCGGCGACCTGCGCGCGCGAAACAGCGCCTGGCAGGTCTCCGCCGGCTGGGCCATCACCGGCGAACGCGAGTCGTACAAGGGCCTGGTCCCGACGTCCAGGTTCGACCCCGGGCACGGAAGCTTCGGCGCGTTCGAGCTGGCGGCGCGCGTGAGCCAGCTCAAGGTCGACTCATCGGTCTTCGAGCGCAACTTCGCCGACCCCGCGGCCAACGCCGAGTCCGCGACGCTCTGGAGCGTGGGCGTCAACTGGTACCTGAACCGCGCATTCAAGTTCGCCCTCGACTACGACAACACCACCTTTCGCAACTACGGCGACTTCTCCAACCGCAAGACCGAAGGCGTGCTCCTCGGGCGCGTTCAGCTCTCGTTCTAGAGGACCCGAAATGACTGGAAGACGACTCACTCTGACTCTGGCGGTCCTGGCGCTGGTCTCGTCCCATCCCGCCCGCGCGGACGTCACGCTGCTCAACGTCTCCTACGACCCGACGCGCGAGCTCTACCAGGACTACAACGCACTCTTCGCCAGGCACTGGCAGGATCTCCACGGCGAGAGCGTGACCGTGAACCAGTCGCATGGCGGCTCGGGCAAGCAGGCGCGCGCGGTGATCGACGGCCTCGAAGCCGACGTCGTCACGCTCGGGCTGGCCGGGGACATCAACGCACTGGCCGAACGCGCTCAGCTGCTCGCGCCGGACTGGCAGAGCCGCTTCCCCAACAACAGCTGCCCGTACACCTCGACCATCGTGTTCCTGGTCCGCAAGGGCAATCCCAAGGGGATCAAGGACTGGGACGACCTGGCGAAGCCCGGGCTCTCGGTGATCACGCCCAGCCCCAAGACTTCGGGCGGGGCGCGTTGGAACTATCTGGCGGCCTGGGGCTACGCGCAGCGCAAGTTCGGCGGCGACGAAGCGAAGGTCCGGGCGTTCGTGGGCGCGATCTACAAGAACGCCCCGGTGCTCGACGCAGGCGCACGCGGCGCCACCACCACCTTCGCGGAACGGGGCATCGGCGACGTGCTGATCGCCTGGGAGAACGAGGCGCTGCTCGCGCTGCGAGAGCTCGGCCCGGGCAGGTTCGAGCTGGTCGCACCGTCGGTCAGCGTGCTGGCCGAGCCGCCGGTCGCGGTGGTCGATGCGGTGGCCCGCCGCCATGGCACGACGGCGCTCGCGACCGAGTATCTGCAGTATCTGTACTCGCACGAGGCCCAGGACCTGATCGGAAGGCACTACTACCGGCCTTCCGATCCCGCCGCCGCGGCGAAGTACGCCGGCCAGTTCCCGAAGCTCGAGCTCTTGTCGATCGACAAGGACTTCGGCGGCTGGAAGAAGGCCCAGGCGACCCACTTCGCGGACGGCGGAGTGTTCGACCAGATCTACGCCGCGGGGCGCTAGCGATGGCGAGCGCCCGCAACCGCGTTCTGCCGGGCTTCGGGCTCACGCTCGGCTTCGCAATCCTGTACCTGTCGCTGCTGGTCCTGCTGCCGCTGTCCGCGCTCTTCCTGCGAACCGCCTCGCTCTCGCTCGCGGACTTCGCGGCCGCCGTCGCTTCGCCGCGCGCGCTCGCCGCGTATCGGCTCAGCTTCGGCGCATCGTTCGCGGCCGCCGCGGTGAACGCCGTGTTCGGCCTGGTGCTGGCCTGGGTGCTGGTGCGCTATCGCTTCCCCGGCCGCGAGCTCGTGGACGCGTTCGTCGATCTGCCGTTTGCGCTGCCGACCGCGGTCGCGGGCATCACGCTCACCACGCTGCTCGCGCCGAACGGCTGGGTCGGCCAGCGGTTGCAGCCGCTGGGCATCGAGGCGGCCTATACACCGTTGGGTGTCACGCTGGCGCTCACCTTCATCGGCGTGCCATTCGTGGTCCGCACGGTGCAGCCGGTGCTCGAAGACCTGGAGGTCGAAGCCGAGGAGGCGGCCGCGAGCCTCGGCGCCGGCCGCCTGCAGACGTTCCGCCGGGTGCTCCTGCCGACGCTCTGGCCCGCGCTGGTGACGGGCTCGGCGCTGGCGTTCGCGCGCGCGCTCGGCGAATACGGCTCCGTCGTCTTCATCTCGGGCAACATGCCGCTGCGCACCGAGATCGTGCCGCTCCTCATCGTGACGAAGCTCGAGCAGTACGACTACGCGGGCGCGACCGCGATCGCGAGCGTGATGCTCGTGGCGTCCTTCGCGCTCCTTTTCGCGATCAACTCGCTGCAAGCGGTCGGACGGCGCCGGCTCACCGGCGCGGGGAGCGAGCATTGACCGCCGCTGCGCTCGACCGTCCGGCCACCGCCGCGCCACGGGTGCGCGCCGCGCTGCAGGACCCGCCGCTCGTGCGCACCGCGCTCATCGCGGTCGCGCTCGGCTTCGTCGGCCTGTTCCTGCTCTTGCCGCTGGTCGCGGTCTTCACCGAGGCGCTCTCCGCGGGCGTCGGCGCCTACTTCGCGGCGATCTCCGAGCCGATCGCGCGCAAGGCGATCGAGCTCACCTTGCTCGTCGCCGCCATCTCCGTGCCCGCGAACGCCGTCTTCGGCGTGGCCGCGGCGTGGGCGATCGCGCGCTTCGAGTTCCGCGGCAAGCGCCTGCTGGTGACGCTCATCGACCTGCCGTTCGCGGTGTCGCCCGTGATCTCGGGGCTCGTGTTCGTGCTGCTCTTCGGCGCGCAGGGCTGGTTCGGCCCGTGGCTCGCCGCGCACGGCGTCCGGATCATCTTCGCGGTGCCGGGGATCGTGCTCGCCACGACCTTCATCACCTTCCCGTTCGTCGCGCGCGAGCTCATCCCGCTCATGCAGGAGCAGGGCGCCGAAGAGGAAGAGGCGGCGCTCTCGCTCGGCGCGTCGGGCTGGCAGATGTTCCGGCGCGTCACTCTGCCGAACATCCGCTTCGGCCTGCTGTACGGCGTGGTGCTCTTGAACGCGCGCGCGATGGGCGAGTTCGGCGCCGTGTCGGTCGTGTCGGGCCACATCCGCGGCGTCACGAACACGATGCCGCTGCACGTCGAGATCCTCTACAACGAGTACCAATCCGCGGCCGCGTTCGCGGTCGCATCGCTGCTCGCGCTGCTGGCGCTCGTGACCCTCGTCGCGAAGCGCGCGCTCGAGTGGCGAATGCGCAGGGAGACCGGCTCATGAGCGTCGAGGTCCGCCAGGTCTGGAAGCGCTTCGGCGAGTTCACCGCCCTGCGCGACGTGTCGCTGCACGTCGAGCCCGGCGAGCTGCTGGCGCTGCTCGGGCCATCGGGCTCGGGCAAGACGACGCTCTTGCGCCTCGTCGCCGGGCTCGAGCGGCCCGACTCGGGCTCGATCGAATTCGACGGCGAGGACGCCACCTCGCGCAGCGTGCGCGAACGCCGCGTGGGCTTCGTGTTCCAACACTACGCGCTCTTCCGACACATGACGGTGTTCGAAAACGTGGCGTTCGGCCTGCGCGTGCAGCCGCGCGCCCGGCGCGGCAGCGATGAAGACATCCGGCGGCGCGTGCACGAGCTCCTCGAATTGGTCCAGCTCGAAGGTCTGGCGCGGCGCATGCCCACGCAGCTGTCGGGCGGCCAGCGCCAGCGCGTGGCCCTGGCGCGCGCGCTCGCGGTGCGGCCGCGCGTGCTGCTGCTGGACGAGCCCTTCGGCGCGCTCGACGCGCGCGTGCGCCGCGACCTGCGCCGCTGGCTGCGCCAGCTGCACGACGAGCTCGGCATCACGAGTCTCTTCGTGACTCACGACCAGGAGGAAGCGCTCGAGCTCGCCGACCGAGTCGTCGTCGTGAACGAAGGCCGCATCGAGCAGGTCGGCGCGCCCGACGAGGTCTACCGCCGCCCGGCGACGCCGTTCGTGTTCGGCTTCCTGGGCGAAGCGAACTGGCTGCCGACGAACATCGACGGGCGCAAGGGCAGTGCCGGCTTCCGCCCCGACGAGATCGAGATCTCGCGCGCGCCGCTCGACGGTCGCGCATTCGCCGCGCGCGTGCAGCGCGTGCAGAGCCTCGGGCCGCGCGCGAAGCTCGAGCTCGTGGCGGAGTCGGGCGCGCTCGTGCAGGTGGAGCTGGCGGCCGAGCGCGCCCGCGAACTCGCGCTCGAGCCGGGCGCCGAGGTGTGGGCCGCGCCGCGCGAGCTCCAGGTCTTCTTCGAGGATCGCGTGGCGTCGTAGAATCGAGGCGTGAAGCTCGGCATCTCGCTGCGCACGATGGGACCGCAGTCGACGGCGGCCACGCTCGAGACGTGCGCGCGGACCGCAGAGGCGGCGGGCCTCGACGAGATCTTCGTGCCCGACCACATCGCGGTCCCGCCCGACGACGCCGTCGGCTCGGGCGGGCGCTACCTCGACCCGCTCACGGCGCTGGCGTGGCTCGCGGCGCGCACCGAGCGCATCGGGCTCGGCACGGCGGTGCTGATCCTGCCCTACCGCGCGGCGCTGCCCACCGCGAAGGCGATCGCCACCGTCCAGGAGCTCTCGGGCGGCCGGTTCGCGGCGCTCGGGGTCGGGGTCGGCTGGATGAAGGCGGAGTTCCGCGCGCTCGGCGTGCCGCTCGAGCGCCGCGGCGCCGAGACCGATCTGGTGCTCGACTTCCTGGGCCGCGCGTTCGCGAACGACGTCGTCGACGCGAACGGCCAGCCGTTCCTGTTCCTGCCGCGGCCCGCGCGGCCGAAGATCCTGGTCGGCGGCGCACCGCCACACGCGCTCGCGCGCGCGGCGCGTTTCGGCGACGGCTGGCTGCCGATCGGCCAGAAGCCCGCCGACCTGGCGCCGCACGTCGCGCGCCTGCGCGACGCGTTCGCCGCCGCGGGCAAGCCGCCCGCCGAGCTCGCGGTGCTCACCACCCTGCCGCTCGACGACCCCGGGCGCGCCGCCGACCTGGCGCGCGCGTACGCCGAGCTCGGCGCCACCCGGCTGGTGCACTCGAGCCGCTATGCGGACGCGGCCGAGTTCGCGCGCTCCGCGGAGGCGATTGCGGGTAGAATCCGTCCGGCGCTCCGCTAGCGCCGGGAAAGGGCTCCATGAAGTTCGGGCTCCATGCGATCAACACCGGAGTGTGTTCCGATCCGGATGCGGCCGTGCGCGTCGCGCGCGCCGCCGAGACCGCGGGCTTCGACACGGTCTGGACGGCCGAGCACGTGGTGCTGCCCGACCCGCAAGCCCCGCCCTCCCCCGCGCCGCCGCAGCTCAAGATGCTCGATCCCGCGGTGGCGCTCGCGTACGTCGCTGCGCACACGACGACGCTGCGCCTGGCGACGGGCATCATCATCCTGCCGCAGCGCAATCCCGTCGTGCTCGCCAAGGAGCTCGCGAGCGTCGACGTGCTGTCGAAGGGCCGGCTCGTCTTCGGGCTCGGCGCGGGCTACTTGAAGCCCGAGTTCCAGGCGCTCGGCGCGCCGTTCGCCGACCGCGGCCAGCGCACCGACGAATACATCGAGGCGATCCTCGCGCTGTGGACGCAGGAGAAGCCCGAGTACAAGGGCGAGTACGTCGCCTTCGGCGGCATCCAGGCGCAGCCGCGCCCCGTGCAATCGCCGCACCCGCCGATCGTCGTGGGCGGCATGAGTCCGTCCGCGCTGCGCCGAGCGGTGCGCTACGGCAACGGCTGGTACGGCTTCGCGCTCGACCTCGACGCGACGAAGCTCGCGATCGAAGGCCTGCGCGCCGCCGAGCAGCGGCTCGACCGCGCCGGCGCGCTCGGCCGGCTGGAGATCTCGATCACGCCGCCGCCGCGCGCGAAGCTCGACCTCGACGCCGTGCACCACTACGCGGCGCTGGGCGTCGACCGGCTCGTGCTGTTGAACGTGGGCCGCACGGCAGAGGACCAGCTGGCGGCGATCGCGCGCATGGAGCGCGAGCTCGTGCGCCCGAGCGCGGAGTGAGTCGAGCGCGAGTTTGCGCGCACCGCCCAGGCCGGTAGCTTAGGGGCATGGCGTCCCCCCGCGTGTCGCTCGCCACCGGTCTCGCCGCCCTGTGCACTTTCGTCTTCGCCGGCGCCGCACGCGCCGGCTCGATCCAGGAGGTGTACGACTGTGCGGCGCGCAACCTGCCGCCCACCGCGCACGCGCACGCGAAGCTCACCACCACGGTGAAAGGCGGTGCGCCGCACACGACCTTGCTGGAGTACTGGAGCCAGACCGCGCCGGAGGGCGCGCGCGACGTCAAGATCGCGCGCAAGGACGCGAAGGCCGGCGAGGTCGCGGCCTATCTCGTGAGCGACGGCGACGCGATCGGCGAGGCGTGGGCGTACACCTCCGGCCAGCCGAAGGCCGCGCGCATCGAGACGGCGGGCCGCGAGGTGAAGCTCTTCGACTCGAACCTGTCGCTCGAGGACTTCGCGCGCTTCGCACGCGTGCTCTTCCCGGGGCAGGTGCGCCGGCTCGACGACGCGGACCTCGGCGGCCGCAAGGCGTTCGTGGTCGAAACGCGGCCCGCTGCCGACGGCGGCTCGGAGTACTCGCGCATCGTCACGTCGATCGACAAACAGTGGTGCAACGTGATCCGCCGCGAGAGCTACGAGACCGCGTTCGAGAAGGGCGAGAAGCCGCGCAAGGTCTACAGCGTCGACCCCGCCGACGTGAAGACCGACGGCGGCTTCAACAACCCGCACCGCGCGCGCCAGGAAGACGCGAAGGACGGCTCGACCACCCAGATGGAAGTGCTCGATATCGAGCTGCCCGCGAAGCTCGACGACTCGACGTTCGCGCCCGACGCGCTGCCGCGCGCCGCGCGCTAGCGATCCAGACCTCATGAATCGCCTGCTCCGCCTGTTGGCGGGACATCCCTGGGTCGTGCTCGGCCTGGCGCTGGTCCTGTCGGCGCTGACACTTCCGAGTGTATATGACTTCCGGCGCGGCGAAAGCCGGCTGCGCTTCGACGGCTCGTACGACCACCTGACGCGCGACGAATCCGGCCCGCTACAGCGCGAGACGCGCCGCATCTTCGGCAGCGACGAGACCGTGATCGTGGGCCTGCTCGCCGACGACGTGTTCCGCCCCGAGCCGCTCGCGTCGGTGCTGCGCATCTCGCAGCGCATCCGCGCGCTGCCCGAAGTGCACCACGTGAGCTCGCTCGCGACCGTGCCCGTGCCGCGCGCGGATCCCGCCCGCGACGGGCTCGTGCTCGATCCGCTGCTCGTGCGGCCGCTCACCGACCCGGGCGAGCTCGCCGAGCTGCGCCGCGCCGCGCTCGCGAGCCCGCTCCTCGCCGGGCGCGTGGTCTCGCGCGACGGCCGGCTCGCCGCCGTGGTCGTGGAGCTCGCGAACCTGCCCGACCGCGAGCTGTTGGCGCGCGACGTCGCGGGGCACGTGGCGCGCATCGCGCGCGAAG
>Ga0335076_10002329_pt1 | contig 18840 bp, 15 predicted proteins | sample Lox_Sample_25_FD_206717 | JGI IMG/M metagenome (GOLD analysis project Ga0335076, IMG submission 206717) | Soil microbial communities from Loxahatchee National Wildlife Refuge, Florida, United States - Lox_Sample_2.5 | ecosystem: Environmental > Terrestrial > Soil > Wetlands | place: USA...
GCCGAGGACGAGCTTGAGCGGCTGCGAGCCGAGCTTGGCGAACCCCGACAGGTCGCCTCCGTACGAGAAGCCGTAGGTCGGCCCGGACGCCGATCCCACCCGGGTCCCCGCGGGGACCGTGACCGGCGCCGGCGTGCCCGGCGGGCCGGAGATCGTGACCGTGTTGCCCTGCACCCAGGCGGTGACCGTGCCGGCCTGCCGCGCCTGGGTCCATAGCTGCTCGTTGCGCATGATCGCGCCGAGCTCGATCGTCGGGAGGTTGTCGACGGGGGCGCGGTAGACCGCGCGGTAGGCGGAGAGCACGCCGTCCATCACCGGGTAGCCCAGCCGGTCCCCGGTCAGGTTCGACTGGTGCATGAAGAACGGCCGCGGGTCGTTGTTGATCAGCGCGTTGAAGACGATCTGGACCTGGGTCGGCACGATGACCGACGTCCACCCGGTCTGCTCACTCAGCGGCTTGAGGCAGCGCGTGGTCGTGCTGGCCTGGCACAGCCCGCTGCCGCCGTCGGCCTTGGAGTCGTTGTACCAGTTGAACTCGTTGACCTCCTCGACCACGGTGTCCACGTCCTCGCCCACGTCGATGGGATGCCGGGGGATGCCGAGCGCCGTGCCGACCGGGCGCATCTGCGGCTCGCGCGAGGCGTCCAGCACGATCCAGTGGATGTGGTCGGGGCCCATGGCGGCGACCAGGTAGGGGTTGTCCACCGGCTGCTGCGGCAGCAGCTTCAGCCCCGAGTACTCGCCGCTGGCCAGCACGCCGGGCTCGGCCGGGATCCCGTTCTTCTTAGCCCAGGCGAAGTTCTTGAGGATCTGGCTGTCGATCAGGCCGCGGCCGGCCGCCCACACGAGGTGCCCGCCGGACCGCACGCACTGCCAGGGCACCACCTTGAAGTCCTGCTGGCAGCCGAAGTACGCGTGGGTCCAGGTGTGGTTGACCCAGTAGAAGTCCCTGGCCACCGGGCGGGTCGCCACCAGCAGCGCGTCGACCCCGTGCACCGCGAACCGGGCCGAGGCTCCCCCGTTGTAGAGGAACTCGATCGTGAAGTGGTGCTGCTGCTCCCACTGCACGGCGTAGGTCACGTCGGCCGGCCGCATCCGGATCCCGGCGGTCATCGGCGTGCCCTTGGGGCAGGTGGTGACGCTGGGGGTGCAGCGACCGACCGTGCTCCACTGCGCGTCCCCCAGGAACATGTCGTCGTAGGCGATGTCGAGGTAGTTGCGCCAGTAGCCGAGGTTCACGCCCCGGGTGAGCCAGTCCACGATGCCGTGGGCCAGGTAGTGGAACTGCGCCTCGCCGTAGCTGTAGCCGAAGCCGATGCCGAGTTGCTGGCGCCCCCCGCTGTCGTACTGCCACACCAGCGCGCCGGAGCCGGGCGAATTCGGGATCTTCGCGGTAACCAGCGGCGTGGCGCCGCCGCCGGGCACGGGCTGGGCCAGGTAGCCGAACGGCCCGGGGCCGGCCGGCCCTCCGCTGAACGGGAACGAGGGGTTGAGGTAGCCGAACCCGGCCCGGGCGCCCGCCGGGGTCACGCCCGCGTTCGCGGTGAGCGGCCCGCTGTAGACCGGTGGCGAGCTCATCCCCAGGTCGGGCATGGGGGGTGAGTACGCGTCGACCTGGCGCACCCCGAACCTGTGCTCGTACCAGGCCAGGTTGGCCTGCTCGGCCGCGGACAGGGCCTGCGGGGCGGCGCTCGGCAGCACGATCCCGTCGAAGTTGCCTCCCCGGCCCCCGCCGGGAAGCCTGCGCGCCAGGAACGCCCGGGTGATGACCGGCCGGGAGGCGTCGCGCAGGTCGACGACCGTGGCCGGCAGGCCCTCGGTGGCCAGTTGCTGGCGGACGGCCTCGACCGCCCCCGTGCCGTCGGTCACCACCAGCACGTTGAGGTCCACGCCGCCGTGCGGGCCGACGGGCGGCGCCGTCGCGGGGGTGCTGAGCGGCGCGGCCACCCGGTGCGGCTTGGGCTTCGGCGGCGACGCCTGAGAGCAGGCGGCGGCCAGCGTGACCACGCCGGCCAACGCGCCCGCGAGCATGACAAGCCTGGATCGCGGCCTGGTTGACTTCCCCACCCTGACTCCTGCTACGTGCCGCGCCGTGATCCCCCGCGCCGACCGGCGTGCGGCTACTCCTATGCGGCCCGTTACATGTTTACCCGCAAGCAAATACACGATGGGCCAGATCACGCAACTCCGGCGGTCCGGCCGGCCCCGCGCGGGGCACTTGGCCACGGAGCGGCCTGGCCGGGCGCCTGTCCTCGTCGTGCTGGTCGTGGTCGGTGCGGTGCCGGGGTCAGGGCAGGACGAAACGCTCCACCGCGTTGGCGAAGCCCTCGTCCTCGTTGGAGGTGGTGACCCGGCGGGCGGCCTCCTGTACCTCACGGCTGGCGTTGCCCATGGCGATGCTCAGCCCGGAGTGCGCGAACATGAGGACGTCGTTGGGCTGGTCGCCGATCGTGGCGATCTGCTCGGCGGGGATCTGGTAGGTCCGGGAGAGGTACTGGACCACCGCGCCCTTGTTGGCGTCGGGATGGGTGACGTCGGCGTAGTAGGGCTGGGACCTGGCCGCCGACACGTGGTCGCCGAAACGCTCGCGCACCGCGTCCACGCCCTTCTGGACCGCGTCGTAGTCGTCGCTGACCCCCACGACCTTGGCCACGCCGTCCGAAACCGAGGCGAAGCTCTCGACCAGCGTCGGATCGAACTTGACCGTCCAGGCTTCCCGGGCCACGTGCGGCCCGTGCAGGTCGCGCAGGAACCAGTCCGCGCCCCGGTAGACCCATACGTCTATCCCCTGGCTGCCGAGCACCTCGATCACCATCGGCGTCAGGTCGTCGGGTATGGTCTGCTGCTCGATCACCGACATGTCGGGACGCACGAACACGCCGCCGTTGAAGGCCGCGATCGGCGTGGTGAGCTCGAGCGGCTCGATGAGCATCGCCATGCCGCGCGGCGGGCGGCCGCTGGTGATCGCGAACAGTATCCCGGCCTGCTTCAGCTTGGCCACGGCGGCGATCGCCCGGTCGGTGAGGACCTTGTCCTGGGTCACCAGCGTGCCGTCAACGTCGGCGAGCATCAGTCGGATGGACGGGGGGGCCATGATGCCTCCAGGGTTAGCGCGGTGAGTCCGGGAGCGAGCCGGTGAATCCGTCGAAGGTCTCGACGTAGTGGTCGGCGATCTCGTGCACGGCTTCGCTGCGGCCGATGTTGCCCGCGATCATGTCCCGCAGCGGTTGTTCCCACAGCGTCCGGCCCACGGCGAAGCCGTCGAAGCCGGGCACCGAGGCGGCGATGCGCAGCCACTCGAGAACCTGCCCCTCGTCCGCGCCGCGCCCGAGCACGATGCAGCGCACGCCGTCCCGGCCGCCCCGGTGCGCCGCCGTCACCACCCGGGCACAGGCCTCGGCCGAATCCAGGCCCTCGATCTTCCAGATGTCGGGCTCCACGCCCGCGTCCTGCAGCGCGTGGATGACCTGGACCTCCAGGTCAGGGCGGATCTCGCGGTCGTAGCGCCGCTGGGCGCCGCCGGCCCGGGCGAGCTGCTGCGGCGTGGCCGGGATCAGCAGCTCGAACAGGAAACGCCGGTCCCGGTCGTGCAGCCACGCGCTCAGCCGGGCCAGCCGCCCGGCTTGCCGGCGGTTCAGCTCCGGGTCGTCGTCGGGGTTGTAGCGGACCAGCACCTTGGAGAACGTCGGGTCGAACTCCTCGATGTGCCGGCCGAAGTCCTCGCCGTACTCGAACTGGAACTCGGCCTGGCCCGACTTCTCCACCGGCATCGCCAGCACGTGGCCCGCGCCGCGAGCCTTGCGCGCCACGCTCGCCCCGTACTCCTCGTCGACTAGGACGCCTGCCGCCGCCACGGGGACCCCGCGCCGGGTGGCCTCCACGAACCCCTCGTAGATCACCTCTTTGGCGTCGATGATCCCGGCCCGGACCTGGTCCGAGACGGGCGGCGAGGCGTGGAACAGGTCGCGTTCGAACGAGGCGCGGTGGTCGAACGCCAGCAGGTACAGCGGCTTGTCGTAACCGAGTTTCATGCTTTCTTCCTTAGGTCACCGAGCCATGAGCAGCAAGCGGGAGAAGCAGCTCACCGCGGTCGGTGTTCGATCGTTCAGGTGACCGCGGAGGCCTGCGCCTTGATCCGGTCCAGGAGCTCGTTCCAGGAGTCGACGAAGGCCTTGGCCCCGTTGCGCTGCAACTGGCTGGCCAGCTCGCCGATGTCCACGCCGGCCGCGGTGAACCGGGCGAGCATCGCGTCGGCGTCGCCGCCGTCGGCCGGCAGCGGATCCCCTACGTCGCCGTGGTCGAAGAAGGCCTTGAGGGTGGCGTCGGGCATGGTGTTGATCGTGAACGGCGCGGCCAGCCCGTGCACGTACAGGGTGTCGAGGGCGGCCGGGTCCTTGGTGCTCGTGCTGGCCCACAGCAGCCGCTGCGTCCTGGCCCCGTCGCTCTCCAGCCGCTGGAACCGGTCGGAGTCCATCAGCCGACGGTAGGCCCGGTAGACATCCAGCCCCACCGCCAGGGCGAGCTGGTCCTGCAGGTCCGCCGGCACCTTCTTGGCCACCGCCGTGTCCCAGCGGGACATGAACACCGAGGCGACCGAGCCCACCGCCGGGTTCAGGCCGTCGGAGATCCGGCGCTCGACGCCCGTCAGGTACGCATCCGCCGCCGCGAGGTACTGCTCGGCAGAGAACAGCAGCGTCACGTTCACCGGGACCCCGGCCGCGGTCGCCTCCGTGATGGCCGGCAGGCCCTCCGGCGTCCCGGGGATCTTGATGAACAGGTTGGAGCGCCCGGCTCGCGCGGACAGGCTCTCGGCCGCTGCCACGGTCTTGGCGGTGTCGTTGGCCAGCAGCGGCGAGACCTCCAGCGACACCCACCCGTCAACCCGGTCGGTCCGCTCGTGGACGGGCAGGAACAGGTCCGCGGCGCGGCGCAGGTCCTCGAGGGCCAGCTCGAAGAACAGCTCCTCCGCCGACAGCCCCGCTCCCGCCCGGGACCGGATGGCATCGTCGTAATCGCCCGACCCGATCGCCTTGTCGAAGATCGACGGGTTCGAGGTCAGCCCGGTTACCGAATACGAGTCGATGTACTTCTGGATCGTGCCGTCATCCAGCAAGCTGCGCGTGATGTTGTCCAGCCACAGGCTCTGGCCCCGCTCGTGCAGCGTCTCGGTCGCCCTCACTGCTCTGCCTCCGGTTGCCATCTGGGGCCTGGCACGCCTCCAGCGTACGAGTCCCGGCCGGTCAGCTACAGATCGGGCACCGGAAGTTCATGTGCGGTTACCGCGGCAGCAGGACGATCCCGTCGTCGTCAGCGTGCAGCATGTCGCCGGGGTAGAACGTGGCGCCGCCGAAGGTGACCGGCACGTCGATCGAGCCGGCACCGGTCTTCGCGGACGTGCGCGGGTTCGTGCCGAGGGCCTTGATGCCCAGGTCGAGCCGGTACAAGGCGGCGCTGTCCCGGACCGCGCCGTGCAGGGCCAGGCCCGCCCAGCCGTTATCTACCGCCGCGCCCGCGATCACGTCGCCGACGAGCGCCGTGTGCAGGGACCCGGCCCCGTCGACGACCAGGACGCATCCCGAGCCGGGGGTACGCAGGAGTTCTCGCAGCAGGCCGTTGTCCTCGTGGCAGGAGACCGTGCGGACCGGACCCGCGAAGGCGCGGCGGCCCCCGTACTGGCGGAACTGCGTGTCGCACACTCGTAGCTGCGCGCCGTACTGGTCGACCAGGTCGGCCGTGGGAACGGGAATGGCGGTCATGGCTTCTTCCGCGGGATCAGTCTGGCGTCATCACCGCAGTACTGTATGCGTCCCATCATCGGACGGCAGGAGAACTCGGTCGGCGGGCTGAGACCTCCCGGTTACCGAGCGTGGCCAAGGCGTGCCCGCGGGCGGCACCGGTTCCCAGGTCGGCGACGATGGGCAGGTGAGCAGGCTTACCAGGAAGGGCATGGTCATGACCTTGAATGTGGGCGTCATCGGGACGGGCATGATCGGGCAGGACCACATCCGCCGGCTCACGCACGTGCTGTCGGGCGCCCGCGTCGCCGCGGTCGCCGACACCGACCTCGAGCGAGCGAAGTCGGCCGCGGACCACGCGCCGGGATCCCGGGTGCATCACTCCGGCCTGGACCTGGTCGCCGACGAGAACATCGACGCGGTCGTGGTCTGCTCGTGGGGAGCGGCCCACCCCGAGCCCGTGCTCGCCTGCATCGCGGCCGGCAAGCCGGTCTTCTGCGAGAAGCCGCTGGCCACCACCGAACAGGCGTGCGGGCAGATCGTCGACGCCGAGGTGGCGGCCGGCCGCCGGCTGGTGACCGTCGGGTTCATGCGCCGTTACGACGCCGGGTACCGGGCGATGCGCCACGCGCTGAGCCGCGGGGAGATCGGCGCGCCGCTGATCATGCATTCCGCGCACCGCAACGCTTCCGTGCCGGGCCGCGTCACCAGCGAGATGATCGTCGTGGACACCTGCGTGCACGACGTCGACGTGGCCCGGTGGCTGCTGGACGCCGAGGTCGCCGCCGCCCAGGTGCTCACGCCGCGGCGCAACAGCCGGGCCGCCGCTCCCCTGCAGGACCCGCTGATCCTGCTGCTGGAGATGTCCAGCGGCGCGCTGGTGGACATCGAGGTCCTGATCAACAGCGGCTACGGCTACGACATCCGCGGTGAGGTCGTCGGGGAGACCGGGACCGTCGAGCTCGCGGAAACCGCCGCCGTGCTGGTCAAGCGCGACGGCGGGTTCCGCGGCCGGGTTCCCGCCGACTGGCGGGAACGGTTCGCCCGCGCCTACGACGCCGAGCTCCAGGACTGGATCGACGCGGCGTCGGCGGGCACCGCGACCGGGCCCAGCTCCTGGGACGGCTACGCCGCGACCGTGGCCACCGGCGCGGGCGTGCACGCGCTGCACAGCGCGGCCAGGGTGCAGGTCTCGATGCGCCGCCGGCCGGGCCTCTACCGGCCGGCCGCAGCAGCGGCCGGCCCGGCGGCCTAGGAGGCTGCGGTGGCCGAGATCAGGGACGCCGAGGTCACGATCGTCGGCGGCGGGGCGATCGGCTGCGCCGTGGCCTACACCCTGGCCCGGGCGGGCTACCGCGACATCCAGGTCGTGGAGCAGGGCGAGCTGGCGGGCGCGACGTCCGGGCAAGCCGCCGGGCTGGTCGGGCAGGTCCGCGCCAGCCGGGAGCGCTGCCGGCTGGCGATGGCCTCGGTCGCGGCGTACGCGCGGATCGAGCAGGAGACCGGATACCCGGCGGACTGGCGGCAGACCGGGAGCGTGCGCATCGCGCTGACCGCGGAACGCGCCGCCGAGTTCGCGGCCCTGGCCGCGGTGGCGCGGTCCGCCGGGCTCGAGGTTGAGTTCCTCACCGCTGCCCGGCTGGCCGGGCTGTGCCCCATGCTGGACACCAGCGGGATCGCGGCGGCGCTGTGGTGCCCCACCGACGGCTACCTGCAGCCCAACAGCCTGGTGACGGCCTACGCCCGGGCCGGGCGGGACCGGGGCGTCACCTTCGCCACCCGCACCACGGTGACCGGGCTGCGGATCGCCGACGGCGCCGTGCGAGGCGTCCGCACCGACCAGGGCGCCGCCGCGACCGACACGGTGATCAACGCGGCCGGGCCGTGGGCCGGCGCGGTAGCCCGGCTGGCCGGCCTGCCGCTCCCGGTCGTGCCGGTGCGCCACGAGTACTTCGTCACCCGGGCCGTCGCCGGCTGGCACGCCGGCCTGCCGGTGCTCCGCGCGCCGGACCTGCGCCTGTACGCCCGGGCCGAGGGCCCCGGCATCCTGTGCGGCGGCTGGGAAGCGGACGGGCTGAGTCTCGACCCCCGCCGGGTGACGATCGGCCAGGCGCTGACCGTGCGGCCGGACTGGGACGTCCTGTCCGGGTTCGCCGCCGACTTCGCCCGCCTCGCGCCGCCGGTCACGCAGGCCGAGGTGCGAGAGGTCTTCCGCGGGTTCCCGGCGTTCTCGCCGGATGGCCGCTTCATCGTCGGACCGGTCCCCGGACTGCGGGGTTTCGTGATGGCCGCGGCCTGCAACGCGCACGGTGTCTCCGGGTCGGCTGGCCTGGCCGAGCACGTGCTGGAGAGCCTGCAGCCAGGCCCGTCCCCGTACGTCCGGTCCCTCAGCCCGGGCCGGTACCTTCCGCAGACCTGGGACTGGGAGTCCGCCCGGGCTCAGGCCGAGCAGGTCTACGAGAATTACTACAGCCTGCCGGCGCAGCCGCGGCGAGCCTCCTAGAGCGCGGGGCGCCCGGGCCGGCCGCCCCGCCGGGCCCCCTAGTTCTGCTGGCCCTGATCCTGGCCGCCGAAGTCCTTCTCGGCGTCGCCGACCGCGCCCTGGATCTCGCTGTCGAACTTGTTGCCCGTCTCCTTGTCCGCGAACTGGCCGGCCGCGTCCATGGCCTTGTCGGCCTCCTGCGGGTGGTCCTTGGCCATCGACTCGGCTTCGTGCTCCAGGCCGCTGAACTCGCTCATCAAGTCCTCCCGTGCTCCGCGGCGGCCATGCGCCGCTGATGTGTTCCCCGCTCTCCGAGCCCTTCCCTACCCCCGCCCGGCCCGCCGCCAACCCCCGGAGTCGACCCCGATCGCGCTAGGCGACACCCGCGGCCACGACCAGGACGAGCAACGCCGCGAATCCGCCGAGCACCAGCACCGCCGCGACCGTTATGGCGCCGTAGCCGCGCGCCCGGCGGAACGGGGGCGTGACCGGGTGCGCGGGAAGCCGGCCGAACGGGCCGACCGGCAGGTCGGCGGTGATCGCCATCAGCTCGGCGAAGAAGCGCGAGACAAAGGCCTGTCCCAGCCGCAGGTCCAGCTCGTCCCGGGTCAGCCTGCCCTCGACAAACGACGACTTGAGAACCTCGATCGAGCGATCCCGGTCCGCCGTTGACGCCCGCATGTGGACGTAGCTCCCGGCTGCCATCGCCATCCCGGCCTTACCGTCGTCTGGGGCCTCTCAGAGCCCAGCGTAGCGGCAGCCGCGGCGGGACGTCAGGAGCCGCAGCCGGGCCGGCCGCACGTCGGCTAGCTGCGGCGTCCCCGGAAGAGCGGTCTTGACACTCGGTGATCGCGAAACTTATGCTCCGGCCCAAAGGTCCGTAAAGCGGACCTACTGCCAGCCGTTACGCAACGCGGCGTGCCGGGCCATGTCTGCCACCGACGGTGACGTCGGCCGCTTCACCGCAAGGGGGTCCGAGATGACTGCAGAAGCGATCGCCGGTCACCAGGACGAGACACTTCGCCGCAACGCGGTCGGGCTGCCCGACGTACTGTTCACGTCGGTCACGACGATGGCGCCGGCCGCGGGCGCGGCGTTCTCCATCACGGTCGGCGCGCTGTTCGCGGGCGGCGCCCTGTCGGCCGGGGTGGTGATCGCGCTCGCGGGCTGCCTGTGCACCGCGCTGTCCATCGGGCAGATGGCCAAGCACCTGCCGACCGCGGGCGGGATGTACACCTATATCGCCCGCGGCCTCGGCACCAAGGTCGGGTTCCTGGCCGGCTGGGGGTTCGACTTCGCCTACCCGCTGGTGGTCCCGCTGGTCAGCGTGCTGTTCGGCAGCATCCTGGGCAGCACGCTGAACGCCCATTTCGGCTGGTCCTACGCCCTGTGGTGGCCGATCGGGGCGATCTTCTGCGTAGCGCTGGTGGGCTCGCTGAACTACTTCGGCCTCCAGGTCAGCACCCGCTTCGGGATCATCCTGGGCAGCTTCGAGATCCTGGTGATGATCGCGCTGTCGATCACGCTGATCGTCAGCGCCGGGTCCCGCAACACGTTCGCCGTTTTCACCACGCACTACGCCACCGTGCCGGGGTTCAAGGGCATGTCCGGCATCATCGCCGGATCGGTGTACGGGGTGCTGGCCTTCATCGGCTTCGACGCGGCCGCGCCGCTGGCCGAGGAGACCAGGAACCCGCGGCGCAACGTTGGCCGGGCCGTGGTGGGCTCGTGCCTGCTCGTCGGCCTGTTCTACGTGCTGACCACCTACGCGGCCACCGTGTACTTCGGGCCGAACCGGTTCGTCGAGTTCTACACCGCGGGTAACGGCAACCCGTGGAACCTCATGGCCACCGCGGTGTGGGGCGTCGGCTGGGTGTTCCTGTTCATCGCGTTCCTGAACTCCAACGCGGCCTGCTCCAACGGCGGCGGGTGCGCGGCCGCGCGGTGCGTGTGGGCCATGGGCCGCATCCGCGTGATCCCGAAGGCCTTCGGCCGGACGCAGCCCCGGTTCAGGTCGCCCTACGTGGCCGTCATCGCCATCTTCGGCATCGGCCTGATCCTCACCCTGTGGCTGGGCGAGCAGTACGGCCCGACCACGGCGTTCGCGCTGGTCGGCACCCTCATCACCGGCGCGATCCTGCCGATCTACATCGCGGTGAACATCTCCTGCATCGTGTACTACTGGCGGGAGCGCCGCGGCGAGTTCAACTGGTTCCTGCACCTGATCATCCCGGTGCTCGGCATCGCCCTGTTCGTGCCCGGGTTCTTCACCGGCCTGGGCATCCCGGTGTTCAAGTTCATCAGCAAGCTGAGCTATCCGCTGAACTTGGCCGGCCCCATCATCATCGCCTGGTACGTCATCGGGGTCGGGCTCATGATCTACTTCTCGATACGCCACCCAGACCGGATCAGGGACACCGGGAAGGTATTCATCGAGTCCGAGGAGCCCGAGCTGGCCGAGTCCGCGTCCTGACCATTGGTCAGGACGCCACCTCGGCGGCGAACGCGGCCACGGCGGCGTTGAAGGCGTCGGCCTCCTCCCAGAACGGGCAGTGGCTGGAACCGGGGAAGGTCTGCAGCCGTGCGCCCGGGATCCGGTCCGCGATGTACCGCCCGGCCTTCGGGCTGGTGAGCTTGTCGTCCTCGCCGAACAGGACCAGCGTCGGCACGCCGATCTGCGGCAGGAACTCGCGGTAGTCACGCAGCGTCTGGTCCACCAGGATCGTGCTCGCGATCACTGGCGGGACCTGCAGGATCTCCGCGCTCATCCAGGCCATGGTCTGTTCGTCGGGCTCGTGGAGCATCAGCCCGGCGAACTCGGCGACCACCGCGGCCTGGTCGAGCTGCAGCTGCTCGTTCATCTCGCGCAGCGCGTCCAGCGTGATGACGCCGAACTCGTAGCCGTCCCAGGCGAAGTCGGACGGCGGCTGGTCCACGATCACCAGGCCGGCCACGCTGTCCGGCCCGAAGGCGCGCAGGTACTCGTAGGCGACCATCGCGCCCATGGACCAGCCCACCAGGACCGGCCGCTCGACCGACAACCCGGCCAGGATCGCGTGCAGGTCGGCGGCGTAGTTGGGCACGGTGTGGCCGCGGGTGGTCTTCTCCGACCGGCCGTGCCCGCGCAGGTCGGGGACGACGACGCGGTGCGTGCCGGCGAAGTGCGTCAGCTGGCGCTGGAAGAACCGGCCGCTCATGCTCCAGCCGTGGATGAAGACCACCGGCGCGCCCGTTCCGGCGTCCTCCACCGAGAACGTGACGTCGCCCGCGCGGATCTCCTGCGTCATCGCCATTCCCTCCTCGCGTTCCTGGCTAGCTACTGCACCATGAATCCGCCGTCCACGACAGCCAGGACGCACCCGATATCGACGTCCCTGCCCGCGGCCATCGCCGGTCTCCAAGGATCTTTGGTCCGAGTGTTGTGCCATTCGTCCCGAGCGTCAAGATCCAGACTCGTTACGCTCCGCCGCGGCGGACAACCGGGCGAGCGCTCCGCCCGAGGAACGCGTACCCGGAGATTCCCGGGATCCAGGCGGCGGAATAACGTGGGTACCCGGGAATCCCGCCGACGGAATGACGCGCGGGGCCCGCCGGTTTCCGGGGTGGAGGTGCTTTCCTGATGCCAGCAGCGCATGACGGCTTCCACCGGCGCCTGCACCAGGTAGCGCCGGCGGCGCTGTCGGGGCAGACCGCGCAGACCGGCGGCATGCGGCGCCTGGAAGCGATCTCCGGCCGCAGCGTCGGGTCACGCGACCTGTGGATGGGCCAGACGCACGTCGCCCCGGCCACCGGATCGGGGAACCACCACCACGGAGTCTCCGAGACCGGGATCTACGTCGTCAGCGGCCACCCGGAGTTCGTGTTCCTCGACGAGACCGGCGGGGAGCCCGTCGAGCGGCGGCTGCGCACCAGCCCCGGCGACTACGTCTACGTGCCGCCCTGGGTGCCGCACCGCGAGGAGAACCCGGACCCCGACGACGAGGCGGTGGTGGTCATCGCGCGCACCACCCAGGAAGCGATCGTGGTCAACCTGCCCGACCTGACCTGGACCGGCCCGGCCGTCACGCCGTCCCCCTAGCCGACGTGACCAGGTGAGCGGCGGCGGGCTCACCGCCGGCGGCCTGGCGGCTGCGGGCGTTGACTACCGCGTGGCCCGGATCGCGGCGGCCGCCTGCGAGGCCGTGTACATGTACGCCGCCATGCGCTGGCTGGTGTTCCGCGACGTCCGGGCCGGGCGGCGGTGACGGCGGCCGTCACCGGCGCGGGGGCGGGCTGGCGTCACGCCGGGCTGGCCGTCACCCGGATCCGGACGAACTCGCCGTCCCCCGCCGGCGTCGGCGGGCCGGCCAGCGGGTCCTCGTCGAGCGCGTCCGGCCCGGCCAGCTCGACCGCCACGGCGAGCGTCTCGCCGGCGATCAGCTGCTGGTAGGCCCGCATCGCGTCGCGCGCGGCCGGGGTGGCGGCGATGGTGAGGCTGATCCGGTCGGACACGCCGAGGCCGGCGGCACGCCGTGCCTGCTGCACCGCGCGCACCACGTCCCGGGCCAGCCCCTCGGCCGCCAGTTGCGGGGTTACCTCGGTGTCGAGCAGGATGAAGCCGCCGCCCGGCAGCATCGCGGTCGCGGCCGCCGCGTTGTCGGCGACCACCGTCTCGAGCGTGAACTCGCCCGGCTGGAGCTCGAAGCCGCCGCTGATCACGACGCCGGACGCGTCCACCGACCAGTCGCCCGACTTGCTGGCCCTGATCGCCGCCTGCACGTCCCGGCCCAGCCGGGGCCCGGCCGCGCGGGCGTTGACGGTCAGCCGCTGTGAGATGCCGACCTGCTGCGCCGCGGCGTCCGCCACGTCGACCAGCGTCACCTCGCGCACGTTCACCTCGTCGGCGATCAGCGCGATGAAGTCGGCCAGCGACTCGGCGTCCGCGGCGACCACGGTCAGCTCCGGCAGCGGCAGCCGTACCCGCAGCCCGCTCGCCTTGCGCAGGGACGCCGCGGCCGAGCACACCTCGCGGGCCCGGTCCATCGCGGTCACCAGGCCCGGGTCGGACGGCAGCCCGGAGGTGTCCGGCCAGTCGGTCAGGTGCACCGAGCGGCCGCCGGTCAGGCCGCGCCAGATCTCCTCGGTCGTCAGCGGCAGCAGCGGGGCGGCCACCCGGCAGGTGACCTCCAGCGCGGTGTACAGCGTGTCAAAGGCCTGCCGCGCTACCGACGGGTCGGTGCCGGCCGTGTCCCAGAACCGCTCCCGCGAGCGCCGGATGTACCAGTTGGTCAGCACGTCGACGAACGCGCGGACCGAGTCGCAGGCGTTCGCGACCTCGTAGTGATCCAGCTGCCAGGTGGTCGTCTCGACGAACTGGCGCAGCTTCGCCAGCAGGTACTGGTCGAGCAGGTCGGTCGAGTGCGCGCCCGGCGACGCCTCATACCCGGCCGCGTTGGCGTACAGCTGGAAGAAGTACCAGCTGTTCCACAACGGGATCAGCACCTGCCGGACGCCGTCCCTGATGCCCTGCTCGGTGACCACCAGGTTGCCGCCGCGCAGAATCGGCGAGGACATCAGGAACCAGCGCATGGCGTCGGCCCCGTCGCGGTCGAACACCTCCCGCACGTCCGGGTAGTTGCGCAGCGACTTGGACATCTTCTGGCCATCGGAACCGAGCACGATGCCGTGGCTGACGCAGGTCTGGAACGCGGGCCGCTCGAACAGCGCCGCCGCCATCACGTGCATGGTGTAAAACCAGCCGCGGGTCTGCCCGATGTACTCCACGATGAAGTCGCCCGGGAAGTGATACTCGAACCAGTCGGCGTTCTCGAACGGGTAGTGCACCTGCGCGAACGACATCGAACCGGACTCGAACCAGCAGTCCAGCACGTCGGTGACCCGGCGCATGACCGACCGGCCCGACGGGTCGTCCGGGTTGGGCCGGGTCAGCTCGTCGATGGCCGGCCGGTGCAGGTCGGTGACTTCGACGCCGAAGTCCGCCCGCAGGTCAGCCAGCGAGCCGTACACGTCGACCCGGGGAAACTCCGGGTTGTCGGACTTCCACACCGGGATCGGGCTGCCCCAGAACCGGTTGCGGCTGATGGACCAGTCGCGGGTGTTCTCCAGCCACTTGCCGAACTGGCCGTGCTTGACGTGCTCGGGCACCCAGCTGATCTGCTCGTTCAGCTTGAGCATCCGGTCCCGGATGGCCGTGGTGGCGACGAACCACGAGGAGACCGCCATGTAGATCAGCGGCTTGCGGCACCGCCAGCAGTGCGGATAGGAGTGCTCGTAGGTCTCGTGCCGCAGCAGGACCGTGCCGCCCGTGGCGGACCCGCCCGTGGCGGAACCGCCCGCCTGGTCTGGTCCGCTCGCGTCGAGCCGGGTCCGGGCCTTCAGGTCGTCGATGATCGCGTGGTTGGCGTCGAAGACGTGCATCCCGGCGTAGTCGCTGACCGGGTAGACGAACTTGCCGTCCGGGCCGACCGGCACCACCGGCACGATGCCGTACTGATCGGTGAGCAGCTTGTCCTCTTCACCGAAGGCCGGCGCGAGGTGCACCACGCCGGTGCCGTCGGCGGTCGTGACGTAGTCGGCGTGCAGCACCACGTGCGAGTTCGGGTGGCCGAGGAAGTAGCTGAACGGCGGGGTGTACCGCAGCCCGACCAGCTCGGAGCCCTTGCACCGGCGGACGATCCGGTCCTGCGCGTCCGCGCCCAGCTCGCGGGCGTAAGCCGACAGCCGGGCCTCGGCCAGCAGGTAGCGCTCGCTGTGCCCGGTCGCGGATGACTCGACCACCACGTAGTCCACGTCGTTGTGCACGGCCATGGCCAGGTTGGACGGCAGGGTCCACGGCGTGGTCGTCCAGATCAGCGCGAGCTCGCCGGTCTCCAGCCGGTACCCGACCGTGACCGCCGGGTCCTGGCGCATCTGGTAGACGTCGTCGTCCATCCGCAGCTCGTGCGCGGACAGCGGGGTCTCGTCGTTCCAGCAGTACGGCAGGCAGCGGAAGCCCTCGTAGACCAGGCCCTTGTCGTAGAGCTGCTTGAACGCCCACATGACGCTTTCCATGTAAGTCAGGTCCAGCGTTTTGTAGTCGTGGTCGAAGTCAACCCAGCGGGCCTGGCGGGTGACGTAGTCGCGCCATTCCTGCGTGTAGCGCAGCACGGACTCGCGGCACGCCTGGTTGAACTTGGCGATGCCGAGCTCGTCGATCTCTTCCTTGGTCTTGATGCCGAGCTGGCTCATCGCCTCGAGCTCGGCGGGCAGGCCGTGGGTATCCCAGCCGAAGCGCCGTTCCACCCGGCGGCCGCGCATGGTCTGGTAGCGCGGGATCAGGTCCTTCACGTAGCCGGTCAGCAGGTGCCCGTAGTGCGGCAGGCCGTTCGCGAACGGCGGGCCGTCGTAGAACACGAACTCGTTCGCCCCGTCCTGGCCCGCGGGACGGTTCTCCACCGACGCGCGGAAGGTGTCGTCGGCCGCCCAGTACCTGAGCACCCGCTCCTCGATCTCGGGAAAGCGCGGGCTGGCCGGCACGCCGGGGGCGGCGCCCGCCTCGTCGGTCAAGGCTGTCTCGCCGGTCGAGGCCTTGGGGTAGCGCATCGGTGGTCCTCCACGGTCGGTCCTGACGCACGAGGACGACATCGCCCGGCCGCAGGATCGGCCCGGGCGGCACCGCGGTACCACCTCGCTTATCCCGGCCATTCCCGCGTGATCGGATGGCCGGAATCACTCATTCGCAGGCTGTGACGGGCCCGCCCGTCCGGTTCTACTGAAGTGCCCCACCTGGCCGGGCACTCGTTCTTCCGGAGGCTCCCCGGTGATAGCCGGATCAGCGCCGTGTTGTTTCTAACGTACCAGTGAACTCTTTTCATCCGTCGTTGCCCGGCCGACCGTACGGGCGGCCATGACCGGGCCGGGCTTCCCCCGGTCCCGGCTTATCGTGGCAGGATGAGCGGTCCGGACGACGGCGAGCGGCTGCGGCCGTATATGCCGCCGGACAGCGGCGGGTCTCCGGCGGGTGACGATGTCCTGGAAGCGGGCCCGCGGCGCTGGCCGGTCCCCAGGTGGTGGCGGCCGTCGGCCGCCGCCCTCGTTCTGGGGGCCGCGGGGCTGCTGATCGGCCTGGCCGTCGGCTATGCCGCCGGCGCCCGGCACGACGGGAAACCGCCCTCTCCATCCCGCGCCACCGCCTCGCCGACCGGACCATCCTTCGCGGCCGGCGGCTTCCCGTTGAGCCAATCCGGCCCGCAGTGCTCCGCGCAGCTGGGTCATGAACTGCAACTGGGCGTGGAGGTCACGAACCTGTCGGCCAGGGCGGTCACGCTCCGCCGGGTCAGGGCGGTGCTTCCGCTGGGCGGGCTGAGGGCGACCTCACAAGCCTGGGGACCCTGCGGTGAACTGCCGGCCGCGGCGCCAGCACTGGGCAATGCCCTGCCCCCTACGCTCGGACCAGGGGCCAGCGCCTGGTTCACGGTCACCTTCCAGGTGCTGGTCAGGTGCCCGGGACCGCTGCCTGTCCAGTTCACGATCGTCTTCGACCAGGGTGGCCGGCCGGCGGGTGCCATGCCCCTGCCCAGCTTTCCTGACCTGAGCGGGGTTCCCTACGCAGGCTGCCGGTAGCCGACGGCGTGGCCGGACCGGGCCGCGCGCGGGCGGGGTGCGGCCGGCGAGAAGCTGCGCAAGCGCGACAACAGCGCTCGTCGCGAGCTCGACGAGGCGCTGCGGCATCGCCCGCGGCACCCGCAGGAAGCGGGCCGGCCTTAAGGGGGTGCCGGCCCGAGCCGTCACGCCGCGGGCCAGGGCATCGCCCAGGGCTACCCACGGGCGCGGGCCGGCGAGGCGGACGCGATGATGGAGGCCACAGAACTCACTGGCATCAGCGGCAAGGGAGTTGCATGAGCGCGAACTACGACGTCATCGTGCTGGGCGGCGGCTCGCCGGGCGAGCACTGCGCCGGCGAGCTGGCCGACGGCGGCCTGCGGGTGGCCCTGGTCGAGCGCGACCTGGTGGGGGGCGAGTGCTCCTACTGGGCGTGCATCCCGTCCAAGACGTTGCTGCGGCCCGGCGAGGCCGCGCATGACGCGCGCGAGGCGGCGGCCACCGCGCAGGTCGACGTCGCTGCGGCGCTGGCCTGGCGCGACTTCAACGTCGGGGAATACTCCGACGCCGGGCAGGTGCGGTGGCTGGCGGGCAAGGGCATCGACCTGCTGCGCGGCACCGGGCGGCTGGCCGGCCCCGGCGTGGTCGAGGTCGACGGGGTGCGGCACACCGCCGCGCACGTGGTGCTGGCGACCGGGTCGGACCCGGTGATACCGCCGGTCCCGGGCCTGCGCGAGCTCGACGGCGTGTGGACCAACCGCGGCGTGACCGGCATGAAGGCCGTCCCGCAGCGCCTGGTCATCCTCGGCGGCGGCCCGGTCGGCGCCGAGATGGCGCAGGCCGTGCGCCGCCTGGGCGGCGAAGTGGCCCTGGCCGAGGGGGCCGCCCACGTGCTCGCCCGCGAGCCCGTGCCGCTGGGCGAGGCGCTCGGCGAGGTCCTGCGCCGCGACGGCGTCGAGCTCCTCCTGGGCGTGCGCGCGACCGCCGCACGGCGCGACGGCGCGGACTACGTCCTGACCCTCGACAACGGCCGGGAGCTACGCGGCGACCGCCTGCTGGTAGCCACCGGCCGGCGTCCCCGCGTGCCCGACGGCCTGGACACGGTAGGGGTCACGCCCGGCCCGCACGGCATCCCGGTCGACGCGCACCTGCGCGCCGGCGAGCGGCTGTGGGCCATCGGCGACGTCACCGGCGTGCGGCTGCTGACCCATGTCGGCAAGTACCAGGGCGAGGTCGCCGCCGCGAACATCCTCGGCGAGTCCCGTGAGGCCGACTACCAGGCCATACCCGACGCCGTGTACACCGACCCGCAGGCCGCCGCGGTCGGCGCCTCGGAGGGCCCGTTCAGCGCGACCGCTCCGATGTCCGAGGTGGCCAAGATGAGCGCCTACACGCGCGCCTACGCCCAGTCCAACGGGTTCATGACCCTGGTGTCCGATGGCGAGCGGCTGACCGGCGCGTACGCGCTCGGCCCCGAGGCTGGCGAGTGGCTGCAGCAGGCCACGCTGGCTATCCGCGCCGGCGTGCCACTCGAAGTGCTGCGCGACACCATCCAGCCCTTCCCCACCTTCTCCGAGATCTACGTCGCCGCCCTGAAAGCGCTTCGCGCGAAGATCACGGCCGCCCGCCAGGCGCCCGCCCGGACCCCGGCCTGACCCCATCGCCCGGCCGCGAGCGCCCGCTCGTCATCCGTTCATCCCGCAGCCGAGCGACCCGGCGGGCAGCCAGATCGCCGGTCACTGAGCTGGCCGGGCGGGTCCGCTATCCTGCCCGTGCCGGGCCCGGCACGGGTCTGGTACCCGGCCCGCGGCGCGGCCCCGGGCCGCGCGGAGCGCGAGGGAGGCCCCATGCCGGAGCATTCGCCGCACCGGGTGGTCGTGATCGGCGCCGGGTTCGGCGGGATCGGGATGGCCGTAGCGCTGCAACAAGCGGGGATCGACGACTTCCTGATCCTCGACCGGGGCGACGACCTCGGGGGCATCTGGCGGGATAACACCTACCCGGGCCTGTGCTGCGACGTGCCGTCGGCCCTGTACTCGTTCT
>Ga0335076_10002331_pt1 | contig 18833 bp, 17 predicted proteins | sample Lox_Sample_25_FD_206717 | JGI IMG/M metagenome (GOLD analysis project Ga0335076, IMG submission 206717) | Soil microbial communities from Loxahatchee National Wildlife Refuge, Florida, United States - Lox_Sample_2.5 | ecosystem: Environmental > Terrestrial > Soil > Wetlands | place: USA...
CCCCTCGGGCTTGGGGGCGAGAAGGCGCTGATGCCGGAGCTGATGGAACGACTGGCCGAGGCCGAGGTTTGGGGCGCTGCACCGGGCCGCACCGCCGGCCGTCTCGATGAGCCTGGTACCGGGGGCGCCTGCGGGGCTGGCGGCGCTGGAAGCGAGGTTCGACCCTGGCCTGTTGCAGTTGGGCGAGACGGCGATCACGATGGCCGCCACCCTCGCGAGCTTCGCCACCGCGCTCGCCGTCGAGCACGCGGCGCGCCTGTCAACGAGCCCGTCATCTTGGCTGTCGCGCTCGCGCTGTCGATCGGGCCGCGGGGACGGCGAGGGGACCATCGCCGGGCCACGGGCCTGGTGCTGGCCGCAGTGGTGCTGCCGATGGTCGCCGTCGGGACGAACGAGACCAGTACCCGTATCTTCAGCCCCGACCGTCACGGCCAACGGTTCGGCGGCTGACGGGCGGTGATGGTCCGCGCTGATCGCCGTCGCCGACCACACCGGCTCCAACGGGGCCGACCGTACTCCGTGCGATGACGGTCGGTGTCTACAGTCCATGATGGCAGTGTGAAAACAGCCGTGCGCCAGAGGGACAGGGACTGAACAGTGAAGATTCTCGTGGTGGGCGTCGGTGTCGTCGGCAGCGTCTATGCCGCGAAGTTGGTCCAAGCCGGCCACTCTGTGGACGTGGTGGCGCGCGGGCAGAGGGCGGCTGAGCTACGCGCCTCAGGTGTTCGGCTCAAACGTGCGGGCGCCGATCACGTAGAGGTCATCCCCGTCCCCGTCGTCGATCTGCCAGCGGCGCACCCTGGATACGACCTCGTACTCGCAGCTGTGCGCTTCGAGCAGCTACCCGGACTGCTGCCGGTACTGGCAAATTCGACAGGGAACTGTGACGTGCTGATCTTCACGAATACCGCCGGTCGTAGCACCGCCATCGCTGAGACCCTCGGACCTCGCTGCCTGCTCGGGTTCCCTTCTGTTGGCGGGTTTCTCAGTGCAGGGGCCGTCACGTACGTGTTGATCCGCCAGCAGAAGACGATGCTCGGCGAGATCGGAAAGGCCAGCTCGGCGCGGCTGGACCGCCTGAGCACGGTGTTCTCCGGTGCCGGCTTTGCCACCAAGACCACCGCCCGCATCGACGCATGGTTGCTTGGTCACGCCGCGTTCGTTGCCCCGATCGCGGGTGCGCTGTACCGGTGTGACACCGACCCGCGCCGGCTTGCCAGCGATCGTCAGGCTCTCAAACTGATGGTCGAGGCGACTCGTGAGGCGTTTCGTGCGCTGCTCGGGAACCAGCTCGTCGAGATCCCGGCCAACCTGAAGGCCCTCTATCTGCGGGCGCCCGCAACGTTCACGGTCGAGTACTGGAGAAGAACCTTTGCCGGACCCCGAGGCGAGCTGTGGTTCGCCGCGCACGCCCGCGCCGCCCGCGAGGAGATGGAATCGGTCGCTGCGCATCTTCTCGACGTGGTGCGCGCTACCGGCAACCCCGCTGATGATCTGGCCCGATTGCTATCGCCGCCGCCTCGATCGTGAGCTTGGGTTGTGCGGCCTGACCTCTCGGGCGGCCGAGCCAGGGTCCGCCGTTGCGCACCGCCGCGCCCGGTTGGTATGCCATCACCCTGTAAGGGCTCCGGCCCCGGTCCGAGCTGCCGGATCGGGATGAGCGTCGCTGGCCGCGTGGCCTCACGTACGCTGAACTGTCGCGGGGCGGGTGAGAACACGGGTGATGGCCGCCAGCGCGGTAGTGAGCCCGGCAGCTGCCCAGGGGTTGTATGCCGCGCCCGCGTGGGGGGAGAGCGACCAGGCGAGGTTGTAGCTGGCGTGGGCTGCGACTGCCGGCCACATCGAGCCTTGCTGCCACAGCGCGAGCCGGACGAGCAGCACCCGGAAGACGACCGAGAACACGCATTGCCCGACCACCCACCCTGCCGAATGGCCGGCCTGCAGGTAGGGCACGACATGCCACAGACCCCACCCGGCCCCGATCGTCAACCCGGCCGCCAGCTCCCCGGTCGCGGGTGCCAGGCGGGGCAGCACGAACGCGGTCCAGCCGATCTCCTCGCCGACCGCGGCCGCGACGTAGGCGGCTGCCAGCGCCAGCACACTCCACCCCGGCGCCATGAAACCGCTGCCCTGACCGCTGAGCAATGCCGCGAGGGCGATCACCGCCGGCATCCCCAGCACCGCCACCAGCCACGACCGGTCCAGCCGAGGACGGCGAGCGACCATCCCGACCAGGCCCGAGAGCCGCCCGCTGCGGCGTGCGACGAGCGCCGCCGCGCAGGCCGGGCAGGCCGCCATCAACGCCGACGCCGGCACGTTGGCACGGGTGAACCCTGACAGCGAACCGATGATCGGCCCGGCCAGGTAGAACACCAGGCTCAGGCCGAGAAGCACCACCGCGAACCACAGCAACTGCCGGCCCGGATCAGCATCACCGGGCCGGAGGCGAAGCCGCGGAAAGGGCACGCCGAGCCTTTCTAGGCGAGGTATCGCCCGATGGAGGGGGCGACCAGAGCCACGATCTCCTCGCTCGACTCGCCCTGCCGTGCTGCGCGGCGACACCGGAACGCGGTCGCAGATATGCCGCAGGACGTGCGGAAACAGTGGCTGGAGTAGTTCGGATCGGTCCAGCCGACCGCTCGCGCGCTGGCCGCGACCGACAGGTCCGTGGAGCGCAGCAGCCTATGCAGCAGCCCGACCGCCGCGACGACGTGGCCGCAGAGGACGCCGCGCCGGGGCAGCGTGGCGGGCTGGGCTTCGGAGACGATCGGGAAATGTGCTCTGCCGGCGCGTTCGCGGCCGGGGCGGGGTGCGCTTGGCTTGGTCATGCGTTCTGGAGGTCGCGTTGGTGAAAGCAGAGTCCGCCGAGGACAGTGCCGGCTAGCCCGAGGCCGGTCAGGATCGCTGCGCTGGCCCAGTTGGGGTCGGCGGCGGGCGCTGGAGTCATGTGGAAGAAGACGGATGTGTCCAGTAGCCAGTGGCTCATCTTGATCAGCCCGCCCGCCAGCTCGATGGGGAGTGACCAGGCGAGGTATCCGTAGACGACGGTCGTCTTTCTGGGCCACACGCCGTAGGTCAGGGTCCCGAGTCCGAGCAGCAGGAGGGCGGGCGGGACGACATTCAGGCCGGCTGCGATCAGCGAGCCGAGACTGATGGGGGCGTGCTGGGTGGCTGCGCCGGCCCACGTCCCGATCCCGCCGACGACACCGGCGACGACGAGCACGAGGATCGACAGCGCGGCCCGGCCGGCGAACCATGAGCGCCGACGCACGGGGCGGACGAGCAGCGCCTCCAGATGCCCGTCGGCCTCCTCGCCGCGGATCGCGCTGACCTGGCTGGCGGCGATCAGCGCGACGATCAGCGCGATGACCAGGATCGTGAGGCCCAGGTAGTCGGCGACGGGTGATCCGTGCCCGCCGAGCCGGCTGAGGGCCTGTTCAATCCCGCTTGACCCGTTCTTGTCCGTTGTCGCGGGCTCGGCCGTCGTCCCGATCACGACAGCGAACCCGGTCACGGCGAACAGCCAGCCCGCGACGGCCGATCCCGTGAGCCGGATGGCCAGGCCGATCGGGCTGCCGAGCAGCCGAACGTGCGGAGCCGATGCATCCGGGCCGGCGAGGACAGCCGCACCGACATCGCGCCGGTGCGCCAGCCAGCACGCCGCCCCCGCCGCGGCCATGGTCAGCGCGAGGACGAGCAGCAGCGGCGAGAGGTCGTGGCCGGTGAGCGGGCGGGACTGCTCGATCCAGCCGAGCGGGCTGAGCCAGATCAGCCAATGGACACTGGCGCTGGTATCGGCCACCATCCGGATCGCGTATGCCACCCCGAACAGGGCACCGCCGATGGCGGCGGCGCGGCGGCGGGTGCCCGCCAGCTGGCTGCACAGCGCACCGATCGCCAGGAAGATCGCAGGGCTTGAGATCAAGGCGGCCGACAGGGCGAGGCACTGTCCGAGCCTGAGCCCGACCGAGGCGCGGCTTCCGGCGATGATCGTCCCCACCGCGACGGCTGTGAACATCGCTACCAGCCCGGCACCGAGGCCCGCCATCGCCTGGACGGCGGCGCGCCCGCGGGTGGTCTGGCCGGCCAGGAGCAGGTCGAAGCGTCCCGCATCCTCCTCGCCGCGCAGCAGCCGGGTCGCGGTCAGCAGCCCCCAGACCGATCCAAGGATCGTGAGGATGCCGATGAACCGCCACTCGGCCCAGCCGGCGACGGTGTTGATCGCCCTGGCCTGGCCGAGCAGGGCGTTCAGCCCGAGGTTGGTCCCGTAGGCGCGAGCCAGGCCATCGCGCCCCGCCTGGCTCTTGTACTGCGAGGTGTAGGCCGACGTCTGGACGACGATGAACAGGCCGAACGCCAGGCCCCACGACGCGCCCGAGCGAACCGCCCGTCGCCCGACCAGCGTGGCGAGCACGGTCGCCGGATGCCGGCCGGCCGGCGTGAGGTCTTGTGGCCGCGGGGCTGCCAGCGCGCTTGTCACGGCCGATCACCGTCGCCGGCGGACGCGCTTGCCGGGACCCGATCTCGGTCGAGGTGATCAGCGGTTCCGTAGTGGGCCAGGAACAGCTCCTCCAGCGAGGGCTCGCGGCTGAGCAGGCCCTGCAGGCCGGTGCCGGCCAGCGCTTCGATCAGCGGCGCGATCGACCCTTGCAGTTGAAGATGCACGCGGCAGCCGTCCACGACCACTCGTATCACGCCGGGCACGCCGGCCAGGTCGGGCGGCGTCCCGGTGAAGGTCGCCTCGACACTCAGTGCCGACAGGTGGCGCAGCTGCGCCAGCGTCCCGAACTCGGCCAGCCGCCCGCCGCGCAGGATCGCCACCCGGTCGCACAGCGCCTCCACCTCGCTGAGGATGTGCGAGGACAAGAATACGGTCTGGCCGCGGTCCCGTGCCTCGCGGACGCTGTGGCGGAACGCCTGCTCCATCAGCGGATCAAGCCCGCCCGTCGGCTCGTCCAGGACGAGCAGCTCGGCCCTGGTTATCAACGCCGCGATCAGCAGCAGCTTCTGCCGGTTGCCCTTGGAGTAGGCCCGGACCTTCCTGGCCGGGTCCAGATCAAAGCGCCCGGTCAGCTCCTCGCGGTAGGCGAGATCGACCCGCCCCTGCACCCGGCCCAGCAGATGCAAGGTCTCCTCCCCGGTCAGCGACGGCCACAGGTTCGCCTCCGCCGGGACGTAAGCCAGCCGGCGGTGCGCCGCCACTGCCTGACGCTGGCAGTCCAAGCCGAAGATCTCGGCCCGGCCCGCGGTCGGCCGCGCCAACCCCAGCAGCAGCCGGATCGTGGTCGTCTTGCCCGCGCCGTTCGGCCCCAGGTAGCCGACCACCTCGCCAGGCTCAACCTCCAGGTCCAACTCGCACAGCGCGGCGGACGCGCCGTAACGCTTACTGAGACCCTCGGTGCGGATCGCGGGGACGGCCATCAGATCACCCCCGAAACCGAACAGGTCGCCACCAGCCGGCTGACGGGCGGAGCCTGCCGCACCGTGACCGGAGCCGCGGGTTCACGGCTCGTCATCTCCCAGAGCGCGCACCGTCTCGCGGACGGTCGCGATCCGCTCCTCGTCCCACACGACCGCCGGATCGGGCTCCAGCAGCCCCCAGGCGATACTGGCGAAGCTCAGCGCCGGCAACGACCAGTCACCCTCCTCGAGGGCACCGGGCGGCCTGGCCTGCACACGTCGGGTCACGACGCTCAGGTCCGACAGCGCCGCGAGCACCAGGCCACGCAGGCTCGCGTCCAAGAGCCTCGCCAACGTCTCAAAGCTCGTGCCGGCGCTCGGCCGAAGCCGGAAGCCGAACAACCCGGCCAGCAGCTCCCAGGCTGCCGCCACACCGGCGATGTGACCCTGCTCTGACTCGGCCAGCGCCACGCGGACCTGCTCGCGCGCCTCGCCATCGGCGATACTCAAGAACGCGGCGTTCAAGGTCAGGTATGTCCGCCACGCGGGCGACCCGTAGAGCACCTCGAAGTCCAGCAAGGCCAGCTGGCGGACTAGCTCGGCGACCAGAGCGGCCCGCAGCTCAGGAGTATCCAGCCACGCCTCGTGCTCGGCTACCACCTGCCGCAACAGCCGAACCTCCCGGTCGAAGATCCCCGGCGCGGCGGTCCTCGCCAGCTCGATCACGACATCGCGGAAGAACAAGTCCTTGTACGGCCACCGCCGGTACACCGCGCTACGGGACACACCCGCCTCCCGGATCACCTCATCCAAGCTCACGTGGTCCAGGCCCACCGTCAGCCCGTCACGACCCAGCATCGCGACGGCCGCCCGCAGCATCCGATCCGCGGACTCCTCCTCCGACAACCGCGGCCGCCTGCGAACCAGACCCGTCGGTGCTTCCACGTCATGAGACAACGCTCACCACCAAGATTGAAACTTCGTATTTCAAGTCCTATCAAGACTACCATCTCACGAGGGTGAGCTGTTCCTTACGGACCAGAGCAGCCGGGCTGCCGACATGCCCGCGATCAGGGACGGCCACATGACGGCACCGACGGGACCCTGTGATCCGTCAAACCTCGGGTCAACCCCGCAAGCTCCGGTCTTTGCGACTGGCGCCTACGAGCACATCTACATGCACCCAGATCAGGACCACCTCAAGGGCCTACGGCTACCCAAAGCCGGCCCGATCCTCCAGGTCAGAGCGGAGTTGCCGTTTGACCTGAATCGCTATAACCAGCCGATTACCGACACTCGCACTCAGAGACGCAAGTAACGTAACCGCCTCTCGGCTTGGACCGGCCGACACCACACCAGTGCCCCGCCGGATTCGAACCGGCGACCTCCGCGACCCAAACGCGGCGCGCTAGCCAAACTGCGCTACAGCCCGAGGTAGGCGAGCGTGGCCTCCCGGCTCTTGCTCCACAGCTCGGGCGAGAGCCAGACCTGCAGACCGAGGCCGAGGGCGATGCCGCCCGCCGCTGAGAGCCGCTCGAGGTCACGGCCACAGATGCGCACGGCATTGCAGTGAAGACCGTCGCGGATAACAGTCAGTTCACCCCGGACGATCCCGGGATCGAACGATATCCCGTGGCTCAGGGGCTGCCGCCCATGTGACTGATCAACTCGTCCTTGGTAACGCCGTGCCGCATACCCCAGGCCCAGAGCTGATCAGTATCAATCTGGTCGGGCAGCTCATGGAGCGCCTCGTTTGCTAGCTCCTGGAGTCCGAAACAACGCAGCCGGTCGACCACGTACTCTCTGCTGTATACATAATTTCTGCTGTCTTGCATCTTCGGTTACCAAACTCTCTTGGGAACCTGACGCCGCCCATGGAGCTGACATCAGGGCGCATGGATTGCCGACATTGCAGTGAGCTCGACGTCATGGCGGCGGCTGATGCCGCAAGCTGGCCGCAGCTGCGAGGCTAGGGGATGACATAGGGCGCGAACGTCGGTGCTGGTGGTTAATTCTTCGGCTCGGATCCGGCGAGCCTGGGAGAAGCGCGTATCAGCTTTACCTCCTGTCCCTGAGGCCACCGGCAGCAGCGGTCCGGGAGCCATTTCCGGACAACTGGGATACAAAACGTGCCCAGAGGAACGATGGGTATCCCAGCTCTTCAAGATCCGGCGCTGAGCGGCCCATGACAGCGCAATAAGCCATCAGGATCAACGTCACCGCAGAATCGGGCAAAACGGACATATAATGTAACGATCGCGCCCAATGTGCAGATTGGCGTGTACCACCAGCGTCGCGTTATCGGATCTGCCATGAGCCTCGCCTCCTACCGGCCAGCCAATGCCGCGACCCGGTGAGCTGGTAGGGCCTTTGGTCCCTGGGCCACCAAGGTGCCGGACGCGCCAGCCCCTATTCATGGGCTTCCTCCGCGGCTGCTCGGGCACCGAAGATGACCAATGACTCTGCCGAGACCACTCAGGTCGGAGTGTCATGAGGTTTCAAATGGGTTTCCCGGCTCGAGATGGGGGGCGCGGTCCAATGATTGAGCATTCCACTGGTATCAACGTGCTCCCTCTCCACTCCTGCTGCCGGGTCGTGAGGCTGCCGGACGACGGGCCACCCGGGCGTGGTCAGGGCACTGATCATGGCGGCTAGCGACAGAGGCCCGTCCCACGGACTGCGGGCCGGCGCGCTAGGGTTGCTCGACCTGGTTGTCATGGCCGTCGCCGGCAGCGCGCCCGCATACTCGATAGCCGCCAGCACTGCTGCGCTGGTGGCCGCAGTCGGCCTCGCCGGGCCGGCCGCGCTGCTGTGGTGCGGCATCCCCATGCTCGGCATCGCGCTGGCGTACAGCTACCTGAACCGGATCGAGTCCAACGCCGGCGCCAGCTATGCGTGGACCGGCCGCGTGCTGCACCCCGTACTCGGCTTCCTGTCCGGCTGGTCGCTAGTCGCCTCCGCGACGATCTTCATGGTCGCCGCGTGCCTACCCGCTGGGTCGGCTACCCTCGGCCTCTTCAGCGGCCGGCTCGCAGCCGTCACTCCGCTGGTCATCCTGATCGCCTCGGTATGGTTCGCCGCGATGGTCGCCCTGGCCATCCTTGGCGTCCGGCTGACCGTTCGGGCCCAGTGGATCATGTCCGGGATCGAGATCGGCATCCTGGTCCTCTTCGCGGTGCTCAGCCTGTACCACGCCGCGACCCATCCCCTGGTGGCGTTCTCTTGGTCCTCGCTCGGATTTAGCCGCTTCACCGGGCTGAGCGGCTTCGCGGCGGGCGCGCTGGTCGCCACGTTCTACTACTGGGGATGGGACGTCTCCTCCAACCTTGGCGAAGAAACCCGCGACAGCCAGCGCAACGCCGGACTCGCCGGTATCTCCGGTGTTTTGATCATCTTCGCCCTGTTCGAGGCGTTCACGATCGCGGTGAACATGTCCCTGGCGCCGACCACGACCCACGCCAGCGCCGGCGATATCCTCGCCGTGCTCGGCCAGGACGCCTGGCCAGGGCCGGGCGGCAAGCTGCTGGTGATCGCGGTCATGCTGTCTACCATCGGCAACCTGCAGACCACGTTGATCCAGGTAACCCGGACAATGCTCGCGATGGCCCGCGAGCGGACACTCCCCGCCTGCCTCGCCTGGACGCTCCCGAAGCGCCGCACCCCATGGCTGGCCACCATGGTCGTTGCCGTTATCGCCCTGGGACTGTTCATCGGCTCTAACTACATCGGAGCGCTGAGCAGCATCCTGTCCGACGCCATCGCCGCCATTGGCCTGCAGATCACCGTCTATTACGGGCTGGCCGGACTTACCGTCGTCGTCGCCTTCCGCAAGCTGCTGTTCAAGTCTGTCAAGAATTTCCTGCTGATGGGCCTGTGGCCGCTGACCGGGGCCATGTTCTTGTTCTGGGTCCTTGGCGAGTCGATCCCGGCCCACGCAGGGATCGTTGACGTGACCGGGCTAGGCGCTCTGGCTCTCGGCGTGATCCCGCTGGTCGTCTACTGGGTCAGGGGAAGCGCGTATTTCCGGCAGAAGCCGACCCTGGGCCGGGTGCCCCCAGAAGCTGCCGTCGCTGTCTCGCCCACGCCAGCCGAACGCCCGCCCGGTCACGCGAGCCCAAGACCGCGGAACAGGTCAAAGACGATCAGAAGCGCGTCAGGACGACATGACCGCGGCAACCGCAAGCGGCGTTTCGCGGGACCACTCATGTCAGCGGCCAGGCATTTCCGGTCTGGCTCATAGCCAATGTGCGCGGCTTCCCGGCGGCGAAGACAAGGCCGGCGACACGTACCGCGCGGCGTGCGGGCCAGTGCCGGAAGCGCTGGCTGAGAGAGGCGCCACGGTCCGTTCAGAGAAAACTTGATAATGCCTGCCGGTGAGGGAACCCCTGCATGGTCAGGACACCCCGTCGCCACCTTGCTATGCCGCGGTAGCAGCGGGCTCAGCAAGGAGCTGATCCCACAGGTCGTCGGCGAGACCAGCCGTCGCCTCCGCCGCGTCCAGCGCGGCCCAGGAGGAACGGTAGTGGTGACCGCAGAGCCACAGGTCGACCGGGTGTGGCCTGCCAGGCACTGGCGGCATCGAGACCCTGACGACAGGCCTGGCCGGGCAGCAGCAAGCCCTGGCCGGGACCGGAGGACCGCCCGATTCGATCCGCTCGTGCTCCGCAACGTTCAGGTGAGCCCAATGTGCTGGGTGCCTCTTAAACATGCTTCTAGCGTCCGCCACTAAGCTGCGGCGCTGGAGGGCCGGAAGTCCCTTTCTCGCTATGACGTCGGGTCGTGAGCGTAATTCGCCCTGTCAGCAACTAAGGTTCAGCCGGGGAGCATGTATGGCCGGGTAGGGTGCCACACATGTTCGGGCCCGTGCGGCCGGACCGCCTCCAGCGCCTTCTTCACCGATTCGCCGGCCAGGCCGGCGGTGCCGCCGCTTTCGGTGCCGATCACCACCGCATCCGGCCACGGTTCCGCGATGGCCTCCATCTCCCTGGCGATCGCCTCGTCCGCGTCCGAAACTCCGCCGGTCCGGGTAGTCATCCGCGCAGCTGCCAAGTCCCGTGGCGCGGTGCAGCGCAGTTGCACCAGATCCGCGCTGACATCGCGGGCCGCTGCCACCGCCGCTGTTCGCTGCCGCGCAGATATGAACGACGCGTCGATGATCACCGACTCGCCCTGAGCAAGCAGGACAGCAGCGCGGCGCAGCAATTCGTCATAGGTGCGCCGGGTCCATTCGGCGGTGTAAATGCCCTCACAGAAGCGCGCGGGGGCGCTCGTCTCGGCGGAAAGCCCGGCCAGTTCCTTGCGGATGCGATCGCTGTTCAGGACCGTGAACCCGAACCGGTGGGCGATCGCGCCGGCCAGCGCGGACTTGCCCGTTCCCGGGAGCCCGCCGACTAGGACCAGGACGACCGCGGCCGCCCGCAGGTGCCGCATGGCCACCTCGGCCAGGTGCTGCGCTTCGAAGCCCGCGGCCGGGTCGTCCTGGACGGTCCGCAGGCACGCGATCTTCATGCGGAGAAAGGCGCGGTATGCCACGTAGTGGTGGCGCAGGGCCCCCGGCGCCGGATCCCCTGAGCAGTCGGCGTAGGCGGCCATGAAGTACTCGGCCAGCGCCTGGGCGCCCAGCCGCTCCAGGTCCATGGCCAGGAACGCGGCGTCATCGAGCCCGTCCAGCCAGCGGAGCCGGTCATCGAAGTCCAGGCAGTCCAGGATCCGCGGCCCGTCCTCGAGGCAGAAGATGTCTTCGGCAAGCAGGTCGCCGTGCCCGTCGACGATACGCCCATCCCGGATCCGGGCCTCGAACAATGGCGCACGCCCGGCCAGGAACCGCATGGCAAGCCGTTCCGTCTCGTCCAGGCCGGCGGGGATCGGCAGCTCGCGTGCTGCCATACGTGTTTCTATCTGCCGCGTCTGCGCGATGTTGTCCGCCCAGCGGCGGCGCAGCGCGTCCCGGCTGCCTTGTCCGGCGATCCGCGGACCGCGATCGGCCTTTGCGTGCTGCGCTGCGATCATCTCCGCCACACAGCGCAGCGGCGCCGCCACCTGCGCACGCGAACGGACCAGCGTCGACAGCCGCCGCGCCGCGGGCATCCGGCGCATCACTACCAGGTGATCGCAGGCCTGGCCGTCCGGGCCGCGGATCTCGGCCGTGCCCAGGTAAACATCGGGCGCGAACCTGCGGTTGAGCTCAGCTTCCCGTGCGCACGCCGCCGCGCGAGCCTCCCGCGTACTGAAATCGAGGAAACCCAGGTTGACGGGCCTTTTCAGCTTGTAGGCCCGGTCGCCGGCGAAATACACGACAGCTGAATGGGTTTCGGCAGCCTGCCCCCACGGCTCTTGGGACCAGTCCGCGGCCGGTGGAACCTGCCCTGTCACCCGCATCGTTCTCCTGACAGATCGATTTCCGTCTGCCAACAGTCGCTGGTGTCGGGTTCGCTCCGCCAGAGACTTAGGTCCCGGCACGGCCCTTGCGCATGGCGCCGGTTCCTGCTCACCAGCGCGAAGCCATGCGTGCGGACCTTCGGCCCTAGCGCACGGCTGCCATCCTGACAGACCATCGGTGGCGGCGGCAGGACCACGGCGCTGCAAGCGGACAGCCTGAGGGGAGGGCGCACGCGTGCCGCAGGTATGGGACTTCTTGAGCCGGTTCCGGCCGGCCGGCGCTCCTGGTGCCGGGCGCGCGCCTCTGCCCGCGGACCGGCACAGGGAACTGGAGTCGGAGGCTCGATCGGTGCTGATGTTGCTCGACGGACCTGCGGCCGAGGCCGCTGAGATCATCGCCGCGGCTCACCGTGACGCCCAGGAGATCATCCGCGTGGCCCGCAGCGAAGCCGACAGCATCGTGTCGGCCGCCCGGCAGCGAGCCGCGGCCGGCGCCGCTGAGCGTGTACAGGAGGCGGTTTCTGCGGCGCGCATCGAGGCTGAGTCGATCAGGGCCGCGGGGGCAAGCGAGGCGGCAGCCATCCAGGAACGCGCGCGGCAACGTCTTCCCGCGCTCACGGACAGGGCAGTCGCCCTGGTGCGCGACCTGGGCAAACCGGCCGGGCCGTCATGACCGCGGGGTGGGTCGCCGGCGCTGTCCGGGCCAAGGCGATGGCCAGGCGAGTGCTCGGCGCCGAGGCCGCGCGGCAGGTGGCGGCCAGCCGGTCACTTCCAGAAGCGCAGCGGATACTCCAGTCCACGCCGTTGCGCGACGCGGCTGAGGCCGGCCTGTCTCTCGCCTCAGCCCAGCACGCGGTCGCCGCGACGCTCCTGTGGGACCTGCGTGTGCTCGCAGGCTGGCTGCCGCGCGACGGAGTCAGCCTGCTGCGCCTGCTGGCAGGGTGGTTCGAGATAGCGAACGTCGATGAGCTGCTGCAGGCGGAAGCGGGACGGCCAGCCGGGCCAGAGTTCCAGCTCGGCGCCCTGGCGACGGCGTGGCCGCGGCTCAGCGAGGCGGGTAGCGCAGCCGAACTGCGCCGCGCGCTGGCCGCCTCCGCCTGGGGCGATCCTGGCGGGGACACGAGCCGGGACATCCGTCTCGCCATGCGAGCCAACTGGGCTGCGCGCGTCGCCGCGTCAGGCGGCCAGGCCCGGACCTGGGCGACCGCCGCTGCGGTGGTGCTGCGCTCCGCGGAGCCATCGGCTCGTGCCGCCGCTGCCGCCGGCGGCCGCGCTGGCGGTTATAGCCGGCCGTCGGCGGCAGCGCGGCTGCCGAACCCCGGCCGCCCGCGAACATCCGCGGCAGAGGCTGCGGCGGCCACGGAACCGTGGCAAGCCGAGGCGGGCTGGTGGCATCGGGTGGAGGGCGAGGGCCGCGTGCTGCTGCGTTCCTCTGCGACTGACAGCAGCCCCGTGCTTGGCGCGGTGGCGGTGATGGCAGCCGATGCACGACGCGTGCGTGCCGCCCTCGCCAGCGCTGCGCGCGGCGGCCAGGCGCTGGAGGCCTACGATGCGATGGTCTGACACAGCGGAGCCCGTGCGCATGCAGCGGATCGCCCTCGTCGCGCCGAATACTGCGCTACGCGACGTCCTGGTGCAGGTCGCTGATGCGGCGGTGATGCAGATCGACCACGACGGCCGGACGCGCCCGTCCGCTCGCACGTCCGGCCGCGCGCCGCACGGCCGAGTGCCGCAGCCCGCGCCACCGCTGATCTCCGCCGTCGCCGCGGACCCGGCGGAGCTGGAGCGCGCCGGCCGTTACGATCTGCTCGCTGGCGAGGCCGAGTTGCAGGGCCAGGCGGCCGCAGCGGTGCGACGCTCGGGCGCGGCTGCCCTAGTCGGCTGGATGCCCGCCAGCCGCCTGCCGGAGATCAGCGCCGCGCTGGCCAAGTCGGGAGGCGCAGTCGTCCCGCTAGCGCGGCCAGCCTGGTCGAGCCCTCCGACGCTGCTCGCTGAGCACGGGTTGCATCACGAGCTCACCCCGCTGGTACAGACATACGGGACGGTGCCATACGCCGATGTTGACCCGAGCTGGCTGGCGTGGCTCAGTTACGTCGTCATGTTCGGCATGATGTTCGGCGACGCCGGTGAAGGTGTGCTGCTAATGGGTGCTGCCTTGGCGCTCTGGCTCCGCTGGCCCCGCTGGCTGCGCAGGTTCAGCCCAGCGTGGCCGTTCGTCGCCGGGGCCGGCCTGGCTGCCACGGTGTTCGGATTGATGTACGGGGAGTGCTTCGGCCCGACCGGCCTGGTGCCCCGCCTGTGGCTCAGCCCGCTCGCGCAGCCGGTTACGCTGCTGCTGGCCGCGGCGGGCTTCGGCGCGATCCTGCTCGCCGGCGCCTACGCGCTCGGTATCGTCAACCGGTGGCGGGAAGGGGGCTGGCGCTCCGCCCTGTACGCGCCGTCCGGGATCGCTGGCAGCTGCGTGTTCCTCGGCGCCGCGGCGGCGGCCGCCGGGTGGCATTTCCATCAGGGCGGGTGGCTGGCAGCCGGCGGCCTCGTTGTCATCGCCGGGCTTTCGCTGGCGTTCGCCGACTTCCTGGCTGAGGCGGGCGGCCGCGGCGGCACGGCATTCACGCAGGCCGTGATCGAGTCGTTCGACCTGGTGGTAAGGCTGGGCTCGAATGTGGTCTCGTTCACCCGCCTGGCCGCATTCGGCCTCACGCATGCCGCCCTCGGCCTGCTGGTCTGGGAGGGCACCCGGGCCCTGTGGCACCGTGGCGGCCTGTTCGCCGTCGTCGGCATCGTCGTGTTCGCGGCCGGGACCGTGCTCGCCTTCAGCCTCGAAGCGCTCATCGCGGCGATCCAGGCGCTCCGGCTGGAGTACTACGAGCTGTTCTCCCGTGTCTTCACCGAACAGGGAGAGCCGTTCCGGCCTTGGCATGTGCCCGTGGCGCGAACCGCGCCTGAGCGCCGTGTAGGCGAGCTGGCTCGCCTACCTGATACGGAGGTGACACGTCCGTGATTGCTGCCTGGTTGCTCGGACTGCCGGTGGTCCTCGTGCCCGCGGCCGTACTGTCTCGACTGGCCGCGCGCCGGCCACAGCGCGGCGCCTCGATTCTCGTGCTAACCGGGGTATTGCTCTTGGCAGGCGCTACCGTGCTGCTCGTCCTCACCCTGACCGGCGGGGCGGCGAGCGCGGCGAGCATGTCGGCCGGTGCGGCGAGCGCCGCCAGCAGTGCCAGCGCGAACAACTCTGGCGCCCTTATCGGCGCCGCCGTCGCGGTAGCCGGGTCGACCATCGGCGCGGGAATCGCGGTGGCTTACACCGGCGCGGCCGCGCTGGCCGCCATGAGCGAGCGGCCAGAATTGTTCGGCCGGGCCATGGTGGTGGTCGGGCTGGCCGAGGGGATCGCCATCTACGGCCTGATCATCGGGATCATCCTGGTCGGGAAGGCGTGACCGGCGTGGCTATGGCGGCGGTCATCGGCGAGGCGCTCTCGGTGGAGGGGTACGCGCTGGCTGGTGCGATCGTGCTCGTGGCGGACAGCCAGGCCGAGGCCACAGCTGCCTGGGACGCGCTCCCGCCGGACACCGCCCTGCTGATCATGACCACCCGCGCGGCGGGATGGCTGGCGGACCGGCTCGCCCAGCACCCGGCCATCCTCACGGCTGTGCTGCGGCCATGACCACGGCATCCGCACAAGCGGCACTCGAGCCGGTGCGGCAGCGGCTGCGACGCGACGCCGAGGAGCAGGCCGCCGGGCTGCGCGCAGCGGCCCGTGAGCAGGCAGCCGCGATCGTAGGGCAGGCACGCAAGGACGCCGTAGCGGTGCTCGACGAATCGACGGCGAAGGCCGCCGCGACCGCGGCACCGGTGGCGGCCGCCGAACTGCAGCGTGCGCGTGATGCTGCCAGGGCCGCTGTGCTGGCCGCCCAGCGCGAGGCGTACGACGACCTGCGCGTGCGTGTCCGGCGCGCGGTCGGCGCGCTGCCGGAGGAGCCGGGGTACGATCGGCTGCTCCAGCGGATGACGCGGCTCGCCGAGCAGGCGGCGGGCCCGAGTGCGCAGCTTGAGTCGCCGCCGGCCGGCGGCGTCATCGCCCGCTCCGACGGCATGATCGTGGACTGCTCACTCGTCCGCCTGGCTGACCTCGCCGTGGCAGGGCTGGGCGACGCCATCAGGGAGCTGTGGACGCCATGACTCCGGACGCGGCGCGCGTCGCCCGGGTGAACGGCCCCCTTGTCGAGGTGACCGGCTTGCAGGCGGCGACGATGTCCGACCTCATCGAACTCGGCGACCGCCGGCTGCCGGGCGAAGTGGTGGCCGTCCGCGGTGATGTGACGACCGTGCAAGCCTACGATTACACAGGCGGCCTCGCCCCTGGCCACCCCGCCCGGTCCCTGGGCCAGCCGCTGTCGGCTCTGCTCGGCCCGCACTTGCTCGGCGGCATCTTCGACGGCCTGCTCCGCCCGCTGGCCGGGGCGCCCGCCTGGCTCGAGCCGGGAGTCACCGCCGCACCGGCAGCCGGGCGCGAATTCGACTTCGCGCCCGCAGTGACCGACGGCACGATCGTGAGCGGCGGGACCACGCTGGGGACCGTCCCAACGGGGGCAGCGATCGACTACCGGGTCCTCGTGCCTGCGGGGCTGGCCGGGCCGGTGGCCGACATCCGCCCCAGCGGGCCCGTTTCCCTTCAGGAGGTCATCGCGACCGTCCGGGGCGTCCCGGTACGCCTAACCTCAGCCTGGCCGGTTCGCCGGCCCCGGCCCTACCAGGAGCGGCGAGACGCGGACGCGCCACTGGTCACCCGCCAGCGCGTGATCGACCTGCTGTTCCCCGTCGCCAGGGGCGGCACGACCGCGGTCCCCGGGGGGTTCGGCACCGGCAAGACGATGCTGCTGCAGCAGATCACCAAGTGGTGCGACGCCGACGTGATCGTGTATGTCGGCTGCGGCGAGCGCGGTAACGAGCTGGCCGACATGCTTGACGACCTGGCGGGCCTGACCGACCCGCGGACCGGCGGGTCACTGGCGCAACGCACCGTCGTGATCGCCAACACCTCGAACATGCCGATGATGGCCCGCGAGGCCAGCATCTACAGCGCGGCCACGGTGGCTGAGCACTTCCGCGACATGGGCCTGCACGCGGTGGTCATCGCCGACTCGACATCCCGGTGGGCCGAGGCCCTGCGCGAGTTCGCGTCGCGCAGCGGCGAGCTGCCGGCCGAGGAAGGATACCCGGCGAGCCTCGCCTCGGCGCTGGCAGCGTTCTACGAACGGGCCGGGTGCGTCGTCACCGCCGAAGGCCGTGAGGGCTCGGTGACGATCATCGGGGCGATTTCGCCGGCCGGCGGTGACATGACGGAACCGGTCACGACGTACACGCAGCGTTTCGTGCGCTGCCTGTGGTCGCTGGACCGCGACCTGGCCTACGCCCGGCACTACCCGGCCGTGTCCTGGGGCGCGTCGTTCTCACGCGACGACGATGTGGTCGCCGCCTGGCACACGAGCCACGGCGACGCCGGCTGGGAGGAACGCCGCGCCCGGCTGGCCACGCTGCTCGCTGAGGCGGACCGGCTGGGCTCGCTCGCCGAGCTTATGGGCGTGAGCGCGCTCCCGCCGCCCGAGCGGGCCACGATCCTGGCCGGCCGGCTCATCCGCGAAGGCCTGCTCCAGCAGAACGCGCTCAGCGCCCTGGACGCGTCGTGCGACAGCGCCCGGGCAGCCGCGCTGGCCCACGCCATTCTCGCGGTCGCCGACCGCTGTGTGGAACTTGCCAGGGCGGGCGTGCCGGCCGCGGAGATCGAGGAGGCGGACTTCTCGCCGGTCCTGCGCGCCCGGGAGGACGCCGCCAGCCCGGCAGATGTCGTCAACCGCGAGACGGCCATGCTCGCGACACTCGACCGGCTGAGCAAGCCGCCGGAGTCGCCGACCGAGCCCGCAGCGGAGGATGGCACATGACCGCGGCGTGGGCACGGCCCGAGTACACCGACATCGCCGAGCTGCGCGGTCCGCTCCTAGTCGTGCGCGGCACGGCCGGGGTGGGCTGGGACGAGTTCGCGACCATCCGGGATGCTCGCGGAGGGGAACGCCACGGCCTGGTCCTGGAAGTAAATCGCGAACTGGCCGTTGTCCAGGTGCTTGAGGGCACGGCCGGCCTCAGCGCGAGCGCCACGCGGGTGGGGTTCAGCGGTTCGCCGCTGCGCATCCCGGTCGGCCCGGACTGGCTGGGACGGGTCTGCACCGGGCGGGGCGAGCCGATGGACGGCGGGCCGCCGGTTACCGGCGAGACGACGGCAGCCGTCAGCGGGTTCCCGATGAACCCAGTGGCACGCCAGCCGCCCGCCGAGCCGGTGCTGACCGGCGTCTCGGTGATCGACGGCCTGACGACGCTGGTTCGCGGCCAGAAACTGCCCATTTTCTCGGTCGCGGGCCTGCCGCATCTCGACCTGGCAGCGCAGCTAGCCGCCCAGGCGTCGGCCGGCGGCGAGCCATTCTGCGTGGTGTTCGCGGCGATGGGCCTCACCTACGCCGACGCGAGCGCGGTGCGCAAGGTGCTCGACAAGCGGTCCGCCGCCGCGGAGCTTGTCTTGCTGCTCAACCTCGCGGACGCGCCGGTGATCGAGCGGATCCTTACCCCCAGGATCGCGCTCACGGTAGCCGAGCACCTCGCCTTCACGCTCGGCCGACACGTGCTCGTCGTCATGGCGGACATGACGAACTACTGTGAGGCGCTGCGGGAAGTGTCCGCCGCGCGCGGCGAGATCCCCGCCCGCCGCGCCTATCCCGGTTACCTCTACAGCGACCTCGCGTCGCTGTACGAGCGGTGCGGCCGGATACGCGGTGCGCCGGGCTCGGTGACCCTGGTTCCGGTGCTGACCATGCCTGGCGGGGACATCACGCATCCCGTGCCGGATCTGACCGGCTACATCACCGAAGGCCAGATCGTGCTGTCACCGGAACTGTACGCCCGTGGCATCTATCCCCCGGTGGACGCGCTGTCCTCGCTGTCCAGGCTCATGCGGCACGGCGCGGGCCCGGGACTCACCAGGGACGATCACCTGGATGTCGCGGCG
>Ga0335076_10002333_pt1 | contig 18825 bp, 25 predicted proteins | sample Lox_Sample_25_FD_206717 | JGI IMG/M metagenome (GOLD analysis project Ga0335076, IMG submission 206717) | Soil microbial communities from Loxahatchee National Wildlife Refuge, Florida, United States - Lox_Sample_2.5 | ecosystem: Environmental > Terrestrial > Soil > Wetlands | place: USA...
TGCCCGCCGCGGTCGACACCAGCGTCGCGTGGAGGCGGGAGGCCAGCAGATCGGGGATCACGATGTCGTTGTCCCTGGCGCGGCCGATGGTCGCCGAGCCCGGCGGCGGCTCTGCGGACCCGCCTGGTCGGCCGATCTTGCGCAAACTGGTCGCAAGATCCGACGTGGCGCCGCTCGTATGGCGGGGCGCCGGGCCCACGGCGGTGGGCTGGGAGCTGGCCGGCTGCGACACGCTCGACACTGCCGAGGCAGCTGGGCCTTCGCCGGAGCCCTGGCGGCCCACCTCGAAGGTCAAAAGCGGCCCGACCAGGCTGCCGATGTTGATGTTCTGGCCGTCCTCGATGTCCACGGCGGACACCCGGCGGCCGCCGACGAACATCCCGTTGAGGCTGTCGTTGTCGATGGCGACCCACCGGCCCTGGTCGAACCGCAGCACCAAATGCGCCCGCGAGATTAGGGGATCTGGGATGCGCAAATCAGCATGGATGTCGCGGCCGATCACCACATCGTTGCCTGCCACGAACGTGTGCACCGATCCGCTATACCGAACGGTCAGCTCCGGCGCTGCAAGCTGGGTCATCGACGCCAAATTCTATCGATACCGGCAGATCATGGGCCACATATATATATCATCCTGCCGCAGGTTTTATCGACGAACCCGTCGCGGCGTTACAGCAAACCATCCTCAACTACCCCAGGTTTCGTTCCTATGTGGTTGCGAGGGCCAGGGTTGGCTGGCTCGTTGGTCGTGAGGCGCCGAGTAGGGCGGCCTCGTACTCGGTTGGTGAAATATAACCGAGGGCCTCGTGCCGGCGTTCCTGGTTGTACCAGGCCACCCAGGTGGCGGTGGCCAGCTCGACGTCGTCGATGCTGCGCCACAGTTTGCCACGGTTGATCAATTTGGTCTTTGATGCGGCGTTGACAGCCTCGGCGAGGGCGCTGATGCTCCTAATGGGTGAGTCGGACTTGTTCAGACACGCAGGAGGCGACCGGCAGGTGGTCACTAAGATGCTCCTGATCGCGGCGCAGTCTGGCTGGTGGGCTGCTGGCAGGTGATCACTGGTTGTGATGACATGGACTGCGTCGGAGATCTCGGCATAGACGGTGGCCCCGTCGGTCCGCCGCGAGGTGGGTGATCGGCTTGTGAGATGCCGCCAGCGAGCGCTGTCCATTAGGGTGCCACACTTGTCTCGAGCTCGACGCGAAGGAGAACAGACACAAGAAACGGAGACCGGCATATGCAACTGACCTGCGGGGTTGATTGGGCGGAGGCGCATCACGACGTCGCCCATGGCGATATGGACGGCGCTGTTGTGGCACGGTCCCGGATCGATGCCGGCGCCACCGGATTCAACGACTTACTGGCGCTGATCGCCGAACATGGCGGCAGCGCCCAGGACATGCCGATCGCGTTGGAAACCGACAAGAATCTGCTCGTCGTGGCCCTGGCTGAGGCCGGGTTCACGGTGCAACCCGCGCATGGTGGCCCGCTATCGGGAACGCTACGGTCAGGCCGGCCGCAAATCCGACCCCGGATGCCGCGGTACTTTCGCACATCCTCGCGCTGACCGACACCTGCACCGCCCGCTGCGGGCCGTGAGCGACCAGGCCCGCGCGATGAAGACACTCGCACGACAGCATCAGGAAGCCATCTGGGCGCTGCATCACACCGTCAACCGCCTGCGGTCGGTGCTGCTGGAGTTCTACCCGCAAGCGCTGCAAGCCTTTCGGAATCTCAAACACCGCACCGCGACGAACGTGCTGGCCGCCGTCCCGACCCCGGCAGCCGGGCAGAAGCTGACCCGGTCCCGGTTGGTGGCGCTGCTGCGCCGGTCCGGCCGCGGCAACCACCCCGCACTGGTCGAGCAAATCCTTTCCGACCTGCGAACACCGTGCTGCGGCAATCGGCCCGCATCGGTGGCGGTTCGTCAATACCCGAGGAGGCCGGGATCCGTGCGACACCGCACAACCGCTACTGCGTGGAGCGCCACATCGATTTCGCCAGAATGGGTTTGATCCACGATCCGGAGACGGGGCGGCGCCGGGTGGTGCATGCGTTGATCTTCACCGCGGTGTACTCGCGGCACATGTTCGTGTGGTTGACGTTCGGGCCGACACTCGAGGCGATAGTCGCCGGCTGCGAGGCGGCGTGGCGGTTCTTCGGCGGCGTATTCCAGCTCGGTGGGATCCAGGCCGGTGACGGTAAGCAGCTCCGACGTCCAGCTGATCCCGACCGCCGACGCCAGTGCAGGCTGACCGCAGAAATCGAAGTTCCCGCCCCCAGGTCGCGAGCCGATCAGCGACACCGCGGCCCACCCCGGATGCCAAGGTTGGCAATCACATTCGGGTGAGGCCGGACGACGCAGCGCGAGTCGACTGCCGAGGTGCTCAGCCGGGCGGTCAGCGCCAGGCTGCCTTCCGGGTGTCAGGTCGTCCGGTCGGGCCTGCGCAGCCTCAGCCGGACCATCGACCTGCGGTTCGGTTGGGCGCGGCGGATCGCCCGCCGCGCGACGCGTCGTTGCTTGGGTTTGTCCGCCCATACCTCAGGATGTACGGCCAGCCAGCGGTGACTGCGGACGGAGAACGGGATGTGGCACAGGTAGGCCAAGTTGACCACCATGATCACGATGTACGGAAACAGGAACGCGGCCGCCACGACGATCGCCAACACCGCCAGCAACACGGCGGCACCGAGACGTTGGGTATCTTTCTCATCGGAAGCTGGCTGACCACCAGCGCTGAGCAGGCCACCAGCCAGGGGCAGAAGAACCACTCGGAGGTCCACCAGCCCTCGCCGAACTGCACCTTGGCGACCAGCGGCAGGATCGCCATGCCCGCCCCGGCCGGGGCGGGCATGCCGACGAAGAACTCCCGGCTGTAGGCAGGCAGAGTTCTGTCGTCGAACAGCGCGTTGAACCGGGCCAGCCGCAACGCGATGCATGTCGCGTACAGCAGCGTCACGATCCAGCCCGCCGGGAAGGTCGACAGCAACGACACGTAGACCACCAGCGCGGGCGCCACCCCAAAGTTCAGCGTGTCGGCTAGCGAGTCGATCTTCTTACCCATCCGCGACGACGCGTCCAGGATGCGGGCCACCCGACCGTCCAGCCCGTCGAGGACGGCGGCGACCGCGAGCAGCACCACCGCGATGTGCGGTCGGCCGTCAAGCGCGGACTTGATCGAGGTCAGCCCGGCACAGATAGCCAGCAGAGTCATCGAGGTGGGCAGGACGTGCAGGCCCACCGCCCGTCTGGCGCGGCGTTGGGTGCTCATGACAGTTCGGCTAACATCGTTTCACCCGCAACCGCGCGTTGCCCGATGCGGACCAACGGGTCCGTTCCCGCGGGCTGGTAGTTGTCCAGCCGGGATCCGAACCAAATCAGCCCGGAGGTGCCGCCGATCGAGCTTGTCGTCGACGGGCACGTCGCAGACCATGCGCCGCGCCAGCAGGCCGGCGATCTGCACGACGACGATAACCTCGGCGCCGCCCGGGGTGCGGATTCGCATGCTGGTGCGCTCGTTGTTCTCGCCGGCCGCGACAGGTCGGTCGAGCTGAACCGGTCCGGCCGACGCTGCACCGGGTTCACCTCGCCGCTGACCGGAGCCCGCTACACGTAGATGTCGCGCAGCGACCGGACGCTGCTGTCTCGCGGCAGCGGCGCGTCCCCCAGGTCCAGTTCGGCGGGCGGACACCTCCTGCGCAAAGTTCGGTTGCAGTCGGGCTCCGCGGTTGCACATTTCCATGTCGCCTGCCGGGGTGGTCGGACCACCATTTTGCCATGAGTATCAGAACGGGTCGCAGTCAATCCGGCTTTGCCGGATTGGTGAGTCGTGGTTTCTGGCGTTCTTGATACCACTCGCCTTCGACGATGACTGATGGAACGCAAACCGTCTTGGAGGCGTGCGACACGAATGTAGGTGATGGGGGTTGATGCTGGCAGCAGTGTAGTCCGATTGCGGTGACAACCAGATTCGGGGAGGTCGGGTCTTCAAAGATCTCCTTGCCGGTGAAGATCCGGCGGTTTGACCCGGTAGATTCCGGCGTCCCGGCCCTCGATCACCGCGTCGGCAAGGACGGTCGCGAGGTGGTTCAGGTTTTCTGTGATCGGAGCGGTCACGGTGCCTCCAGCGGATTCAGGTGGCTGCAGCGCCCCTTGTGACGCTAAAGTCGCCGAAATGATTAGCCACGAGGGATTCCGCACAGCAAAACGAGATGGAGCTTTCTGCACCGGGAGGCTCGATACTGGCAAGACGATGAAGAAAACTTACGATCCCGATTCCTGTCTCCTCGAGCCCCAGGCAAAGGCGGTGCAACGACGATGACGACGTTCAAGGAGCAGACCCGCACAACGGGCAAGCTGAGCCTGGCGCAGATCCTGGCGATCTTCGCCGAAGGCAGTCGGCAGCCGCTGAGGTTCACCGCCTATGACGGCAGCACCGCCGGACCCGACGACGCCACCGTGGGCCTGAATTTGCTGACTCCGCGGGGCACCACCTACCTCGTCACCGCACCCGGGGAACTGGGGTTGGCCCGCGCCTACGTCTCGGGTGACGTGGAAGCCCATGGCGTGCACCCGGGCGATCCGTACGAGCTGTTGAAGGCGCTGACCGACACGCTCGACTTCAAGCGGCCGCCGGCGCGGGTGATGGCCAACATCATCCGGTCCGTCGGCTTCGAGCGGCTGGTGCCCGTCGCGCCGCCGCCGCAGGAGGTGCTGCCCCGGTGGCACCGTATCGTTAAGGGATTGCGGCACAGCAAGACTCGGGACGCTGCAGCCATCCACCACCACTACGACGTCTCCAACAGCTTCTACGAGTTGGTGCTCGATCCGTCGATGGCCTATAGCTGCGCGCTATACGCGACCGCCGATTCGACGCTGGAGGAGGCGCAGGAGAACAAGTTCCGGCTGATCTTCGACAAGCTGCGCCTGCGGCCGGGGGACCGGTTGCTCGACGTGGGCTGCGGCTGGGGCGGCATGACGCGCTACGCTGCCGGCCGCGGTGTCCGCGTCATCGGTGCGACGCTGTCGGCCGAACAGGCCAAGTGGGCACAAAAGGCGATCGAGGACGACGGGCTGAGCGAGCTAGCCGAGGTGCGACACTGCGACTACCGCGATGTCCGCGAGACGGGCTTCGACGCCGTCTCGTCGATCGGGCTGACCGAGCATATCGGCGTCAGACTGTATCCCGCTTACTTCGGCTTCCTCAAGTCCAAGTTGCGCACCGGCGGGTTACTGCTCAATCACTGCATCACCCGGCACGACAACAAGTCCAAGTTCGACGCAGACCCTTTCCTCGACCGCTACGTCTTCCCCGACGGGGAAGAGACCGGCTCGGGACGCATCATCACTGAGATGCAGGACGCCGGCCTGGAGGTGCTGCACGAGGAGAACATCCGGCACCACTACGAGATGACCCTACGCGACTGGTGCCGCAACCTGGTGGCGCATTGGGACGAAGCCGTCGCCGAGGTCGGTCTGGGTACTGCCAAGGTGTGGGGTCTGTACCTGGCGGGGTCGCGATTGGGCTTCGAGCACAACCTTGTTCAGCTGCATCAGGTGCTAGCGACGAAGCTTGACGACCACGGAATCGACACCGCTCTGCCGCTGCGGCCGTGGTGGCGGCCGTAAGTCACGAGCGCGGTCGAACGCGACCACACGCACCAACACGCCCGGGAAGGAAGCAGCGAAGTGAGCGCTCCGAATCAGATCAGCACGGCAAGCGCTCGGACGGCGGCCGCCGGGGTCGACTTGACCGGCCGCAGCGCCCTGGTCACTGGGGCGGCGAGGGGCGTCGGACTCGCCTGCGCCCGCCGACTGGCCGAGGCCGGTGCCGCGGTCACCGTCCTCGACATCAACGGCGACGCCGCCCAGTCGGTCGCCGACTCGATCGGCGGCCTGTCCCGACAGGCCGACCTCACCCACCGCGCCACCATCGACGGCCTCGATGTCACCGCCGACATTCTCGTCAACAACGCGGGATTCCAGCACATCGCGCCGCTCGAGGATTTTCCGCCCGAGCGCTTCGCCGCAATGCTGCGGTTGACGATCGAGGCTCCGTTTCGGCTCATCCAGACCCTGCTACCTGGAATGTACGAACGTGGCTACGGCCGGATATCAACACCTCCTCTGTGCCGGCTTGCGCGCGTCGCCGTTCAAGTGCGCGTACGTGACGGCCAAGCACGGACTGGAGGGCCTGTCCAAGGCGTTGGAAGGCGGCGCGAAGGGCGTCACGTCCAACTGCATCAACCCAGCATATGTGCGCACGCCACTGATGGAGAAGCAAATCGCCGCGCAGGCACAGACCCGCGGCATATCCGAGGCCGACGTCATCGACACGGTGCTGCTCGCCGACAGCGCCATCAAGCGGTTGTTGAGTCGGCGGAGGTGGCCGAGTTGGCTGTCTATCTCTGCTCGTCGGAGGCCTCGTTCATCAACGGCACGTCACTGTGCATTGACGGCGGCTGGACGGCGGATTGACAACGGCCGGCATCCAAGATCAGCCCTGCATCACCCTGTCGCCCGGGCACGGTGCGGCGGTGGGCGCGGTCGGAGTCTCGGGAGGCGGCGCCGAGCAGGGCAATGAGATCGCCAAGGCCGGCGCCAGCGAAGTGCGCGGGCGGTGATGAGAAATCGGTGGACCAACTGCCACGGATCGCACCGATGAGCAACAGTGCGGCGCGGGAGATCACACTGTGGTTCTTGGCAGCGCTCACCGATGTGGCCAAGCTGAGCAGCACCATCCGCCACGGCAAACTGCTCGAGTGGATCGATAAGGCCGGCTACGCTTGTGCTGTCGGCTGGAGCCGGTCGTATTGCGTGACCGCCTACGTCGGCAACATCCGGTTTGCCCGGTCGGTCGAATCCGGTCATCTCGTCGAGGTGAACGCCAAGCTGATCTACACCGGGCGCTCGAGTATGCACATGTTGTGCCGCGCAGCGGCAGCCGACCCGCGCGACGGCATGTTCACCGAGGCGTGTAGCTGTCTCGTGGTCTTCGTCGCCGTCGACGAGGGCGGCAGGAGCCGCGTGGTACCGGCCTGGGAACCCATCGACGCCATCGACCTGGCACTGGCCGACGAGGCGCGGCCCGCGATTGGGCTTCGATCGGAAATCGAGGACATGATGCGCGCCCAGGATTACATCGGGCAGTCGACGAGCACGTGCTCGCTGACTCGCTTTATGGCCGCCCCCACCGACGTGAACTGGGGCGGGAAGGTGCATGGCGGCAACGCGATGCGCTGGATTGACGAGACCGCGACCCTATGCGGGATGGCGTGGAACGGCACCGAGTGCGTGTCGGCCTACGCCGGTGGAGTCCGCTTTTATCGGCCGATCCAGATCGGTCACCTGGTCGAGGTCGACGCTCGGCTGCTGCATACCGGGGAGCAGACGATGCATATCTCTATCCATGTCCGATCGGGTGACCTGCGCACGCTCGACATGCAGTTGACGACCCACTGCCTGACCGTCCTCACGCTGCTCGATGACCACGGCAACGTGATAACGGTACGGCCGTGGCTACCGCGCACCGAGGAGGACCGACGCCTCGATGCACACGCCGTCGAACTCGCCAAAGTACGGACCAAGTTCGACGGTTCGCCACTGCTCGGCCGTTCGATCGAGGCCCCGATGTGACGCATCGCATTCGTGCACAGGTCGGGATGGCCGGGCTTCGGGCAACTATTCGACATCCCCAGCACGCTCGGCAATAGCGTGAGCGACCCGCCGCGCGTTTGTGGCGGCCGCACTCCCGACCAAGGGGTAACGACCGTAGCGTCAGACCCGGCCCGCTCAGATGCGCTCTATCGCGCACATGATACGAAACCATTACGGCGTGTCCGATAGCGAACAGCGCGCCGGTGCCACCGTTTTAGTCTGGAATGCAGCTACGTCGACGGGCTGTCCGCGGATCTCGCCGCGCATTATCACGGTCACCGATGCAGGACAGGATCCAGGCCGAGCGGGTGTGGTTGAGGGCGACTACCGCACCGCCACCACGTGGCCTGTTTCCAGGCCCTGGTAGGTGATTTCGCTGCCGGCTTTGACTGGCGCGCCTTGGCCGCGATCACAAGAGCGCGAAAGACTGGCTCCATAACCGTTACTCCGGCGCTCGGGCGGGACCGGCCCGCTCGGCGCGGCGGGCCGCCCTCGTCGATGCCTCCGCAGCATCCATCCACGCCGCCTCGGCCAACGATGGAGCGCCTCCCCCAAGACGGCGGGGCACCCAGAACTCACCGGCGGGATGGGAGCCGTACGATTCCTGCACCCGTTCCAGCAAATGCTGCATCCGCGAATGCAAAAGCATGATCAGCTCCTGCGCGCGCAGCGTCGGCTGGATCGGCTCGCCAACCGCCACGGTGATCGGCACCTTCGGGTGAAACAGCTTCTTCGGGTGGTCTTTGGTCCAGATCCGCTGAGAACCCCACACGATGAGCGGGATGATCGGAACCCGGGCCGCGATCGCCATCCGGGCGGCCCCTGACTTGAGTTCCTTGATCTCGAAGCTGCGGCTGATCGTCGCCTCCGGATAGACGCCGACCAGTTCACCCGCCTTAAGCATTTCAACGGCCTTATCAAACGCTGCGGCACCGTTGTCCCGATCCACCGAAATGTGGCGGCAACCGCGCATGAGAGGCCCGGTGATCTTATGGTCGAACACTTCCTGCTTGGCCATGAACCGCACCTTGCGCCCAAGGCCCTGCTTGTGGGCGGGCAACCCGGCGAAGGTGAAGTCGAAGTAGCTGGTGTGGTTGATTGCGATGACCGCGCCGCCAGTCGCGGGCAGGTTCTCCACACCGGTGACTGTGAACTTCAGACCCTGCACTCGCCACGTCAAGCGTGCGAGGTGGATGATAGTCCCGTACACCGGTTCCACAGCCATCTACCTTAGTTGCCCGGGCCGCGGATCTCCCCACGTCGGGCCGATTCGAAGACCGTGACTGTTTAGCGGCTCGGCTCATAATTCCGGCGCATCTTCCAGGCCGGAGAAAGCACTCTCGACCAGCACCTCTCCATCCTTGCGAGTGTCCGCGCGTGCTACCGGACCCCGTTCTTCAGCGCGCTGCGTGAATACAGCCGCCGACCGACCGGGGTTTTCGACGTCCTGCCGATTGCGCACGGCAAGTCGATCGTCAAGTCGAACTGGATCCGCGACATGGTCGATTTCTACGGGTTAGGAGTATTCCTGGCGGATCCCCTCTACCCCGAAAACACCGTGGCGGCCTGGCTGCGGTGCCGACGCTGCGCAGTGTGACCATTCCCGCGGTGAACTACCACACGATCTTGCTGACTGAGCGCAGCGCGAAGGCGGTGTCAGACACCCTCGAGCAATTCCTCCGGTGACCGTCGAGGGTGGTTGCAGTGCAGATTTCGCGCGTACGTAGCGGTCATCGACAAGGCACTGACGGGCCGGTGAAAGCTTCCGGATCCTGAGGATTCGATCCGGTCAGGACCCGGAAGCTTTCACCGGCCCGTCCATTGCTTGGCGGTAGAGCCGACCCGCGCGATAGGACGAACGCACCAGCGGCCCGGACATGACACCGGCGAATCCCAGAGCTTCGGCTTCTTCCTTTAGCTCGATGAACTCCTCTGGCCTGACCCAACGGTCAACGGGGTGATGACGCAGGGAAGGCCGCAGATACTGCGTTACGGTCAGGAGCTGACAACCCGCACGTATCAGGTCGCCCATAGCGGAGGCGATCTCCTCGCGCGTTTCTCCCAGTCCGAGGATGAGGTTGGACTTGGTGATGAGGCCGGCACTCTTGGCTGCGCTGATCACGTCGAGCGACCGTTCATAGCGGAAGCCGGGCCGAATCCGCCGAAAAAGCTAGGGACCGTTTCCAGGTTGTGGGCCAGCACCTCTGGACGGCTATCGGAAACCTTCGCGAGTAATCGTGGCCGACCGTCGAAGTCCGGATCAGCAGTTCGACGCCGCAACCCGATAAGATCGCGTGGATCCGTCGAACTGTTTCGGCGTATAACCAGGCGCCTCCATCGTCCAGATCGTCACGTGCGACACCGGTGATGGTGGCGTAATGCAATCCCATTGTGGCGACCGACTCTGCAACACGTCGTGGTTCGTCCCTATCGATCTCGATCTGCTTGCCGGTGTCGATCTGGCAGAAGTCACACCGCCTGGTACAACGCTCACGCCTAATGAGAAAGGTGGCTCCGCGGTCCTCCCAACACTCGTAAATGTTTGGGCAACCGGCCTCCTGAGAGACGGCGTGTAGGCCTTCGGCAGCCACCAGTTCGTGGAGAGCCACGTATTCGGGCCCCGTACGCAGGCGGGTCTTGATCCACGGGGGCTTGCGTTCGATTGGGGTCGCAGCATTGCGTACCTCCAACCGAAGCAGTCTTCGGCCGTCTGCAGTGACCTGCATTCCGGTCCCCCAAATTCGGTGTGATCCGATTCTTCCGGAATGCTAGCCCGCTGGCGGTGTCCAGAGCAGAGATGTTCCGTACAGCGGAAAGCTCATAGCTGAGATGGTGCGGCGTCGGCCTAGCCTGAGGACATCATCGTCATCCGGCGCAGGCTTCAGATGGCTGACGTCAATCCCCATGCCTACCGCATCCTGGCGAATGAGGCGGCAGTTGTGCTGGCCCACTTTCGAGGGTGGTGTGTGTCAGTTGTAGGGGTCGTTGGCGCCGGGGCGGTGAATCGGTTGTGTGAACTCGAGATCCAACTAGGATTTAATCAAAGTTGGGTTTATGTGTGAGGGTAATTTTGCCTGCGGGATGGTTGTCGGGGAACGATTGGTTTTGCGAGCGGCGTTTGGCGGCCTCCGTAGATTGTGACAACGCGCGATATCCTTGCTGCCGATCTACCCAACGATCGAGACGGCGCTCGGTTCGCCGCTACGGCATTCACGCCGTCGAGCATCTGGTGATCGGGTATCACGGGGCCCAGTTGAAAATCCGGACGGCAGGATGCCTCGTGATGAATGCTGGACGGCTATGAGCGACCAGGTCCCTGTGCCGTTGCGTTATCACATTCGGCGCGTCACCCGCCGGGCGTTGTCCAAGAGCTGGGACGACTCGATCTTCTCGGAGTCCGCCGAGGCGGCGTTCTGGTCGGTGCTGTCCCTGCCGCCCCTGTTGTTGGCATTGCTGGGAAGCCTGGCCTACGTCGCACCGTTATTCGGACCGGACACCCTACCCGCCATCGAGGAGCGCCTGGTTTCGATCGCGCACAGCTTATTCTCCCCGAGTGTGGTCAACGAGATCATCGAGCCAACCATCGTCGACATCGACAAGGGCGCGCGCAGCGAGGCGGTGTCATTGGGCTTTGTGATCTCGTTGTGGGCGGGCTCATCGGCGATCTCGTCATACGTCGACGCTGTGGTGGAGGCGCACGACCAGACGCCGCTACGCCATCCGGTGAGGCAGCGCCTGTTCGCGTTGCTCATGTACATGGTGCTACTGCTGTTCGTGATCGCGACCGCGCCTTTGGTGGCGCTCGGTCCCCGCAAGGTCGCCGAATTGCTCCCGAACAGCTTGGACCACGTGCTGCGTTTTGGCTACTACCTGGTGTTGGCGGTCGGCCTGATGGTCGCGGTGATTATCCTTTATCGGGCGGCGCTGCCCAAACGGCTGCCGTGGCGTCGGCTGATCTTGGGCTCGGTGCTCGCGACGGTGGCCTTCTTGACCGCCACCCGCGGCTTGCGCATCTACCTGACATGGCTCACCAGCACCGGCTACACCTACGGTGCGCTGACCACACCGATCGCATTCCTGTTGTTCGCATTCTTCGCTGGTTTCGCCATTATGCTGGGCGCCGAACTCAATGCCGCCATTCAGGAAGAATGGCCGGCAGCGTGCACCTATGCCCGCCCATTGCGCAACTGGCTAAAATCGCGCACGCGCGCCGCTAACGGAGGAGATGCAGTTACCGCGGCTGCGCGACACGGCGGCCGCGAGGGCAGCGCTCCGATTTCCCGACGAAAGCCGGTCTAGGTCGGGCGCCATTGAAACTGAACTAGCGCGCCGCGACGCGTCGCGGCCGCAGGTGGTGTCGCGGTGGAGAACGCGTTCGCCGACGTCGCCGTCACCCTAGTGAAAGTCGAAACCTTACCAACTGTTGGCGGCCACGTTCGACACACAGCATGCTGCCGGCCCGTGCCGTCACAGTACCCAGGCCCGAATGCGGGTTGTACAGAGGGAACCTTCGGTTCTATCGTCGAGGACGGAGCCGCGAAAACTTGACCTCAGCGGAATACTCCTGCGACTGGTCTTAGTGAGGCTGGCGACGGGTGTTGAGTTCGTATGGGTGTGAAGCCGAATTCGACGACCTGTCCCACAACCCACATCGAGCAGAACATCGCCAACTCGGAGCGGGAGCACATCGACGATCCGCAACCGGGGTGGATGGCATCGGCTTCGCGAGTTTTGCTCTGCCGCAGTCTCTCTGCGATCCGGCGCCGCCGTTGCCGCCGTGGCCCCCGGCGGCGGTCCCGCCGGCCTACCGGCACCACGCTATCGAAGCCGATCGAGCGGACGACATTGGCCAACACGAGCGGTGACGGCCGCTTGAAGTCGAGCTGTCGGGCACCGATTTCAGCACGTTGTACGGATCACCGAGATGTACCCCGCGCGGCTCCAGGTCACCGGAGATGCAGGCGCGGGCCAAACCGAGTTCGCCAGGGGCACTGGCCAGGCAAGTAAGTCCCGCGGGGATCAGCAGATCGAAGCCCAGCACGGCGTCGTCAAGGTCGACGCTGCTGCCGTCGTACGCGGCGAACTCCAGCTGGCTGCCTCAGTGAAGATCGCCAAGATCTCGGCCAGGCTCAGTTTTGCGGTTTCATGGCGGGCGCCTGTTCTTTGGTCGTCGTCAACGTCGTTGCACCGCCTTTGCATAGAGGTCGAGGAGACGCGAATCCGGGTCGTAGGTTTTCTTCACCGTTCTGTACGCTTCCCCGCCGTAGAGTTCGTCGAATTCCTCGCGGCTGTAGCAGGAGTCGGAGTACAGCGACTTGTGCCCATCGAGCGCGCGAACCTTGGCCTCGATCGATCGATTCGTGCCCTCAGCGACGCCGAGCGGCAGCCTCGACCAGAAGCCGACGTTGACGTAGGTATGACCCGGCCAGATCGGATACAGCGGCCAGCCCTCCTGGTCGCGTAGCCGCAGCGGGCACAGCCAGATCGGTGTGATGGGCACGTTGTCCAAAAACCACTCCAAGAAGTCGGGGGTGCGCTCGATCGGCACCTCAATGTCTTGGACCACCAGTTTGCGCGGCGGGCGATCCTTTCGCTTCTCGATCCGGTCGGCGACGTTGAAACGCTGGTCATAGCGCACCAGCGTCCAGTAGAAGCTGCTGCGCCGGTAGCGCCGCGGCCACCAACGCCGCACCCGCGGGTTCTGCGCGCCGAACGCGCGTGAACACCAGAACCAGTCGGTGTCCCAGCGCCAGAAGTAGTCGTGCATCGTCAACCGGTCTTCTTTGACGCCGGCCTCGTGCTGAATCGAGCGGTAGTAGATGCCCCGCCCGGTGTAGTCGCTGACCGGGCCCGGGGTGGTGGTACGCACCCCGACGCACAAGTAGCTCTCGTCGGCGCCGAACACGACACCGTCGAGGTAGTCCACGGGCTCCCCGTCGAGCCCGCCCGTGTCGATGATGCGGTCCATCACTGCCACCATCTCGTCCAGCGCATGGAATCGGATGTGGCTCAGCGCCACGAACGGTTTGATCGGCTCCAGCTCGATCCGCAGTCTGGTCGAATAGCCAAGGGTGCCATAGGAATTCGGGAATGCCCGATACAAGTCCGGATGCTTCTGCGGTGATGCGGTGAGCAATTCGCCCGCCCCGGTGAGGATGTCCAACTCCAGCACCGACTCGTGGGGGAGACCGTTGCGAAACGACGCCGACTCGATACCCAACCCGGTGACCGCCCCGCCCAGGGTGATGGTCTTCAGCTGCGGGACCACCAGCGGCGACACACCGTACGGCAGAGTGGCGGCCACAAGGTCCTCGTAGGTGCACATGCCGGCCACGTCGGCGGTGCAGGCCTCGGGGTCGACCGAGATGACGTTCGTCAGCCCCGATGTGTCGAGTCCGGGCGCATCGCGTTTGGCGCGGGCACGAAACAAGTTCGAGGTCGGCTTGGCGAGCCGGACCGACGCCGTCGCGGGAATGGACCGATAGCTTGCCAGCAGCCGCTTCACCCCCAACGCATGGTCCGGGGGTACGGCTGCAGGAACTGGCACCACGTATACCTTAGTCCCGGATAACAGCCCGTGCACGGACGCAGTACCCGCGTGCGGCGTCAACACACTACGCGACAGAGGAGTTGTGCCTGATGGGACAGGTCAGCGTAGCCAGCAGCATCTTGATCGACGCCGAGCCTGCGGCCGTGCTGGCTGCCGTCGCCGACTACGAGCATGTCCGGCCGAAAATCCAGTCCCCGCACTACCGCGACTAGCAGGTGCTGCAAGGCGGCCAGGGTCAGGGCACGGTCGCCAAGTGGACGCTGCAGGCCACCAAGTCTCGGGTTCGCGATGTACAGGCCAGCGTCGACGTCGCCGGCCACACCGTCATCGGAAAAAGACGCCAACTCGACCATGCTCACCAACTGGACGGTCGCTCCCGAAGGACCGGGGTCCAGCGCCACCGTCAAAGCCACATGGACCGGCGCGTGCGGAATGAAGGGTTTCTTCGAGAAAACGTTCGCACCGCAGGGCCTGAAGAAGGTCCAGTCGCAGGTGCTGGCCAACCGGCCTAGCCTGATTCCCTGGTCGGTGTGGAAACGCCGACGGCCGCCCGCGGAGTGAGTGACACCATGGCCGAACCCAGCGGGTCGAGCATCTATGTCGCATCCGCGGAGGCCGACACCGGCAAGTCCACTATTGATCCTTCTTTCCACGAGACAAAAAGCGTCGCTGGCGGGCCCAGGCCACCGCGACTGCCAGCATAGGGGGTTTGGGCGAGTGAAATGAGCCATGTGTTCCTCGGGATTATCGCTTTTGGGCTTCGCTGTCGTCGGTCTTATGCTGGCCTTCTTTAAAGATCAGCCGCAGTGCCCAGCGCCCCATCCATTTGGGCTACGGAGAGGCCGGATACAATCGCAAAACGGGGACGCATTAGCTGAGACGGACTATGCGGACGCCGATGTGCTGGGCTAGGAGGATCGATATGGCCGGACCAATCGCGTCAGAGTCGGACCACCCATCAGCATCTCAGCAATCGGCGCGAGTCACTAACTCCGGACCTCCACCGCCGGCCGCAGGTGCCTCGCCATCGCCTACGAACGGGTTTGCGATCACCGCGCTCGTCTCAAGTCTCGTCCTCGCAGCATTAGGGATCGTCTTCGGGCACCTTGTCCACAAACAGAACGAGAGGACAGGTGAGCACGGCCGGGGCCTGGCAATCGGCGCACTGGTCATTGGGTACGCCATGACAGCCATATCGGTCATCTCCGCGATCGTCCTGGCAGTCGCCATGGCGTACCCAAATCCCAAGACCCCGCCGAACAAACCCCAGCCCTTTCGCCCCATGCCGTTTTAGGCTCATTCAGGAATTAGACGCAAGAAAAGAAAGTATCTTGGCTGACATATTAAATCGGTTCGAAAAAGACCACATGGATCGTGCCTATTACAATATTTATCAAGATGGAGCCGGCAATAAGCGAACGATCGAGGACGTAACACCGACAATGAGTGCGCAGGCAATTATCGACCGGTTGGCGCCGCCCCCAAATTCCTGGACGCGGTCGAGCAACGAACCTTCAGCGCTCAGTACGCCGCCGCGGCGGGCCAACCCGTGCTCTATGTGACCGAACGCTGCGTGTTTGGGCTGGCGCCGGGCGTCTGGAACTCATCGAGATCGCTCCTGGCATCGATCTGCAGCACGATGTGCTGGCCCACCTCGGATTCACACCCATCATCGAAGGCGAGCCGAAGCTGATGGACGAGAGGATCTTTCGCGAGGAGCCGATGGGGCTCAAGGGCGATCTGCTCACCGTTCCACTGGAGGCGCGCTTCGCCTACGACGCCGAGCGCGACATCTTCTTCCTTAACATGGAGGGTTCCTTAACATGGAGGGTTCCTTAACATGGAGGTGCACACACCCGCCCGGCTGGAGGCCATCACCGCCGAGGTGAAAAGGCTGGCCGTGGTCGGTAAGAAGGTGCGTGTCGTGGTCAACTACGACAACATCTACCTTGCTCCCGACCTCGCCGACGCGTTCGTGTGCGCCGTCCGCGGTCTCGCCGAACGCCATTACGACAGTGTCACCCGGTACACCACGAGCTCGTTTTTGCGGCTCAAGCTCGGCGGGCATCTCTCCCGGCGCGGCCTTGCCCCCGCACATCTACCAGACCCGCCGGAAAGCGCTCGAATGGATCAACGGGCGCGCCGACAACCGATCCCCGCCACCCGGATAGGCCGCCCACCACCGGGTGTCACCCAGACCGGCGGGTTAACTGGTGTATTCATAGAAACCCCGGCCCGACTTGCGGCCCAAGCGCCCCGCCGCGACCATGCGTTTCATCAGCGGTGGCGCAGCGTATTCGTCACGCCCGAACTCATCGAAAAGGGACTCACACACCGCCTGCAGGATGTCCAGCCCGATGAAGTCGCACAGTTCCAGCGGTCCCATCGGATGGCCGGCGCCCAGCTTCATCCCTGCGTCGATGTCCTCACGGGTGGCAAAGCCTTCCTCATACATGCGGACCGCGGCCATCAAATAAGGGGTCAGCAAGAAGTTCACGATGAACCCGGCGCGATCCTTCGTCAGGATAGAACGCTTACCGAGCCGCGCGACGAACTCCTGCGCCACCGCGACCGTCTCGTCGGCGGTGTCAAGCGCACGCACGATCTCGACCAACTTCATCACCGGTACCGGCGAGAAGAAGTGCAGGCCCAGCATGCGGGCGGGATTGGCGACCACGCTGGCGAGTTCGGCGATCGGGATGGAGGACGTGTTCGAGGCCAAGACGGTGTCCTGGCTGACGAGCTCGTTGAGCTCCTTCATGATCGAGAGCTTCAGACCCAGATTCTCGGGGACCGCCTCGATGACCAGATCACTGCCGGCGACATCTTTCAGGTCGTCGGTGAAACTGACCCTGGCGAGTGCGGCAGCTCGCTTCTCGGCGTCGAGCTTCCCTCGTTTCACCGCGCCGTCCAGGGAGTGCTCCAGCCGGCTGCGGGCGGCCGCCGTGAACTCGGGCAACTCCCGGATCACCACAGGAAATCCGGCCAGCGATGCCGATTCCGCGATACCCGCGCCCATGAAACCGCCCCCCAACACGGCCACCGATTGAATTGTCCGTGACATGGCTTACCTCCATCGCAAAAACTCAGGCGCCTGATCCCGATATCACCCCACCGCACTGCGGACCCATCCCGCAGGCGATGTCGGGTGCGGTCACCATCAGCGCCTCCACCAGCGTGTACTACGAAAAGCGTATAAATCCCCACGGTGCGGCCATTGTGCGGCCCAACCGGGATCACCGGTCACCATTGTCGCACCGCACAACAGCCACAGCAGTTTACCGATCCCGCTCGGCGATGCCCCCACCACCTGCAGCACACCCGACACCACCAATCGCCGCGTAGCGGGGCACTCAGCCCGTTGCCGACGTAGAACACCTTCTGCGAACGCCAAGGCGTGACGACCACCCCGGCCGCCGAACGAAAGAACAGTTGGACAGGTGCAAGGTTCGTTATCGTGGCGTGGCCAAGCGACCACTGGCTGCACCGCCGCGCCGCCGCGCTCAATCATCCGTCGGCTCAGCACGCTCGGGCTGACCACAACGGCACCGCCGGGACGCTGATCTGACGCACGGTCAGCGACACCGCCGCACACAATCGAACCACACAGGCCAGCCATGGCGCCTGTCCGGCGATTCACGCAAGCGGCATACCTATCACGCCCGCCACACAAGACACCTCGAAACACATTTGTTCAGTACGCTCCTAGTGTCGTGAGTCATTAATTAGGTGGATAATTATAGAATGACGTATGGCGGATCGTGGGCGCCCCAAGGCGGCGTTGGAGCTGAGTGACGACGAGCGGGCGACGTTGCAGCGGTGGGCCCGCCGACCAAAGTCGTTGCAGGCGTTGGCCTTGCGGTCGAGGATCGTGCTGGCGTGCGCCGATGGTTTGCCGAATACGGTGGTGGCCCAACAGCTCGATGTCAACGAGGCCACCGTCGGCAAGTGGCGGGCCAGGTTTATCGAGTACCGCCTGGTGGGCCTCAGTGATGAGCCGCGCCCGGGTGCACCGCGCACCGTGACCGACGAGCACGTGGAGGCGGTCATCGTCAAGACGTTGGAGTCGCGGCCTGCCCACGCCACGCATTGGTCGACGCGGTCGATGGCCGAGGCGACCGGGATGAGCCAGACTGCGGTGTCGCGAATTTGGCGGGCTTTTGGGCTCAAGCCGCACAAGCAGGAAACGTTCAAGCTGTCTACCGATGTCCAGTTCGTGGAGAAGGTCCGCGACGTGGTCGGGCCTCGATCTGGAACCGCCGGAGAAAGCTCTGGTGCTGTGCGTGGACGAGAAAACCCAGGTGCAGGCGCTTAACCGATCGGCACCGGTGCTGCCGATGGTGCCCGGTACCTCTATGAGCGGGTGACCCATGACTACATCCGCGCCGGCACCCTGGACCTGTTTGCCGCACTGGCGGTGGCGGGGCCCACTGCCGGTCAGGTCATCACCCCAGATCCACTCCCAGCATTGGGCGATGGAGTTCCGCAAGTTTTTTGATCACCATCGACAAGACCGTTCCCGCCGATCTGCATGTGCACCTGGTCTGCGACAACCTGGCCACTCACAAGACACCGACCGTCAAAAAAGTGGCTGCTGGCCCACCCACGCTTCCACAT